>Ga0351966_1028_pt1 | contig 53954 bp, 42 predicted proteins | sample TotcelT113001K14_FD_206840 | JGI IMG/M metagenome (GOLD analysis project Ga0351966, IMG submission 206840) | Enriched cells from coal bed in the Powder River Basin, Montana, United States - Total cells T11 rep3 HSBNCT.T11.300.1.K14 ... | reverse complement strand
CGCTGCTGCGGCAGGTGCTCGACCAGTTCACGCCTGGCGACATTCTGCTGGCGGATCGGTACTTCTGCAGTTTCTTTATGATCGCCCTCCTGCTCAACGGCAAGTGCGACTTCGTGACGCGGTTGCACCAGCGTCGCAAGACGGATTTCTCCCGCGCCACGCGACTGGGCAAGGGGGACTATCTGGTCACCTGGAAGCGTCCCGAAAAGCCGGACTGGATGGACGACGCGACGTACCAACAGATGCCCGAGACGCTCACCCTGCGACAGGTCGAAGTGCAGGTTCACCAACGTGGGTTCCGCACCGAGTCGTTGGTGGTGGTGACGACCTTGGTGAATGCCAAGAAGTATCGCCGGGAGGAGATCGCGGACTTGTACCGTCGGCGTTGGCAGGTGGAGTTGGACATCGAGGCGATCAAGATCACGCTCGGCATGGACGTGCTCCGCTGCCAGACGCCGGAGATGGTCCGCAAAGAAATCTGGACCTGCCTCTTGGCCTACAATCTGCTTCGCAAGACCATGCTTCAAGCGGCCCACCGCAACGAACTTTCACCGCGTCAGCTGAGCTTCGCGACCGCCGTTCAAACGGTAGCGGCTTCTTGGATGACGTTACCCCTCGCCAACGGAACGTCTGCGCTTGCCTTGGTGATCGCGCAACTGGACAGCCTCGCCCAGCAGCAGGTCGGCGATCGTCCCAACCGTGTCGAACCTCGCGCTGTAAAGCGGCGTCCCAAACCTCATCGCCTGCTCACCAAATCCCGCGAGGAGGCCCGGGCCGAATTGCTCCGCGGCGTGCAAGAGCCCGAGGCCGAATCCGAGGCCGAGGCCCGTAAGGTCGCGTAGTCTCCTTACGCTGCTCCCCTGTGCGGAAAAAGGAATCACACTCTCGCCACGCTCGAATCACGTTGCGTTCCACACGGTTGCCTGAGAAGACCGTCAGGCCTGCCGCCGGTCGCCGTGCGCGCCGGTTCCCTCAATGACGACTTGACTGTCGCCTCGCGTCTCCCCCTGGATCTGAAGCCCTATCGCCCCTGAGATTCTGGCCTTCCACTGTTGCCCCCTCGTGCCGTAAGTCCTACGCCGGCAAGCGGCAGTGCCATTCGTGTCAGGAACCGTTATTGACACGGTGCAAGCGTTTTGCTAGGTTGCCGCAATGGGACGCCCGAAACGAGCCGCCGATGGGGGATTGGTTTACCACGTGTTGAACCGCGCCAATGCGCGGATGACGATCTTCGAGAAGGAGGCAGACTATGCCGCCTTCGAGGAGGTGCTCGAAGAGGCGGTCGAGCGAACCCAGATGCGGCTGTTGGGGTACTGCGTGCTCCCGGATCATTGGCACCTGGTCGTGTGGCCCTGGGAAGACGGGCAGTTATCCCGGTTCACCGGTTGGCTGACGCTGACGCACACACACCGCTGGCACGCGCACCGGCACAGCGCGGGAACCGGCCACGTGTACCAGGGCCGGTTCAAGTCCTTTCCGGTGCAGGAAGACGACCATTTCTACACGTTGTGCCGGTACGTGGAGCGGAATGCGTTACGGGCGAATCTGGTGCAGCGTGCGGAAGACTGGCGGTGGGGCAGCTTGCATCGCTGGAAGTACGGCTCGGCGAAAGCGAAAACGTTGTTGGCGGCTTGGCCCATGCCGCGCTGGCCGGGCTGGGTGAAACACGTCAACGCAGAGCAAACGGAAGCGGAACTCGCGGCCGTGCGGCGGAGTGTCCAACGGGGGAATCCGTTCGGCGCCCCGTCCTGGTCCGACGACATGGTCCGCCGCCTGGGGCTGGAAAGCACGCTTCGCTCTCCAGGCCGACCGAAAAAGAGCAATAACGGTTGTCGCTGACACCTTTCTTTCTCGAACGATGCTCCACCGCATCCTCGCGTTGCACAACGATCGCCGGCTGCTCTATACTGAGGCAGCATTCCGCATCCCGTTCGATCTCACCATTTCAAGGAGCCTGCCATGAGTCGAAGCATCCGCCGCCGTGATTTCCTGAAACGCAGTGCCGCAGTCGCCGGAGCCGCGGCCGGGGCGAGTCTGTTCGGGGCCCGCGTGATTTCCGCGGAAGCCGCCGCCGAGGCCAAGCTGCGCGTGGCCGTCGTCGGCGCCGGCGGCATGGGCGGTTACAGCATGGACTGCGCCCTGGCCGAAAACCTGGTCGCCATCGCCGACGTGGACGACAACACGATCGGCAACCTGATGAAGGACAAGGTCAAGGACCGGGCGACGCCGAAGATCTACCATGACTACCGCAAGATGCTCGACGAGTGCCAGCGGGACATCGACGTGGTGCTGATCGCCACGCCGGATCATCATCACGCGCCGGCCGCGATTCGCGCCATCCGCCTGGGCAAGCACGTGTTCGCCCAGAAGCCGCTGGCCCACAACATCTACGAGTGCTACGCGCTGGCCAAAGCGGCCAAAGAACACAACGTCTGCACGCAGATGGGCAACCAGGGCTATTGCGACGAGCGGATTCGCCTGGTGGCCGAGTTTATCGCCGCCGGCGCTATCGGGAACGTGCTCGAAACCCACACGGTCCTGGGCCGCAACTTTGGCGGCAGCGGCGGGCTGCCGGCCGGCAAGCCCGCGCCGGCCCACCTGCACTGGGACGAGTGGCTCGGCCCGGCGCCGCACCGCGAATACCACGACGGCTTGCATCCGTTCAGCTGGCGGTCGTGGCGGCAGTTCGGCACCGGGACGATCGGCGATATGGCGTGCCACCATGTGGCCGTGCCCTTCATGGCCCTGCGACTGGCCGAGGTCAAGAAATTCACGGTCGAGTGCCTGAACACCACCGGCGGCAGCGAGGAGATGTATCCGCAAGACAACGTGGTCTGCTACCACATCCCGGCCCGCGACCAGTTCGCGGCCTGCAAGTGCTACGTCTACGACCACGACGGGCTGAAGCCGGAGATCATGAAGGAGACGGAGCAGAAGACGAACCGCAAATTCGGCGAGTTCACCCTGTTCGTCGGCGACAAGGGCATGATCGGCAGCGACGGCTACCTGATCCCGCGCGAAGCGCACGAGAAGTTCACCTCGCCCGAAAAGACGCTCCCGCGGGCCCACGGCGGTCCGATCCACGACCTGTACTGGTGCATCCGCAACGGCGGCACGCCGGCCTCGAATTTCCCCGACGCGGCCGCGCCGCTGACCTCGATCGCTCTGACGGGCCACCTGGCCCAATTCGCCGGCCAAGGCAGCAAGATCGAATGGGATGTGGACCAGATGGCCTGCACGAACAAGCCCGAAGTCAACCAGTACGTCCGCCGCGAGTACCGGCCGGGGTGGGAGGTCTGAATCAGTCACTACGGAACCTGCCACCAGATTCGCTTGCCGGCTGTGTAGGAAGGTTACGGCGACGGGGATTCGACGCTTGCGTTTGGCGGCGTTGCGGACTCGGGCTCGGTTTGCGGCGTTTCCTGGCTGCGATTCGGGATGAATTTCAGGGAGACGGAATTGATACAGTATCGCTGGCCGGTGGGCGTCTGCGGCGCGTCGTCAAAGATATGCCCCAAGTGCGAATCGCAGGCCGCACAGGTGACCTCGGTTCGCACCATGCCGTGCGAAGTATCCGGCGTCAACTTGACGCGGTCGCCAGCCTGCGCGGCGTAGAACGCCGGCCACCCGCAGCCGGAATTGAATTTCGTTGTCGAACTGAACAGTTCCTGGCCGCACGCGGCACAAGCGTAGACGCCCGGCTCGAAGTGATGGTCGAACTCGTTCACAAACGGACGCTCGGTGCCCTTCTCCCGCAGCACATAGTATTGCGCGGGGGTCAGCAACCGTTTCCATTCTTCCTCGGTACGCACGATTTTTTCAGGCATCTCTGGTTCCTTGGAACTGGTCTCGTCCGACGGATCTTCCTCGCTGCGAGCCGTTTCGGCGGACTCGGCGGGCATGGGGGGCGTGTCCGGCGCGCCCGGCGTGTCCGGTGTGTTGGGCGTGTTGGGCGAGTTGGGCGTCTCTAGCGTATTGGGCGTGTCCGGCGTGTCCGGAGCCTCCGTCGGCGTGGCAACGCTGGAGCCACTCCCTGTGGGCGAGGTCGGCGTGACGGGACAGGTGCTTGAGTCGCAGCCGACGAGCCCCGCAAGGACGAGCGAAAGAACGAAAGTGTACCTCATTGCCAAATACCATCCCGTCAGTGAATACGGAATCAAAGCCACAGCGGGGGGCCGCCGATCCGAATGTTGTGAGATGCCAGCAGCGATCTCGTGGAATTCAATGCGCTCGGCTTGCGGGATGTTGGTTCCGTTGCAGAAATGGGCTGCCCGCCTGTTTCCGACGATGTAAGTCGTTGGTTTTCGGGCCAAAATGACCCGCAAGCTGCCTCTCGCCACGTTGAAACCAATAACCCCGCTTGTCCGAGGGCATTCGCCGACGCTACCACTGACTGCATCTCGCAGCATTTTCATCAAGGCCCTGCCGCACAACTCACGCCGCCCGGAGACTATAGTAGTGCACCAGTTGACTGCCAAGGGATGCGGCAAGTTTCATCAGGCTGGCTGCCTGGGCTGCGGTTTACCAGCGGTCGCATTCGGCGAGGATGGCCAGCACCTCTTCGGTCGACTTCTTCTTGCCGAACTCGCACGCCACGATGTCGCGGTAGCCTGTCTCGTAGATCGCCTTGAAGACGTTCTTGTAATTGATCTCTCCGGTGCCCGGTTCGTTCCGCCCCGGGTTGTCGGCGAAATGGAAATGGCCGATTTCGCCAATGTACTTTTTGATGTTGTTAATCAAATTTCCTTCACTGATCTGTTGGTGGTAGATGTCGTACAGGAACTTGACGTTCGGATGGTCCGTCCGTTTGACCAACTCGGACCCGTCGGCCGAGTACACCAGGAAGTAGCCGGGATGATTGACCAGCACGTTCAGGGTTTCCCAGACCATGACGATGCCGGCCTCTTCCAGCAGGGGCGCGACCAGGCGGCCGGCTTTGACCAGCGCTTCCATCTGCTCTTCCTTGCTGACTGCTTGGCGGTTCGGGCCGGACAGCGACAGCACGCGTTTGGAGCCGATCGCCTTGGCTTGCGCGATGCCGGTCTTGACGGCTTCGACGAACCGCGGGTGATTAGCCGGGTCGTTGGGGCCCCAGTCGCTGATCGTGCCCATACCGCCGCCGACGGCGCCGCAGGCCACGCCCAGTTCTTCACACCGCTGTCGAACAGCCTCTTTGTCCTCCCACCCTCCACAGCCGAGGGTTTCGAAGGCCGAGAAGCCGGCCGCCGCAATTTGTTCGATCTGTTCGACATGCGAACCTTTGAACCATTGCGGTGCGACGGCGATTCGGGTGCGCAAACCTGTCGCGATGGGGGTCCCTGTTGCTTCCGCAGCGACCATCCCGCGAGCCGCACATGCCGTGATCGCAGTCGCCCCCAAACCCGTCTTGAAGAAAGCCCGTCGATCCATTTTGTTATCTCCTTGGCAAGTGGAACATGGTGAAGCTTCAAACATCCGGACCTTGATTGTACCGCAGCCATCGCTCGACGTCACGTGCCGAAACGGGGACTTAAAGCGAGTTCATCTTGCCCAAAAGCCGCCATCGCGTTATGCTGTCCCCATCCGTCAAACAGCGCTCGATCCGTCCAACAGCGCTCGAAGGGAACGTCATTTGAGTTCGGAACGCGAGAGAATTGCGGGATTTCGCCACGAATGTCATGGATGCGCAGGGGGACAATGCCCGGCGGACGGCCCGGGAGACGGACAGCTTCTCGCAGGTTGGCGTCTGTCGTTGGCTTCTCTCGTCTTTTTTGCGTTGCCGTCGGCGTGTGCCATTTTGGGAGCTGTCTTCGGTCGGCCGGCCGCCCATGTCGAACTGGCGGGGGCCTTGGCCGGACTTGCGGGTGGCCTCGTCGCCGCCGGGGTGATCGTCAAGTTTTTTGACGACCGGAAGGAGGCGGCATGAGGGGCGTTCTTTCCTTTGCAAGCAGGTTGGGCACGTTTTCGGGCGGCATTCATCCGCCTGGAGAAAAAGGGTTGGCCGCCGATGCGGCGATCGAGGTCTTGCCCACGCCGGCCGAGGTGCGAATCGCGCTGCTCCAGCATTTGGGCGCGTCCTGCGAGGCGGTGGTCAAACCGCGTGCCGAGGTTCGCTTGGGGGATGTGATCGGCCGCTCGGAGGCGTTTGTGTCGGCACCGGTTCACGCGAGCGTTGCCGGCACGGTTTTGCGCGATGCGGTCGCCACGTTGCCCAACGGTCGGCACGTGACGGTCATTCCCATCCGGGCGGCCGAGAATCAGCCGTTTGCCGGCGATTCGCTCTGGGAGGACCATTTCGGCGGTTCCTGGCCGTTGGACGAAGTGGACCGGTACGAGCCGCGGGAGATCGCCCAGGCGGCGCGCAGCGCCGGCTTGGTCGGGATGGGCGGGGCGGCTTTTCCGACGCACGTCAAACTGATCCGCAACGACAAGAAGCCCATCGACACGTTGTTGATCAACGGCTGCGAGTGCGAGCCGTTTCTTGCCGCCGATTATCGGCTGATGCTGGAAGCCCCGGTTCCGCTGGTGGCCGGGACGCTGCTGGCTCAACGGGCGACCGGTGCGGAGCGGGCGGTGGTTTGCATCGAGGACAACAAGCCCCAGGCGATCGAGGCGTTGCGTTCGGCCGCCGAAGGCACCGCGATCGAAGTGCGGGTGTTGAAAACGAAGTACCCGCAGGGCGGCGAACGGCAACTGGTGCTGGCGGCCACGGGGCGCGTCGTGCCGGGAGGGGGCCTGCCCCTGGACGTCGGCGTAGTCGTGATGAACATCGCCACCGCCGCTGCCCTGGCTCGGGCCGTGTTTCGTGGCCGGCCGCTGACGCATCGCGTGGTCACCGTATCGGGCCGCGGGATCCGCGCGCCCAAAAACCTGTTGGCGCCGATCGGAGCAACCTACGGGGAATTGATCCGCTGTTGTGGAGGCGTCACGAAAGATGCGGCCCGCGTGATTGCCGGAGGGCCGATGATGGGGTTCACGTTGGCCGCCGCCGACGAGGCGTCCGAGTTGATTCCCACGCCGGTGACCAAGGGGACCAGTGGGATCACGATCCTCCGTCGCGAGGACGTGCAGCGCGCCGCCGAAACCACTTGCATCCGTTGCGGGCGGTGTGTCGAGGTCTGTCCGATGCGGCTGGTTCCCACGCGATTGGCGATGGCGACGCGGGCCCAGAACTGGGAAATCCTGGGCCGCTATCACATCACCGCGTGTGTCGAATGCGGTTGCTGTGCCTATGTTTGCCCCGCGAGCATTCCTTTGGTGCAACTGATCCGCGTCGGCAAGGTCACAGCTCATGCCAAGGGAGGCGGAAGCGCGAAGCGATGATGACTGCTGGTGAGGTTCCTCAACAAGCCGAGTCCGCCGGCTGCGATCCAGCGGAAGAGATCCTGCGACTGCAGATCGCGCCTTCGCCGCATCTGACCGATCGGGCGTTCACCACGCGCGGGATGATGCTCGAGGTGATGCTCGCGCTGGTGCCCGTGTTGGTGATGGCGGTGGTTGTGTTCCGCTGGTACGCGGTGGTGCAGATCGGATCGTGCGTGTTGGCATGTTTGGCGGCCGAGGCGGTGTTCGACCGTTTGGCCCGCAAGCCGTCGTCGCTTGGCGATTACTCTGCGGTCCTGACCGGGATGATTCTCGGGTTGTCGCTGCCGTGGAGTTCGCCCTGGTACGTAGCGGTCCTGGGCTCTTTTGCGGCGATTGGTTTGGGCAAGGCGGCCTTTGGCGGGCTGGGCTGCAATATCTTCAATCCGGCCATGGTGGGCCGCGCCTTTGCCATGCTCAGTTTTGCCCGCGAGATGGGCGCCTCGGCCTATGTCGTGCTCGATTCGCAGTTGACCGTGGTGACCCAGGCCACGCCGTTGTCGCTGGCCAAACAGTTCGCCGCCGACTTGGCCGCCGGCCGGGTGACGGCGGGCGAGGCCAAGGTTCAGATGGAGGCCGCCGAAGACATCTGGGCGCTGCTGATTGGTCAAGCCAACGGTTCGTTGGGCGAAACCAGTGCATTGGCCATTCTGCTGGGCGGAGTCTACCTGATGCTGCGGCGGGTGATCTCGTGGGAGATTCCGGTGGGGATCATGGTGATCCCGGTGATTCTTGTCGAGGCGAGCCACTGGTTCGACTTGACCTTGCTGGGTCCGCTGCAACACCTGATTACCGGATCGATTCTGTTCGGCGCCTTTTTCATTGCCACGGATCCTGTCACCAGTCCCGTGACGCGGGTGGGGAAACTCCTGTTCGGCATGGGAGTGGGTTTCTTCATCGTCGTGATTCGCCTGTTCAGCAGTTATCCCGAGGGCGTGATGTTCGCCGTGCTGTTGATGAACGCAGCCGTGCCGCTGTTGAATCGTTGGACGATCCCCTGTCCGCTCGGCGGCCCCGCACCGGTGAAGGGTTAGTGATGACAAGCAGCGAGCCTCAACAACGCGATTACTTGCGGCAAGCCTGGCTGGTGATCGTGCTGGCGTTTGCCTACGGCGGCGCTTTGGCCGGTGTCCACACCACGCTGGCACCCCGGATCGAAGCCAACAAGCTGCAGGAGACCCTGAACGTGATCCCGCTGCTGGTGGCCGGCGCGGAGAAATCCCGGACGGAGGCACTGGCGATCACCACGGCGGACCGGCGCGTCGAACGGGTGTACCGGACACACGACGCGGCAGGGAAACCCAACGGCTGGGTCCTGGCCGCTTCGGGCCAGGGATTCGCCGACAAGATCGAAGTCCTGATCGGACTGGACGAGACCCTCTCGGTGATTACCGGCCTGTATGTGCTGGACCAGAAGGAGACGCCGGGATTGGGAGACTATATCCGCGAGCCGGCGTTTCAGGACCGATTCCGCACCAAGAAGACGGATGTGCCGCTGACGATTGTCAAGTCCGATCCGCATTTGCCCCATGAAATCGCCGCCCTGTCCGGCGCCACCGTATCGTCGTGGAGCGTTTGCTCGATTGTCAACCAGGCGATCGTCCGGTTCCGCGAGCCGATCTTGGGCGAGTTGCCAAACCAAGGAACCACCGGCACGGGGCCGGTGGGGGAAACCAGCGAGTCCCGGCGCAGCCGGATGAGTGCAAAATGACCACCCACCAGCCCACGGCGATGGAGCGATTCCTGAACGGGATCATTCCGGAAAATCCGGTGTATCGGCAATTGCTCGGAATGTGCCCCACCTTGGCGGTCACCGGGGCGATGAAGCCGGCCTTGACGATGGCCGCCGCCACGGCCTTTGTGCTGGTCTCGGCCAACCTGATTGTCAGTCTGATTCGCGGCCTGCTCAAGCCGCATTTGCGGATTCTCGTATTCACGCTGACGATCGCCACGTTTGTGACCATCGCCGACCGCTTTCTGGCCGCGTACCTGTACGCGATGAGCAAACAGTTGGGCCCTTACGTGCCGCTGATCATCGTCAATTGCCTGATCATCTCACGTTGCGAAATCTGCTCCTCGAAACAATCGCTCGGCGTCGCGCTAGCCGACGGCGTCGGAATGTCCCTGGGATTCGCGTTGGCCCTGGTGAGTATCGCCACGGTGCGCGAGATTCTGGGTTCGGGCACCTGGTTCGGGCTGAGCGTGCTGCCGGCAAGCTGGCCCACGTGGGGAATCATGATACTTCCCCCCGGTGCGTTCCTGGTATTGGGACTGTTACTGGGCGCGGTCGAGTGGTTGGGGCGGCGGCGAGCGACATCGGCGTAGGAAACGACGAGCATGGAAAACGTAGCCCTTCTAGTACAGATCTTCATCGGCGCGGCGGTGATCAACAACTTTGTGCTCCACTATTTCGTGGGCATCTGTCCCTTCCTGGGCGTATCGCGACGGGTCGATACGGCCTTTGGGATGGGCTGCGCCGTGACCTTTGTGATCTCGATCGCTTCGCTGCTAAGCTGGACGTTCACCTATTACATCCTGCGTCCCGAAGCCCCGTTGCCGGCCTGGTTGTGGAGTCTGGCGGGCGGCGACCCGGGCGTGCGGATCGATCTGTCGGTGCTCAGCTACATCATGTACATCTTCGTCATCGCTTCGTCGGTGCAGTTCGTCGAGATGTATGTCCGCAAGTTCTTCCCCAAGCTGCACAAATCGTTCGGCGTGTTCCTGCCGTTGATTACGACCAACTGTGCGATCCTGTTCGCCTGTTTGGAGATCATGAAGCAGCTCCAAGATCCGGCTCGCCTGTGGGGCTTGGCCGAAGCCTTGACGTTGGCGCTGGGCGGCGGCGCCGGCTTTACCTTGGCGATCTGTCTGATGGCGGGGATTCGCGAGGAACTCGAACTTGTCGACGTTCCCGCCCCCTTGAAGGGCGCCGGGATCACGCTGCTGGTAGCAGGCATCATGGCGATGGCGTTCATGGGCTTTGCGGGCGTCGACGCCGGGATCCAGAACCTAGTTACCCTAATGCTGAAATGAGGACGGCGGAGCGATGGCCACCGCAATAACTCTGATTCTGTCTGCGACGCTGCTGTTGCTGCTAGCAGTCGCCGTGGCCATGATACTGGGCTGGGCCAACCGGGCCTTTCATGTGGTGGTCGATCCCCGGATCGAAGCGATTAACGAGGCCCTGCCCGGCGCGAATTGCGGAGGCTGCGGGTTCGTGGGGTGCATGGAGTATGCCGTGGCGGTCGCCGCGGGCGAGACGGCCTTGACCTTGTGTGCGCCCGGCGGCGCGGGATGTGCCGAAGAGCTGGCCGAGATCCTGGGGCAGACAGTCACGCCGTCCTTTCCCTACCGCGCGGTAGTGCATTGCGCGGCGACGCGGGAGCAGCGGTTGCCCCAGGTCAAACCCGAGTACCGCGGGGAATTCACGTGCGCTGCCGTCAACCTGGTAGCTGGATACCAAGGCTGCACCTACGGGTGCCTTGGCCTGGGAGACTGTGTTCGGGCCTGCGTCTACGATGCCATCCACGAGATCGACGGACTGGCCACGGTGGATTACCACCATTGCATCGGCTGCAAGGCCTGTGAGGCGGCCTGTCCGCGCCACATCATCTCGATGGTTCCCTTCAAGTCCGATCGCATGCTGGTCGTGGCTTGCTCGAACCGGGATCCCGGACCGGCCGTAAGAGCGGTCTGTCCGATCGGCTGCATCTCGTGTTCCGCGTGCGCAAAGAAGTGCAGCCTGATGCAGATGGAAGGGGGCCTGCCCATCATCGACTACGATGCCTATCAGGATGAAGCCGATTTTGGGGTAGCTCTGGAAAAGTGTCCCCGCGAGAGTCTGATCTACGTCGGCAAGCCCAGCCAGCACGATCTGGCCCTGGTGGCGGATGAGCATTTGCCGACTCGCATCGAAGCCGATTTTCAGACTACGGTGGACGAGACCGAATGGCGGGGATAGCCTCGGCGGGCGGCCCGATAAACAGTTCTCGAAAACCGGGCGTACAGACCAATCGCTGACCGCTTTGGCGGTCGTGGGCCACCAGCCCTTCGACGCCTTGCGGCAACCCCTCTAATCCCTCCGCTCCCAACACACTCAGCGCCGTTGCCCAGATATCGGCGACGATGGCCGTATCGGCGACGACCGTGGCGGAGCGGGCGGCCTCCGCCGGCCAGCCCGTGCGAGGGTCGATGATATGGCTGTAGCGTTTCCCTGCAATCTCGAAATACCGAGCGTAATCGCCGCTGGTGGCCACAGCGCGATCGCCCACGCGCAATTGGGCGATTGGACCGCGCCGTTGCGGGTTCCTGACGGCAATCAACCAGGGCCGGCCGCCGGGCTGCTGACCGAAGCAGGCCACGTCGCCTCCCACGTCCACCAGGCCGCCGCGTAGCCCCGAACGCTGCATGGCCCGCAACGCCAGATCGATCCCGTAGCCTTTGGCGATCCCCCCCAAGTCCACGCACGCGCTCGAAGTACGCTTGACCACGCCGGAATCGGTCAGATCGAGATCTTCCCAGCGGGAGGCCGCACGGGCCTCGGCCACCGCCGCCACATCGGGGAGGATGGCGGTCTCGCCCGCACGGCGCCACAACTCTACCTGCGGGCGGCAGGTCGCGTCGAACGTCTGGCCCGTCAAGTCAAATGCCTCCCGAGCCGCGGTCAAGACCGCGAGCGTATCCGGCGATAAGGGCACCAGCACGCCTGCCTCGGCGGCGCCGAGCTGCGAGACCTCGGAGACGTCCAGCCAGTTGCTCATCCGCGCTTCGACCTGCCGGAGCAGCGCTTCGGCGGCATCCAGGGCCGCTTCGGCCGTCGCCTTATCTCCTTGGGCGACCACGGCGGCCAAAACGCAGTCCGTTCCCATCACGCCGCGCGGCCGGCGAACGAGAACCACCGAGCTGTCCGCATCGTGTAACGCGACTCGCCAATGGCCGATGGCCACCAGGATCACCAAGGCGACAATCAGTGCCGCCTCGATGCGTCGCCGACAAGCGATCTCGTTCGCGCTGGCTTGCCTACTCACCGCCACTCATCCTCCGCCATGTTGCTTGTCGAGCGCAGCGACCAGCGCCCGGCCCTGGGCATCCTGGTCCAGCCCCCGAGCGTGCAGGGCCCAGGCCGCGGCGCGAGCCAGGTCGGGGGCTTCGTGGCGGTTGCAGGCGTCGCGATAGGCGCGCTCAAAGTCGGCGGGGACGCGGAGGCTCCAATTGGCGCCGTCCACCACGCCCGGCCGATTGTACGCTTCGCTCAGGCCGAACAGGTCAGCCCAGAAAACCAGGACGTTGCGGGCCGGTCCGCAAAACAGATCGGCGAACATGGCGGTCGTCATCGCCGCCTGGTCGCTGGCGAATCGCTGTTCGAGCGCGGCCCGTTCCTCCGGATCGTGGGCTAGGCGAGCCGCCAGGTACTCGGCACGTCGCGCCGATTCGCCCGTGGGCCGCCAACGTTCCAGCACGGCGCGGAGCGGAGGCGTATCGTGCGTGCCAACCATGATCCAATCCTCGGGCCGCGCCAAGTCGCTGCGATAGACGTCGAGAGGATTGCTTAGATCGGCTTTCTGGGTCACTCGATAGCGACCTAGCCGGTGCCGAGCCAGCACCTCGGCCAACGGTCGCGGACACGTCGAAAGCACCTCGACCAGCAGGTCGTCCCGCTGCCGGCCATGGGCCAGCAGACGTTCGATGATCAAGTCGAACGGCTGCGCATAACGGGCGACCTGAGCGGGTTCGACGGCGCTCACCCAATGGTCCGCGTGACGCGGTTGGGCGCGATCGATCTGGTCCGGGCGGACGCGGGCAAAGGCGGCCAGGGCGGGATGGTCGGGCAGATCAGGCGACTCGTACAGGCGGGCTCCCTGTTGCACCGCCTGCAAGGGATCGGGATCGTCCGTGCGGTAGACCCAAGGGCAGATCCAGCCGTGCGGATGATCGATCCGTAAGCCGTCGTGATCCTGGAGCACCGCGTCGAGCCGCATCGCCGCGTACTGCCAAGCATCGCCCCCCGGCTCGAGTTGCGCGGGATCCAGGACGGAATAGCCCCAAGGCTGCCCTTCCGGATTGGTGCGACTGGGCGGCGCCCCCATGGCGTAGCCGGCCAGAAACAGCTCGCGGAACAAGAACTGCTCGCGGTGACTGGTGCCGACGGGAAGGTCGGCGTAAACGCGGACACCGAGTCGGCGGACGCGGCGGCAAAACACCGCATGCTGTTCGCGGACCAGCAGTTGCCACAGCAGGAAATCGCGGGCCGCCTGAGCCTGCTCGGGCGGCGAAGACGGCCAGTGTTGCCAATCGTCGTGCCCCACGGCGGCCACCACCGCCTCGAAACGCGCCTCGCGGTCCAGCCACGGAGCGGCTTGCCGGAGTTGTCTCAGACGCTCGATCACCGCCGGGTCGTCGCAGCGGGTGGCCGCCACTTCCGCCAGCAACCGACGTTGCGTCACCCATGCATATTCATACGCCACGCGCTCGGCGACGGGCCGGTTTGCCACGGCGGCGTCGAGCAGGCGTTGGTCCAACAGCCCCGCTTGGCACAGCGGTTCCAGGGCGATGTGCAGCGGATTGCGCGACAGCCCCGTGGCGTCGTAGGGCGAAGGGTTGTTGCGGCTGGTGATCCCCGCAGGGCCCAGCGAGACGCCCGTGAACCCCAAGCCGGCGAGCCACTCGATCATCTCGCCACTTCGCTCCGAATACGGCGTACCGTAGCCGAGGTCGTCATGCGACGCGGGAAAACTGGCCTGATGGATCGAGAGCACCAGCCGCTCGATTCCCAATCGCCGCAGGGCAACTCGGAATACCTGCTGAGTCGTGTCCGTTGATGTCATCGTGGCCTCCCTTCGACAAACCGATTCCGCCTCACGATAACCGGCAGCCGACCGCGGTGCAATCCCGCCCACAGGCAGGTACCAGGATCTCGACGGACGGCTTCGCGGACAAGGTATCCGGATGACAGCGGAAATCACGATTCGGCGCAAGGGCTCAGACGTACAGAATTCAAAATTGGCGGAGTTGTCGCTTCGCCCAAGTTAAGGCCCCTCGCCCGCCAATTTTGAATTCTGTACGTCTGAGCCCGGTTCGCGCAAGAGCGTGACGACATAAACGCCACCGCCGGAGGCCCGTTTGCCGTTTGGTGCTAGGTAACGTACGAGCGGCGTTTTCTTGGGGCCCTCGCTTGGTTCCCAAACCTCCTTCCACCGACGCAGGGTCGAATGGTACGAGGATAAGGATCCCCAGGGGTGATTTTCCGCCACGGCGGGGCTTGCCCCCGTCGAGCGATGTTCGTCACCAGAACGCCACCCATCGGCGTCGCCACGCCACCACGGAGCTCGCCTTCGTGGAGCGATGTTCCCGGGAAAACGCTTTGGAAACACCGCTCCACGCGGACAAGCCGCATGGTGGCGAGGGGGCAACCGATGCTGCATTCTGGTTGTGAACACTCCTACACGGAGGCAAGCTCCGTGGTGGGAGGAGCCTCGCTATCCCGACGGAAATCACTGTCCAAAACCTTAACCTCGTAACATTCGACGCAGGGTCGGCGGGGACGCGACGGCACAGAAATGCGCAACTTCGAAGGTCGGAGTCGTATCTCAAATTGGCGGCGATGGGCTTTGGTTGTCGCATCGACGACTTGCCGAATAGTAGCGAATTCCGGGCAAAAATGCCGGATTCTTTACAATACTGCCGGTTGGTGAGCGAACTAATGTTAGAGTGGGCCGGGCGGCAGTTCTGGAAAGAGCATGGCGTCGGCTTTCCCGGATTTAAATGCTGATGCTCAAGAATATGTCAGTGCCAAAGGAAAGGTAGCCAAGAATGCCGTTCGAGAAAAAAACACCAACGCCGTCCGCGCTGCCGTCTTTGCCGAAGCCGACAGAGAAGCCGCTGACGAAGGCGGAAGTCCTGCAACTGGCCCGGGAAGTGGCACAGTGGCAGGCGGAGTTCCCAACGCCGCAGGGGCCGGCACCAAAGACGGAGAGCGACGAGATCCTGAGCCGGCTGGACTGACGGACGCGCCGCAAGACGAATGACACACTGTTGCCCCGTGGCGACAAAACGGTGGTGCTGGCCTACAGGTCCGGTGCCGCTGGCAACGCAGAAGTATCATTCCTGGTTACCAAAGGTATCGAAGCATTCGCAGGAGAATACGATGGCATCGTTGAACATCGAGCCGGACGAGGGGACTTCCCCGGTGACCCAGCCTGGGACTCCCGAGAAGTCGCCCAATCAGACTACGAGGGACGCATTGCTCGAGCGGTTCAAAAAGGCGGGATTCCAGAAAGCGTCGTCGCCGAATGGCGGAGGCTGCGTGATTACTGGCTTTCCCCCGCCGGTCAAGCCGTCACCCGAAACGCCGCAGAACTCCTGATCGGTAATCGTCCGGTGCGTATCGTCTGTGAAGACGGGAGCGTGCTCTGGCGGGGGTCGGCGGACGGTGCAGAGGGGCCAAGCAAGAGGATGAACACTTGTCAGTCGTCATTTGTCACTTGCAAGGGGATCAAGAACAACGGTCCAAGTCTGACGGCAATCGGGGCAGCGGAACCTGCCCCAACAGCTCCTCCAACAAGATCAGCGCCCGCGGTGCATTTCCGGCCGTCAATGCGGCTCGGGCGGATCGTACGGCTTGCACCTGCGGTTGGGTGAACGGCACGGCGGTTCCCGTCGGTGGCGGCTCGGGCACCAGCCGTCGAGCGAGTTCGCGGACCAAGTCCGCGACGCCGCCGGCTTGCACGGCGCTGACCCGCAGGCCGGGCGGCCGGTTTGCCGACGCGAACGGCGTCAAGTCGCATTTGTTATGTAGGATCAAGGCGGCGGGCCAAGCCGCCCCCAGGGCTTGGTCGTCGTCCGTCCAGGGAGCGGACAGATCGAAAACCAGCACGATCAGGTCCGCTTGCCGCAGTTGCCACTCGGCCCGTTGAAGGCCCGCCGCTTCGATTTCGTCGCCGCCGGCCCGCCAGCCGGCGGTGTCCGCCAACTCGACCGGCCAACCATCCAGAGCGGTGTGGGCGGTCACCACGTCGCGCGTCGTGCCCGGCGCGGTATGGACGATGCACCGCTCGAAACCGAGGACCGCGTTGATGAGACTGCTCTTGCCGACATTCGGACGGCCCGTCAGGACGACGCGCCAGGGCTCCGTCAGGTGCAGCCCCACGCGGGCCCACCGCTCCAATTCGTTCAAGATCGCCGCCGCCCCCGCGACTTCGCCGCTCCGCAGCCTGTCCACCGCTTGCTCCAGCGACGCACGCAAGACGCCTCGCCATTGATCCAACAGGATCGCCGCCGTCCGTTCCGTCCGCGCCGCGGACAGAGCGCGCCGAGCGTCCGCCTCCAAACCGCCCGGCTCGTGCCGCGCAGCGAACTGGTCCCAGGAAACCTCCCTGGCTCCGGCCGCCCGCAGCGACTCGACAATCGCTCCCGCCGCAAAACGCCCGCCGTGGCAATGGATTTCCACCTCGTCCTCGGCGCGACGAGCTACCACGACCTCCTCGCCCGGGGCATCCGCGGCGATCCAGCGGCCGAAGGCGATCCGATTCACAGGGACTTCGTCCAGCGGTCTGCCGCCGGCCGCGCGGAACTTGGAGGCCACCAACCCTGTGGCCTGCGATCCCGCGACCGCGATCGTGGCCACCGCCCCGCGCCCCGGCGGGGTCAGCACGGCAACTTGACAAGCGGCGCCAAGCGCCGTCGCCTTGAAGCGTTCCGCCTCTGGCATCGAACTGCGTGCGGGGCTGCTGTCTTCGGCCGCGTGGGCGGGCATTCGGCGTTCTCCAAGTGTCGATTCCTCCTTGTGTACTATGGAACGTAAAGGGAAAACGATCAAGCGGGGATCGGACAAGACTTGCAGCCCCGCCCGCGCTGTGTTACACCAAAACTTGCCGAAACTACCGAACCCTGGAGGAGTCCTACGATGTTTGCGTCGACCGTCCGTTCCGTTGGAGGAATGCTCATGCTCGTGACCACCGCCGCTGTCGCGATGGCGGCGGGAAGTCTGCACGTGGACAAGCTGCGTTGTGAATACAAGACGGATCCTGTTGGGATCGATGTGCCGCAGCCGCGGTTTAGCTGGGTACTGGCCCCGATCTCGGCGTCGCAACGCGGCCTGATGCAGACCGCGTATCAGATCCTTGTGGCCAGTTCGCCCGCGGCGCTCGATGCAGGCCAAGGCGATCTGTGGGACAGCGGCAAGATCGCTTCCGACCAATCGGTCAACATCGAGTACGCCGGCAAGGAACTGAGTTCGGCCCGAGATGCTTTCTGGCGAGTGCGCGTCTGGGACCAGGACGACCAGGCGTCCGAGTGGAGTTCCGTCGGACGCTGGACGATGGGGCTGTTGCGGCCGGAAGATTGGCAAGCCGACTGGATCGGGTTCGACGGCGGGCCCGAATCCGAGGACCCGCAAACGGCGCTGCTGTACCGCTTGCTGAACTTTCAGGACAGCTCTTGGATCTGGACGGGTGGCTCGCAAGCGGGCAACCAGGCGGCTGGTCCGGCGTATTTTCGCAAGGTGTTCGAGCTGCCGGCCGGCCGGCCGATCCGTCAGGCCACGTTCCTGATCGTCGCGGACGACGCCTTTACGCTGTCCATCAACGGCCACGACGCGGGGAACGGCAGCAGTTGGAAGACGCCGGCCAGTCTGGACGTCACGGGCCGGTTGCAAGCGGGCCGCAACGCGTTGAGTATCCAGGTGACCAACGGCGGCACGGAGCCCAGTCCGGCCGGCTTGATGGGCAAGCTGGTGGTCCTGTTCGAGTCCGGCGAACCGCTGGTGGTGGCGATCGACGACACGTGGCGCAGCAGCCGCTCGCCCGGCGACCGCTGGAAAGGGGCCGATTTTGACGACGCTGCTTGGACGGCATCCAGCGCGATCGCCCGGCACGGCGAGGCGCCGTGGGGCGAACTCCAGCTGCAGGTCCCCAAGATTCTGCCGGCCTCGTACTTGAGAAAGGCGTTTAACGCCGATAAACCGTTGCGCCGCGCCGTGCTGTTCGCCTCGGCGCTGGGCGTTTACGATCTGCACCTGAACGGCCGCCCGGTCGAGTCCGACGTGCTCTCGCCGGGCTGGACGGACTATCACAAACGGGTTCATTACTTTGGCTACGATGTCACCGCTCGGATCCAGTCCGGCGAGAACGTGCTGGGCGCCATCTTGGGCGACGGCTGGTATGCGGGCTATCTGGCTTTCTCCGGCCGACGGCATTACTACGGCGACAAGACGCGGCTGATCGCTCATCTGCGCCTGGATTTTGCGGACGGGACCAGCCGCATCGTAGGCACGGACAGCAGCTGGAAAGCGGCTTATGGCCCGGTGCGCGAGAACGATTTGCTGATGGGCAGCGTCTACGACGCCCGCTGGGAAATGCCGGGCTGGGACGCGCCCGGCTTCGACGATGTGGACTGGCAGCCCGCAACCGCAGACCGGGACGTGCCAGCCAATCTGGAATCGCACCCCGGCACGCCCATGCGGCGAATCCAGGAATTGCCGGCGCAGCGCATCACCGAACCCACGCCGGGAACCTATGTGTTCGACCTGGGGCAGAACATGGTCGGTTGGGTCCGCTTGCGGGCCGCCGGTCCAAAAGGCTGCAAGGTCGTGGTGCGGCACGCGGAAATGCTCAATCCCGACGGCACGATCTACACGACCAACCTGCGAGCGGCCAAGGCCACGGATACCTTCTATCTGGACGGCGGGCCGAAACGGGCCTACGAACCGCAATTCACCTTCCACGGATTCCAATACGTCGAGGTGACGGGACTGGATGCTCCACCGGAACTGGCGGATGTGACCGGCATCGTCGTGCATTCCGACTTGCCGCGCACGGGCTGGTTCGAGTGTTCATCGCCGCTGGTCAACAAGCTGGTCGAAAACACGATCTGGGGCCAGAAAGGCAACTTCCTCGACGTGCCCACCGATTGCCCACAGCGCGACGAACGGGCGGGCTGGACGGGTGACGTCCAAGTGTTCATGAAGACCGCTTGTTTCAATCTCGATTCGCCGGCCTTCTTCACCAAGTGGCTGACGGACCTGTGCCAGGATTCCCAACGCGACGACGGCGGCTTGGGCGACGTCGCGCCGCACGTCAATATCGTGGGCTTTGGCAACACCGGCTGGGCCGACGCGGGCGTCGTGTGCAACTGGCAGATGGTGCAACTGTACGACGACGTGCGGGTGGTCCAACGACATTACCCGGCGCTGGTGCGGTACATGGACTATCTGGAACGGACCAGCAAGGATTTCACGCGTGGCACAGGAGCTTACGGCGATTGGCTGCGATTGGCGGGTCCCCAGCATTCCGAAGCCATCGGCACCGCGTACTATTTCTACTCGACGCAGCGGATGGCCGAGTTGGCCGAGGTCGTGGGCAAGCCGGACGACGCGGCGAAATACCGCCGGCAGGCGGAGCAGATCCGCGCGGCGTTCGTGCGGAACTTTTTGCAGGCAGATGGCCGCATCGTGGACGCCCAAGGCGAAACGGGCCAGACGTTCTACGCCCTGGCCTTCGGCTTGGATCTGGTCCCGGCCGACCGGCAGGCTCAAGTCGCCCGGCACTTCGTCGCGGAGATCGAGAAACAGGATTGGCACCTGGCCACCGGCTTCCTGGGCACGCCGTTCGTATTGTTCGCCTTGGAGAAGGCCGGCCAAACGGATCTGGCGTACCGCCTGCTGCTGAACGAGACCTATCCCTCGTGGCTGCTGCAAGTCAAGCTGGGCAGCACGACGATGTGGGAGCGTTGGGATGGCTGGCTGCCGGACAAGGGCTTTCAGGACCCCGGCATGAACTCGTTCAATCATTACTGGCTGGGCTGTGTCGGCCAATGGCTGCAGTGCTCGGTGGCCGGCATCGACACCGACGGCCCCGGATTTTCCCGCATCCGGATCCGCCCCGTGTTGGCTTCCGCCGGCCAAGGCCTCGACTCGGCCCGCGGCGTCTACGATTCGATCCGCGGCCGGATTGTCAGCCAGTGGAATCGCGGCCCGGACGGATTCCGCCTGGAGGTCACGATTCCCGCCAATACGACGGCCACCGTGTACGTGCCGACGACCGCTGCCGCCAACATCCGGGAAAGCGGCCAACCGATTGACAACGTTCGCGGCGTCAAATTCCTCCGCGAGGAAAGCGGATACGCCGTGTACGCCGTGGGCTCAGGCCAATACGATTTCGTCAGCCGTGAGTGAGGCGCGAGAAGAAAACCCGGCTCTTCCGCCTTGCTGTCCGTTGCGACGCGATCCATTGCGTGTTAAGACGGCGCCCGTCACGCACGACATCCCTCCGCAGAACGCTACAATTCGCACACCAAGCGGTTTGTCGTCCCGGATGCGAAGACGCTGGCGGCCTGTCCCGAGTACAACCAGTGGGGCTACGGACTGGACGAGCCGTTTGCGTATTTTGCGGATGTGGCTGCCGAGGCCATTGCCAAGCGTTATGGCGAACGTTTCGTCTTTTATCTGTGCGGCGCCAACGATACCGATCCGAACGACGCCACGATGGGCAAATCGTGTGGCGCGATGATGCAGGGTCGGCATCGTTTGGAACGGATGCAGGTCTTCGCCGCCTACGTGCAGCAGAAATACGGAGCCTCGATCAACCGCCGCCAGAGCTTCGCCGTCGTGCCGGGCGTCGGCCACCACGGTCGTGGCACCATGACCGCGCCCGCCGGCTTGAAATTCCTGTTCACTCCACTCCGGTAATGACGTTCCTACTTGGCGAATTCCTGCCACTGTTGCTGGAGTTCCTCCCGCGGCGGGGCAGTGCCGGCCAACGCCCAGAAGCGATAACGTAGCGTCAGCGATTCGCCCCGCTTCGCTTCCGGCTTGACAAACGCCCCGAAGCGGCCATAGTCGCGATAGGCGGACCAGATCGTGTCCCGGGGGTTGCCGGGGTGGTCCATCTGCTGGACCGTGTACGGCTTGTCGCCCAGCAGATACGTCACGGCTGCCCACGGCAAGTCCTTGTCCTTGCGAGGATCGTTCCCGTCCTGCGGAAACAGGTACCTGGTCTGCGTCTTGTCCAGTTCGTCCGCCGGCCGGTAGTGGACGCCGGCATGCTCCGGATCGCCGTTGAAGACCACGTCGCCGCCCACGGCTTTCAGCGCTGATGCGACCTCCACCAGCACCAGCGTCGGACTCGGTCGCCGCTGAAAAACAAACGTCCGCTGCTCCTCCAGCAACAGCTCGCCGCTCTTGGCCTTCCAATGCACTTCGGCCGTGAACGACGCCTGGTCGGCGCCCGCCTCTTGTGCCAGGAATTTCTGGTGGATTTGTGCGCCGCTGCCCATGCCCCACAGATTATAAGATTGGCCATCGACCGTCAGTTTGCTCCAGCCGATGAAGATCCCGCGATGGTGCGTGTAGAAACCGCCGGGGCCTTTGGTAATCGGCGCTTTCCCCGCCTCGTCCAGCACGTGCAGGAACGGCTTGTAAGTGTCGTGAAATCGTTCGGCGTCATAGGCGTACTCGTACCGCGCCACCGGCTTGCCGTCCAGCTTGACTTCCAGCGACTGGCCGGGAATGTCCGACAACGCGAAACCTTCGGCCGCTAGGCTCCAGGCGGCGACCAGCGAACCGAGGCACGACAGAACAGCAAAGGCCGCGAAACGGAGGCGAAACGCCGCATTGACGTTGATCCCGCGGGCCGAGCGGGCCGTCGGAGCTGAATGCAACGTTTTGCCAGGCAAAGGTCCGATAAGACCCGCCCAGGCGAGCAATCGCAACGGGCAGAACGGGTTCAACACCAGGGAAAAACACAAGGTCATCATCATACGGCTCCTATCCAAGTTCGAGGGCAAAAGCACCGTGAAACTTCGGGAACACCGGCTCTCTCTTGGTACACGAATCAACGCGGATCAACGCGAATCAGAACCAAGAATTCCCATTGGCGAAGGTTATACCACACGCGGGCGTCATTGGCCCGTAGCCGAACTGGCCAGAGTTCGGGGGAAAGGCCCAGAACCCCGAATTCTTGCGAATTCGGCTACGGTCGGAAATTTGCCATGAGCCCCAATTGAACAGGATAAACCGAACTATATCAGCGATGCTTTGCTCTCGGACTCACGCGCGACGGTCTTGTCGTCGGATTCACCGAGCCGGGGGCGTTCGATCCGAACGATGAAATCGAAGTCACGTGCTGGGATGTTTGAAATCGGGATGCGGGACTGGGCCATCGATCATTCGCGACCTCCCCTACTTCGACCAGACAGCTCGCACAACTTTCCCCCAGCCATGTTACTGTGGAGCGAGTTGGAGCAGCCATTCACGAATGAAGTGAAAGAACGAACCCGTCAGCGCCTCCGCGAGCGGGACATTTCGCCGTCCGCGACCGCCGAAGAGAAAAGACAAGAAGATTGCTGACAAAAGAATGTTGCTTGGGAACGTGGGATGCGCACGTTGTAGAACGGAATTCATTCCGTTCTACTTTGGTTGCGGCCACACGAGCCAAGTGCCTTACGATCCTGTGCCTTCTTCATCGTCCGTGCGTTCGCTCTTCGTTGCTCTCCGGGCACTGATGATCCGAACCAAGTCTGCCCCGCGCTGCGTGAAGGAAACGACCAACAAACGCTGACGGGTTGAGTCTTTTACGGGAGTGGTCCGCGTGGCGAGGTTATTTCAACGATTCTATGGCCTCGGCGATGATTCGGCGGGTTTCTTCCAGCCGTTCCGGACGAGGCAGGATGCGCGTGGAATAGTAGCCGCCGGCGTTGGGAATCTGCACCAGTTCCTGGGCGGCCTTCCAGGCCTGCTCCGCCTTGGTCACCGTTTGGCCCGCGCCTTTGGCGGCGGCCATGCGGGCCTGCAACAGATGCAGGTACTCGTAGTCCTCGACACCCTCACGAGCTTGCTCCAGGCGGATCGAGCTGATCGGTCCGTCGTGCCCCAGCGGCTGGCCGGGATACAGCAGATAGCCGTCGCCGTTGGGATAGCGAACCCAGGTGGCCTCGCCGGGCTCGCTGCTCTGGTGGATGAAGGCGTGCCAGCCGAAACGGAACGGGTCGTAGGTGTGCCACGAGACGCCCCAGAACTCGTACGCTTCGGCTCCATACTGGAAACAGTAATGCGGCAGCAGCCGCTCGACCGCACAGTACGGCGTGTCCGTACACATCTGACCGTCGGTGGTGAACCAGATCCGGGCGCCGTCCGTCCGCAATTGCGTCATCTTCTCCGGCGACACGACGCCGTAGTGGCCGATCCCCCAAACGTTCAGGTATCCGTCCCAATCGGGCACGTGGTGCCAGGTGCTGCAGTAGATCGGGATCTCCGGATCGACCTCGTGGATCATGTCGCACAACGCTTGCATCTGCCGCCGAATGTGCTCGTGCTGATCAAAGGGCTCGTCCGAGATGTACAGCACGATGCGGCGATGCCAGCCCTTTTCCTTCAGATGCTGCCAGAACAGCCGCAGCATCTCCTGATAAACCTGTTTGTACTCCGGTCGCAAGCGGCTGCGGTCGGCCGACTCGAAGGGCGGCTCCCCGGCGTATGGACGCTCGCCCAAAACGGTCTTCGGCGGATGCCCCCAGCCGAACAAGTACAAGTCCCACGGGGTGTAGGCAAAGGGAAACTTCAACTCGTCGAAATAAACCGTCGCTGCCTGGTCAAAGGCGGCGAAATCCGCCGTCACTCGACCATCGACGCGGCGAAACGCGGGCCCAGGCCGGATCGTGTCGGGACACAGGCGACGGGCAGCGAGAAAGCGGATGATCTCCAGATACGCGGCGTCCAGTGATTGGCCCCACCGATTGCCGCCCGAGCCGAATCGGACGTCGTAGATGGCCGCCAGACGGGTTTCGTCGGGCAGGGCAAAGTCCCAGACGTGGACGCGAAACGGCACCGTGGCCACGACCTCGCCGGCAGCCTCCAGCCGCACGCGTCCCTCGTAGCCGCCCGCCGGGGCGTTGGGCGGGACAGACACGGTGACCCAGATAGGCTGCGTCACGCCGGCCCGCAGAACGCACGTGTCAGTCGGCAGCAGCGGGTCGGGCCACATGCCGGCCCAGCCGTCGCCGCGGCCCGCGCGGCTGGGAAGCTTGCGGTGCCATGCCGGCACTTGGGTCTGATAGTAACTGCTGGGCCCGTCGATCGGCACGTAGCCGACGACTTCGATGCGCAGGTCCGATAGGGCGAATCCCTGCGGCCCGACGGGCGGCTCGACTCGAACCCGAAGCCCCGCCACATCGCGGCCGCTGCGGATAGCCAATTGCAGCGACTCCTGTTCGTTGCGGGCAGAGGCGATTTCGATTGTCGGCGTCGAGGCGGAATCATCAGGAGGCACGTCGTCCTGAAACACCTTGATCACCGCGGGAACTTGCCAAATCGCCAACTCGCCGTCCGGCAAGGCGGTGCGCGACTCGATTCCCAACACGTCGCCGGGGGTGACTTCGACCAGCGTCACTTCGTCGTGCCAGACCGTGCCGCGGCTGTCCATCGTCAGATGCAGCTGGCATATCACCGCGTCGTCAGGCATGACCAGCGTGCCCGACAATCGCGTCCAATCAGTCGTTCCGGAGATTGCCGGCCCGACGGCGGCGAATCCGCCACGTTGCGACAATCCGCCGCTGGCCTGCCGGTAATGCGCGTGCAACCGAACTTCGCCGTCGCCAACGTCCTGGCACTTGACCCAGGCCGAGAAAAGATACGACTGGCCCGGTTGAACGGGCACGTCTTGATGCCAGCCGCGCCAAGCTTTCGGCGCACCGGCGGGAACGTGCATCCGGGCGCAGGAATTGCCGAATGCCTCCCGCTGCGGGTCGTCCAGTCCCAACACGACGCCGTCCCGCGGCGAAATGCCGCTGGCGGTCCAGTCGGCCGGCAGCGGAGTGCCGTTGTCAAAGCGGGGATTGCGGACGAGGTTCCGGACAGCGTCTGCGTACGCCTCGGCGCGGGCAACCGTGCCATCGGTCGCGGACCCGCCCGCGGCAAAGTACACGTGGAACACGCTGGACGAACGCGACGGCAGTTCGACGGCGCACAGCAACTGGTCCCCCAGCACGCGATGCGCGACGGGTTGCCGGTCTCGGATGACGCGGATCGAATCCAGATTCAATCGTCCCCGCATCCGGGCTCGCAACCGTCCCAATTCCACCACGACAACCGTTTGATCCCGCGGGTCATCGCCCAGATTCAACGCGCGTACCACCGCGCGATACGGCTGCGCCGCGCTGTCGCCGGCATCATACCAAGCCGGGTCCGAGCCAATTTCGCGAACGGCCAACGATTCGACAGGCAGCACCTTCGCACGAACCTCGGCGGGCGACAGGCACTGCAGCACCGCGTTATCAAACCACGCGGTGCCGGTCCCCCGCAACACGGTGCCCAAACTCAAGCGATCCGCCTCGGCGGGAACCGTGAATTCGGAGGCGACTTGCTTCCAATCGAACGTGCCCTCGCCCGCCGACAGCATGGGGGCCAGCAGCATCGGCTGCTCTTGGTTGCCGACGTGCAGATACCAGCCGCAGGATCCGCGCACGTCGTGGGCTTTGACCCACGCTTGCAGCCGGTATTTCGCACCGCCGGCGATGGCGATGTCCCGCTGACGCGTCGCGATCCAAGTCGGTTCCGCGCCGGCGGCGACGACGGTCTTCAGACAGCGCAGGCCCGACTGCGGCGGTTCGCTGCTCCATGTGGCCTGGTGCTGGTCGTCCGGCGGATCGTGCGTCCAGCCCGCAGGCACGTCGCCCTCGCCCCGCTCGACGTCCCCGTTCACCAGTCCAGGCCGCGCCGTCAGCAAGTCCGGGACCACACCGGCTCGGGGGTTGTCGAAGTAGACATAATACAGGGCGTTGCCGCCGGCCGGACACTCCACGGGAATGGTCAGGCTGCTGCCCTCTGGAATCGGCCCTTGCTCGACGACCGCCCCGTCGGGACCACGCAGGACGAACAGCATTTCCGTGCCATCGGCATCACAGACACGCACCGCTTCTGCGCGCTGGCGGGTCAACGGAAGCTGATCGGCCGCGCTGCCCACGGTGCAGGCCACGGGAAAGCCGTTCAGCGGGTCAGGCCTGTCGTGGACGATCCGCACCGGGATGCGTTGCTGCCACCAGCCCCCTCCGTCCAAGTACAACGGATGATGCCACGGGACGGCCAAGGCGGCGGAAGTGCAAGCAACCGCCAGCCCTGCGGCGGCGAACGAAAGAATGAAACGATGCATGGCGTGACTCCTCAACGGGGAATGCGAGCCGCAACGCGAAGGCTCAACGGGAAGGCTCAGACGTACAGAATTCAATTTTGCCGGGCCTGGATTGTACCAAATGGAAAACCGTTTGGCCGGCAAAATTGAATTCTGTACGTCTGAGCCCGGGGGCTCTGCTGCCTGACCATTTGAACGCAATCCCTATCGCCGCTGGGCTTCGCCGGTCATGGGCACGAACATCACGGCGATTTCCGTCCATTGCCGCGTCGTGCCGTCGGGTTGTTTTTCCACCACGACCAGTTCCTGGGACCGCTCTCCGACGGGCAAGACCAAGCGGCCGCCGACCGCCAATTGTTCGACCAGCGGTTCCGGGATGTGAGGCGGCGCGGCGGCGAGGATAATCACGTCGAACGGTGCATGCTCCGGCCAGCCGCGGTAACCGTCGCCGTGCCGCACCTCGACATTGCGATAGCCCAACTCGGCCAGCCGCACGCGGGACTCCGTCGCCAGCGATTCGACGATCTCGATACTGTACACCTCGCGGCACATCTCGGCCAGCACGGCGGCCTGGTACCCGGAACCGGTTCCTACGTCCAAGGCCCGCGAATCCGGCCGCGGTTGGGCCAACTGGGTCATCAAGGCCACGATGTACGGCTGGGAAATCGTCTGGCCGGCGCCGATCTGCAGGGGCCAATCGGCATAGGCCGATTCACGTTGCGATTCGGGCACAAAGCGATGGCGCGGAATCCGCCCCATGACCTCCAACACGCGCTGGTCGCGAATGTCGCGAGCCTCTAATTGGTACCTCACCATCCGTTGGCGAAGTGCTACAAAACGCTCGGGCTCCTCGACGTCCCTGGCGACCGTCGGCGATTCTGATTCTGGCCGAAATTCCTGTGACACGCCTGCTTCCTGATGATCCGAGACGGCTGGCATGGGAAGACTCCTTGGCTGCGCCCCCACTTCGGACCAACGCCACTTGATCGCGACAGCCATCGCCACGCTGATTGCCACCGCGATGATTATCCCGGCGATCAGGCCCCAGCGAGTCGCCTGGGGGCCGCGCGAAAAACCCGCTTGTCGATCGCTTGCACTGCTCATGGCCACGGCTGCCCTGTTGGTCGGTTGCATCGGGCGTTGATCCCTGTGTATTCTACCGCAATTCCGTCGTCGGGAAAATCATGGCCTGGACGGCAACGTGGGAGCTGACGTTCGATTGCGTGCCCGCCACCGTCCCGCTATACTGCCAACGATCGAGATATTCCCGTGTGATTTTGTGTGCTCTGCCATGCCTGACGCTGTATCCTGGATCGAGAGCTACACTTCCCAGCTGCGGATGCTGCCCGTGCTGTTCGTGATGGCGATCTTGGCGTTCTTGGTCGGCCTGGGCCGCTGGAAACAGGTGGCGCCGTACGGACCGCTGGCGATCGTCCTGCTGGCGCCGTGTTTGTTGTCCCTGTCTCTGGTCCTGTTTCCGCAGGCGTTTCTGTTGGTTGCCACCGTCGATTTGGTCATCTTGGTCGTGGCGGCGGCCGACTTGCTGTCCTTGCCTCAGCCGCGGTTCTTCTCCGTCGAACGTTCCACGGTGCGAATCGCGTCGCTCAAGAAGCGGCACGCGGTTTCGCTGACGATCTCGAACCACAGCGGCCGGACCTGGGAAACGTGGATCCGCGACGACGTGCCGCAAGAGTTTGAAGCGTTGCCGGACGAGTTTGCGCGGCGTCTGCCGGCCCGCAGCCGCATCTCGCTGCATTACGACTTGACGGCCCGCCGGCGAGGCTCATTCACGCTGGCCGCCGTCTATCTCCGCGTCCGCAGTGGACTGGGGCTGTGGCAGCGGTTCCTAACCATCCCCTGCCACAGCCAGCTGTTCGTGTACCCGGACATGCAGCAATTGAGCGAGTATGCAATTCTGGCCCGCACCAACCGGTTGAGTCTGATGGGCGTGCGGCGGACGCGCCGCGTGGGGCTGGACCACGACTTCGAGCGGCTGCGGGACTATTCGCTCGACGACAACTACAGGCACATCGATTGGCGGGCGACGGCTCGCCGCAGCAAGCTGACGGTCAAGGATTTCCAGGCCAGCCAGAGCCAGCGGATCGTGTTCCTGATGGATTGCGGCCGCATGATGACCAACGAAGCGGCCGGGATCAGTCTGCTGGACCATTCGTTGAACGCCATGCTGATGCTCAGCTACGTCGCGTTGCACCAGGGCGACGCGGTGGGCCTGATCTGCTTTTCTGACGAGATTCACACCTTCGTTCCGCCCCGCGGCGGCATGAACCAGATGAATCGCCTGCTGCACGCTTCTTTCGACCGCTTTCCGCGACTGGTCGAGTCCCGCTATGACGACGCTTTCCTGTACCTGACCTCGCGCTGCAAAAAACGGTCGCTGGTGGTCCTCGTGACCAACGTGATCGACCAAGTGAACGCCAACCGCATCGAGCGCTGGCTCAGCACACTGGCCGGCCGGCATCTGCCGCTGGGCGTCCTGCTTCGCGATCACCAGTTGTTCGACGTGGCCAACCTGCCGCAGCCGACGGGCCCCGACCTGTATCGAGCGGCGGCCGCCGCCGAGATTCTGACTTGGCGGCATCAGGTGTTAACCGACCTCCAGCACCAGGGCGTTCTATCGCTGGACGTGTTTCCCGAGGAAATGACCGCCCCGCTGGTGAATCGCTACTTGGAAATCAAGGCCCGGCACCTGCTCTAAACCTGCGTCTGCCCCGGCTCGCCGGACGACAGCATCCGCAAATAGGCCCTGGCGAAGTCCTCTTCGTCGGGCTCCAAGCCGGTGATCAACACGCCATGCCGTAGCGACGCAGCAAAGACGTCTCGCGTGGACAACTGCGGCGGAAGCCGAATCGTCGCCGCGTCGCCGCTGTCCGCCGCCTGGACCTCGACGCCTTGCTGCCGCAGGCCGCACAGCAACTCGGTGGCATTGCCGTGGCAACGAATCCGGAAACTCTTGGCTGCAGCTTGCCGAAACTCCTCGATGCGTCCCGTCCGCACGACAGTGCCCCCGTCGAGGATCACCGCCGATTGACAGACCCGCTCGATGTCGCTCAACAGGTGCGTGGACAGGATCAGCGAGCGGTTTGGACGCAGGGCCAGGGCCCGCAGCACACCCAGCATCGCCGTGCGGCCGTCCGGATCGAGGCCCGCCGTCGGTTCGTCCAGCAGCAGGACTTGGGGATCGTGAACCAGGGCCGCCGCCAGCTTGAGACGCTGTTTCATCCCGACGGAATACTGTTCCAAGTAGCGGTAACGGGCTTCCTCCAGCCCCAAGTAGGAGAGCACCTCGTGAGCCCGCCGCAACGCTTGCCGCCGCGGCATCCCGCTGAGTTGCCCCGCCAAGGCGACGAACTCGACACCGCGCAAGCCGGGCACGACCGCCCCTCGCTCCGGCATATAGCCGACGCGGCCGCGCACGCGAACCCCCGCCGTGCGGACGTCCAGCCCGAGAACGCGCGCCACGCCCTGCGTCGGCCGAATCAGCCCCAACAGAATCTGCAGCAACGTCGATTTGCCGGCGCCGTTCTGTCCCACCAGTCCAATCGCCCCCGCCTCGACGGATAGCGACACGCCGCGCAGCGCACGAACGCGGCCATAGTCGTGAGTCACGTCGATCAGTTCAAAGAGAGGCATGGGGGATTGAGAGTTTCAGATTTGAGATTTGAGATTTGAGATTTCAGATTTCGGATTTCGGATTTCGGATTTCGGATTTCGGATCTCGGATCTCAGATCTCAGATCTCAGATCTCAGATCTCAGATCTCAGATCTCAGATCTCACGATCCGGCGAATTCATTGCCGACCTTTCGGGCTCGTTCCGGTTTGTCAAGATTAACGCCCAAACGCAATCCGACTTCGACCAGGATGTTCCAACCAGCGGCCATTTGGACGTAACCGGCCAGGTCGCCGGCGTCGGGGATCCGGATCGTGGGAAATCGCGTCGCGCGGCTGGCGATGGCGATCACTTTCAACCCGACGCCATGCACCAGCACTTCTTCGAACTTCTCCTCCGAACCTTCGTAAGGGTCGATCCAGATGACGACCTGGTCGCGGTTCATCACCTCTTCGATTCCATGCGCCGCATACGTGCCTTCGAGGTAGTCAGCGGACTTGCGGGTGATCTCGTTGGTCTTCAGCGTCAATTCCTCGGCCACGCCGTCATTCCGTCCGGCCCAATACACCACGCTTGCGCCGGCAATCGCCTCGGTCACCTGGGGATCGATGGCCGTCGTCAACGCCTGGTCGAACTGCTGGCTAAGCACCTCCAGTCGCTCGGCCAAGTGGGCTTGGGCAGCCGCTGCTTCTAACAAGGCCCGATAGAACAACGCCTGTTCGAGGACGCTCTTGGTTGCCGCCACGGCGCCTTCTTCCCCACAGCCCAGCACGTAGCCTCGGGTCGCCAGTGATTCCAGTTTGGATTGAGGGAACGCCGTCAGGCTGTACAAATGCCGATGCCCACGCTCGTTCAGCCTGGTAAACAACTCGATCACCTCGCGGGTACGGCCCGAGTTGGACAATGCGAACACCGCCCAGTCGGACAGGTCATACTCCTGCGCCTGCCGTCCGGCTTCGGTGTGCAGCTGCAAATTCCAGCCGCAACGCCGCGCATGCGCCATGACGTTCTTGGCTGGAAAGATCCGACTGGAGCCTTCGCCCGTCAACAGCAGTCGCCCCACCCCCGAGATGGCTCGCGCGGTGTCCAGGGCTTGCTGGGCGTCGAACCGCTCGATGATGGCCGTCGTGGCTAGCATATCGCGGACCAATCCATACTGAGTGTATTTGTCGCTATCGTGTTGCATCTTCAGATCTCCTTGCAAATAGGAAGAGAAGGGGATTCCCTTCTGGCCAACAGATCGAATACCTCTCCAATTCCGAGGATTTCAAATTTCAAATCCCTCCTCCCCCGTCCACTGCAGCAGTTGCCGGAAGAACCGAGCGTACAGGTCACCGACTTCGACCGCCTCGGCGCCGGGGGCTTGCGCCGCCACGCGTCCCGGGCCCCAATCCACCAGGCCGCCCACCCAGTGAGGGGCGACGTCGGTCGCCAGCGCCGCCACACGGCCTTGGCCCCAAGTTCCGACGACCAGCAGCGGATCGTGTCCGGCAAGTTCAAAACGCACGTTCTCTCCGTCGCGAGTTGCGTGAAACCGTTGTGTTTCCAACACGACTTGGGCCTCGGCCTTGGGCCGGAACCGATTGAAGCCGCCGATGCAGGGCGGACGCCCGTCCCACGGCAAATGGGCGGCCACGGGATGTTCCCGAACGCATCGGACCAAGGCCGGCTGGTCACAGTTGACCCGGTCGTCCGCGTCGCTGATCTCCACCGGCAGCGCCGTCGCCACGGCGGTACCGTTCCAGTCGCCGCCACAGCCGTGATACGACTCCCAGCCGCCGATCATCAGCAGGCCCGCGCCGGACTCGACCAGCCGCAGCAGTCGCTGCTGCAGCGGGGGCGCTAACCGGACGGCTGGATAATCGCTCAACACGAACAGCGATCGAGGCGGGTCGAACAAGTCCGCCGTTGCCGCCTGGTGGCTGGGGACATAGTCCAATTCCCAGCCTGCGAGATGGATCAAGCCGGCCAAATAGGCCGCCGCCGTCTGCAAGCTGGTGTCACCGAGGTAAAGCACAGAAACAGGCATCGCGTGGGGTCTCGACGGCGTGTTGAAAAGGCGGGCAGGCGGAGCACACGCCTACTGTTTCAAACGTGTTCTCATCTCGGCAGTGACTTGTTCCAGTTCTGGCTCCAACTCGGCCACGACCCGCGTGGCATCGGCGAACGCCGCAACGATGCGTTCCGGAGTAATCACGCTGGCGTCCTTGTTCCCCTTTTCAACCTCTCGATAATCATTGGCAAGTTCACGGGCCATGAACTCCAGTTGCCGTGCAAGTTCGATGGCCTCCTGCGATTCGAAAATCCGCAGCCCGCCTTTCAGCGTGTGCCCCGCCCGATTCAACAAGACGAAGTCCTGCTTGTCAATCGCCTGCCGAATCTGTGCCATCAACGTCGCCGATTCCTCCAAGAAAATATTCAACAGGTCCACCAGCAACGCCTCGTCGCCGCCCGTCGCGTCCAACGCGGCAGACCAGTTGATTGCTCCTACGGAGTTCGTCTTTTGTTCCATCATCAGCGTTGTCCCTCGTCAGGCAAGAAGGGAAAAAGTTCTCGTCGCAGTGCCGGCGTCAGCGGGGCACCGTATTCACACGTCTCGAACGCTTCAATGTACTTGACGCGTCGCCCTCGTTCTTCCCCATAAACGGCGACAATCTGTTCACGATACCGATCCGCCAACGGTGCGATCAAGCTCAGATACCCGTCTCGCAGCCACCGCCGTCGGTGGTCCGGTTCGCTCGGCACTCGGTCTAACTCGCCACGATTATAAGGCAACCAGTCGAAGAATTGCGAGCGGTGACAGGCCAACATATCGACAACCAGGTCCAACACCGGCTCGATGTCGACCGCCAGCAACGGCGAAAACGGATACGGCCGCTGGAATTCGTCGGACAGGTACATGATCACAGGCATTCGCAGCAGCGCCGGAACATCGTTCGCAATCGCTGGGACGGTCAGCAGATACGAGGCATCGCCGACCAACTGGGACGTGCAGCGATGGTCCGGATGATAGTCATTCGGACGATGCGTCAAGACCAGGTCGGGATCGTAGCCGCGAATCAGCCGAATGATTTCCGCGCGGGCTTCGAGCGTGGGCTGCAAAGCGCCGTCGGCGTGATTCAGCACGCGGTATTCCAATCCCAGGATGCGTCCGGAGTCCGCCGCTTCCTCCCGCCGCAAGGCAGCGAGCTGTTCGCCATACCGCGTCTGATGCCCCGAGCGGCCATCGGTGACACTGACAAAACACACGTCGTGCCCGGCGTGACGGTACAACGCGGCGAGCCCGCCGGCTTTGTATTCGCAATCGTCCGGATGGGCTCCGATCACCAAGATCCGCAACGGTCGGTCAGACGCCTGGTTCATGAGGTTCCTGCTATCTTTCGTGGGCTTGGCCAATCACTTGTCGCCGCCTCACAATCCTAATTCCTGCCGCACCTGTGCAAAAGCCCGCATGGCGAATTCCAGGTCGTCGCGAGAGTGGGCTGCCGAGATTTGGGTGCGAATGCGAGCCTTGCCCTGCGGCACCACGGGATACGAGAATCCGATGACGTAAACCCCTTGGGCCAGCATGGCATCCGCCGTTCGAGCCGCCAACGCGGCATCGCCCAGCATGATCGGCACGATCGGGTGCGTGCCCGGCAGAATCTGGAATCCGGACCGCGACATGCCTTCGCGAAACCAACGCGTGTTCTGTTCCAAGCGGTCGCGCAAGTCGGTGGATTCCGACAGCAACTCCAAGGCCCTGATCGACGCCGCGGCGATGGGCGGCGCCAGCGTGTTGGAAAACAGATACGGCCGCGAACGCTGCCGCAACAACTCGATCACCTCGCGCCGGCCGCTGGTATAGCCGCCGCTGGCCCCGCCCAACGCCTTGCCCAAAGTCCCCGTCAGGATATCGACGCGTCCCATCACGTCGTGGTGCTCGTGCGTTCCTCGACCGCGCCGGCCCATGAACCCCACGGCGTGGGAGTCGTCGACCATCACCAATGCGTCGTACTTGTCCGCCAATTCACAGATTCCCGGCAAGTTCGCGATGGTGCCATCCATCGAAAACACGCCGTCGGTCGCGATCAGACGGAATCGAGCCGCGGCAGCCTCGCGCAGCTTCGCTTCCAAATCCGCCATGTCGTTGTTTCGATAGCGATAGCGAGTCGCTTTGCACAGCCGAACGCCGTCGATAATGCTGGCATGATTCAACTCGTCGGAAATGACGGCATCCTCCGGGCCCAGCAGCGTCTCGAACAGGCCACCGTTGGCGTCGAAACACGAGCTGTACAGAATCGTGTCCTCGGTGCCCAGGAATTCGCTCAGTTTCTGCTCCAGTTGCTTGTGCAACGCCTGGGTTCCGCAAATAAACCGCACCGAAGCGAGCCCGTATCCCCACTGGTCCAATGCCTCGCGAGCCGCTTGGATGAGGGCGGGATGTTGGGCGAGTCCCAAGTAGTTGTTGGCGCACATATTCAATACGGACGCCCCATCCCCAACGCGAATGCGGGCATTCTGCGGGGTTGTGATGACACGTTCGGCTTTGTACAAGCCGTTGGCTCGGATTTGAGCCAATTGGTCCGTCAGATGTTGCTGTATCGCTCCAAACATTTTCGCAAACAACCTATCCACAAAGCGGCCAAAGATTTACAACTCGGCGAAGTTCTTGGCGCGGGACTCGACACGGCCCGCAAACTCGATTACAATCTGGCCTCTCCGGCAATTCACCGGGACGATTTAAGATAGCATCCACAGACGTTTCGTAGGACTGGGCATGTACGCGATTATTGCAGACGGCGGACGGCAGTACAAAGTGGAAGAAGGTCAGGAAGTGGAACTTAATTTCCGCGAAGTTCCTCCTGGCGAGCAGTTGACCTTCGACAGAGTGCTGGCCGTGTCAGGCGACGAGGGCCTGAAGCTGGGACAGCCGACCGTCGCGGGGGCATCCGTCACGGGCGAGGTCGTCGGACCGGCCATGGGCGACAAGATTTACATCCAGAAGTACAATCGCCGCAAGAACTTCCGTCGCCGCACCGGCCACCGGCAGATCTACACCAAGGTCCGCATCACGCAGATCGCAGCCGGCTGATCGACACGCAATGCGCGTGAGTCCAGTTGTTTGCCTGTGAGCTGTCCCGGCAGATGGCTGTCCCGGCAGATGGCTGTCCCGGCAGATGTTAGTCCAGCCTTTTAGGTTGTCCCGAGACACGCTGTGCATCGTGTGCCCGCTGGTCTTGAAGCTCGAATCGCAAGCGGTGGTCTCGTAACGAGATATCATCGCCTACGCTTTAGGTTAATCGCTACGTGTGATCGCCCAGGCGGTTGCTGGCAATCAAACCGAATCGGCCGTTACTGGCTCCTGCGCTCGCATTATATACCCGCTGGCCAATTGCTTCTCGACATATTTCGCCAGCACGTCGGTTTCCAGATTGACCGGGTCTCCAGGCTGCAGGCGGCCCAAAGTAGTAATACTCAGCGTGTGCGGGATTAAAGCCACGCTAAACCGTTCGTCCTCGACGTCGACCAGCGTCAGGCTGATGCCATCGACCGCAATGGAACCTTTGCTGGCCATCTGCCGCGTCAAGCGGACGGGCATGCGGAACCAGAACGTCGACCAGTCTTTCTCGTCGATCCGCTGGTCCAACCAGCCTGCGGCGTCGATGTGGCCGGTGACGAAGTGGCCGCCCAATTCACCGCCCACCTTGAGCGACCGCTCCAGATTCACGCAGCTGCCTTCCTGCAAGCGGCCCAAATTGGTGCGGCTGAGTGTCTCGGCACCGGCGTCGAAGCCGAACGAGGTGTCGTCCACTTCGACCACCGTCAAACAGCATCCGTTCACGGAAATGCTGTCCCCGATTTTCGTATCGCGGGCGATTTCCGCCGACTCGATCACCAATCGGACCCCCGGCGGGTCCGAGATCAGCCGCCGCACCGTCCCCATCCGTTCCACAATCCCACTAAACATGCGTTGGTTTCCCCTTTTTTCGTGACAGATGTCCGTATCATGGGGATGCCGCCGTCCGTGTCAAGGCCCTAGCGGGCAAGCTGCCTGTCGCTGCGGCTGAAATCAACAATCCGCTGACTCGGCAGCTCGTCTTCTTCCGCTGGAAACGCCTCGCCGCCAGCCGTGTCAGTACTTCAACGCCGGCTCGCCGCCCGAGCGGGTCGCCAAGCTCTGGTACACCGCCGGATCGATGTCGCTGCTGATCAAACGCACCGAGGCGTCAGCTAGCACAAAGTTGGCACCGCTGGCGTGAAAGCTGCCGAAATCCTCAAAGTGAGCGTGCGGGTCGTTGGGCGGATGATCGCACGATCCCACCACACGAGCCATCGCTTCGGTCGCCCCGTGAACCATCCCGACCCACGTCGAGTCCCCGTGTTTTGACGAGCGTTCACCGACCAGCACGGTGTTGCTCAGGCCGTCTCGAATATCGGCGAACCGCAGCCAGCTGTTGTGAAAGAACAGGCCGTCGCCACGGCTCGGATTCGACTCGATCTCCTCCGTCCCGAACACGCCGACATAGTTGGACCGTCCCACCTCGAACAGCGGCGTGTGCAGTCCCGTCAGCATAAAGCGATCCGCGGTGTTGGCGTCGCTGGGGCACAGGTAGATGGGAATCACGGTCTGCCGTGCTTCCTTGTTTTCATCCTCGTCAATGTGGTCATCCAGGTGAATCTGGCTGTCGAGCAAGGCGTTCTGTTCGAGGAAGTGCAGCAGGTGCGCGCCCCAGCCCCACCCCGGTTCTCCGTCCGGCACGTCGGCCAGCCAACCGGCCGGCAAGTGCTGATGAACATCATGGAAATTGTGCAGCGCCACCCCGATGTTCCGCAGGTGGTTCGTGCATTGTGTGCGGCGAGCGGACTCGCGGGCGTACTGAATAGCAGGCAACAGCAAGGCCACCAAAATGCCGATGATGGCGATCACGACCAATAACTCGACTAATGTAAAAGCGCGTCTTTCACGCATAGAAGTACCACTCCCGTTCTAAATCCAGAAGAAGAGACCGAAACGCAGTTCGCTGCAAGAAATCGGACCGGTAGCTCGGTTTCCGGGCGGATACCAGATCCTGCAAGACGATGCGGATTCGAATCAAACGGGAGGCGCGCGGCTGTGGTAGCTGGACGGAGCACCGTCGGAACAAAAAGATGAGGTCAGTTCGGTTGACGATTCACGCTGAGCGTTGAACTCGCTCGGCAGCGGAGCAACGGACGGCAAAGGACGTTCCGCCATGTACCGGCAGGCCAAGCAGTTTCGCCAGTCGTGAGGCGAATCGGAACCCGGATCATGCGAGTGGTGATGTTCGCTCCAAGCCGGAAAAGCCCCCCGCGAACAGGAATCCGATCCGCCGCAACCCGCATGGGCCACGGCGTGGTCGGGCGCATAAGCGTGGTGTGCATGACAACACCAGACGTGATGCGCAGTCCCCAGCGACGTGCCTTGGACAGCGCAAAACGCCGCCATTGCAAAAGTCAGCCATCGCCAGCGTGTCGAAGAACGGAGCATGCGAAACGTCCAAGAAAGAAATGAACACTGTTACCATAGTGAGCCGGGCAGGAATTGTCAACTTCCAAGCGGAAGAGGCACGGCCCTTCGAGCCGCAGTTCTGCTCGCGTACTTCACTCCGGGCCGAAGAAATCGCCCGGCATGTTCATTCAGCCTCAAATCCCTGATTGGTGAATTTCAACGTGCGTGCGTTTTCTGTGACGATCCGCACGACATTTTCCGGTACGCCGTTGGGCACATCGGCTTCGATTTCCAATGTTACCTGGACGGACGAGCCGACCAGTCCGGCGAGATGCGCAATTACCTCGTCGCTGACCCGTCCCGCGTCGCGGCCAACTCGCTCTGAGTCGAGCGTCACCGTGCCGTGGAACCGTCGAACCTTTGGGATCGGTTTCGGGTCAGGTACAACCGGGGGCTTTGGCCCTGGTCCGGGCCGCTTGCCCGGTCCCGGCGGTACGATGGTTCCGTTATCTCCTCCCCCAGGTTTATGGGTCACGATTTCCGCGTCGATCTGCCGGCGGGCGATTTCGGGCTTCACCAGCAGTCCGGCATCACTGTCGCTGACCGATATGCTCTGGCCGTAGCGGAGGCCGCGGTAGCGTTTCGCAGCTTCGTCCCAGCTCTCGGCGTAGGCAAACGAATCTTGTTCCCACGTTAGCAAACCGAAGCCGCTGTTGATCGCACCGAGCAAAACCGCAGAGTCCTTGAGTCGCGGGAGGTAGAGGTATCGCGCAAAATCGTCCACGATTTGCTGGATGGCAACATGGTCGCCGCGCCACAAAGGTACGCGGTCGAGTTCCATCCGCAGACGCGAGGCGGCGAAGCTGGTCACCAGCAATTCGTCGTTCTTGAGTTTTCGGCTCGCCCGCACGGCCAGCGAGTCGGCGCCGGAAAGCCGGATCGCCTGCCACGTCACGGCCGATTGCGGGCTGGTCTGGATCGGCACCAACAGCCCACTGGTACGTCTCCGGCAGTCGCGCCGTCACAGCGCCGTCGGCCGCCGCCTGCCGCGTCTCCGCCTGTTTCACCTGGTGTGGCGAAAGATCCAGTGTTTCCCGCTCGGCGAGGATCGACTGCCAAGCTAAGTACTTGCGAGCGGCCTCGTCCAGATCCTGTAACCGGGTCTTGTCTGCGGCCAGGAAGACGAGCGTGTTGCGCTGCAGACGCGGCGTGCCGCCGCGCGTCTCCAGGCTGGCCTTCGCCGCCGCCTCGGCCGGGCTGCCAACGTCCTTGGTGTACGCTTGGTCGGTCCGGAGCACAACCAGCCGGGCATCCCTGTCGTCGGGCACGTCGGCACTGGAACCGGGCAAGGGATGCACGCGGCCGAAGTCGCCCATCTTGCGCAAGTCGGCACGCAAGCGTAGATCCAACTCTTGCACCACCTTGTCCGGATCCCGTTTGAGTTGCTCGGCGCGGTCCTCGGCCAACTTGGTCACGGTCGGTTGAGTCGAGTACCAGTAGCGAGGTCCGTCCTGATATAGGTAGGTCGCAGCGGCACTTAATCGCCGCAATGCATCGCCGAACAGTGCCGGCGATTCACCCGGCATCACGCAGCCCAGCTTCACCCGCCGATCCTCGATTCCTCGGTGCGCGGCGGTGGCCGTGGGGGCAGAGCCCAGGTAAATCGTGCGGGCCACGCGCCGGCAAGCAGCGAATTTGCCCAGGTTGGGCACCTCGCCGTCCAGACGCAGCGGTAGCGAGTTGGGGCCATCTTTCGGCTTTCGGCTTTCGGCTTTCGGCTTTTAGATTTTGGATTTTGGATTTTGGATTACGGGAGCGGAGGGTCTTGATTGAGGCGACGACCATGGCGAGGATCTCGTCAACCTCTTACATCAGGGGGCATGCCCGGGCCGATGGCCGCTTGCGCAAGGTCCACCGGCGCGATGTTGCCACGCTGCAGGTGGGCCAGCGCCTGCGGCAGCTCGGCTTTGAGCGCGGTGACGAACTCGCCGCGCGTGGCGGTATGGGCGTCGGCCGCGCGCGGGCGGCAGACGAGGACGATGCTGGAGGCGAGGGCGTTGCTGCCGAGGCCGCGGCTTCGAGCTTCTCGTTCCGTCCGCATTGGCCAAGTTCCGCTGAGGGCAAAGCCCGCCTGAATCGCAGCATCCAGGAAAGTCTCCCAACCCGTGCTGGCCGTACCCACGTCATTCTCGCTCTCCGACTGTTTGAACGCGTAGTAGATGGTGACCGGAAAAGCCGGATGTGTCTGCTCGGCAAGCCGACGCATTGCCTGAGTCATGCCGACAAGGAAAAATGCTTCTGCCCCCTGTTTACCGTCGTGTCGATACGCGAATGCAACCAACTCCTCGGCCTTCGGCACCGCGAGCGTGGAGAACAGGTCGGGGAAAGCCGGCTTTAGGGAGCGACGTAGCCAGACGTAGAAGAAGTCTGACAGGTCTGCGTAGGGAACGTTGTCATAGTACGGCGGGTCAGTGGATACGACCTTGTGTAGGGAGATCGCTTGCGTTTGGGAATCGCAGGCATAACCGTGACCGTCACTGCCCAGCCCACAAGTGGCCAAAGTCCGACAGATGCCATCGAGACTAACGGCAATGTCACCAGCGGCATTGGCGAATACATTGGTCTCTGCAAAATCCCACGTCATCGGCAAAGCCTGGCGTGAAAATGTGGTCTTGACCTGATCTCGTGTTGGACTCCACAGGACGAGGGAGCTGTTGTAGTCAGCAACCTTGTCCATTGCCAACGCGAGATAGATCGCCACGGCATCGGCGTACGCGGCAGCGCCGGTGCCTCCGCCAGCAAGGGGCTTGTTGTCGTCCGGCATGTCGGCGGTTGAAGCATCACGATTAACGCGCTTTCGCGCAGGCTGCACGAGGTCCGATAGCGTGGTCATGGCGCAGAGCTGCCGCGGCGTGAGAAGATCGCTCCACTCCGCCATCCCGTATAATGTCGGGGTGAACGCGCGGGCGTCTGCGACAATCAATCCTTCGGGTTTCCACTCAGGGATTCTCTGTCGCGCAACTTCGTCCATCTGCTTAGTTGGCGGCAAATACGCCCGCGTACGTTCCCCTTGGGCAACCATCGCCATCAGCCTTGCCCCCATGCGTCCAGCCTTGGTCTCGCCCCTTACGTGGTCAGCCGTGATCGGCGTCCCGGACATCACGCACTTGAAGTTTGCCCCGCGCGAGAGCTTCGTCCCGTTCTTCGCCTCGTTGGCATCCTTCGGCTTGCCCACTTTCACGGTGAAACGGTAGCCGGTTCTACCCGTCGATAGATTACGCGATTCCGTTGATAGATTATCGATAGATTCGTTCGCGGGAAAAGCCAAGCAGTTGGACGGCTTTTCGAGGCGTGGTTGGCTGAACGGCATCGGTCGATTCTGCCCAGAAATCGGTCGATTATCGGTCGATTCTTGCTGACCTCGACAGGACATGTCCCTCCGGTTCGGCAGGTTCCCACCGAGGATTGGAGAATCCCCGCGATCTGACGAGTCTGGCCGACATTCTGACGATAATCTGACGAAAAACAAAGCGCAGGTGAAGCCGCGGATCGTTTTCTGCACCGAACAGGGACACGGTCCGGGGCGCGGTGATAGATTACGGCGACCTGGTGATAGATAAGTGATAGATTACGCGTCATGTTTCCCCACGGCGTACCTCGTGCTTCTACCGCTGCCAATCCGCGTCAGAAGACCGAGTTCCAATAATCCGTTCAGGTCGCGGTATACGGTCTGATAGGCCACTTTGAAGTGTGTGCGGCACCAACCGCTTGTCACAGTTCCGTTTTCAATCGCATAGGCCAGGATGGCCTTCTGTCGTTCGTTGAGTCGGGCCTCGACCGCCTGGGTCACCAGCAGCCTGGTGTCCGGCACGCGGATCCGCTCGATACTCTCCCCCGGCCCGGGGAAGACGATCTGGAAATAGCCCATCTCGGTGGCCAAGAGCGGCGGATCGAGGCCGTGGTCGAGCATCTGGTCGCGCATCCGTCGAATTCCGCTGCCGCGTTCCTCGATGCGGTGGAAGTAGGACAGGCATTGGGCCAGGACGGGATTGCGCGAGCACGGCCGGTATTTGCCCCTACGCAGGCTGGCGAGGGTAATCGGCGCGGGCGGCAGGCCGGGACTGGACACCACCAACCGGTCGGCGAACACCTCCAGCATGATCTTGCGGCCGGCATCCTCATACTGCCGATGGGCCACCGCGTTGACCAATGCTTCCCGCAGAGCCTCCACGGGATACTCATCCAGCCGCACACGATTGAGGCCGACCACCCGCATGGGATGCCGGGTGTTGCGGTCGACAAACGCCATGGCCCGGTTTATCGCCAGGGGCATGGGTGCCCGGATGTCCTCCTGATCCCTCGGGTCACCGTCCGGCTCCGTGCTGCGGTAGGCGTCTGCCAGGACCCGGCACTGGGGGAAAACCGACGAGGGGTCCCGCGCGAGCAGAATGATGCCGGCCGCCGTGGCGAAATGTTCCTGCGCTGCCGGATCTCGCCAGATCAGCCCGCGCATCATCGCGCCGACAAGCAGGTCGTCATCCGCTAGGTCGGCGGGCTGACGGCCTTCCGCCGCCGCGATCAACTGGCGGGCCACCGCATGGTCCAGACTCCGCCAAGCCAGACGCGTCATGGCTTGAGATTCGAAGGCCGAGGTCGCTTCGATGGTCTGCTCGGCGATCAGATTTTCGTCGCTGGACGGCGCGATCCCGAACCGGTCCAGCAGCAGCTTCAACAGCGCCGCGCGGACTTCCTTCTGCAATTCGATGACGTTGCCGAAGCGTTTGTACTTGGGGCCATCGGCGTCCAATTCGGCGAGCAGGGCGACCGTGCCCGCCTCGCGTTTCACCTGCCGCTCGCCCCGGATGAAGGCGAGCACCGGAAGTTGCCGCGCCTTTGCCCGGCGATACTCGGCGTGCGTGATCGAAACCTCGCCGACCGGCGTACCGTACTGAACAGCGACGATCAGCAGGTACACATGGCAGGCGTCGAGCGACCGGAGGCAACCCTCCAGGGCCTTGTCCGGGGAAGCCGGCTCGAACTCGTACAGTACGGGCGTGCAGTGGGCGGCCAGGAAAGGATCGGTGCTCACCAGGTTCTGGATGATGAGGCGTTCATCCTCAAGTTCCTTCTGCACCGAGCTGACGAACACACGCAGGTGGGCGGTCATCGCGGTGCCGCTCCGATGTCCGCCTCTCGAAAACGGAGAATCTGGTGGAGCACGGACGGCGACGCGTCGGAGGCCAGGATGCGGAGGGCTTCCAACACCGAGGATTTTCCGGTGTTGTTCCGCCCTGTCAGCAGATTGACCCGCCCAAGGCCCTCGATCTTGAGTTGCCGCAGCGCGCGAAATCGCTGGATATCCAAAGTGCCGATCTTCAGGTCCATCGTGTTGCTCCTTGCACGCCATCATACCCTGAAGGCGGCTGTTGTTTCCATCCTGCATGCGGCTCTTATTTTGGCTCCTCCGCTCGGGCCAGCAGTTCGGCGAAATCGTAGTTCACGCTGGTCACGCCGAAGTCCGGCTCGCGATGAAACGGCTGACGCAAGTAATGGACGCGGTGCGTCTCGTTCGGCAAGAACTCTACCTCCTCCTTGCCGTTGTGCGGCGTGGCGGTCATCAGTAGGAAGTGGCGAGTCAGCGTGCCCAGCAACTGGCCCAGCTTGTACCGCTTGGTGTACTTGATCTCGCCGCCGAAGAAGGTCGCCGACATCTTGTGCGCCTCGTCGCAAACGATCAAGTCCCAACGGCAGTCGGGCGCTTTGAGCTTCTCCTGCACATCGGCATTGCGGGAGAGCTTGTCCAGCCGGGCGATGACCAGGTTGTTCTCCAGAAACCAGTTCCCGGTCCGCGCGGCCTCGAGTTTGTCGTTGGTCAGGATCTCGAATGGCAAATGAAACCGGCGGTACAGTTCGTCCTGCCACTACTCGGCGAGGCTGCCGGGGCAGACCACGAGGCACCGCTGGAGATCCCCACGCACGATCAGTTCCTTGCTGAGCAGACCCACCATGATGGTCTTGCCGCTGCCCGGGTCGTCTGCCAGTAGGACGCGTAGAGGCTGGCGCGGCAGCAGAAAATCGTAGACCGCCGTGATTTGATGCGGCAACGGCTCGACCAGCGAGGTATGCACAGCGAGCACCGGGTCGAAGAGGTGGGCCAGGCGGATGCGATGTGCCTCGGAGACCAGACGGAACAGCTGGCCGTCGCCGTCGAAGCTCCAAGGACGCCCCTGCTGGACCACCTCGATACGCAGCTCATCGTGACGGTACAGCAACTCGTTGGCGACCTTGCCGCCGGGATCCTTGTACGTCAGTTCCAATGCCTCGGAGCCGAACCACTGGACGCTCACGACCGTGACGAGGCAGTCGGGGAGAATGCCGCGAACGGCCGCGTTGGGGCGGAGGTCTTCCAGTTTGGTCATGATTCCCCCTGAGCCGACAACGGGCCAGCCACGGACACGCACGGCAAGTCCAAAGAACGTGGACATTGGTCGAGCCTACGACCAAGCTCCCCGGTGTTCGCATCGCTTAGTTTACCCTTAGGTCATCATGTCGTCAACGACATGCCCGTCTCGCCGCACGACTGCGGTCGGTACAGGGCAGACCGGTCGTCTCCCGGACGGTCACGGGATGTCCGCCAACTTTCGGATCTCCTCTTCCGGCAGAGCCTCGCGCACGAACAGGACTTGGGCCAAGTGGCCCTGAAAGACCTCCGGGCCGGTGTAGTTGGGATTGCAGCCGATGCCGACGTTTTTCGGCCCCGGTTGGTAACTCGCCGGCACACTGGCACGGCCGGCTTGCTTGCCGTTGACGTACAGCGTCAGTTCCGTGAACTTCTTCACGACCGCCACATGGGCCCATTTGCCGTTCTCTACGCGGCCGCCGGACAGGCGGCAACCGCCGTTGGGCTGCTCGATGCTGACCACCAGTTCCAGGTCCTGGACCGACACTCGCAAGGGATCGTTCACCGGCTCGCACCAGGCCGACACGATCTGGTGCCAACGCCGTCCATCTGCCTCCAGTCCCTGCGGACAGAACCAGGCGGCAAAGGTGTAGGTCCGCAGAGGAAACTGCGGCGCGTCGTAGACCAGCTTGGTGGACGTGCCGTTAAAGGCCACAGCGCCTTGCGCCGCCCCGTCGCGTCCCGCCGCCGGGGCGATGTCCTCGCTGACCAACAATCGCCCGTCTTGAGGCTCCGGCGTGCCCGCCAGCGCAGCCCGTACCACGACCCCGCGCAGACTGGTTTGGACACGGGCGTCCAGCGTAAACGACAACGGACCATTCGCCGCGCCGGCCCGCCGCTCGCCATGCCGCGATTCGACTTGCCAGTAATACGTCGCTGCTGCCCGGTCTTCAGGCAAATCCAGCGGAGCGGTCCACGTGAATTCCGCCGCTTCGAGATCGGTCGCGTGCAGCAACACCGTCTGGAAGTTCGCGTCTGCCGCGATTCGCAGCTCGTATACCGAACCGGGTTCTGCCCGATTCCACGCCAACGACACCTGTTCCACCGGCAGCACCGCGTTGGCTTCGGGATATTGCAGCTGGAACGGAGCCAACGGCGCGTTGTGCACGGGCAGCCACGAACGGTACAAGGTGCCGTACGCGCCGGCCGAGCCGAAATCGCACAGCACCACGCGTTGCCCTTCGGCCGCTTGCGTCGCCAACGCGACGATCGGCCCGAGCGGTCGGTCCTTCAGGATCGGGTCGTCGGCCGGCAGTGGTTCCAGCGGAAGTGAGGCCAGATCCAACTCCGGCACATCGGCCGGATCCATCGTGTTGAACTTTTGGTCGAACGTCAGCAGGATCGGACCACGCAGCAGCGACGTGTGGAATTGGACGTGGTGGTCACCGCGCAGGGCCCGCAGACACAGGTCGAGTTCCAGGGTCACCTTGTCGCCCGGGGTCCAGGTCCGCTCGATCTTCAAGTAGGCTCCGGGCCGCACGTTGTCCAGCGGCACGCCGTTGACAGCGACTTTCGTTTCTAGGGACCATCTGGGAATGCGCAGCAACAGCGGCAGGGCGGTCGCCTGCGGCGGACGCACCTCCAATTCCACGCTTCCGGTAACGGGATAGCCGGTCGTCTGGACGAACGACCAGCGCGAACCGTCTTCGAGTTGGACCTCGGTCTTTCCTGGTCCATAATAATTGACATACAGGCCGCTCGAGCCGCCGAGAACCGCCCACTGGCTGATCAGTCCCAGGCCGTTTGGGCCGTTGACGCTGCAGCAGTTCAGTTCGGGCGTGCCGGGCCGCGACTGGAACACGATGCTGTGGGCCGACGCCAGCCGCTTGCCGTTCATCGGCGTATCGTAGGTACACCAACGACCGCTGGGATGTTGGTGGCCGAGCGCGGCATTCCACGTCGCATGTTCGAGCGCGTCGGCGATGCGGCTGTCGCCGGTCAGCCACAGCGCCTCGACGCTGTACGCCATCCAGGCCACGGTGCAGCAGGTCTCGATCGCTCCCGGCTGGAACGGATTGCCGACGGCTTGTTCGTTCGTGCTGAAGCTGCCCGAGTTGTGGATGTCCGTGCGGTAGATGCTCTGCCACCAATGGACCAACGCTTGCCGATACGAGTCGTCGCCCGTGACGCGAAACAGCTCCGCCAGGCCGATCATCGGGTGCAGACTCTCCCAACGTGGCTTGGGCGTCTGGTAGAACTCGATACCCTGCAAGGCCAGCCGGTGGTAGTCGCCCGCCGGCGGCCGTTGCCAATCCTGCTCGATCTGCTGCATCAGCTGCAGGTAGGCGTCCTTTCGCGTCTCGCGGTAGAGCAGGCCGAGGACGTGAATCACGGCCATGTTCATCTCGTGCGAACCGGCGTCATGGAGCCGCTTGCCGCTGTCCAGGAAGGTCGTACACATCAAGTCCGCAGCGCGCACGGCGGCTTGCAAGGCGTCGGCATCGCCCGTGTCGCGATGCCAGAGGTACATGGCCAGCATGCAGTGATAGTGCCCCCACACGTCCCAGCGGCTCAGCAGTCGATTGTCCGGGAAGGGCCCCAGGTAGCCGTCTTCGGCTTGGGTCTGGATCAGGTCGCGCATGACCCGCGCGGTCACGTCCCGCAATCTGGCGTCGTCCGACAGGCGGCAGGCCAGCACGCACGAAGTCAGGTACTTGCCCACGAATTCGCCCGCCCAGGGGACGGGCGATTCGTAGGGCGGTGTCCGGTCGCGCAGTCGCATCATTTCGAGCATCCCCGGGTTGGCATCCGGAGCGGGGATGAGCCAGTTGTGGATAATGCCGTCCAGCCGGGCCGCCATGGGACCTTCGAGGGTCATGCGGACTTGCGGGACGGCCAGATCGAGTGCGGGTTCGCCCGCCACGACCTCGCGCGGTTGCCCAAGTCCCAACGTGAGAACCAGCGCGTAACATTTCAAACAACGGCTGCGGTTGATGGCGTTCATGGATTTCATGGTCGGTCAGGGTCGCTTTGGAGGAGGCGAAGTTCGCTCGCTGAACCGTTGGAACAAGACGAAGAAGGAGGGGACGAAGACCAGCGAGAAAAACGTCGCGGCAATCATCCCGCCGACGATGGCGTTGCCCACCGCCTGGCGACTGGCTGCGCCGGCGCCGGAGGCGACGACCAGGGGCAGGAAACCCAGGATGGAGGAAAAGGCGGTCATCAGGATCGCCCGAAAACGCAGGCTTGCCGCGTCGATGGCGGCCTCCTGGATGCCTTTGCCCGAGCGTCGCAACTCGCGCGCAAACTCGACGATCAAGATGGCGTTCTTGCTGGCCAGGGCGACCAGCAGCACCATGCCGATCTGGGTGTACGTGTTGTTGTCCATGCCGCTGATCAGCAGCGCGAGGACCACGCCCAGGGCCGCCAGCGGGACCACGGCGACCACCGCCGCCGGACTGGTCCAACTCTCGTACTGGGCGGCCAGCACGAGGAACACAAAGACCACTGCCAGGGCGAAGATGACGTACTGTTCGCCGCTGACCAGTTTCTCCTGGTAGGACATCCCGGTCCACTCGTAGCCCATCCCATCGGGCAGCTTGGCCGCGGACATCTGTTCCATCAGCGTCAGCGCCTCGCCTGAACTGAAACCCGCAGCCGCTTCGCCGTTGATCTGGGCACAGGGGTACAGATTATAGCGGGTGATAACCTGGGGGCCCGAGATTCTGTCGACGGTAACCAGCGTGCCCAGGGGGACCATGCTGCCGTCGACGTTGCGCACGTCCAAACGCTGGATGTCGTCCGCCTGAGAACGAAATTGCTCGTCGGCCTGCACCAGCACCTGGTAGGTGCGGCCGAAGCGGTTAAAGTCGTTCACATAGGCCGATCCCAAGCAGGCTTGCAGGGTGTCAAAGACGGAACTTAGCGGCACGTTCAACGTCTTGGCTTTCGTGCGGTCGACGTCGACAAACAACTGCGGTACGCGGGCGCTAAAGGGCGTATTCAAAGCCTGCAACCCCGCCTGTCCGTTGCCTGCCTGGACCATCTCGCGGGTTGCGCCTTCCAGTACCTCGAACCCCAAGTCACGCTGGTCCTGGACCTGCATTTGGAAGCCGCCAGCCACCCCCAATCCATCGATCGCAGGCGGGACGAAAGCAAAGGCGACGGCCTCCCGCACCTGGCGGAACTGCTGCCTCAGGCGCTTCAAAATCGCCTCTTGACGAAGGGATGGATCTTTCCGCTCGTCCCAGGGCGCAAACATGATGAAAACCATGCCCATGTTCGAACCGTTGGTTCCGGTCAGCATCGAGTAGCCCGCGACCGACACCACATTGACGACCCCGTCGGTTTTCCGGATGATCTCGTCTAACGTTGCCATCACCGCCCGGGTGCGTTGCAGCGAAGCCGCATCGGGCAGCTGGACGTTGGCGAACACGTAGCCCTGGTCCTCGGCCGGCACGAAGCCTGTCGGCAGCCGGCCGAAGGTCCAGCCCGTGAGCACCACCAGACCGAGGAACACGATCATCGTGATGCCGAACACCCGCACCGTACTGCGGATTACGGCTCCGTAGATTCCTGTCGTGCGGTCGAACAAGCGGTTGAACCACCGGAACAGGATGAAGTTTCTGGCCCCGCCGGCAGTGGCTGGTCGCAACAGCAGACCGCACAAGGCCGGACTGAGCGTCAGGGCGTTGATCGTGCTGATCACGACGGCACCCGAGATGGTCAACGCGAACTGGCGATAGAGCTGACCCGTAATCCCGCCCATGAAAGCGGTCGGGACGAACACGGCCAGCAGCACCAGCGTGGTGGCAATCACCGGGCCGGTAATCTCGTCCATCGCTTTGGCCGCGGCGTCCGCAGGCCGGAGTCCAGCGTCCACATGACGGGACGTGTTCTCGACGACCACAATCGCATCGTCGACGACGATCCCGATGGCCAGCACAATACCGAACAAGGTCAGCATATTGATCGAAAACCCCAGGCCCGACAGAATCGCAAACGTGCCGACCAGGGACACCGGGATCGCGGCGCAGGGCACCAGCGTCGCTCGCCAATCTTGCAGGAAGAGGTAGATGACCAACACGACGAGCACGACGGCCATCAGCAACGTCGTGTAGACTTCGGCGATCGAAGCCTCGACGAACCGCGTGGTATCAAAAGGAATCTGGTATTCCAGTCCGGCAGGAAACGCCTGGCTCAGTTCAGCCAGCTTGGCTTGGACACCGCCGGCCACCTTCAGCGCATTGGCGCCGGGCAATTGATAGATCGCGACCGCAGCGCACGGAGACGCGTTGAATCTCGAGTCGTAGGCATAGCTCTTGGCGCCCAACTCGACGCGCGCCACGTCCTTGACGCGGGTCATTCGTCCGCCGGCGGTCGTCTTGACAATAATGTTCTCGAATTCCTGCACGTCGCGCAGCCGCCCCAACGCGTTGATGGTGTATTGAAAGGCGGTTCCGGACGGCGCCGGCGGTGCACCGACTTGGCCCGCCGCAACCTGCACGTTTTGCTCGCGAAGCGCGGCGATGACATCCTCGGTCGTCAGATTGCGAGCCTTCAGTTTGTTGGGATTCAGCCAGATCCGCATGGCATAGTCGCCAGCCCCAAAGACCGTCACCTCGCCGACGCCGGCGATCCGGGCCAGTTGGTCCCGGAGGTTGATGTTCGCGTAGTTGCTCAAGTAGATCGCATCGAAGCGGGCGTCGGGCGACGAGAGGGCAATCAGCTGGACGATCTGCGTGGACTGTTTCTTGACCGTGATCCCCTGCCGGCGCACCTCCTCGGGCAACTTGGGCTGGGCGATCGACACGCGGTTTTGGACCAGCACGGCCGCCATGTCCATGTCGGTGCCGATGTCGAAGGTGACCGTCAAGGAGTAGGTTCCGTCGCTGGCGCTGTTGGAGGCCATGTACAGCATGTTCTCGACGCCGTTGACCTCCTGCTCGATCGGCGCAGCGACGGCGTCGGCGACAACCGCGGCATTGGCTCCCGGATAGAACGCGCTGACCTTTACCGTGGGCGGGGAGATCTCCGGGAATTTGGCTACGGGCAGACCCGTCTGGGAGACGGCCCCTGCGATCAAGATCACCAACGAGATCACCGTGGCGAAGATCGGCCGGCGAATGAAAAAACGCGATAACATGGATCAGCCTGTCTGGGCAGAGGAGCGGGAAGTTATGGCTTGGCGCCGGCATCCGGGGACGCGGCGGCGGATGCCGGTGGTGCCGAAAGCTCGGTACCGGCGTCTGGTTCAGCCGCCGGCGGAACCGTGGAAGGCAGCTTGATCTCGGGAATCGGCGCTTCCAGTTCTTGCGGCTCCCTCTTCACCAGGCTCCCCGGACGCACGAATTGAACGCCTTCGGTGATCACCCATTCGTTCGACTCCAAGCCCTTCAGGACGACTTGCAGATGCCCTGCTTTCAGACCCAGCGTCACATCCCGCCGTTCCACCTTGTCTTGGGCGTTGACCACCAACACGTAGCGGCCTCGCTGGTCGGACGCAAACGCGGCTTCGGGAATCAACAGCGCGCCGGGGATGACTCCCGTCGGCACACGGATCTTCACGGTCATCCCGGGGGTGATCAGACGCGGAGGTGGATTGGGAAACACGCCGCGGAGCGAAAAGGTTCCCGTGGCCGACTCGACTCCCAAGTCGGCATAGTCGAAGTGGCCTTCGTGAGGAAAGTCCTCTTCGTCCTCCAGCGACAGGTAGAACTTGATCTGCTTCATGTCCAAGTCGTCGTCGTTCTCGCGGCGAGATCCTGACTTCATCAGTCGCAACAACTCGCGTTCGCTGATATTGAAGCGGGCGTAGATCGGATCGTAGCTGATCACGGTTGTCAGGTGAGACGTCATGCTACGCCCCACGAAATTGCCCTTGTCGATCAGCCGATCCCCGACGCGGCCCGCGATGGGCGACTGGATGTCGCAGTAGCTAAGCTCCAATTCGGCCTGCTGCAGCGAGGCTTTCTTGGCCTCGATAGACGCCTTGGTAACTTCGTAAGCCGCAGCCTTTTCGGTCAACTCCTCGTTCGAAACGGCGCCCGACTTGGCCAAGGGAATCGCGCGGCGATACTTCGCCTCTGCATCGCCCATTTCCGCCTCGGCCACGGTCACGGCCGCAGCCGCTTTGTTCCGTTCCGCCTCGTACGGCCGCTTGTCGATCACGAACAACAGATCGCCGGCCTGCACCGTCTGACCATCCTGAAAATGAATCTCCTCCAGATAGCCTTCCACGCGGGCGCGGATCTCCACCGTCTCGACAGCCTCCGTGACCCCCACCTCCTCGATATAGGTTGTCACGTCCTGCCGGATCGGCTGACTGACCGTCACCGTGGGAGGCGGCGGCTCGACATACTCATTCTTGGGAGCGCAGCCAGGCACGATGACCAGCCACACCGGCAGCCACAAGGGCCACCCAAACATCAGTGTCGGGGAAAGTCGCACGAGGAATTCCTCCAGCGGACAAGATCGGCGAACTGCGACACGAGATTATAACGCCTGTCGCCGCTTGGGGAATCCCAGACTCCGACGCTCCAGGGGGCTGACGCCCAATGATCACCCATGCAAGCCGTTGCAGAGCCGTTTGCCAAACCGCGCGGCGTTTCGTTCCCAGCGGTTCAGCAAATCCTCGGCATCTGCTCGCCGGACAGCAGGTCGAGCAGGCGGCCGCTGCCAAAGGCGCTCCGCAGAACCACGCTGCCGGGATGGGTGTCGCAGACCGTGCCGATTTCGGCGGGTTGGGCAGTCGCCGGGTGGTGCGTCAGGATTTGCATCGCTCGGCTGGCGGCAACGGCGGGAACGAATGCCACCAGCCGGCCTTCGTTGGCGACGTACAGCGGATCCAGGCCTAACAGTTCGCAGGCGCCGCGCACCGCGGGCAAGACGGGGATCGCCGGTTCGTCCAGTTCGATCCCGACGCGAGCGTGTTCGGCGATCTCGATCACCGCCGCCGCCAAGCCGCCGCGGGTCAAGTCGCGCAGGCAGTGCAGGTCAGCGCCCAACGCGGTCAACTCGGCAACCAAAGCGGCCAGCGACGCGCAGTCGCTGGCCGGTGCGCCTTCGAACTCCAGGCCTTCACGAATCGACATAATGGCGATCCCGTGGCGGCCCAAGTCGCCGCTGACCAGCACCTTGTCGCCCACGCAAACGCGCGACGGCGATACGTCGATGCCCGGCGGAATGACGCCGATCCCCGCCGTGTTGATAAAGATCCCGTCGCCTTGGCCGCGATCCACGACTTTGGTATCGCCCGTGACGATCTGCACCCCCGCCTCGTCAGCCGCCTGCCGCATGGATGCGATCACCTGCCGCAGCGTCTCGAACGGCAAGCCTTCCTCCAGGATCAGGCCGCAACTCAGACAGCGCGGCGCGGCGCCGGCCATGGCCAGGTCGTTGACCGTGCCGCACACCGCCAGCTTGCCGATATCGCCGCCGGGAAATCGCCAGGGACTGACCACGTACGAATCGGTGGTGAAAGCCAGCCGCTGGCCGCCCAGGTCGAGCACGGCACTGTCGTGCGGGGGCGGAAGCGTCGCGCCGGCCGCCTGCGGCACGGCGAATTGGGGAAGCACGAGGCCTTCGAGCAGGTTGCGCATCATCCGCCCGCCGCCACCGTGTGCCAATTGCACGGTATCGTAACGGGCCAGCGGCGCGGGACAGGACATAGCCAAGGGGTCGATGGGATGCGATGGCATGAGTCGAGAATTCCGGGTTCGGGAGCTGGGCTCGGGGGATTTGAAATTTGAAATTTGAAATTTGAAATTTTAGATTTGGCCAGTCGCTAAGCGCCGGCCGGGCCGCCTCGCCGCCGATATCGGTAGTACGCGGCGCACGCGCCTTCGGCGGACACCATCGGTGCGCCCAGGGGATTGTCCGGGGTACACTGCACGCCAAAAGCCGGACAATCAAAGGGCTTCTTGTGGCCTTGCAACACCGCCCCGGCGATGCAGGCGGCAGGCTCGTCGGCGACGATCCCTTGGACCGCGAACCGCCGGTCGGCGTCGAATCGGGCGTATTCCTCGCGCAACGCCCAGCCGCTGTTGGGGATTTCACCGATGCCACGCCACTTGCGCGGTACCGTCCGGAAGGCTTTGCGGATCTGTAGCAAGGCAGCCGGGTTGCCTTCGTCGCGAACGACGCGGGAGTATTGGTTCTCGACTTCGGCCCGGCCTGCCTCCAGTTGCCGCACACAGGCATGAACGCCTTGCAGGATGTCCAACGGCTCGAAACCCGTGACCACAATCGGCGTCCGATACCGGTCCGCAATCGGCCGGTATTCTTCGACCCCCATCACGGCGCACACATGGCCTGCGGCCAGAAATCCCTGCACGATGTTCTGCGGCGAATCGAGGACGGCGCAAATCGCGGGCGGCACCAACACGTGGGATACCAGCGCGGAGAAATTCTCCAACCCCAATCGCTCGGCCTGCAGCACGGCCATCACATTGGCCGGCGCCGTGGTTTCGAAGCCGATGGCAAAGAAGACAATTTGCCGCTGCGGATGATTGCGAGCCAGCGTGACGGCGTCCATCGGCGAATAGACGATCCGCACATCCCCACCCGCCGACTTGACCGCCAACAAGTCCCGTTGCGAGCCGGGCACGCGGAGCATGTCGCCGTACGAACAGAAGATGACCTCGGGCCGCGCGGCGATGGCGACCGCCTTGTCGATGATCTCGATCGGCGTCACGCAGACCGGACATCCCGGCCCATGGATCAGCGTGATTTCCCGAGGCAGGATCTCGTCCAACCCAAACCGGACGATGGCATGCGTCTGACCGCCGCAGACTTCCATGATATTCCACGGCCGCGTCGTGATCCGCCGGATCGTTTCCGCACAGCGTTTGACGGCGTCCGCGTTGCGATACTCGTCGACGTACTTCACGACAACGCCTCCTTCATGACAACGCCTCCGCAGGCGGCGGACCGGCCGTGGGAAACGGCGGTTCCGCATCCTGCAACTCGGCCAACTGGTCGATCTGCTCGATGTACGAAAAGATCTCGCGCGCTTCGTC
>Ga0351966_1015_pt1 | contig 68828 bp, 52 predicted proteins | sample TotcelT113001K14_FD_206840 | JGI IMG/M metagenome (GOLD analysis project Ga0351966, IMG submission 206840) | Enriched cells from coal bed in the Powder River Basin, Montana, United States - Total cells T11 rep3 HSBNCT.T11.300.1.K14 ... | reverse complement strand
AACCCCTGGACCTTCAACCGATTAGCCGTCGCCAGACATCGCCATTCTTTGGGATCGCACCCCCTCAAGAAATGGATTGGTGCGTTCAGAATCCTGGCCCTTGATGGCGGTGGGAGTTACGGCTTGTTTTCCCCGCCGTGTTTTCCTTTCTCGCCGCTGCTCCGGGTGCTTTTCCGCCAACGTAATCGGTAACCACCTCCCGCCCGAAATTATCCCAAACGGAATGGTCGCTTTTCATAGGACATAGACCCCCAAACAGCCCGAAATGAGCCACGGGGAATGCCGGTGGGGACTCCTAAATCCAGCGAAGGACGTAAAACACTGTGCCTGAGCAGTTTACGATTTACCGCCGGCGGCCTCGTCTGCACCGAGATGTGCACAACGGCGGAGGGTTTCGTCGAAGAATTCGCGTGCGATTCCGGCGGCAGGGCTGGCCGGGGCATGCTGGGTTATGAGGACTGCATCCGTGACGGATCGCTCGAACTGGGACAAATCCGGGATCACCATGTCAAAAGTCTTTGGGCCGAAGTGCGAACGCAACTGGCTCAGGTAGCTCTGTTGGTACGCCCGTCGCCGCTTGAAGCGGGACACGAGGTAGCCCAACAGCTGCAGGCGCCGATTGAACCGGCTCCGGACGTAGTCGATGGCCGCCGTGACCTGCATGATGCCCTGGGCACCCCAGTCGGCGGCTTCCAATGGGACAATCACGAAGTCGCTCGCACACAGGGCGGCGAAGGACGTGAGCGACAACCGGGGTGGGCAGTCGAACACGATCAGGTCGTACCGGTCCCGCAATTCGTTGACGGGTTCCACGAACGAGCGATGCAGGTCCGCCTGCTCCCAGGCCCGCTGGTCGGACAGGTCGAACCGAACCACGGCCGAACTGGCGGGGATGATGTCGATGGTTGGATACTGGGTTCGACGAATCAGGCCATGCACGTCGGCATCGACGGATGGGTCGAGGAGACGTTCCACGCCGGGGGTCTTCTCGCCGTCGCGAAGGAACGAGTTGGTCAGGTTTCCCTGCGGATCGGTGTCAATCGCCAACAGCCGCTTGCCGCGCTCGTGTGAAACGGACGCGAGCAGCCAGGTGGTGTGGGTCTTCCCCACGCCGCCTTTCAGGTTGAGCACCGTCAGGACCGTGGCGTGAGAGGACGGGGAAGCAGTCATCGGCCCAGAGCGTACCATCGCTTGGGCGGGACGCGCAAAGCGAGGGCGGTGAGTGTTCCACCGGCAGATCGTCGGCTTGGTTTTTCTTGAATGGATAGAACGGGGAGGAGACCTGCGGTCGGCGGTTTCGGCGGGGTCGGAGACCCGCGCCGAACAGCAAAGACGGGGGCGGAGACCCGCGCCGAACTTGCGCCGAACCCAGGCCGAAGAGGGGCTGCAGGAGCAGTCTGGACGGAAGAAAACAACACAGGAGAAAGCAGATCGCGGCAGGCCGGCGGAGGCAGGGCCAAGGTTGCCAGGGTTCGCCGGCCGATCGCCGAGCGGTCGCCTCCCATGGCGGTCGGCGGCAGGGGACAGGCGTGCGGAGCACGACCGACAATTCGGCTTGGGAAAGCCGCAAACGCCATGCTACCAGGGACAACGCGTCGCGGACCTGCGGCCGCGACCCCCGGGCTAACGACCTTGGCTGGCACTCGTTCCTCGTGACCTACGCCTTGGCATCACCCCGGGGGTCGCGTCCTCGTACCTCGTCCGCGACGCGTGTCCGCACCACTCAGGCCCGGCGGCCTGATCCACCGCGGAGCGGGACGACACCCACGGCTAGTCGCCGTGGGAATCAACGACGCGACTCCGCCACGCGCGTCCCGGTGCGTCCGTGCCGCAGGCACGGCGGGACGACGCGTTTCAACTCGGCGCGCCGGAGGCGAGCAGCCGTTCCACGTCTTCCCGCGTCAGCGTCTCCGGTTGCTTGCCGGCGTACGCGCCCTCGTGCATCGACGGCGACCAAGCCAGGCGGACCTCGAGCCGCTGCTCCGCAAATCGCCACAGGGCTTCCTTCGCCCCCTCCACGCCGCCGGCATCGCAGTCGAACATCAGGGTTACGCGACCGGAGCTGATCTGCTTCGCCCAACGGCCGATCTTCTCGCCCTGCGTTTCGGTCATGCGGTTCGACATGATGCCCAAGGCCGGTACGCCCAGGTTGTCGAGCCCGATCACGTCGTTGAAGCCTTCCACGATGATCAGGCCGTGCTGGGCGATGAACTCGCGATAGCCGGGCTCCCGCAGCCGGGCCGCGTGCTGACCGAACAATTCCTGCCCCCGGTGGAAGCCTTTCGGGAAACGATGCTTCGCCGGAGGCTCCTTGCCCGGCCGTTCGGCCGGGGTCAAGCGGGCGAACTCCCGTTCCTTCTCCTCATGATGCACGTCGCGTCCGACCCAGGCGAGGACCTTGCCGTTCTCGGCGAGGACGGGGTAGACGATGCTCCCGCGGAGACTCCAGCCGCGCTTGTCGCCGCCGCCGTCGTTGGGCAGGTAGCCGCAGCGCCACTTTTGCATCGACTCCGGAGTAAGGCAGGGGTGGCGGCGGACGTACGACGCGGCGGCCGGGTTCATGTCCGCCACGGCCGTGACGAACTTCTCGTTGATGTTGTGCAGCTCACGGACGCGTTCGTCAGCGGAATCGATCAGCGGCACGTTGGCCTGGGGTGGAGACGCGGCGGCTTCGCTCGCGGCCGCTGGCTGCTTGGGGGCCTGACGGCTCGCGGCGGGCTCGCCGCTCCCCGCCAGCGCCCGTTTCACGCGCTGGAATTCGTCGCCTTTGAGCTTGCCGCCCGCGGGTTTCTGGCCGGTGAGCCAGCCGTGCATCAGCGTCAGGAGGTTGCCGCGAAAGCCGCATTCGTACGCGTGGCACATGAAGATTTTCTGCGGGTTGTCCGTGTTGATCGCCAATTCCCGGCGGCCTTGGTGATCGCCGGGGCAGCCGAAGGGACAGTCGATGCGGACCTCCGGCCCAGTTCCCCGCACGTCGAGCGACACTCCGCACTTGGCGGCGGCGGCCTCCAGGGAGGTCTCCGCTTGTAATTTGTCAACATCGATGTAGCCAGGTCGATTCATGATGCTTGGGGGAATGGGGAAGGAATGTTAACGTGGCTGTACCAGCATGTCCCATGTGGTTCTCCTCAGCAAGCGCGACTTGGAAGTTCTCGGCCTGCTCGAAATGACGCCGGCCACGGCGGCGCATCTCCGCCAGGCGAGTGCGACGTTTTCGGAAGAACCGTTCCGCGACGAACGCCGCGTTCGGGAACGGATGCTGGCCTTGAGCAACGCGGGGTTCGTGCAAAGCTTCCCGGCCGCCGTCGCCGGCGGGGGACTGAGGCACTACTACCGGCTGACGGCGACCGGATACCGTGTTCTGCATCCGGATCGCGACCAGGCCCCAGGCCGCATGATCGTTGCGGAGATTTCGCCCTCCCGATTTCAGCATGCGATGGCGACGGCCGACGTGATTGTCCACACGCTGGTGAGCTGCCACGCGGCACGCGTGCAGATCCTGCAGTACCATGGCGACGGTCAGTTGACGCTGGGGGTGGGGGAGTACCGGCAGCAGCCGGACTGTCACTTCCAGCTGGGGCATGGCGGGCGAGTGTTCAATTTGCTGTTCGAGATCGACAACGCGACCGAGCCGCTGGATTCGCGCCGGGAGCAGAGCATCCGCTCGAAGCTCTTGGGCTACGAGAGCTACCAGGACTGGGTGCTGCGCGTGTGGCGGGACCACGGGCGTCAGGAACCCCGGCCGGCCTTTCGCGTGGTCTTTTTGACGCGAGGCGTGAACCGCGCGAACCACATGCTCTGGCTGGCGCGGCAATGCGCCCGCAACAAGGACCGGCGGCTGGTGTATGCCGCGACGCAGGATGCGTACCTCGGCACCCCGTGTGCCGTGACGGATCCGCTGTTGAACGACCATCATGGCCACTGGCGTGCGTTGTGCGACGCGCAACCGTCGTCCGCGTTCCGGCGGGAACCGGTGCGGCTGTCGCCGCCGCTCGCCCGGGCGAGCGTGTTTTGATACGCTTTGCCGCACTGTCGCGTTCACTCGCAGTGCCCGATGCGGGTATCAAGCCGCGTCCCTGCTTCCGCCCCCACGGAATCAGGAAGGGAGCCTTCGGGATTGAGACGCAGACAGCACCGCCTCGCCCGATCCACGCACCTCGACGAGGCGGTTTTTCTTGGCGACCAATGTGGCACGGCCTACTTGTTGGCCGTGAAGTGTGGTGCGGCGTAGTTGGCCGTGTCTGCTGCTCCAACACTGCTTGCGAGCAAGCAGCGCCACACAATCGTGTCTCTTGGAAGACGAAGCATCCGAGGCCAGCAAACGTTTGATGCTAGTATCCGCCCCATGCAAACCCTGATCGCCGCGCCGGCCAACAACGAGCGGGGACCGCGATACATGGAAAAGGCGCTGGCGGCCATCCACCAGGCCCACCTGCGGCAGTCGCCGATGACGCTGGCCTACGGTGCCGCCGACGGACAGGTCGCCTTGATGCTGCAGTGCAGCGGGGCAGAACGGGAGGCGATCCTTGGCCCGATTACGGCCAGTTACCCCCACTGTTCGCTGACCGCCGTCGAGGTCCCCGTCGCTCCCACCGGCTGGGCAACGTGGTGTGCCGAGGTGCGTTTGAGTCCCGAACTGTATCCCATCCTGCGGCATGCTCAGTTCGAGGACCTGCTCAACCACACGTTCGCCGATCCGGTCTGCAGCCTGCTGCGCGCGGTTCGGCCTGACGAGTCGCTGCAGTGTCGGGTCGAGATCAGCGTCGTTCCGGCGTCGCGCAGGCGATGCCGGACGGCCCGCGAAGCGGTGAGGCTGTTGGACCGGAGCTTCTTCCGCACCCACCACAGGCTGGCCGCCTTCTTCGCGCGTAACATCGTCCGGGGACGCTGGCGCTGGCTGGCTTGGCTGCTGGGCCGGATCGCCGCTCGCAGCGAGTCGCCGGGGCACACCCTGCTGGAGACCTCGACGAGCCGGCTGCACGAGCGGGAGGAGAACCTGCAGGCGGCGGCCGACAAGTTCGGTGGTCACCTGTTCGAGTGCCGGATGCTGCTTGCGGTGCATGCGCCGGCGGAACGGAAGGCGGAGGCGACGGAGCGGCTGCGGAGCATGGCGGGCGCGTTGGGCGCTTTCACCCAGTCGCGGCTGGCGACGTTCCAGATCGGCAGAATCTGTCCGCAGAATGGCCGCCGAACACGACTGCGGCCGTTCCTGCTGTCCCACGAAGAACTGGCCACCCTCTGGCATCCGCCCACGGCGACGGCCAGCGCGGAACGCATGCGGGTCAATGAGTTCACCGAACTGGAGGCGCCCACGGTGATTCACCCGTCCACGGAGGAGGGGACCGTGGTCCTGGGTCGAGTCCGGTTCCGGGACGACCAGCGGCTGGTGACGCTGGCGCTCGAAGACCGCCTCCGGCACCTGTACATCGTCGGGAAAACAGGAATGGGCAAGACGACGCTGATTCAGAACATGATCGCCGAGGACATCGCCGCCGGCCGCGGCGTCTGTCTGGTCGATCCCCACGGCGACCTGGCCGAATCCATCGCCGGCCTCGTGCCCAAACATCGCACGAACGACGTGATCCTGTTCGACGTGGCCAGCCGCGAGTACGTGGTCGGATTCAATCCGTTGGCCAGCCGCGATCCGTCCCGCGTGGACCAGGTGACCTCGGGCGTGGTGAGCGCGTTCAAGAAGCTGCATGATTCCTGGGGGCCAAGGCTGGAGGACACGCTTCGCAACGCCGTGTTCGCCACGGTCGAGCAAGGCGGCAACCTGCTGTCCGTCATGCGGCTGTTGGGCGAGAAGCCGTACCGCGAGCACATGGTGCCCAACATCCGCGACGAGGTCGTGCGGAGTTTCTGGATTCACGAATTCGCATCCTGGAGCGACAACTACCGCACCGAAGCCGTGGCGGCGATCCAGAACAAGATCCGCCCTTTCCTGACCAATACGAACATGCGGGCGATTGTCAGCCAGCCAGGGCGAGGCCTGGACCTGCGGCAGATCATGGACGATGGGAAGGTCCTGATCGTGAACCTGAGCAAGGGCCGCATCGGCGAAGACAACGCGACGTTACTGGGGGCCTTCCTCGTAACGAGCATCCAGCAGGCGGCCATGACGCGGGCCGACATCCCGGAAGGGGAGCGGCGGGACTTCTTCCTGTACGTCGATGAATTCCAGAACTTCACGACGGGCAGTTTTGCGTCCGTGTTATCGGAGGCCCGAAAGTTCCGGCTCTCCCTGATCGTGGCCCACCAGTACCTGGCCCAGATAAACGACGAGACCGCCGATGCCGTGTGGGGCAACGTGGGCTCGATCGTAGCGTTTCAGGTCGGCAGCGACGATGCCGAGATGATCGCCCAGCAGCTTGGCAAGTACCCCGGACAGATCACCCCCGAAAATCTCTCGGGACTGCCAAAGTACGCAGCCTATGCCCGACTGCTGATCGACGGCATGCCCAGCAATCCGTTTTCGCTCCAGACGCTGCCCCCGCGCCGGGAGTCATTCGATCCGGAGCGGGCCGAGATCATCCGGTGTGTCGCCCACCGGCGATTCGCGCATCGCGTCGAAGGTCGGACGTAGCACGCCGTGAATTGTCAGCCTGTGTATAGCGGCGCACCCAAAACCCGAATGATCTCGAAGAAACGGCGACTATCGAGCCCTTAATCGGTTGCGATGTCTGAACTATAGCCAGTGAGGAAATCATCCGCTCATTACAGAAATCGGATAAGGTTATCAGTGACTGAGGTAGCTGTCCCAAGACCGGGCTCGCTCACGGCTGTTGCGCAGAGGCGCCGTGGTAGCTCGGCTGAAGGAGGTTGGCTGCCATGTGATTTTACAGGTGCTTCACGGAATGATCACGCAAAAATGACATACATCGTCCGGTGACTTGTGCGCAGGCGACTTTTCGCGCATCGGATCTGGTAGAATGCCGTCGAGTGCAGATGGCACAACACCTGCTGGGCGGAAGATGTATACGTCGCATGATGAACACGCTCTGATTGCCCGCGCGAAACAGGGTCATCGCTCGGCCTGGGCTGAACTGTACGAGCGGCACCGCTCGGCGATCCTAGGACTGTGCCGACGGTACACTCGTGACGAGGCACTGGCCGAGGACCATTGTCAAGAAACGTTCCTCAAGGCCCTGGTCAAGATCAGCACGTATCGGGCTGAATCGGCATTCGAGACTTGGCTCGGCGCGATCGCCGTCAACGATGTTCTGGCGACGAAACGTCGCCGCCAACCGGTTGCCTATGATCCGCGTGAAAGTGAAAGAACTGTCGATGAGCCAACGCTGTCGTCCGAAGGCGATCTGGCCTTCCCGGAACTCTTGGACGTGCTTCGACCACGGAGGCGACCGTTGGCAACGAAGTTGGAGCAACACCGACAATTCATCGAGGATGGGACTTGGGACGATCTTGACGAAGGGGAGAAGAAGAAGTTTCGCCGCAATCTGCAACTGGTCAAGCAATTCATGGCGCCGGACGTGCTTAACCGACGTAGCTTCCTGGCTGTGGCTGCGAGCCTTCACGCCGGCGGAATACGTTCCGCCGACGGTTTGACGCAGTTGAGAACCGAAGAACTTGATGAACTTGTCAACCACGTGAAGAAACGGCGTGCCGACGGAGAGGTCCTCGTCTGTCGGGCAGTGCTGGATCGAGCTTGGGACGCCCTGCCGCCCCGGTTGACAAACGCCGTTGGATGCACGCCGGGCCAAGCGGAAGTCCTGCTTCGGGCCATCGACCTGCAAATCGCGCTGTCGCTTGACGCGTTCGACATGCAGGCCTGCTCAGAGGTTCTGCTTCCGAGAATGAGGCGACTGGTGCCTTGCTTGACGGGATTCTCGCAGGTTGGGTGGGAACGTCGCTTCTTCCAGAACTCCGCACGCCTCCACTTCCACCAGGAGGACTTCGGCGCCGCGGTGCAGTTCGCGAAGATGATCACGGGTGAGGTTCCCCCCGCAGCCTCGCGCCGACGAATCACGAGCGACCGTTCCGGCACCGAGGCGATCATGACCTGCTTCGAGATCGGCTCGTTCTTGGGGCGTCTGGATGTGGATACCGGTCTGGATTGGTGGCGTGACGCGTACCAGCGGTTGCTCGCTGTGGGCGATCTGGTGGATGCCGCCAGAGTCGAGGCCCAGATTCTCCGGATAGAGGCCGAAAAGACGCCCGGTGATATCGGGCTTGCAACGCAGGCGACTTCCCGATTGGCGGAAATCGAAGCCGCTCAACCGGGAATCGCAGGCGGGCCACTCTTGCAGATACAGCATCGGATTTGCCGTGTTCGTTGCCTCTTGATTGCTGGTTTGGAGGATGAAGTGATTTCCCTCGTTACCGAGACCGCCGCCAGTGTCAGGCGATTAGGCTACAAGCAGGGTAAGGTGCGTCTCCATCGAGCATTCCGGTTCGGATCGCCGGCATTGCGGTCGCACCTTGACGGGCTGCTGGACCAATCTCGCGGCCCTCGCCGGCATAGGTAGTGAGCGAGTTGCGGCAAACGCTTTTGGGGAGTTGATGAAGTCAAGAATTGGTCGCCTCGATTGTGCGCGTCGACACGGCTGCGCATCAGAAGAGGTGCGGACGACTAGGAACGCGACGTGCAGTCCCGCGACGCGGTGGTCGTTTGCCGGGCCTTGGGCAAGCTGACAAGACGGGCGTAGAAGGGCTCTGTTGCGATCGGGCCGACCGGCCGGCGCCGGCGGCATCGGACGTTCGCGGCGATCCCCCTGCACGATCATGGCTCGCCGGGCGTCGGCAGACGGCAAACGGTAGGGCCGAGCACAGCTCTCCGCACCATTGGAATTGGAGCGAATTGTTTCACGGATGGCGATTGCACCAAGGCGGGAGCAATCGGATAAAGAACACGACATCCAACCGCAGCATCGTGCGCTGGGGCTTACGATTACATTCCAACCGGGCGGGAATCTCGGTTTCCGCAGCGAGTTCTTCTCCTCCTGAGGAGGCACATGATGTCCGACGTCCCTACAAGTGTCGAATCCGAATGCCGGAGTCGCCGCCAGCCCCATCTCCGAATTACATCCCGTCGTCGAACACGCTTCCGCCGGCAACTCCGAATTGAGGAATTGGAGGAGCGCACGCTGCTTTCCGGGGGACCGAAATCGGTTGAAGTCGGAAGCGCTGTCTTTCGCGGGGGCGTTGGGGTCGGAGATTTGCAGTTTGGACACGCCGGAATCTACTGGATGTATGACGGGTATTCGGATCAGGATTTCGTTATCCAAGCGCAAGGGCTATTCAAGACAGTTGATATTGGCGATTGGGACAGATCGACGCCTGGGCACGATTCCTTCCTTCAAGGTGAGCCATATTGGGGAAGCCGCGAACTATCCGGAGTAACGGTTAGTGAAGCTCAGCGGCAAAGTATTATTTACACTGCCCTCTACCAACTAGGTGCGAGATACGTCTTGGGCGCGCTGTACGAACCAAACTCCAGTTGGCAGAGAGGAGACGGGGCATTTCGGTGCGATACACTCGTGCAATATGCCTACCAAGTGGCGTTGGACAATAGCTTCAACAACTTGGTGCAGACACCTTTGGACATGCTTTATGCACCCAATGCTTCACCCGTCACCCCGATAGCGCCGAGGGTCTCCTGGGTGAGCCCGTCGGTGCAGACCGACGGAGCCCTTGTCATTGACTTTTCGGAACTCATGAGCAGGGGCACGTTGGACCCCAGTTCCGACCATTTCTCTATCTCCTTGAGCGGAAGTATCCACCACGCTTATACGCTTTCTTCCGCTGATGTGGCCTTCGAGAGCCGAGGGCTCACACACAGCAACCTGTTCTACTACTTAGACAGTACAGGGCACCGATACCACAGTGCTGATCGTGTGACGATAAAGCCGCAGGGAGGCTTTGTACCGGGTGAGACATTGACGCTGCGGATTTCTACCGGTGCCAAGGATCTCGGTGGAAACTCGCTTCAAGGAGCGTTTGAGACGCAGGTGCATGTCGTGCCGCAAGTAGATGGCGCCGCGCTGATTCCACCCAAGGGAGTTCCCGACAACACGGTGATGTCTCCCGGGCAGCCGTTTACGCAGACTTGGACCCTGAGAAACACCGGGACGAGCGACTGGACGCCAGGCATCACCGGCTACACCTTGAATCGTGTCGGGGCCGGCCCGATGAGCGGTGGCACTTGGTACTTGGAGCTAAGCCGTACAGTCCGACCGGGCGAGGAATACGCCTTCAGTTTGAACCTGACAGCTCCGCCGCTGCCTGGCACGTACAAGGAAACTTGGCAGATGTATGGCGCCGACACCACCGGCGGGGTAGGCACGTCCTTTGGCGACAAGGTGACTGTGCAGATCGTCGTTCCCGGTGTCCCCGCGAATCAGCCCCCGACCATCGGTTGGCTGAGCGACAACCCGGACCCGGTCACCCAAGGCAGCAACCTGACGCTTACGGCCAATAGCGTGACCGACAGCGATGGGACGGTGACAGCGGTGCAATTCTATCGTGAGAGCAACGGTCAGCCCGGAATTCAGACAGGCTCTGGTGGTGACGCGTTCATTGGCAACGGGACGCAAAGTGGAGCCAACTGGGCATGGAAGGGTTCCACCGCTGGCTTCCCTGTCGGCGCCAACGTCTACCTGAGCCGCGCGCAAGACGACGATGGGGAGTGGAGCTTCGCGGCCCTCACGTCGGGAACCGTTGCGCCTCCCCCCAGCCCGCCTGATCTGACCATTGGCGAGGCGAGCGTCACCGAGGGGAACAGCGGAACCATCGACTGCAGCTTCGCGGTGGTCCTGTCGGCTGCGGCGACGCAGAACGTGACCGTGCAATACGCTACAGCCGACGGCTCGGCGACACTGGCGGACGGCGATTACCTCGCGGCTAGTGGCACGCTGACGATTCCCGCCGGCCAGATCAGCGGAACGATCACGGTGAAGGTGATTGGCGATACGAAGTATGAGGAGGACCAGTACTTCGTCGTGAACTTGAGCAACGCCGTTGGGGCTTCGATCGTAAGGAGCCAGGCATCCGGCACGATCCTGAACGACGACGGACAGCCGGAGATCGTTGTCCAGGGCTGGTTCGGCGGCACTGCCATAGACATTTGGAGCGGCAAGGGCAATCCTGAGTGGGGCAACGGAACCTACTTCGGCACGGTACTCCAGAACTCCACGCCGCCGACGCGGACCTTCACTGTAAAGAACACGGGGACGGCACCACTCACTGTAGGCACGCCAACGGTTCCTTTGGGTTTCACAATCATCGAGCCATTAAATAGTCTGATCGCGGTGGATGGTACTGACGATTTCACGGTGCAAATGACCACAGCCTCCGTAGGGACGCCCAGCGGGAATATTAGCTTCAACAACAATGACGAAGATCAGAACCCGTTCTATTTTGCGATTTCAGGCACGGTCACGTATGTCGGCGCTGCGGCCACGACGACCGTACTCAACGTCTCACCTTCCTCAGCCGTCTACGGTCAGCCGGTAACGTTCACGGCGGCAGTCGGTGGTCTTCCTCCGAGGAAAGGAACGCCGGTTGGCGGAACCGTCACTTTCGTGGCTGGGACCGCGCTGCTCGGCTCGACCACGCTGAGCAACGGAATCGCGGTGCTCACCACCACGTCATTGGCGGCAAACCCTCAGTCGGTGACAGCGATTTACAGTGGCGACGGCTCCGAATTCGCCAGCAGCAGTAGCAGTATTGGATCGAATCTGATTCTCAGGACAGTCGCAGGGACTTCCCCCGCCGGCTACCGGGGTGATGGCGGCCCGGCAACGGAGGCGTCGCTCTCCATGCCACTGGGGATCGCGGTGGACAGCAGCGGGAATCTGTTCATCGCCGACACATCCAACGGCGTCGTTCGGAAGGTTGACCATTCAACAGGCACGATCAGCACGATCGCCGGCGTCTACGGGTCTCCGGACTACAACGGAGAGAACATCCAAGCCACTGCTGCTGGGCTTGCGCCCTGCGCGCTCGCGGTCGACGAGAGTGGTCATCTATTCATAGTTGATTGTTGGAATCGCCTGATTCGTCAGATTGACCTATCAACGGGGCTCATCACCACGGTCGCAGGCAACCGAAATGATACGCCGCCGTACTACAACGGCGACGACATCCAGGCGACTGCGGCGTCGCTGTGCAACCCCCGCGGCGTCGCCGTTGACAATCGTGGCAACCTGTTCATTGCGGACACTAACAACGATCGGATTCGTCAGGTTAACCTATCAACTGGTATCATCACCACGGTCGCAGGTGGCGGGACGGGCGACCTGGGCGACGACGGGCTGGCCAAGGCTGCAACGCTCAGCGCCCCGTATGCAGTTGCGATCGATGCTAGCGGGAATCTCTTCATCGCCGACACGTTCAACCACCGCATCCGCAAAGTGGACCATGTCACACACATCATCACGACGGTTGCCGGCAACGGTATTGCCGGCTCCGGCGGTGATGACGGCGCGGCAAAGGAAGCCTCGCTCAACCAACCTTCGGGAGTTGCCATAGACAGCAGCGGAAACCTGCTCATAGCTGACACCAACAATGCCAGGATTCGGAAGCTCGACCTTTCCACGGGCAAGATCACCACGGTCGCGGGTGGAGGCAGCTTCACAAACAATGGCCCGGCGCTTGCAGCGGCGCTTTCCTCCCCCTCTCAAATCACCGTGGACACAAGCGGGAACCTCTTCGTCGCTGACCCCGGCTATTCTCGCATTCGGGAAGTCGCAGCGGGCAATACATCTGCTGATATCACCCGGGCGAAATTGACCGTTACGGCCGACAGCAAGAATCGGATATACGGTGCCGAAAACCCGTCATTTACAGTCACTGTCGCCGGTTTTCAGAATGGGGAAACGCTCGCCACCAGCGGAGTGAGCGGCAGTCCAAGTTCGACCACAAACGCCACGTCCACGAGCCCCGTGGGGAGCTACACGATCACGGCATCCCTCGGCACGCTGGCGGCTAACAACTACAACTTCACCTTCGCCAATGGCACGCTCACCATTTCTCAGGCACGTCTTACGGCACACATTACGGTCGAGGACAAGATCTACAACGGGACGGCTGCAGCGACAATCGTGAATCGCTCGTTGAGCGGCCTGATTAGCTCGGACGTCGTGGGCCTGTCAGGCGGGGTGGCGACGTTTGTGAACAAGAACGTGGGAGTTGACAAGCCGGTGACGGTGACCGGCTTGACTCTGACTGGCACCGACGCGGCCAACTACACGGTGAGTTCCACAGCAAGCACAACTGCGGACATAAGTCCTGCGCCTTTGACCGCCAGTGTGGTTGTCCAAAGCAAGGTGTACGACGGAAGGGTTGCTGCCGAGGTCATCAGCCGGTCCTTGACGGGCGTCTTGAAGTCGGACGAAGTGGATGTGGCGGGGGGCAACGCGGCTTTCGTAAACAAGAACGTGGGGACGGTCAAGACGGTGACGGTCACCGATTTGAGTCTAACGGGCGCCGATGCAGAGAACTACGCCGTCAACCTCTCGGCCACCACGACTGCGGACGTAACTCCGGCACCACTAATGGCAACTGTCACCGTCAACAGCAAGGTCTATGACAGTACGACCGATGCGACGATCGCCGACCGTTTGTTGAGCGGCGTCATTGGCTTGGACAACGTGGCGTTGTCCGGCGGGCTGGCCATATTCGTCGATCGAAAGGTAGGCACAAGGAAGACGGTTACAGTGACCGACTTGAGCCTGACAGGAGCCGACGCCGAGAACTACACGGCTGACAAGTCAACAACCGCATTGGCCGACATCGCCCCGGCGTCGCTCACCGTGAGTGGGGTGACGGCCGGTGACAAGACCTACGACGGGAACACGGTGGCCAGCCTGAGCACGGGCAATGCCACGCTGGTCGGAGTGGTGGGCACGGACACCGTGACGCTGAACTCGGTCGGCGCGGCGGGGACATTCGCGAACAGGAACATCGGCACCTGGACCGTGACTGTGTCCGGCCTGACGCTCAGCGGGGCGGACAAGGGGAACTACACGCTGGCGCAGCCGACGACTTCGGCCACGATTGGGGCCAAGGGCCTGACGGTCACGGGGTTCGCTGCGGATGACAAGCCGTACGACGGGACCACGAGTGCGGTGGTGAGCAGTTGGGGCAGCCTGAGCGGCGTGGTGGGCAGCGAGACGGTGACGCTGGTGACGACGGGGGCCACGGCCGGCTTCGCGAACAAAAACGTGGGAACGTGGACGGTGACGGCGGCCGGGCTGACGCTGGGCGGCGGGGACGCGGGGAACTACACGCTGACGCTGCCCACAGACACGTCTGCGATCACGGCCAAGGGTCTGACGGTCACGGGGGTGACGGCGGGCAACAAGACCTACGACGGGAACACGGTGGCCAGCCTGAGTACGGGCGGTGCCACGCTGGTCGGGGTCGTGGGCACGGAAGCTGTGAGCCCGAACTCGGTCGGCGCGGCGGGGATATTCGCGAACAGGAACATCGGCACCTGGACCGTGACTGTGTCCGGCCTGACGCTCAGCGGGGCGGACAAGGGGAATTACACGCTGGCGCAGCCGACGACCACAGCCACGATTGGGGCCAAGGGCCTGACGGTCACGGGGTTCGCTGCGGATGACAAGCCGTACGACGGGACCACGAGCGCGGTGGTGAGCAGTTGGGGCAGCCTGAGCGGCGTGGTGGGCAGCGAGACGGTGACGCTGGTGACGACGGGGGCCACCGCCAACTTCCCGAACAAGAACGTGGGAATCTGGACGGTGACGGCGGCCGGGCTGATCCTAGGCGGCGGGGACGCGGGGAATTACACCCTGACGCAGCCGGCGGACACGTCAGCGATCACGGCCAAGGGGCTGACGGTCACGGGGGTGACGGCCGGCGACAAGACCTACGACGGCAACACGATGGCCAGCCTGAGCGCGGGCAGTGCCACGCTCGTCGGGGTGGTGGGCACGGACACCGTGACGCTGAACCCGGCCGGAGCGGCGGGGACATTCGCGAACAGGAACATCGGCACCTGGACCGTGACTGTGTCCGGCCTGACGCTCAGCGGGGCGGACAAGGGGAACTACACGCTGGCGCAGCCGACGACTTCGGCCACGATTGGGGCCAAGGGCCTGACGGTCACGGGGTTCGCTGCGGATGACAAGCCGTACGACGGGACCACGAGTGCGGTGGTGAGCAGTTGGGGCAGCCTGAGCGGCGTGGTGGGCAGCGAGACGGTGACGCTGGTGACGACGGGGGCCACGGCCGGCTTCGCGAACAAAAACGTGGGAACGTGGACGGTGACGGCGGCCGGGCTGACGCTGGGCGGCGGGGACGCGGGGAACTACACGCTGACGCTGCCCACAGACACGTCTGCGATCACGGCCAAGGGTCTGACGGTCACGGGGGTGACGGCGGGCAACAAGACCTACGACGGGAACACGGTGGCCAGCCTGAGCACGGGCGGTGCCACGCTGGTCGGGGTCGTGGGCACGGAAGCTGTGAGCTCGAACTCGGTCGGCGCGGCGGGGACATTCGCGAACAGGAACATCGGCACCTGGACCGTGACTGTGTCCGGCCTGACGCTCAGCGGGGCGGACAAGGGGAACTACACGCTGGCGCAGCCGACGACTTCGGCCACGATTGGGGCCAAGGGCCTGACGGTCACGGGGTTCGCTGCGGATGACAAGCCGTACGACGGGACCACGAGTGCGGTGGTGAGCAGTTGGGGCAGCCTGAGCGGCGTGGTGGGCAGCGAGACGGTGACGCTGGTGACGACGGGGGCCACGGCCGGCTTCCCGAACAAGAACGTGGGAACCTGGAGGGTGACGGCGGCCGGGCTGATCCTGGGCGGCGGGGACGCGGGGAACTACACGCTGGCGCAGCCGACGGACCTGTCGGCGATCACGGCCAAGGGCTTGACCGTCACGGGGGTGACGGCCGGCAACAAGACCTACGACGGCAACACGCTAGCCAGCCTGAACGCCAACGGTGCCACGCTGGTCGGGGTGGTGGTTACGGAAGCGGTGACGCTGAATGCGGCCGGTGCCATGGGGACGTTCGCGGACAAGAGTGTCGGAGGCAAGTCCGTAGCGGTGGCCGGCCTGACGATCAGCGGGGCTGATGCCAGCAACTACACGCTCCTACAACCGACGCTCTGGGCGATCATCTTGCCATCGCCGCTCACGGTCACGGGCATCACCGTCAGCGACAAAGTCTACAACGGAACCTTCCGGGCCACGGTCAACTTTGACGGCGCCTCCTTGGTGGGTTTGTTCGCGGGCGACATGGTGACCCTCAATACGGATGGGGCCGGCGGAGATTTCGATACGACGGATGCGGGCACCAACAAGGCTGTGAGCATAGTGAACCTTTCGATTTCCGGTCCCCAGGCGTTCAACTACTCGCTGGTGCCCACCGCGTTTACCGCGAGTATCACTCCGCGCCCAGTGACAGTTATGGGCATCACGGCCAGCGACAAAGTGTACGACGGCGACGCGGCCTCGACGCTCAACGTAAGCGGTGCGGTACTTGTGGGAACGTACGGCGCGGATACGGTGGCCCTAAACGCAGGCGGAGCGACGGGCACGTTCGCGGACAAGACGGCGGGGACGGGGAAGACGGTCACGGTGGCGGGACTGATCTTGAACGGGGCGGACGCGGGGAACTACCAGCTGACGCAGCCCACGACCACAGCCAACATCACGCCGGCCTCGCTGACGGTGACCGCAGACAACAAGAGCAAGGCATCCGGCGCCCCGGTGCCGGAGCTGACAGTCGGTTATTCCGGTTTCGTTGACGGCGAAACGGCGTCCAGTCTGGTCACGCTACCGACCATTACGACAACGGCCGCTGCCGGCAGCCCCGGAGGGATTTACCCGATTACGCCCAGCGGGGCGGCCTCTTTGAACTACGCAATTGTCTATGTGCCTGGTGTGCTGACCGTCGCGCCGGCCGCGCCAGTCATCACGGGGATTACAGAGGATACGGGTGTGTCGCCCACCGACGGCGTGACGGCGGACACGACGCTGGCGCTCATGGGGACGGCCGAGCCGAACAATACGGTTAGCGTATTCCAGGCCGGCATCACTTTCGGGATTACGACAGCCAGTGCATCGGGCACTTGGAGCCTCGATTGCCGGGACACGCCGCTACCGGAGGGCAGATACCAGTTCACGGCGAGGGCTGCGGAGCGGCCGGGAAACACGAGCGCAGATTCGAGCGTACTGACCGTCGTGATTGATTCGACGTCGCCAGTGGCACAAATCACCGATGCGACGCCGAACCCGCGAAACACAAACTTCGGCATTGTCACCATCAACTTTACTGAGCCAGTGACCGGAGTGGATTCGGGAGACTTCCATCTGCTGCGAAATGGCAGCGAGCTGACTCTGACGGGGTTGACAGTGTCGACCATCAGTGACGCGCAGCTGACCATCGACCTGTCCACATTCACTGCGGCGTCGGGGGCGTACAACCTGACATTGGTGGCACGCGGCTCCGAGATCGGCGACATGGCAGGTAATCCCTTGGCAGGCGACGCTGTTTCTGCGTTCGTCGTTCATCCTTGGCAAAACGTGAGGAGTGTCTTCGATGTCAACAACGACTCCAACGTGACTCCACTCGATGTGCTGTTGATCATCAACGAAATCAATAGCAGGGGGGCGGGGCCGATTTCGTTGCCCGTTGCCCAGCCGCCATTCGTGGACGTCAACGGCGATGATTCCATGACTCCTGCCGACGTCCTGCTGGTCGTCAATTTCATCAACCAGGCTGCAGATCAAAGAACCAGCAGCGAGGGTGAATTTGAACCCATCGGACTGGCCAGCATGTCGTCTTCGTTTCCAAGGACCACATCCGCACAGATGAATCCGTTACATCAAGATCCTACGCGATTTGAATCATGCGCTGCTATCGTCCCACTTCGGAACGATCATCGACTCCTGACGGCGGCAAACACGACAGACGTCCTGTCCATGTCGTCTGTCATGACCGGGCAGAAAGAGCCTCGTCCTTCCGCATCAAATAACGTTTCTCGGCTTCAAGACAACGTAATGCACGGCGAGCCGAGCGGCTCGACCCGAATTGATGAGCTCGATGAGCTGCTGGATATCCTGGCCAACGACATTGAAAGTCTCGCCACAACAAGCCGGCCATAGCTGAGCCCAGCGCCGACGACGTACGACGGCATCAATAGCGGGGTTCGCAAGCCGCTAGCAGTTGGCTCTCGCGCTCGGTGCAACAAATAGATCGGGGTCTCGACTCCCGATCTGCATAGCCCACAAAACAAGGCGAAGGGCTCCGTGAAGGCAGTCGCTGGCCTCGGGGCCCCGGTTGGTTTCGGTCAGTGGCTCCAAACGCACCCCATCGCCTGCGAAAATGAGGCAGGGACCACTCGCCCCGACATGCGCCAGGCCCGCCCGCTGTTCTTGCTTTGGGTCGGTGAATCTGGCATTGTCGGCGTTGCTTGGAGCCACTCGACGAAATCAGGGCCGATGAAGCCGCCTCCCAGAAGGCGGGCGCTGGCGACGTGCCGTTAATAACGACGCCCGAAGCCGTGCGGGTTCTTGGCCAACGAATGATCGCACAGCTGGCCAAGCCCGTGGACACGACGATTCCGATCAATGACCCGCGCGTGCGATTGAAGGCATTCCAGATTACGTTTTCGTCTCCAGACACCAGCGGACGTTGGGGCCACGAATGGCCTGGGAGTCGCCTGACTGGCGACGACATGCGCAGGCTTGCCGTGCTGGGCAATTACGCGAAACTGCCCACCAACGAACTTCTTCACATTGCGGTCGGTGTGCTGTACGAACACACGCGGGCCTTGATGCTGCGATTGCTGGACCGGCACGAGCAGACCGGCAAGCCCTTTGCGGAATTGCTCGACGACGTGGCCGTTGTCCAGGTAGCCCCCAGCCAGGCGGACCCCATCGACGGCAATAGGGACCGGGATCACGCCGGGGCTCAGCACCCGCAAGCGGATGCCAGGGCACTGCGGACCGCCGGTCACCCCACCGTCGCGATGCCCGTAACGCGGGAGCCTGCAATCATCACACTCCCGGCGGGGGCCCCGACGAACGATCACGGCTCGCTCGCTGCCGAAACGGCCCACGATGGCCCCACGTCGCTTTCCATTCCCCCACACCCTATGGCAAAACGCACCGCCGCACCGGCACCTCGCGAAAGCATCACAGATGATCGCATTCAAGACCTGGAGGAGCGGATGCAGCGACTCCAGGAAACCATGGAAGTGCTGATCGGTTCGATCGACGAATTCCGCGACGATCTTGTGCATACGCTTCGCAACCTGCCCGACCAGCTTCCGCCGCCCGTTCACATTCACAGTCTGCCGCTCGATCCGACAGCTCCGGACTTCGGGGAACGCATCAATGTGATACCCCAGGAAGTGATGGCCCGATTGCGAGAGGAAGCGGCGCGTGGGGGATGCGCGCCCGCCGTCGCCACAGCCGCCGAAGGTGATCCGTCGCCGGCTCCCCTGGTCGATCCAATGGCCGGAAACGGCAATCGCCCGCAAACACGGCAGGGAAAGCTGTTTGGTTGAAGCCGTGACGCCCAAGTCGCATGCCCCGCGAGCAATTTCTGTACAACGGCACCCAGCAAATTTGCGACCTGCTCGACGAGGCAGGCCGCCGAGCGGGCGTCAGCCGAGGCCAGACATTCGAGGATTTCTTGGCCTGCACCGTGTCCGCGTTGTCCAATCGGCAGATGGAAGACGAGTACCTGGCCGTCGTGCGGAAGGGCTATGCTGACGGCGAAAAGGGGCGACGCGGCATCGACTCGCTCACTCAGGCATTCGGGACGCTGATTGACCTGATGGAACAAACTCGCAAGGACATCCTCGGCGACCTGTTCCAGGGCGGCATCACCTACGGCGAAGCCGGTCAGTTTTTGACGCCCGAACAATTGTGCGAATTCATGGCGGCGCTCTGCATCGACGAGAAGCAGCCGGGGGCCGTCGCGTGTGATCCTTGCTGCGGCAGCGGCCGAATGCTGCTCGCCTACGCGGAACATCACCCCGGCGGCGAACTGGTCGGCCAGGACATCGACCTGAGATGCGTTCGAATGACGGGCATCAATCTGGCCCTGCGCAATTTGTACGGTTACGTCCTGTGGGGCAACAGTCTGGCCGGCGAAGTCAAACTCGCCTACCGCACCGGAATGAACATGGACGGCGGATTCATCCGCCACGTGCGTCCCGGCGAACTGGCCGCGAAGTTCGGCGAATCGGACGGAGGGAGATCGCCAGAACCTCCCGACCCGACACGAACCATCGTGCTACCGACCGTCACCCAAGACGCGCCGGCCCGGCAACTGCATCTGTTCTGACGCCCTCGGTCCTTTTTCTGAGTAGAAGTCTTTCGGATTTGCCGGCGGCTCCGTCCGCGGGGATTGCGTCACTCGCCGGATCGCTTGCGCCGGTGGCGTAACAGCGGCAGGCTGGGTTCGTTCTGCCCTCGGTGGGCAGAGCGATAGCCTGAGTGTTTGGTCATTGGCAACGTAGCGAGAGGAGTGACTGCCATGTATGTGGAAACGAAGGACGGCACGTGCCGGAGCTGTGGAGGGGAACTGGAAATCGTGGATGCGGACGATGCCACGATGACCGTCGAGTGTCGGGGTGAGTGGAGGGACTCATCGCACTGCCTCGATTCACGAAGGGTTTGGGGAAAGAAAGTGAGATATCGCGTGTGTTCAGGGCTATGTTCGATCGTGCGCTACATTGGTTGCTCCACGAGGGATCGTCGGAAAACCCTCGGGGATCGTTGCGCGGCGGTCGGTGCCATTTCATCTGGCGGCGTTTTCCGACCAGTTCGTGCAAGCACTGCTTCTTGGCATTCTAGGCATGGACGCTCGGGGGCAACAGGCCCTGCTTGCGGAGTTCACCATAGTGGCTGCTTCGCCAGTAGTCGTGGAGGGGTTCCCCGATGAAGAGTTGAGTGAAACGGCATTCGGTCCCGGAGCGTAGGCCCTGCTCGTTTGGGTTCGGCCGTTCCATGCGAGTTCGAATGGTCATGAAGGACGCGATCGAGTCCGGCGACGGCTTCCGGAACGATCAGGCGAGTCGCCGAGCGGGCGGCGGCACGCGCAGAGTGATCCGCGCCGTGGCTCTGCCTTTGTAGCAAATGCGCAGGCTGATCTCGTCAGCGGGCGGAAGCGAAACATTTTCGATCAACAATCGGGCTGTGTGTTTCACTCACGATTTGGAATCTTGGCGCAGCGTTACCGCCAGGCGCAATCGGTCGCCGGCGCAAGGCTCTCGTCGCGGTTCTTCTCGTCGACGATCGTCCGGTCCGCGTCGCGTTCGGCTTCGTATTCCTCTTGCAGACCGCGCATCGTGCGGAGTCGCGTCTTCGACTCCGCTTCCAACTCGTCCGCCACGAGTTGGCTCTTCGGGGGGGCCTGCACGTAACGCTATTCCACAACTTCGGCTTCGTAACGAACATGCTCGACCTGTTGCTGACGCCGCCGGTCCGCTTCTTGGGATCGGGACGGAATGTGTTCGTTAGTACATATGTACATAAAGGCACAACTTTGGTGGGAGGAGATTTGCTCCCTGGTCGGCTCGATCACCAGCACGCGCGCTGGCAGCCAGCCCACCACCACCTGTTCACGCAAACCGCCCCGGCGTTTCATGCTTTCCGTCTTCTGGAAGACCTGGCGGATCATCGGCTTGGCAGGCAGACAGATCAAGAGATATATTCAAATAAATAGTAGTGTTTGTATGGGCATATTTTATGCGCGGGCACTGGGGCGCCTGACATGGGAGGCAAGTGCATCGTTCAGACCATCGGCCTTCTGGCCCGTCCTGCCCGGCGTGGAGTCCGGAACCCCGCAGGCTCATTTGGCGAACGTTGCTTCCGTCCTGCTTCGCCACGTTGATTGACAGCACCGGAGTGGATCAGAGTCCGTCTTGCGTCCGGCGAGAATTCTGGCACGCGTCCGAAACGTCCGACCTGCAGCGGCTGCCAAGCGATCGGCCTGGCGCGCGGGGGACGCGTTGGTGGTCGCAAGCCCAGAATCGGGAGCGCCGTCCTCCCTTCGGTCAGCGGTTGCCCAAGCCGATCTGCTGGCGGTCTGAAATGATCACGCTGACCGGCTGGCATACCCTTGGCGAGGGATGGCGTGGCTCATGCGCTCATGGGCGCTCTGGTCGGAGCTTGGGCGTGGTCAGCTCTGACGAATAGCCCAGGATCCCGTGCGAGGTGCTGTCGCGCAGCTTCCGCAGGCGGGTGATTTCCTCTTGGTCGGCCCAGAGGAGCCACAGTTTTTGCCCCGGCGTCTGACGCCCATGAGCCCAGCCCCGGATCGCCCACTCGCGCAGCGTTTGCCAGGGCATCTTCAGGTTCTGGGCCAGATCCCGAACCCACCATTCATCCGGCTCCAGCAGCGAGGCATCGCCTTGTTCGCGACGCAGGCCGAGCTTGAGCCGCAGGTCGCGCACCATGTCTCCTGTGAACTTCTTGGTCGGATTGATGGCGGCGAATCCTTCCGCGTTGAGGATCGCTGCGGTTTGTGCGGCGGTGCGGCCCAAGGCATGGAGTTCCGCGACCCGTTTCTTCAAGTGGTCGACATCGCGAAGCTGGTCGTACCAGCGGACGGGACGAACGAGCTCGAGGCGATTCTGGTAACCACCGGCCCAGTGGACGACCACTTCCACATGTTCGCTGTGGCGCTCGACATGGACCACCACCCGCTCCACCAAACAACGAATAATCGCTTGGCGATCGGCGTTGGTGGTCTCGGGGGAATGCCAGAGGGCGGGAATGTCAGAGGCCAGAGCCAGAATGCGGGCTTCCTCCTCCGGCGTTAGTTCTGGGCGAGTTTGTTGGCCAGCACGGTCGTATTGCTCTTGGAGCTCGCGCTCGCCACGCAGGGCCTGTTCCCATTGGCGTTCCAGCGTTGCCGCCACGAGCCGGTTGTCCGGGTCGACCGCCCGATAGCGACGTTCGGCCAATTCAGCATCGTACCGGGCGCGTTTGAGATTCTGCTGCGCCTGCCGATCCAGCCGCTCGCGCTCGCGACGCACATCGGCCTGCGCCCGCAAGCTCAATTCCAAGCTCCCCTGTTCCAGCACACGCAGAACTTGCTGGGACACGAGTTCATCCAACACGTTGCCTGACAAGCCGGAGCACGCGCTATCCGCAGCAGCCTTGGCTTCGCTCTGGTGATGCTGGCAGTCGTAATGGGGCTTGTCGGCGGTGCGGTAGGTGACCTGCATGCGCCAGCCGCATTCGCCACAGAACAACAGCCCGCACAGCAAAGCCCGACCGTTGCGCGGCGCACCGCGGGTATCGGGACGGTTGTGGTTCTGCCGGATTTGTTCCCCGTTCTGAAGGTAGCGTTCCCAGGTGATATAGGCCGGCAGGAGATCCCGGATCAGCACCTGCCATTCCTCACTCAAAAGCAGTCTGCGGCTCCGAGGTTTGCCGGAAGCCTGGCTGCGTTGCGAACTCGGTGGTCGACGCCCATAGGCGTAAGCCCCGGCGTAGATCGGATGGTGGAATACCTGGTTGAGCGTCGACAGGCTGGGACACCGCCACTCGAGTTCTCCTTTGCGTGGTCCACGCTGGACACGGTAGGGCACTTTGATTCCCTGCGCCACGAGCCAGTAAAACACGCCCCGGACGCTTCGTAGTTCCTCGAACTTCTCAAACAGCAGGTGCACGACCGAGCGAGCCTGCTGGTCCGGGTCGAATTCGACTTTGCCGTTCGGCAGGAGGACGTATCCCAAAGGCACACTGTAGAACAGTTCACCACGCTGCGCTTTGTTGAGCCGACCGTATTCCAGGCGGTTGCGCATCGTCTGAAGTTCCATTTCGCTCATGATTCCCTTCAAGCCCAAGATCAGCCGGTCGTTGCCATCGTTGGCGTCGTACACGCCCTCCTGATCCGCCAACAGCGTTCCGAAGACCCCACACAATTCGAAGAGCTGGTGCCAGTCTTTCGAGGATCGTGAGAGTCGGTTCAGCTCCAGTCCCAAAACGATCCCTACATGATCCATCGTCACTTCGGCTATCAGACGCTGGAACCCCGTCCGGTTCTCGGCCAGCGTGCCACTCTGTCCCTGGTCTTCGTCAATCACGATCACCCGCTCGGACGGCCAACCAAGAACCTGGGCGTAGTCCTTCAACGCATACTGGCGAGCCCTTGATTCGCGATGATGCAGAACCTGTTGCGGGGAGGACTGCCGGACATAAACGATGGCCAGCTTCTCGAAATGCCGCGATTGGATTTTCGGTGAACCCCGCGAAATAACCGGTGTCGCGTTGTCCCATCCGCCGCGCGGCCCATTCTCCGGCGCCACGTTTGAGCGGGCGGTGCTGCGAGTCTTCTCAGCAGTGGCCATCACGCACCTCCTTTCGATCGGAAGGTGCCTGGAGCTGTCGGGTGACAATCTGGCTCAGTGTCTGGAGTGTCTTGTTTCGCGTTGCTTCGGACAGCGTCTCCCAGAGACGCGTCAGCGGAATCGGTTTTCCCTGTAAAAAGGGGGGGCTCGTTGCTCATCCTGGCACATGTTTCTCCTCCTTGAGTTGTACGGAATCGCCGCACCCATTCGGCGAGTTGCAGCAATGCTGTCGCCGATACTACCGGGTACTCGGGCGGATGTCGAGAGCATTGGGTTCGAGTGGTATTCCGATTGTTGCTTCTGCGGCGACTCGTACCAAGTTGAGCCGGACGCGTTCGGCGACGGCTGCATGACGTACTACCCCGGCTTCCTGACCCAGCGTGAGGAATCCGACGACGAGGAAGGAGGCGAGTAATGGATCCGCAAGCCGCATGGGATGATTTGCTGGAAGCGTTGGGGCAACAGGACTGGGACCGCGTCGAAGACTTGGCCGAGGGCCTGCTGCGGTGGCTTCGGTCCGGCGGCTTTCCGCCGCGAGCGGTCACCGGCAACGACCTGGGCTCCGATTGGGACCGGGAGATCGCGCTCGCCGGCTGCCGGTTCGCGCTGGCCCAAGCCAGGGAGGGTGTGACCCATGTTCCATAGAAATCGGGTCTGGTGCGTCACCCCGGTGGCATCGGCCGAAGAACTGGCCCGCAAGTTGACGACGACCACCTGGACGTGCTGCACGGCGTTCGAGCTCGGCGGATACCTGTGGCTGAACGACGCCACGTCACCCGATGGAGCACAAGAATTCTTGGCGGTCAAGAAGACCGGTCCGAACGGCCGCCCGTGGCAGGTCGAAAGCATCACCGTGTCTTGGTGCGATTACGCGGAGTTGCTCGCGTACGTCGAGCGGACGCTCCGCGGCGAAGACGACCAAAACGACTTCGCCCACGAAGCGGCACCTGCCCTTCAAACGCCCGCAGAACACGGCCGCTGCTGCCACTGTGCCTGACGTTCAGTTTTGCCCCCAAGCCGCAAAGCCTGGGGGCTTTTTTGCCGGTACGGTCTGCAAGACGTGTGGAAAGCCGGGCCCGGTAATGCTATGATTCAGCTATGCCAGCCACACTTACCCCAGACCAGGTCGCAGAACTGGAGCGTAGCGGCGGTTCGCCGTTCGTGATGGAAAATCCTCGGACTCGCCAGGGTTACGTGCTCGTTCCTACCGACGCATACCTCCAGGCCAAGCCCTTGTTCGAGGCCATCATCGGGCATACACGAGCTTCACTTTCAGCGTCTGGGCAAGACCAATCGACCCCGGTCGAGTGGAACGACGACAAGAACACGAGGCGGTGTGCGCTGATTGACAAGAAACATGACGTCGGCCTGTTGCCGGCGGAGGAGACGGAACTCGATCGCCTGCAAGCGGAACTTGCCGCCCACCAGCGGCTGGTGGCCCCGCGCCCCTTGGTCATTCTCGAATTGCTGGAGGAAGCCCTTCGGCAGCGAGCCGCCAACTCTACCGGCCACGTGTGATGCTTCCCTTTGATTATCCCCAAGAACCGCACGAGCGGCGACACGGGCCGCGCGGCTACGGTCGGCCGGAAAGCTACCGCCCGTGGCTCCGGGATGAATTCAGTTTTTGCTGCGTTTATTGCCTCGACCGGGAGCAGTGGGAGAACTACGTCGGCAAGTTTGCAGTCGAACATTTTCTGCCGGTCTCGTCGCACCCCGAGCAAAAGTCGGATTACGACAACCTGGTCTATTCATGCATTTCCTGCAACCTGACGAAGGCCCAAGGGCTCGTGCCCGACCCGACGAACGCATTGCTCCAAGAGTCGGTCGTGATCCACGAGGACGGGCGGATCGAGGCACGAACCAAGGACGCAGGCCGGCTGATTGACAAGCTGTTGCTGAATTCCCAGGAGTGCCAAGCGTTTCGTCGTCGCTGGATGAGCATCATCCGCCTGGCGCAAGAGCATTCCCCCGAGCTTTACCGCGAACTCATGGGATACCCGGCGGATCTGCCCGACCTGTCCCGACTTCGCCCCCCGGACGGAAACAGCCGACCGCAGGGGATCGCGCAATCGCATGACGCTCGCCGTGCGCGTGGCGAGCTGCCCGAGACCTACTGACGCCGGGCCGGCAGCGGCGTCGTGCGGGCGATGCCGGTTGAGGATGTATCCGACCTCGACGGGGAAACGCCGACTGGAAAAACGCGATTGCCCGCGTTCATCTGTCCCAGCCGTCTGACGGCGGCATAGCCAGCGGTTCGTCCGTGTCGTGCTCGTCGATCCCCAATCGCGTCACTTCGATCACGCCCGAGTTTCCCGCGATCTCGTGGTACAGTCGCACGGCGGTCTCGTACCGGCCTTCGCGCAGGGCTTGCGCGACCTTGCCGCCGTTTTGTTCGTCGAGTTCCGGAAGTGCGTCCAGCTCGTCGCGCATCAGGCGAGCATCGTCCTCACCGTCGGCGCGTTTGCGCAACGCCCTCCCGCACCGTTAGTGTACGACCGCGTCAGCATTCCGCTGGCGTCTCGGTCTTTCACTTCAAGGGAGGTGCGTATGAACAGGCTGCCAGCATGGCACAAGGATTTTCTGCGAATGCTGCCGACCATTCGGCAGGTCGCGCACGTGAGTTTCCGTCACCTGCACGGTGACGCCTACGATGACGCAGTCGAGGAGGTGATTGCCAACGCCTGCGTCGCCTACAAGCGTCTGGTCGACCTGGGCAAGACGGATGTCGCTTACCCGACCGTCCTCGCGCGTTTTGCGGTCGCCCAGCAGAATGACGGCCGGCGTGTTGGGACGCGACAGTGTGTCCGGGATGTTCTGTCGCCGCCGTCTCGGAAGAAAGAGCGGATCGTTGTCGAGCGACTGGATCGTTTTGATGACGAGGAAGGCGAATGGGTCGAGGCGGTGGTCGAGGACTACCGCACGCCCGTCGCCGAGCAGGCTGCGTTCCGATGTGACTTTCCCGCGTGGTTGGGCGGCCAACCGAAGCCGAAACGTCGCATCGCGGAAGCGCTGGCCGTCGGGCTCAGAAACGAAGAAGTCGCGAGAATGTTCCGCCTGTCCAGAGGCCGGATCAGCCAGCTTCGCCGAGAGTTCTTTGACTCTTGGCGGGAGTTTCACGGTGAAGTCGGTGCGGAAGGCGACGAGGTGCCGTGCCAGAAACGCCAGGTGGGGGAGTACGTTCCGTCCCCTCCAGATCGGATTGCCTTGGACCGCGTTCCGATGCTGGAGGGAACAGGAAACGCACCTCAACGGTGAAAGACGGCCCCTGTCCGCAAGGATAGGGGCCTTTTCGTGAACGCCCGGTGACGAGCGGGAAAATCGATCCGCTCACCAGTCCGATCGGTTTCCGGGGGGTATTTCATGGAGTACGCAGGTACGGCGTGCTTCTTGATTTTGCCGAGTCTTCGGTTGGAGTTTAGCCACCCGACACAGATTTTCTTGCACCGATTATGCGCCGCCCGGTCGAAGCTCGGGCAATCTGTCCGCCTGTCTCGCCAGTTGGCACTGGTCGTCGCCGGCCTGCATGGCAACACAGACGTTCGGCCGCGTGGGGTAGATGTCGCAGGTGTTGTCTTCACGCAAAAAGGCGCACGTGTGGGGACCGCCGGCGATGATCAGGCACTTGCCCTCTTGTTCCAGCTCGTCCATCAGGGTCTGCCTCGCCATGTCTCGCGTCCAGAGCGAGATGTGCGAGTCGGCGAGCTTCGGCTCCCGCCAAACGTCCAGGTCGTACACCTCGACGAGCAGGTTGCCGCGGCAGCACGCGCCGCATCTGTCGCACTCGTAGTTCGGCATGGCGGAGCGGAAGCGTACCTCGTTCGTCTGGTCGAACGCAAATGCAGGTGAAATCGCTCAGAAGTCGAATTCCAGCTGCACAAGCCTCGGCGGCAAGGCCAGGGCGGCGCCCCGGCAGCCACGCCAGAACTGGCCCGGCTCGACGTGCAGGATGCGTCGGATCGCCTCGGCTTGGGATTCCGTCAAGAACCGCAGGAAAATCGTCTTGGTCTGCCGCTTCGCCGTTTCCACCAGCGGCCGGTGCTGGCGGCCAAGCAGTTCTTTGAGCCGCCGGCGTTGCTCGAACCTGCGGTTGTACATGCTGTTGGCGCGGTAGATATACGTGATGCGATCGGGGAAGAACTCGTCATCGGGCTCCAACGGCATCACCCAAGGGCCATCGCCCCAGTGCTTGGATCGAGCGGCCGACAGGCAGCTGCCCAGGTCCCCGATGACGATCGCTTGTTCGTACTCGACGCGGAGCGTGGGACTGATCCGCACGTCCTCCTCGGTGTGCGGCAGCGTCGGATCGGCGATGTAGTGCTGCATGCAGCGGTTGCTCAGGCACACCTCGACCAGGACCTTGGCGACGCGCAGGGCATGCTCGGCCCGTCGCCGGAAGTCGGCATCCGTCTCGCCGGGAAACCGCAGGGAATGCACGACCGCAGCTTACCAGACCAGCAGATGCCGCCGCCGGGACGTTGCGGGTGCTTGCGCCGGGTGCCACGAATCAGGCAGAGTGGGCCCCTGGCGTCGGCCCTCGATGCCAGGATCCGCCTGAGGCCCGTTCTTTCCATCACCGATGTCCACGACCAGAAAGGAGCATTGCCATGTCCCACGAACCACAGAATGCCCGGCCTGCCCGACAACCCGAAAAGAAAATCGGCCCGTTCGCAGGCGGGATTGGTGTCGCGATTTGGATCAACACCGCGGAGACCGCCGAGGGCCCGCGGCCTTTTCGTTCCGTAACCATTGCGGCACGCCGTTACTACGACCGCGAGGCGAAGGAATGGAAGGACGCCGGCTCCTACAATCCCGGCGATCTTCCGGCGCTGATTTACGCCTTGCAGAAGGCGCAAGAGTACGTCTTCGAGACCCCGCTGCCCGAGCAGAAGGCGGCGGAACCTGGAGTTCAAGGAGGCCAAGCAGAACTTCCACTTCGAGAAGCTCGTAAAGTACTGCGCGGCACTGGCAAACGAGGGCGGCGGCCGGATCGTGCTCGGCGTCACGGACAAGCGCCCCCGCCGTGTCGTCGGCAGTGCGGCTTTCGCGGATCTCGCCCGCACCAAGGCCGGGCTGATTGAACGACTTCACCTACGCATCGAAGGCGAAGAACTGGCCCATCCCGACGGCCGTGTCCTCGTGTTCGCAGTGCCGTCCCGGCCGCTGGGGATGCCGGTCCCCGTGGACGGCGCGTATTGGATGCGGAGCGGCGAAGACCTCACCCCGATGACCCCCGACATGCTGAGGCGGATCTTCGACGAGGCGGAACCGGACTTCTCGGCAAGCGTCTGCAAGAAGGCGACGATCGACGACCTGGACCCCGCCGCGGTCGAGGCCCTCCGCAACCGCTGGATGGCGCAATCCGGCAAGCGAGCCTTGGGGAACCGAACCGCCAAGCAACTGCTGCGAGATGCTGAACTCGTGACCGCCGACGGGATCACCTACGCGGCGTTGATTTTACTGGGCACGCGGCCAGGACTTGGCCGCCACTTGGCACAGGCCGAGGTGGTTTTCGAGTACCGGGCGACGCCGCGGCCGGGCCCAGCCAACCAGCGCGAGGAATTTCGGCAGGGCTTCCTGCTCTTCTATGACCGGCTGTGGGAACTCGTGAATCTGCGAAACGACCTGCAGCACTACCAGTACGGCATGATCGAGCACCCCGTGCCGACGTTCATCGAAACCAGCGTCCGCGAAGCATTCCTAAATGCTGTCAGCCATCGGGACTACCGCCATCCCGGTTCGGTCTTCGTGCGGCAGTACCCGCGGCGTTTGGAGATCGTCAGTCCTGGCGGCTTTCCGCCCGGAATCACGCCTCAGAGCATCCTCGACCAACAGGCGCCGAGGAACCGCCGGATCGCGGAGACGTTCGCCCGGCTTGGGCTCGTGGAGCGTGCCGGTCAGGGTGTGGACCGTATGGTTCGGGAGAGCATCCTGAACAGCAAACCGCTGCCCGACTACAACCGATCCGACACGGGCCAGGTATGGCTGACGCTGGAGGGTGACATACGCGATGAACATTTCCTGCGATTCCTCGAACGCATCGGCCAAGAGCGGCTGGATCGATTCGACACGCACGACTTCCTGATCCTAGGTCTCGTCGCAAGTGAGCAGCGTCTTCCGAAAGAACTGCGCCCGCGAGCCGTCCAGTTGTTGGAGGCCGGCGTGCTGGAACGTATCGGAGGTGGCAAGTTCATCCTCTCGCGTAACTACTACGAGTTCGTCGGCCGCCGCGGGGCGTACACCCGCAAACGTGGGCTTGCTCGCGAGCAGAACAAGGCATTGCTGCTACAGCACATCCATGACAACCGTGCCGTCGGCAGCCCGATGGAAGACCTAGTGGATGTCCTGCCCGCCGTGAGTCGAAGCACGATCAAACGACTGCTGGCGGAACTGCGTCAGGAAGGGACGGTCCGGACGGAAGGGGGACGGCGCGATGCCCGCTGGTTTCCCGTCGGATAGTTGAGATGCTCGCGAGAGAGAGACGAGAAATGGGCCAATCGTGAGCCAAAGCGGCGATCGCCAAACATGGCATAAATCCCTGAAGCAACAGGAGTTACACCCGAATAGTATTGGCTCAGAGAGATTTTGAATGGCGTAATTCGTGGTCCAATATCCAGCAGTTTCGAACGTGGAACCTAACCTTTGCCACCGAGGTCTCGCAGATCGATCCGTTGCCAAATCAACGGATCGCGGTCTACGACCTGGTAATTTTCGACGAGGCCCACAAGCTGTTGGCGGGGCGCGGCAATGATTTGCGTGTAACCAAGACCGATCGCTCCCGGTTGGCCGAGGCCCAGGCTGGCGTCGGCGGTTTGGACTGGGCGTGGACGCTGCCGTGGTACTCTGGACGAGTCCACTCGGATGGAAAGCGTCACCAACGCCAATTTCGGCCCGCTAATTGCCTACTTCGCCCCGGGAGCCACGGTGCTTGCCGGCTTCAGCCCGTTCTCGCCGGTGTTGCGGAGCTGGTTCGGGGCCAGTCCGGCCCACGCGCCGTCGATCGGCGGTTTCCTGTACCTCACGGTGGCGTCTATCGCCGTGGGCATGACGGTCAGCGCCATCCGCTGGGCTTTCGTGGACACCCTCCACAGCTACACCGGCCTGCCGCTTCCTGCGCTGAACTTCTCCCGGCTTGGCAAGAACGTGGCTGCCTACGGCCTGCTGATCGAGATCCACTGCTGCCGGAACGGTGACGCCGACGAGGCTGGTCAACGTGTCGTGCGTTGGACGCCTCACTGGCATATAATCCGTCCCGTTCCGACACACCATGATGGCCCTCAAGCTTCGACCACAGGACACGCCGCTCGACGATCCTTCCTCGCGCTGGTTCTTCGTGCCGGAAGACGGAAAACCGTTCCGCGCGACTGCTGGTGCGATCGCCACGTACACACGCGAGGAAATCGCCTGGTGCCTGGCGACGCTGCAGGACGCGGCACGCACCGCCGGCGGGTTGGAATACGGGCAGGCCTTCGATGCAGACGACGGTCGCGCGCCGTTGTGGATCATCGAAGACGACGGCGAGCGGGCGATCACCGCGCTGCTGCCGAGCGAATACTGACGCCCCGGTGTCACGCACCGCTGGGGCGACCGCCGGCAAAGGCCCCGCCCTACTGCTCAAACATCCGGCTGATCGCATCCTGTTGCGTGGTCGGGTACAGGTGCCGATACCGGCGGCGCTGCTCGTCGGTCTGGTGGCCGACCCACTCGTCGATCAGCCGCTGGTCAACGCCGCGGCTGGCCGCCAAGCTGATGAAGGAGTGGCGGAAGACATGGTAGCCCCGCATGACGTTCCACTGCGTGTCGGCCAGCGCCCGCTTGAGGTGGTCGTGGGCTTCGTCCGCCGTGATCGGCTTGGCGGCCGTTCGCGTCGTCTTGCTGCGGGCCACGACCGCCGCTTGGGCAAACAAGTGTTGGCCACCGGGGTGGATCGCCAGCCATTCCTTGAGCACCGTCACCAGTTGCGGGACCAACGGCGCGCGGCGAGTCGTCGCCCGTCCCTTGGCCCGCTTCCGCTCGCGAAGCAGAACGGTCTGGCTCTGGAAGTCCACGTCGGTCGCCAACGCTCGGATCGCTTCCGAACGTCTGGCCCCGGTATACGCCACCATGCAGCACATCGGATACACCCAGGGCTGGACGGCTTTGGCGCGGATTTCCCGGAGCACATCCTCCACGTCGGGCAGCGCCAGATACAGGCAGTCCCACAGCTCGGCGATCTCCTTCTTCTTCAGTCCCCCGGCCGCTATCCGCCGCTCGATCTCTTCGCGGGTCTGAAACGGCAGCTTGTCCTGGAACTTCGGATACGTCAGCGCGGCAGAAGGAAACTTGCCGGACAGCAGCCGCATGTTGACGCCCCAGTTCCAGACGGTTCGCAAACTGATGATCTCCTTCTTGATCGTCGCTGGGGACAGTATCCCGCCTTTCATGCCCTTCATCTTGGCCCGCCGGTCGATGTACTGCTGCAGATCGGCCATGCCCAGCTCGCAGATCGGGAAGCGTTCGCCGAGCGTGGCGACCAGGTGCCGGAAATGCGTATTGATACCGTCGATCGTCGTCTGCTCCAGGTTGCCGTTTTCGTGCGTCCTCAGATAGCGATCCCGCAGAGCGCCCAGGGTGAGCGTCTCCGCGACGGGCGGGGATGCGTTCGCGACCGGCAATGTGGGTTCCGGCGGCTTGCCATCGTGCTGCAGAAAGAGCACAATATCGTCTTCCGGCGGGACGGTCAGCAGTCGCTGCCGGATACGCATGAAGAGGTTATCGACTTGGTTCGCTTTGGACTCGGCTTCGTCCGGTTCGACTTTGCCGATCGTAAAGGTGTGACGTTTCCCATGGTAGAGAAACTGGCAGTACCAGCTTTCGCCTTTCTTCGGAAGGGATGCCATGCGAGCACATTTTCTGCGATCCTTCTGCAAGCGTTGGCAACCCATCGTCCGCGTCACCGCAACGCGAACCCAGAGATCCAATACTGTAAATCGTTTGAAAATAAAGACTTGCGACGAAAAATGAACGCGGCAACGTGAGCGAGAGTGGCGGAATTGGCAGACGCGCTGGACTTAGGATCCAGTGGGGCAACCCGTGCAGGTTCAAGTCCTGTCTCTCGCACCTTGTTGAAATCAAAGGACTTGCGGCGAATTGCCGCTGAGTCCTTGCTCTTAGAAAATGGGCTGTCCCGGTATTTTCCCAACACAGCCGTTACGCCTGCTTCTCATCCTGGGACCGCCCTTCCTCCTTCTTCGGCAGCGGCGGGACGTGCAGGTTCTCGATAGTCGGCTTGAGCCGCCGAGCCATGCTGATGTACCGCTGAGTCGTGCTGTAATGCTTGTGGCCCATCAGCGTCTGCAAGGCGTCGGCTGTCATTCGGTCGGCGTTGTAGGTCGCGAAGCCCCTGCGGACATCGTGGAAACCATACCCATTTTTCCTGGGGGCTCACGTTCGCCGCCTTCTGAAGACGAAGCGCGCGCCCAAGCGTACAGTCGAAATCCCGCCGTCGAAGAGATACCGATCGAGCCTGGGGGTTGCGGACGGGTCCACATTGGGGAATCAAGCGGGAAAGGCGTTTGGATTTCAGTTTGTGACGGTTTCTGCTGTGGGCTGCTGTCATGCGTTGCCCCGGTTTGGTACGGTAGCAACATCCCTGACACAAGACCCGAACGATCCCGCCGAAGAGTGGAGACCATGCCGAAACTTGATGAGTTCATGAAGATTAACGAGGCCGCGGAACACCTGGGCGTCTGCCGCAATACGCTCCGCAACGGATGCCGGGAGGGGAAGATCCCCGAATACCGCCACCCGGTCAACAACTACAGGCTGTTCAAGGTGAGCGATCTTGTGCGGCTGCTGGCACGCGTCAGGAAGTGCAGCTCGACGTGACCTGCTTCGCCGCAGCCGGGAGAAGATCAAGGAAGAGTAGGGCTTGCTGTTCGACGCCTTGATGGATGAGGATTGAGGAGATTCGGCCGCGGGCTCGCCCCTCACCCCAACCCTCGCCCCGGAGTACCGGGGCGAGGGAGACGTGCGGAGGAGCGTGCCTACTACTTTCGGAGGCAACGATCATGACCCAAATACTCCACGGCATCGTGCGTCGCAGGACCATTGAGCTGAGCGAAGACCTGGACGCCGCCGAGGGCGAGGAAGTTGAAATCACCTGGAATTGGAAGGCCACACCATGCTCCCCCTCTGCCCGCTGACGTTGTTATTCGTTTCCGCCACGCTGGTGTCTCACGAGGAGTTTCGCGAGGATTTCGCGACGCTCGACGGCTGGGAGGCACGGCCGGATTGGCTGGGCGCGCGTGCCGCCGCGCCGATCGCCGAAGCGCGCGACGGGGTGGCTCGCTTTGGCATCACAGAGCCGGATCGCGGGATGAAGTGGCGGTGCAGCCTGCCGGACGTGGACATCGAGTTCGCTCCGTGGCTGGTAATCCGTTACCGCGTCGAAGGCTACGCTGCCGATCGCGCAGACTACCTGTTATGGTTCGGCGACACCGGCGCTGGGCGGGACGGGTTGCGGCTGATCGCCGGCGACCACCTCCGCGCCGACGGCCAGTGGCACGTGCAAGCCATCGACCTGGCCCGCGCGGGCGTTGTCTCGCCCGTCCATAGCCTGGCAGTGCAATGCTTTGCCACGGCCGCGGGCGATGCCAGCCTGTGGGTGGACTATATTGTCTTGACCGACAGCCCGCCGGAGGATGCCGAAGGATACGAGGCGGCCGCAGCGGAGGGCTGGGTGCAGGAGGTTCCAGTCGGCCCGCCCGCCCCATGGACGATAGAACCCTCGTGGGTGAGTAACCATGCCGAACGGCCCCGTGGCGAGGTGACCGGCGCGGGCCTGCGATTCGCCGTCGAAGAACCGGGGCGAGGCGCGAAGTGGTCTCGCCAGTTGCCCGAGGCCATCCGGGATGCTGGTTGGGTCAGCTTGCGTTACCGCGCTGCGGGGATGAGGGCTGGCGACGATTACGCGCTGTACGTCGCTGGCGAGACGGCCGAAGGAGCCCGAGCCGAGCAGTACCTGGTCCGTCTGGGCAACCTCGTGCCCGATGACACCTGGCGGGTGGCCGTGGCGCAGGTGGAAGTTGCTTCGATCAAGACACTGGCGATCCAGGTGCAGACGCAGGGCGAGGCTGCCGCGCTGGAGATCTCGTGGATCGCTTTTCACCAGACACGACCGCTGATCCGGTTGGCGGACGAGTTTCGTTGCGACGCAGGCTGGCCCGCCGATTCGAGTGGATTTCGGCCCGTGGTGTTGCCGGCCGGCAACCTCGACGGTCCCGGCCTGGCCCGCAAACTCAAACGCCAAGGCTGGATTCCTGAAGGTCGCATCACTGCCGAAGGCGTACCCTTTCTTGTTCGCCAAGGAGCCGATGCGGTGCTGATGACATCGGCCAGGGAGCCGGGGCGAATTGGGTTCGAACCACAGGGGCGGGCAGCCGAATTGTACCTGCTGCTCGCGGCGCAGCTGCCGTTGCGGGACGAGCCGTCGTACCACGGCGAGATGCTGCACGCCATTCGGCAAGTGGAACGCTTTGTGGCTCGAATTGAATACGACGACGGAACCGCCGAAGAGCAGTTCCCGTTGCAGGTATCTCGTATCGCTCATCAAGTGTCCCGCGGTCTGCACGTGTACGCTTTGGCGGTCGAGCCCGGGAAATCCCTGAAACGGGCGGAATTGCTGGACGGCATGCGGCGTGGCGCCTTCGCCTTGGTGGCAGCAACGCTCAGCGACAAGCCCGGCCCGGCTACGCAGCGTACGGCCTTGCGTCCAGCCTTGCTGCCGCCGCCCGAGCGTCCCGCAGCTGCAGGTCGCACAGGCATCACCCGCGCCGGCCGGCGCATCACCGTCGAATCGCAATCTGTAGCTCTGACACTGGACTGCGAGCGGGGCTTGCGGGTGCTGTCCGTGCAGAACCGATCGTATCCAGCTGCACCGCTGAGCGTCGCTCCCGGTCCGTTATTCCGCCTGGTCTGCGGTGAACAACAACTTAGCTCCGAGGACTTCCGCATCAGCGCGATCCGCGAGCAGGTCACGGCCGGGGGGCAAGGCATCGCGATCGAGCTGGTCTGGGACGGGCAAGACGCGCCGATCCGCGTGACGGTGGTTGCCGACGTCGACGATCCGCGGGAGATCGGCCTGAGCGCCGTCTGCGACTTGTCCGGCCGCGACACGGGCGCCGCCAGGTTGTTCTTTCCGGAACTGCGGGGTGTGGAGTTCGGCGGACCGGCGGACGACAATTGGTACTGGATGCCTCGCCGCGGTGATGTCATCAGCAACGTGCCCATCTCCCTGCGCGCACCGTATGCCGGCGCGGGCAACCCGTTCCAGATCATGGGCGGCTTCTCGCCCCGCGCAGCCGCCGGGCTGTACCTGATGACTCAGGACTTGGAATCCGTACCGCGGTTCTACCACCTGGAAAAAACGGCTGGCCAACTGCGGCTGGCCGTCGAGTACCAGCCATTTGCGGGCGGCCCGACGCCGCGCGCGGTCCTGGGCTGTAACCAGGGCGGATGGCAGCCGCAGATGGACCGGTATCGCCAATGGCTGGCGACGTGGTACCGTCCCGCCGCGCCGCGCAAGCCGTGGTTCCGGGAAGTGTTCAATTTTCGCCAGCAATTCCTGCATTTCTCCCTGCCCGTCAAGAGCGGCATGTTCGATCCCGATTCGAAGACGTTCCATCTGCAAGAGGTATTGCGCGAGGACATCGAGGCGTTTGGCGGCGTCGATTACCTGCACTTGTTCGACTGGGGCTGGGATCCGATTCACGGGCGTTGCGGGGACTACGAGCCGTGGGATTACCTGGGCGGCGCAGACAATCTGCAGCGGGCCGTTCAGGAGATCAAGGACATGGGCATCCCGGTGGGACTGTACATCGAGGGATATCTGGTGGACCCGCAGTCGAACCTAGGCAAAACCCACGGTGCGCAGTGGCAGCTATTGGACCTGCAGGGCCAGCCCTACACGTTCTTCGCCCCCAGCTATCACATCTGCCCGCGGGTGACGCCCTGGCAGGACTACCTGGCCGCGACCTATGCCCGAGCGAAACGGCAGACCGGCGCCGCGGGCTTTTACATCGACCAGTTTGGCTTCTCGCATCATTACCACTGCACCAATCCTGCGCACGAACACCCGCTCCCCGTCAGCCCGGTCCGTGGCGAAGGCGCGATGACGCGGCGGATCCGCCAGGCCGTGGGACCGGACAGCGTGGTCTATACCGAGGAGAGTCCCAACGATGTCAATTCCCAGTACCAGGACGGAAGCTTTACCTACAACATCTCGTCCGTTCCCGACGAGTGGTCGCCCACCCGCGTCAATCTGTACCGATTCATGATCCCGGACTTCAAGACCATCGAGATCATCGTCTGCGACAAACCGCTGGGGAGCAACATCGAAGCGGTCAAGCGGATTTTGTTCAGCGGCGAGGCGATCTGGCTCGAGGGTATCTGGGATCGCTGGTTTGCCACCGAGACCCGGGCCTACATCGCGCGGATGAACCGGGTCTTGCGGGAGAACCGCCGCGCGTTCAGCAGTGATTGGCCGCGGCCGTTGGTGCCCACGCGGTTCGAGGGCCTTTATGCGAACATGTTTCCCGAGCAAGCCGACGGGCGCGGCAAGACGTGTTGGACGGTCTACAACACCACGTTCCGCACCGCACGGGGCGAATTGTTGGACGTCTGCCACCTTCCGGGCACCGTCTACCGGGACGAGTTCAGCGGTCAAGCGATTCCGACGCGTTTGGAAGGTGAAACGGCAATCCTCAGCCTGGACATCGGCCCGCGAGACGTGGCAGTCATCTCATCAGTTCGGCCTGCCGCCGTTCAATGACCTTCAAGCGGGTCCTGATCTTCCTGGCCTCCTTGACGTCCCATGAACCTGATTCTGAAAGCCGCAGCCTTTGCCCGGCAGGCCCACGACGGCCAGCGGCGAAAATACAACGCCCGACCGTACATCCATCATCCGGCACGTGTTGCTGGGCGAGTGGCTATCCGAGTGACGGAAGCCGTGATCTTCATCGGCCTGCAAGGGACCGGGAAATCCCCTCGTCATGCCACAACATCGGTGAATTTCGTATCCCGTCCGGCTCACGGTTGGTTCAAATGCCCAAGAAAGCTCCTGCGGTCCAGGCCCTTGATTTTTCCATGTTGGACCAATCGTGTCACCAGCCCGCCGATGAAGAAAACGTCGAGAAGAAAACAACAAGGGACTGTCCAAAGCCACGAAAGGAATCCGCCGTGCCCAAGTTTTACGTCGAATCCGGCCCCATCCATTTGATCCTTGACGCCGCTACCGCCGAAGAAGCCGCCGTCAAAACGTTCCAGTGGACATGCGACAAGGATGACATCCAGGAGAATTCCGCCAGGTACTTTGTCGAAGTCGGGCAGGTTTGCCGGTGAATCCTCGTGCTGGAGCACCGAATTGTGAGCCGTGTCGAGGATGATCATGGCTACTCGCCGTCCTCTGGCTGGCGCAGGACGTGGACAGCGGGCAGGGCTGGCAGGTGAACGAACGGGACGGAGTGCAAGACTGACCGGACTTGTCCCGTTCGCGTGGCTGCCGGATTCCGCCGCGAGTCTCGCTTGTCTCCCGCGACAGAACGTTCAGGGCCGGCGGCCCGTGATGACCTGCTTGATCGCCCGTAGGTATGCCCCATCCGGGTCGCCCTTGGTGGGCGCCAGATAGCCCCCTTCGCCGAACTCATTCCAGGCGTAGAGCAGCACAATGCGCTCGGCGGTTGTCTGCTCGGGGTACTGGTCCATCCAGCCGATAGCCGACTCCAGCCCCCCGGCCAACTGCTCGGGCGTGCGGTCGGGAAAGTACCAGCCGGGTTGCTGCCCCAGCCCGCGCTCACCTTCCCAGGGCCGTTTGTCCCAGCCCACGCTCAACGTGGGCATGTACGGCTGATCGCGACTGCCGCGCCAGGCTCGCTGATGGGCCTGAACCAGTTCGCTGAACTTGTGCGATTCCGACCCGGCGGCGTAGCCCGGCACGATGTTGTAGTGCGTGGTGTGGGTGAACCCCCGCTTCGCATCCCCGCTGCCGCAAGCGGCCATCACGACGCCGGCCAGTCCGGCCTGGCGGGCGATGCCCTGAACTCGGGCGAATCCGTCCTGGTCGCCGTTGCCCGGGTTGAAGATGATGACCAGGGGGTTGCCGTCGACGGTTAGATGCTGCGGGTGCTTCAAGTAGGGCAGCCATCCCTCGGCGGCCTGCTGCCACTCGTCAGCGTCTCGGAACAGGAATCCGGCGTGGTTGGCCACCAGCAGGCAGAACTTCAAACGGTGGTTGTTCTTCGCTTTCAGGAACAACTGCAAGCCGGTGTGCTTCGGGTCCTGGGCAACCTTCTCCGGGTCCGTGTTCCAGTACCAGCAGAAGGCGAAGAAGGCGAGGCCGTGGTCGGCGGCCAGGTCGATCTGCTGCTCCATGATCTCGAGCGAGTCGTTTCGCCAACCCCAGATCGGCTCCCGATCGGGGAACTCGTCGAGCATCCGTTTTGTGAGATGCGTGGGCGGATTGAGTGCGGCCCACGTTGCGTCGTCCTTCCAACGCTCGCTCCTGCCCGCCCAGCCGTCGAAGTAGTAGGCGCCCACGGTCGCCCGGGCTTGGGCTGATTGGGGACTGGTGACCGCCGCGCCGCCCTCAACAACGGCCGACGGCTGCGCGGCCCTGGTACAGGTCGCGATGGCGAGTACCAAGGGGCAGGCCGCAGCCAATTTCAACATCGTCGTGATCGTGTACCCAAACATCATGGAAACTCCTGCGAGGCAATCACAAGGCGAAAGTCGACCGCTATCGGGCAATCGACACGTTCGTTCTTCTCGACTTTCTCTGGATCTGAACCGGGAGGAAAGCACTACTTCAAGACGTCTTCGATGGATTTACCCACTTGTTGTCCGAGGAACTCGTAGCCCGCGGCGTTGAAGTGGACATCGTTTGGGTTCTGCATCGCGCCCAAGTGCGGCGTCACGGCCGTGAACAGATCGTCGATGGCAATGCCGTGTTTCTGCATGATCTGCGCCGCGGCCTCGTTCCGCTCGACGATCGATGCGGCGGTCTGTTTGTTCGCTGGATCGTCAGGGATCGGAGTGGTGCTTGCCCAGACCAGTTCTGCGCCAGTCTTTTTCATGCGGTCGACGAGCTGCTCCAGCCGTTGGCTGTACTCGGCGATGGGCGTGTTGCGGTCGTGGATACCGAAGTTCAAGTGAATCACGTCCCACTTGCCATCGCCGAGCCAGACGTCGAGCTTCTGCAAACCCAAGGAGGTGGGACCACAGTTGGCCGGTGCGCGATGGACGTTGGCCTTGCCGACAAGCGCGTTCCGCACGCTCTGGGTGTAGCCCCGCGATACGGAGTCCCCGATCAGGAGTACGCGCGGGAGGTCGGGATCGTCCTGCACGAAATCCCAGGCATTGGATCTGCCCGCGACCTTCTCGCGTTTGTGGATCGGGAGGTAGAAGCTGCCGAGATTCTCCTGCAAGACGCGCTCCCAGGCCCGTTGCTCAGGCGGGAGGGTGCTGACCCAGGCAGCGTACTGCTCGTCCAAGAGTCTGTCGGCAGCCGCTTTCTTCGCAACCGACTCGTCGGCATTGGTCGGTTCGCTCTTGGCCGGCGGGGCGGCTGCCAGCGGAGACAGTAGCAGGTAAGTCAGAATGAACGATGTCGTCATGATGGTGACTCCTCCAGCGAAACGAGGGAGACTTCGATTAGAGACCTTCTGTTCAGGGTTGTGTGGCAGGACACCCTTGAGGCACCTGGTGTGGGACGAACGGAGCTTTGGACCAGCGCCAGCAAGAGGGCGAGTTGCGCCCACTCGCTGGCGCTGCGGGCTGGGGTTGTTGTCCCGGCGTCGGTTACGGCGCGAACCGCAGCAGGAGGTCGCCGGCTTCCACCTGGCTGCCGGGTTTCACCAACACCTCTTCGATATTTCCTTCGTGTTCGGCGACCACGGTGGCCTGCATCTTCATGGCTTCCAGCATCAGCAACTTCTGGCCCTTGACGACGTGGTCGCCGGGGCGGACAGCCACACTGACCACCATTCCCGGCATGCTCGCTCCGACGTGCCGCGGGTTGCCGGACTCGGCTTTCTTTCCACGGCTGACGTTGGCCACCAAGGCCTGATCGACGACTGTCACGTGCCGTGGCTGGCCGTTGAGTTCGAAGAACACGGTCCGCGTGCCATCGGCGTGGGGATCGCTGCACGTGAGAAACTTGACGTACAGCGTCCTGCCGGGATCGATCTCGACGGCGACTTCCTCATTTTGCTCCAGGCCGGACAAAAATACCGGTGTCGGCAGACGGGCCGTGTCGGGGGACCGCTCGCGGGCGGCGGCAAAGTCCTCGAACACCTTGGGATACAGCAGATAGGACAGCACCTCCTGCCGCCTGGGTTCGCGACCGAGCAACGAGGTCAGCTTGGCCCCTGCCTGCTCAAAGTCCGCCGGCGGCATGCTGCTGCCGGGGCGGCCCCGGAGCGGTTTTTCGCCGCGCAAGATGCGATCCCGGACCTGACGCGGAAACCCGCCGTCCGTCTGGCCCATGCGGCCGCTCACCAAGTCAAGCACGGACTGCGGAAAGGCGATCTCGCGTTGGGCATCCAGCACGTCGGCGCACGTCAGGTCGTTCGTGACCAGGAACAGCGCCATGTCCCCGACCGCTTTGGACGTCGGCGTGACCTTGACGATGTCGCCCAACAACTGGTTGACCTCGGCGTACGCGCGGCAGACGTCGTCCCAGCGGTCGGCCAGCCCGAGAGCCCGCGTCTGCTCGAACAGATTCGTGTACTGGCCTCCCGGCATTTCATGGCGGTACAGGTCGGCTCCGGCCGCCAGCGTCGGGCTCTCGAAGGGAGTGTAGAACTCGCGTACGGCGCGCCAGTATATGGCCAGAGCGTCCAGCGATTCGGCGGCCAGTCCCGTGTCGCGGGGCGTGAACCGCAGGGCCTCGACGACCGTGTTCAGGTTCGGCTGCGAGGTTCCGCCTGACATCGGCGCCAGGGCGGCGTCGGCGATATCGACGCCGGCTTCCGCCGCTTTCAAGATCGCCCCGGCCTGGATGCCGGCCGTGTCGTGCGTGTGGAAGTGGATCGGGATGCCGATCTCCTGCTTCAACGTTTTGACCAACAGCTCGGCGGCGTACGGCTTGCACAAGCCGGCCATGTCCTTGATGGCCAGGATGTGGGCGCCCATCTGCTCCAGCTGCTTGGCCAGGTTAACGTAGTACTTGAGACTGTATTTCGTCCGCGCGGGATCGAGGATGTCCCCCGTGTAGCAGATGGCGGCTTCACAGATCGCCTTGGTCTTCCGCACGGCGTCCATCGCGACCCGCATGTTGGGCATCCAGTTCAGGGCGTCGAAAATCCGAAACACGTCGATTCCGGCCTCGGCGGCCTCGCGGACGAAGGCTTTGACCACGTTGTCGGGATAGTTTGTATAGCCGACGGCGTTCGAGGCCCGCAGCAGCATCTGCAACAGCGTGTGAGGCATCCGCTGGCGGAGTTCCGCCAGACGCTGCCACGGGCATTCGTTCAGGAAACGCATCGCCGTATCGAACGTCGCCCCGCCCCACATCTCAATCGAAAACAGCCCCGGCAACAACCGGGCGTAGGCTTCGGCGATGTTCGCCAGGTCGAATGTCCGGAATCGCGTGGCCAACAGCGACTGGTGGGCGTCGCGGAACGTCGTGTCGGTCAACAACAACCGCGGTTGTTCCAGAATCCATTGGCTGAACGCTTCGGCCCCGAGTTCCAGCAGCTGGGGCCGCAAGCCGTCCGGAATCGGTTGCCGGGAATCGACGTGCGGTACCGGAGCCGGCAGGCGCCGTTTGCACGGGGGGCGGTCCTTGGCTTGAGGATTCCCGTTGACGATCGTATCGGCCAGGTAGTCGAGCAGCTTGGACTCGCGATCCCGATGTTCGGGAAACGCGAACAATTCCGGCGTCTCGTCGATGAACCGCGTTGTGCACAGGCCCACCTGGAATTGAGGGTGCAGCATCAGGTTGATCAGGAACGGGATGTTCGTTTTGACGCCCCGCACGCGGAACTCCTGCAAACACCGTTCCACCCGCCGCGTGGCGTCCTTGAAGTACCGGGCCCACGCGGTAACCTTGACCAGCAGCGAATCGTAATACGGAAACACCACCGCACCGGAAAACGCGGTCCCGGCATCGAGCCGGATGCCCATGCCCGAGGCCGACCGGTAATGGGTGATCCGGCCAAAGTCGGGCCGGAAACTGTTGGCCGGATCTTCGGTCGTGACGCGGCATTGTACGGCAAATCCATACGGGTGGATGTCTTCTTGCGACGGCAGCCCGAACTCGGGATCGGCCAAGGCGGCGCCCTGGGCAATCAAGATCTGCATCTTGACGATGTCGATCCCGGTCACCTGCTCGGTGACCGTGTGCTCGACCTGAATCCGCGGATTGACCTCGATGAAATAGTACTCGTTCGTGTCCGCGTCCACCAGAAACTCGACGGTGCCGGCACTCTCGTAATCGACGCTGCGGCCGATGGCCAGGGCCGCTTCGCACAGGGCGTCCCGGACGCCCCGGTCGAGGTTGGGCGCCGGAGCGATTTCGACCACTTTCTGATGCCGCCGCTGCACCGAACAGTCGCGTTCGTACAGGTGGATCAGGTGTCCGTGCCGATCGCCCAGCAACTGGACTTCGATGTGCCGGGCGCGGGCGACGTACTTTTCGACGAACACGTCCGTGCTGCCGAACGCCGTCTGCGATTCACGCTGGGCCTGGTCAAAGGCGTGGGCAAAGCCTTCCGGGCCGGTGACCACCCGCATCCCTCGCCCGCCGCCGCCGTGCGCGGCTTTGAGCATGACCGGAAATCCCAATTTCTCCGCTGTCTGCAGACCGGCGGCCGCGTTCTTGATCGGCTGACTGCTGCCTCCCAGCACGGGAACGCCCACTTGCTGGGCGATCTTGCGGGCACTGATCTTGTCGCCCAACTGCCGCAACGTTTCCACCTGCGGGCCGATGAACGTAATGCCTGCCTCGGCGCAAGCTTGAGCGAACGAGGCGTTCTCGGACAAGAACCCGTACCCGGGGTGGATCGCATCGACCTGATGCTGCTTGGCCAACGCCACAATCGCTTCGATATCCAGATACGACCGGATCGGCTCGCCCGGCTGACCGATCTGGTACGATTCGTCCGCCTTCAAACGATGCAGGGCGTAGCGGTCCTCGTGCGAGTACAGCGCGACTGTCCGGATGCCCAACTCGTGGGCACTGCGAAACACGCGAATGGCAATCTCGCTGCGATTGGCAACCAAAAGTCGCTTGATCGGAGACATCTCTTTTCCCATCATTTTCAAAAATGTTTTCAAACCGGAAGATCCGGGCTGGCCAGCCCGGAAGCTAACGATCCACGCAAGAATGAACTGGACGAATTTGTACGACGGATTGGCAATCCATCCCCGGGAACACCGGACGGAGTACCAATCCGTCTGTAGTTACCGATGGATTCGCCGTCTTGGAGATCAGCCAGGGTCCTCCCTTTCTGTACTCAGCTGCAGGCCTGCAACCCGATCTTCCCAGCGTACCACTCCCCCACGTACCGGAAAAGGACACATGCCGAACCTCGCGGGCCAGTTCCTGAAGCACTTGGTTGCCGCTCATCGCTGACTTGCGATTGTTTGACGAACTGGTAATGGAGAAGTACGCCCCTTTGCCGTTCGTGCTGTGGTCCAGTCCCTCGGCGCTGATGCAATGACTGATCGTCATGTCATCAGTTCCTTGCTATCACCGCCTCCACGACCGCTTGGCAGGCGCTTGGCTGTCGCTTCTCCGAGCCCAGCCGTCCAATTGGCTGTCTCGAGATCACGATCTCGTCCAGGTAGAGGTGATGATCCTGCTTGGCCGTCCACGTGCCGCCCAGGTAGACGTTGATTCACACTGCCTCGATCTTCAGCCGGTCGACGGCACGAAACCGCATGTCCGTCTTCTCGAAGGCCAGTCGCCCGTCCACCCAGCCGCGCAGGACACCGTCCGGCAGGCCGGGCGTATTCAGCCGCACGTGCTGCTCGACGCAGTACCAGCGATTGTTCTCCAGAAAACCCAGTTGGTCGCGGTCCCAGCCCCAGTTCGAGCCGTAGATGCCCTTCATGTCCATGTGGTAGCAGTAGAACCCGATCGGCGTACAGCCGTCCTCTTGGCCGTCGAACAACCCGCGGGCGGACCAGCCGTCGGTGCCGTCCACGGGCCGGCCGCCCCAGCCGGCCCGACCGAAGGACGGAGGCGGCTTGTCAGCGTACGGGGCACGATCGCTGGCTGGTCATACCGGCCAGCAGAGTTCTTTATACCGGACAACTGGCCGGGCCGACCACACGTGAGCCGCAGACAAGAATCGAGAAGCACGAAGAGGTGCATCTTCGAGAAGCCGATGTCGTACGCGAAACACGATCAAAGCCAAGGCTTCGCTTGCGATTGTTTAAGGACAAGGGGCATCACAGCCGTCGGCAGCACCTGTCCCAACTGCTTATCGTACTCATCTTTGGTGGCCGACAAAACACCGGCTTGCGGTGAGCCTGCTCCCAAACATCCTCACTCACGGCTCGTAGCCCTCGGAAAACGGGCTCTTGTTCCGCGGCATCCACCTGCACAGCCCGATGCCCAGGAAGTACAGCGCGGTCATCGGCAACGCCATCATCAGCATCGAGATGGGATCGGCCGGCGTGAGCAGCATCGACGCGATGAAAATGATCAGGATCGCCATTCGCCATTTGTTCAGGTAAGCCTCCAGCGAGACGATGCCGATGCGGTGCAGAAACAGCATCACCAGCGGCAACTGGAACGCGGCGCCAAACCCTAGCGGCAGCAGCAGCACGAATCCCAGCCATTCGCTGATTCGAGGATCCGGATCGATCTGCATCGCGGCATTGAACCCAAACAAGAACTGCAGCACGTACTTGAACACAAAGAAAAACGCCATCGACGCCCCTGCCAGAAACAGCACCAGGCTAAATGGCAGGTAGATGTGGACGTACTTTTTCTCGTGATGGTACAGGCCGGCGGCCACAAAATTCCAGATCTGCAGGAAGACATACGGGCTGGAGATGACCATCCCCACGACAAAGCCCGCCTTCATCCAGATCATGAACGCTTCTTGCGCATTGAGGGCCTTGACGACCGTCTGAATCGGCCGCCACACCCGCGTCGCGACCAGCGGTGCCCGCGGCATCGGGATCGTCTGGCCCAGAATGATCGCCGGCTCGGCTTGCATTTCGACTGCTGATTGCAATTCAGCTGCCGGTTGCGTGTCGGCATTCCCTGAAACGGCACCCGGATTTTCGTCCCCTCCCTTCGGCAGAACTTTCTTCGCACCCGGCGAGACTGCCAATTCGCCCACGCGATGCCACTCGGCGGCCTCGACGTACACCCGCTCGAAAACCAGCTGATTCTCCTCGACAAACCGATGGACCTCGGGCGGCAACTCCTGGCCGTATTCGCGCCGCATGTCGACGATCGCCTTGGTGATGTAATGCTCCTCCAAGGCGCTTTTCAGCGGCGTTTGGATGTACCCGACGACCCAGTTGGCAAAGGCCAATCCGATCAAGAAACCCAGCACCAAGCCAATCACCGCCTTGAACAGGCAGACGCGCAGCTCCTCCAGGTGATCGCCAAAGGACATCGTCGTGGCGCTAAACAGGTCGTCGTCGGGGCGTTTGGGCATGGCTGAGGCAAGCTCCTAATCGCTGGGCGAACAAGGGTCCGTGGCCGCCCGCGGTCAGCCCCACTCGAATGGCCAACGGCGGAAAACACCGGAACCCGCAAAACGGCGGGGCGAGGATCGTACGGAAGAATGCTGCCGCACCAGCTGATTGGGGTCAGGTCAAGCGGTGACGATGGCATCGCAACGCCGAAAATATCATACTATCCCTTAGCGCCGTCGGCAAGCACCGAAAACAAACGGCCCGGCCGCCGGCATTGCGTCGCACCGAAACCTTGGATTCTCAAGCCCGGAGAGGTTTCCGCCATGTCCCGTTCCATGATCACCTTGACTACCGACTTTGGCGGCGGCAGCCCGTATGTCGCCCAGATCAAAGGCGTGATCTTGTCGATCCAGCCCCAAGCGGTGCTGATCGACATGACTCACGCCGTTTCGCCGCAGAACGTCCGCCAGGCAACCTTGGTGCTGGAGGATGTCACGCCCCGTTTTCCGGAAGGCTCGATCCACGTGGCCGTGGTCGATCCCGGGGTGGGCACGGATCGCCGCCTGTTGGCCGCGGAAATCGGCGGTCGCTACTACATCGCTCCGGACAACGGCCTGCTCGGACGCCTGGTCGGCTCCGTTCCCGCCGCCCGCGTGGTAGCCTTGACCCAACGCGGATACTGGCTGCCAGTCGTCTCTGCCACCTTTCATGGCCGGGACATCATGGCTCCTGTAGCCGCGCATCTGAGCCTGGGGGCCGCGCTGGAGGATTTCGGCGAGCCCTGCGATCGCCTGACGCAACTGGCCTGGCCCCAGGTGGAAGTCGAGAAGAACCGCCTGCAGGGCGAGATCCTCGCCATCGATTCGTTCGGCAATCTGATTACCAATATTTCGCAAGACCTGCTGGCCGCCGGCGCTGCGGACTCGGCTGCCGTCCAATGCGGAGGCCGCACGATCAGCGGCTTGGCGGACACCTACGGCCGGCACACGCCGGGGACGCTGATCGCATTGGTCGGTTCCAGCAATCGCCTGGAAATCGCCGTGGTCAACGGCAGTGCGGCCGTCGAACTGCGGGCCGAGGTGGGCGACGCGGTGTCCGTGACTTTGACGCCTTGAGGAGGAGCCGACCCGATCCGGCGTGGCCGCTCGTTGTTGCATCAGAATCGCTCGGCCGTCAACATCGGCGTGAACTGCACGGGATCTTCTGTTGTAGGATTTCCAGCGCGGCGGTCCGCTCGCCACATCATCGGCTCGTGCCCTGCCGTCGCTCGGCGAATCTGCAACGGGTGGCTGGCCGGCGACGACGGGTTCGTAACAGGCGTCGAATAATCCTCCCAGACCATTTCCCCACGCCCAGAGCGATCTTGACAACCCCAGCCAACGGACCTGAAGCGGCTCGTTGTATCGAGAGCGACATTTCTGTAGGATCATGGCTTCTGTCCGCGGCGCGGTGCGTCTTGGGCCCCAAGCTTGGCGGTCGCCGGTTTTCTCACGAAGGGAAGGATGAAAAGCATGAGGATCTCGCAGATCGGGATCAGGCGAATCGTGGAAGCCGCGGCCGAGAAAGACGCCTCGTATCGCCAGCTGTTCGAGCGGATGAATCGACCGTTGCGCCCGCAGGTGAATGCGATGGCAGACGAAGAACTGCTCGCCAAGCTCCGCGCGCTGGACATCGCCCTCGATCGAGAAACACTCGCACAATACTCACGCGAGCACGCCGCCGCGCACGAAGTGGCGTCCTTGTTCACCTGCCGAGAAGGCTTCGATGTCAGCAACGGCGGTGAAGACTGGGCTTGGTTTGCCATCGAGCTTCTGTGGACACGCTGGTTGCCGGAGCAGCCTCACCTGGAATTGCTGGATGATCTTATGCAGGCCGGATATGCTGCGCAGGATCGCCGGGACCGCAACGCAACGTGTCTCCAGTGGAAACAAGCTTGGTCCGCCCTCCTGAAGATCATGCAGCGTTGCCAGATCGAGACGATTTCGGCTCTTGACGAGCGATTTGGCGGGACGCAATTTGTCTTCAATTGGGTGCAGGACTTCGAGTCCGAACTGTACTACGCGGGCTTGGACGATCCGCAATTCTTTCGCGAGCGGGTTGGCCTGTGCCAGACGGTCCTCGAACGATACGGCGAAGATTCATTGACGGTCGAGAACTTTCACCGAGCGCTGGCCGAATCACACATCCTCTTGGGCCAAACCGAGGTTGGCGACGGACTGTTTCGCCAATGGCTGGACAAAGACCCGCGTTGGGGATGGGGCTGGATCGGCTGGGCGGATTGCTACTTTTTTCGCAGTGTCCAAGAGAAGGACGCCGGCCGCGCGTTGCAGATTCTGCGCCAGGGGCAGAACGTCGCCGAACTCCGCAATCGCTCTCACTTGCTGTCGCGGATAGAAGGGATATTGACCGCTACGGAGCGCAACGACGAGGCTGCGGAAGTCCGCAGCGAACTCGACCGGATGTCGGAAGACACGGAGGATCCCCGCTGCGTCCAAGAGGATCCGCGGAATCTGCAACAGCGAGGCGCGGCGACCCGTCTGACGCGGACGCTCAGCTTTGGCGAACCAGATTTGCGGTCCGATTGCGTCGACGAGGACTAGCGCCATGACGCCCGGCGGCGGTTCGAGTCGAGGCTGGATCCCAGATCGGAAACGGCGACCGGGGCAGGATGCCCAGGTCGCCGCATTGGATTCGGAATGACCGAACTTACTCCAACTTCAGCCCTTCGGACTGCAGTTTTCGGAAGGCATCAAGGCCGTCACCGCTCTCCTCGTCTTGGACTTCCTTCGCCTCGCCTTCCTTCTTCTTGATCACGTCGTCCAAGCCGACCTGGAGCTTCTTGAACGTCGTGTCCGAGACCAGGTAGTACCAGTCGGCGAAACGCGTGTTTTCTTTGGCGACCTTTTCTTGGGCCGTCTTGATCTTGTCGTTTCGCTCGTCGATCTTGCGCTGGTTCTCCTTGTTAATCCGCTCGCGATCCTTCTCGATCTGAGCTTCTTCCGCCTCGGTGTCGATCTTGGGCGCCGCCTCGGGCGTGGCTTCCGCCTCGGGCTTAGCTTCCGGCTGGGCTGCGGCTTCCGGCTCCGGTTTGGCCTCTGCCTCGGGCATTGCCTCCGCCTCGGGTTTTGCTTCCGGCTGGGCTGCGGCTTCCGGCTCCGGTTTGGCCTCTGCCTCGGGCATTGCCTCCGCCTCCGGTTTGGCCTCGCCCGCGTCCTGCGATTCGGTTGGTTCGCTGGCTGACGGCTTGGCCGTCTCGCTCGATGTTTCGGCTGGCTTCGGTTCCGCCTTCTCTTCCGCCTTCTCTGCGGGCTTGTCTTCCGCTTTCTCTTCCGGCTTCGCCGGTTCTACGGCTGCCGGTTCGGCATCTTGCGCCGCCTTGGCCTTGCGGCTGGCGGGCAGTTCGGGCAACGGCTGCAAGTCGGGTTGTGGGAACTTGGACATGTCGACTCGGGTCGTCACGAACAGGTAACGATTCTGGCCTTCGCCCTCAGGCGTTTCGCCGCTTTGTTCCGTTTCCCCAAACCGCAACACATACTCGACGCCGTCCTTGGTCCCGACGCTGACTTCGCCGTTAGCGCTGAGCAATTCGACCTCGCCGCCGGCGGTGGGTACCATGTAGAAACCGTGCTTGGCCAAGTCCAGGACGCCTTCGTCGTCTTTGGCGAATCCTTCGCCGGCCTTGAGATCCGCTCCCAATCCTTTCGGTTTGCGGCGGACGTCGGCGATTGCCAGTTCGTCCACGGCGGTCTTGACGTCGTTCAGTTTGTCCTTGTTCAACTCTTCCTGTTCACTCAACTGGGCGAGCGTCTCCGCGCCTTGGCTGAACTTTTTCAGTTCGCGAAGTTTCCACTCCGAGTCCTTGAAGTCGGCCGCGAGTTCGAACTTTTTATCGATCAGCACGCGGTTCGGCGGCTGTAGCGACACGGTGTAGTTCTTGAAGGCGACATTTTCCACGTCCCAGCTCTTCAGTTCCTTGAACAGATCCTTTTCGATCCAATCGGTGAAACTTGTGGACAGCTTGTCGGGGTCGATTCTGACCGTGTAGACGACATCCTGCCCGGGCACGCGGACGAATCGCTGCTCGTCAGCGCCTTTGACCCGTTTGTTGCTGATGATCAAACTCGCCAGGCTTTGCCCCTTGGCATCATCGAATCGAACCAGCAAACCGACTCCCTCGTCACCCACTTTCAGCTTGTCCTTGTCCGGCTCGATGACGCCGAACAGCCGGTGGTCGCCCGACACTTCCGAGGCGATACCGAGAATCTGTAGGTCGACCAGCAGCAGGGCTGCGTCGCGGACACGTGTCTCGGCGTCCGCCGGATAGCCACCGTGAGACGGCAGCGTCCACGCGCCGGAAGCCTTGTCACGAGCCACGCGAAACTCGTCGAGCGTTCCCAGGGTCTCGTCATACTTGACGATTTCCATCCGGTCCGCCTTGGCCGGATCGTCAAACCTGTCAAACAGGATCTTGCCCTCTTGCTCGCCGACCTTGAACTCGTCAATCCGCGGCCGCGACAGAAACGCGACCAGCGCGACCAGGAGAGCAACGCCAACGTAAATTACTGTCTTGATGCCTTCAGTCATGATTCTCATTCCTCCCACACCGATGCCGAGTCACAACGCGAATCGCTTAACGCATCCGCGATTTGGCCACACCTTCGCGTTCCCGCAGGCGGCGGCGGACAAACACGATCAGTCCCACCAGCAGCGGCGGGATGGGCGGCAGCGCCACGGCCAAGAATTTGTACCAGTTCTTGATCCCCACGATTTCCAGATCGACTCGGCGGCGGATTTCCTCGATCTTCTCATCCCGCTGACGCTGCAACTGTTCGCGTCGGACATCCAGTCGGCGTTTCAGTCGCTCTTGGACTTCGGCCAACTTCTGCGCTCGACTTTGAATGTCCGAGAACCGGATACCGCGCTGCCCCGCCGCGCCCTGTTTGCTCTGTAATTCCTCTAACTCTTTCTGGAACTTGTCGATTTCTTTCTGATTCTCGTCCTCGATATCCCGAACCGCTTTGTCAAACTCTTCCTGGTACGTGATCCGCTCGCGAAACTCGGTCTGACGAGCTTCCTGCGCACCGACCTCTACAATCCGCAACGTGCTGTGCTTGGGCTTTCGTTTGCGGATATCGATGTAAGCGTCGTCCCCCGAGAGGACGTCGATGATATTCAACAGGAAGTTGACATTCTCGAATTGCCAACCGATTTCTTCGTCCTCACCAGGACGGGCTCGGATCCGGAGAAACGCGGGCATCATCAGATCGATGTCGGCGACATAGACCACGTCCAGGGCACGCGGGGCCGGCGTTGGAGCTTCGCTCTGGGGCGCAGGCACCTGGGGCAGTTCGAGGTCGATCGGGTCATCCCCTGCGTCCGGCACGGTGGGCTCGGCAGCCTCTTGGGGCTGGTCCCCGCCTTCGTTCGCCGCGTCCACCCCCGCATCGGACATGGGCTTGTCGCCGGGCAACTCGCCGGTGATCCGAGCCGCGATGGTTTGCGGTCCCGTGCGATCGCCTTGCGCCTTTCTCATTTCGGACGGGTTCTGTTGACCTTCCATAAACGCTTGATAGCTCAACGTGCCGGCCATGTCGCCGGTCGATGCCAGTCGAGTGAACTTCAAGTCGCTGTTTCGATCCGGCTTGATGCCTCCCGGCACGGGAAAGAAAATTTCCGTCAAACCAGCGGTGATCGGCGAAGCGTCGTTGATCGATTCTTCGCCACCAGGCGCTTCGCGGCGGCAGAACACCCACGAGTCGGGAATGCCTTGAACCTGCAGCTTCCAATAGGGGTTGAAGTCCTGCCAGACAATGTCGGGAGCGAACAGCCCCATCATGCTGGTCTCGCCGGGAACGTCCAACCCCAGCAGATTCCAGAGCTTTCGCATGTCGCCTTTGGGCTGCGGTCCGCCGCCGCCGCCAAACATCCCTCCGCCCGGCGGCATCTTGGGCTCGCCCGTGGGCGGCGCAGCCATGAAAATCGGACGCGGGTCCTCGAACACCGCCGTGGGCTGCCCGTCCTTGATCGCCTCCAATACATTGTCAAACTCTTCGGGGCTCAGTGAAGACGGCTGGACGACGAGCATCACGTCAAACGTCTCACGTTGGATCGGAATGGTGGGATCGATCTCCTTGACGTCGTACTGCTTTTCCAACTCGCGGACGATCTCTTGCTTGGGAATGTCCTGGGGCCGTCCGCCGGCGAATGTGAATCCGCCAAACAGCCGCGCCTCGGTCCGCACGATGCCCACCGTCTTCCGTTCTTTCTTGGCCACGGTGCAGATCGACCGTATCAATTCGTACTCGACCGGGATGCCGTAATCAAAAAACGGCACCACAACTTTTTCCAGCCCGCAGGTAAAGGCTGCGGCCAGGAAGATCTGCTCGTCCTTGATCGTCCCTCGCGTCCGCGTCCGCACCCCCTCGGGCCTGATCCCATAGCGTTTTTCGGCCAGCGAAGCCAGTTCGATGGCGTCCTCGCTGCCTTCGTCCATGACATGCATCCGCACGTTGACGTTGCCCTCGGCAGTGGCCCGGAACTCCTTTAGCATGGACATCAAGTCGGCCTTGGTCTTGGCGTACAACTCCGGAACCTGACCGCTGATGAACGCCTCGACCTGAATCGTATGCTCGGGCTTCAACTCGCGGAGCAGACGCCGTGTGTCCGGGGACAGCGAACTGACGTTGCCAATCGTCAAATCGCGCCGCGTGTTGCTGAGCAAGTCGCTGTTGGCAAACACGTAGTTCACGCCCAGAACGATGGCAATCAGCGACACCGTGCGAAGCAAGTAGTGCCCCAGCAGCGAGGTCCCGTCGCGGCCACCGGACCAGTGCCGAGCCCCGATCAGTACCATGCTCAGATACAAGCCGACCACCGCCACCAGCACGAAATAGGCAATGGACGAGAGACTCACCACCCCGCGACCAAAATCGTCGAACTGAGACCCGATGCTCCAACCGGACACCAGCCGGGCCAACCCGGTGTTGCGAATGATGACGTCCGCTTTGACGGCAAACACCAGCGGAGCGTTTAACATCGCTCCAAGGATGAATCCGACGGTCAAATTACTGGTCAAGAACGAGGCGATCATGCCTACGGCCAACATGGCCATGCCGACAAACCAATAGCCCAGGTACGTGGCGAAGAACAGGCCCGTATCCAGGTCGCCCAACGTCAGCGAAGCCAGCACGATGAAATTACAGAACTGCGAGAACAGCAGCGAGGCGGTAAAAATCGAAGCCGCGGCGATGTACTTGCCGACCACAATGTCAAAGTCCGCCGCGGGCAGCGTCAGGAGCAATTCGTCGGTTCCCTGCCGCCGCTCGTCCGACCAAATCCCCATCGTGATCGCGGGAATGAAGATCAGCATGATGTACGGCAAAAACTTGTTTAGCTGCCCCAGATTCGCCAAGTTCGCATTAAAAAACTCGTGCGGCCAAAACGCGGCGAACGAGGTCAGCAACACGAACAAGCAGAGAAAAACGTAGCCTGTGGGGTTGCTAAAATAGCCGATGAAATTTCGTTTCAGCACGGCCAGCGTGGCCCTCTTCATCAAACACAACGGCGCGATAACGATTGCCAAGACCAGCAGAAAGACCGCATCGAGCAGTAAGAGGGTACTGAGGGAGTTTAGAAACATAGCTACTTCTCTCAACCGAGTAAAAAAGCCAATGGGGAGACCAAGCCGCGACGGGGCGGACACCGGGGCGGATGCGTCGAGCCGCCGCTAGGCCGGTACGGCCTCCGCCGCAGTCAACCGCTTGAACGCCCCGTCCAAACCGCCCCGCTCGTTTATCAGATTTGCGACCGGGCCGTCGTAGACCAAACGGCCTTCGTTGATCAAGATCACGCGGCTGGCCATCGCTTCCACCTCCTGCAGAATGTGCGTGGATAGCAGAATGGTCTTCTTTTCGTTGTCGCGCAGCCGCTCCATCGTCCGACGCACTTCCCGAATCTGGTTCGGATCGAGACCCGCGGTCGGTTCGTCCAGGATCAACACGTCCGGCTCGTGCAACAGCGACTGAGCCATGCCGAGCCGCTGGCGATAGCCTTTGGACAGCTTGGAGATCGGCTTGTGAAACACGCTGCCCAACATGCACAATTCGACGACGGCTTCGATCCGAATCCGCCGCCGCTCGCGGGACATGCCCCGGGCATCAGCGAAGAATTCCAACAGGGTGTGCGGAGTCATATCGGGGTACAAAGGCCCATTTTCGGGCAAATAACCCAAACGCTCCGACCCTGCCAAGCGGTCGACGGACATATTGTGTCCGGCAATTCTTGCGATGCCTTCCGAGGGGGCGACGTACCCGGTCAGCAGCTTCATCGTCGTGCTTTTGCCGGCACCGTTGGGGCCCAAAAAGGCCACCAATTCCCCTTCATGCACCTGAAAGGACACATCGCGGCACGCCGCAAAGGGGCCATAAAATTTGGAGAGGCCAATGGCCTCGATCATCGGCTGGCTGTCCACTTTGTCTATCATGGTATCGCCAAGTCACAATCGGGGGGGAGAAAGACGGTAGGATATTCGGCCAGAATGGCAGGCCGATTCAACATCCTGTTACGTAACCGGCCCGTATTTGGTTCAATCTGGCAGGCACCGGTTGTGGAATGGCATAAGGTAGCAACATTCGGGCCAAACGCAATGGCGGCAAACGCGACCGCGACGAACCGCGGCAAGAAAACGGGGCTCTCAACGTAACGTTGCGAAAGAGAACGACCAGACAGTGGGCCGAAAATGCCGTTTCAAGGTTGCTGGTGGCGAAGCCGCCTCTGGAAAACGGGAGAGGGGACGTTGGAGAATCCCAGGCATCGAAACAAGTCGCACAGCGACGATGGGACCACTCGGCACCTTCGTCGCCCCTGAACGCTTGTCGTCTGACGAGGTGGCTGTCAAACAAAGTCGATTTGACAATCGACGGAATTGACCTAGTTTTTCCTTGCCGGATGGGCGTGTCGCGCCCCGGGTTTGGTTTGTGGTCCGCCGCGTTGGCGCGGTGAACGAGGCGCAGGCGAATAAACGGGACAACCCGCATGTTATGTTCCATCGTATATCGGATGCTCCCGCCGGATACCATCGCGTTGTTCTTGCAAGCGACCTGCCTGCTGCTTGTCGCGTTGGCCGCCTGGATCAGCGGCCTGCTGGGCGCTCGCGGTTGATGCCAAGTGATTGCCGTCAGGCACTTGCTGGCTGTATTGGGGGGGGAGGTAGAGGAGGAAGATCGTGGCTAACCTATTCGACTTGGGAGCTGCTGCCGCGGATCGTTGGCCGGTCTGGCTGTTGACGCTGGCGTTGATCCTGGCCGCCGTCATCGACTCGATCCGCTTGCGGGTGCCAAACTGGCTAACCTTTTCATTGGTCATCGGCGGCTGGGTCTACAGCACGGCGATGTTCGGTTGGGAAGGCTTGGGCTGGAGTCTGGCCGGCACGCTGGTGGGCTTTGCATTGCTGCTTCCCGCCCACGCCATTGGCGGGATGGGGGCTGGTGATGTCAAGCTGTTTGCCGGAGTCGGGGCATGGCTGCACGCCACGGAGACGCTTCATGCCTTTTGCGTGTCGGCGATCGTCGGGGGTTTGTTCGCGTTGGTCGTGATCGCTTGGCGCGGCCAGTGGCGAAAGCACTGGCTGCAGTTTCAGGCGATCTTTTTCGAGATTATCACCATTCGCGATCCGCAGGCATTGTCCGCGATCGCGGCGGAACGTAGGGGTTCGATGACCCTGTTGCCCTATGGAATCAGCATCATGCTGGGCACGATCATCTACCTTGGTTGGAGCGGCCGTTTGGTCTAGGGCGTGAGAGGTGAATGCCATGAGCGAATTGATTGCAGCCCCGTCTCCTTGCCCCAACACCCTGCCGAGACACCCCCCGCAGACCGTCCGCTCGCGGGCGTGGTCCACTCGTGGACGCCGGGGAGCAGCCGTGATCGAGTTTGCGATCGTGGCCCCGATCTTCTTCCTGATGGCGTTCGGAATGATCGAATTCGGCCGCATGGTGATGGTGCATCAACTGCTCGCAGGGGCAGCCCGCGAAGGGGCGCGGCAAGCCGTTGTGGACGGGGCCACGGCCGACGACGTCGAACAGACCGTTCGCAGCTACTTGACGGCAACTTCGATCGACGGCCAGGAGGCCCAGGTGATGGTGACCCCCAATCCCCCGGTCGTCGACCGGGGAGTGCCGGTGACGGTCACGGCGGCGATTGCGTTTGAGAAAGTGAGCTGGTTGCCCTCGCCGTTTTTTCTTCGGGATGTAACCCTGAACGCGGCGTCGACCATGCGGCACGAATAGCGGAACACTCAAGAGTTGGAGAAAATCACGATGCGGTCAACGGGCTTAATCATGGTCGCTTTGGGATGCGGCTTCATCGCTTCGCTGGGCGTGTATCAGTACCTGCGAGCCGCCTCGGAAACGGGGGGGGAAACGCATGCCGTGCTGGTCGCGATGAAGGAGATCAACATCAACGAGCCGCTGAACGCGGAAAGCGTGCGGGTACAGCAATGGCCGAGCCGGCAAATTCCTCGGGGCTCACTGTCCGACTTGAAGCAGATCGAGGGAAAGTACGCGCGGATCCGCCTGTATGCCGGCGAACCGGTCATGGCCGCCAAGGTCATGAGTTGGGACGACGCCACCAGCTCGCTAAAAGTCCCCCTGGGCTTCCGCGCCGTGTCTGTCAAGGTGACCATGGACTCGTCCGTTTCCAGCCTGATCGAACCCGGGGATAAAGTGGACGTGATTGTCGTGATGAAACGTTCGCAAGAGACGCCGCCGATGTCCAAGACGATTCTGACGGCGGTGCAGGTCTTTGCCGTCAACACGGAGATGGCGAGATCTCCGGACAAGGACAAGACCTTGGAGGAAGTGCGGACGATCTCCTTGCTCCTGGATCCGGAACAAGCCGAAAAACTGGCGATGGGGCAAGAACTGGGCACCGTTCGCCTGACACTACGCAGTCCCGACGATCCGCTGGTCGACGAAACTCCCGGCTGCACGGTCGACCGGCTCTTCGGACGCGGGGAAGTCGCCTCGATCATCGGCGGGATCCTGTCTCCCGCGGTGCATGAGCCCATCAAAGCCGATTCGGTCCCTTCCTCGGAGCCCGGCGCCTGGTCGATGGTCATCGAAACGCCCAAAACATCGGAAGTTTACGCTTTTGATGCCTCCGGCCGCTCGCCAAAACTCGACTCGTTTCGAGACAAGACCGACGGGAAGGCCCGTTAACAAGGCGTCTGCGCGAGAAGGGGCCGAGCAGCAGAATTGCGGGAGTTCGCCGAATTTCCCGGCGGCCGCGGCGTCCCGGTGACTCCGAAAATACCGGTTGTAGGGCGGGGTTCCCACGCGGGGGGGCGACGGAGTCCACATTCCATCAGGATTGATGCGGTGAACGCTCGAATTAGATGGAGATAGCAACGGGATGGAATACGATGCGTAGGCGCAATCGTAACTCCATCCTGTCCGCTGGAATTCACACGGACGAAACGGTCTCTCATCAATCGATGAAGCAAGGAAGTGCCCCTGTGCCTCGACTGCGACCGCCTGGAACCCTGTTACTCGGTCAATGGCTCGTGCTGCTGGCCATCGTCGGCGGGACCGTCTCCAGCGCTTCTGCGCAGGGTGCCGAAAACTCGTCGACCGAATTCCGTATCAGCCGGCCGGGACAACGACTGGAACTGACGGTCAACACCAGCCAAGTGTTGAAGCTGGGTAAGAAGATCCCCCGCCTGTTTGTGGTCAATCCGGAAGTCATCCAGGTCACACCAATCGCCCAAGACGAAGTCCAAATTGCGGCCCTGACGCCTGGGGTCACGCAGTTGAATCTGTGGGATGAACAAGAACAAGTCACGACCTGGGACGTGGTGGTCAGTCCGGACGCCCGGCAATTGCGCGAGGTGCTGGAAAGCGAGTTTCCCGACGCGACCCTGCGCGTCCGACCGTTGGCCAAGAGCGTGTATATTACGGGATATGTGCCGCGTCCGGAGATGGTGCATGAAATCACCACGCTCGCCAAGGACTATCACAAGGAAGTCATTAGCGGCATCGTGGTGGGGGGCGTCCAGCAGGTGGCGCTGCACGTCAAGGTGATGGAAGTCTCGCGGACGAAACTCCGGCAACTGGGCCTGGATTGGCAATTTCTTGGCGAGGATGTCGTCATTACTCAAGGGGCGGGAAGCTTGTTCGCGCAGGCGGGCACACCGGCGGGGAGCGGAGGCGACACGATTCGATTTGCCGTGTTTGGCGATGCCAGCGCCTTTCTCGGCTATTTACAGGCGTTGAGAAGTCAAGAGCTGATCAAAATCCTCTCGGAACCGACCCTGGTTACCATGACCGGGCGTCCTGCCACATTCCTTTCCGGGGGGAGTTTCCCGATTATCGTGCCCAGCGGTTTGGGGAATTTCACCGTCCAATGGCGGACCTATGGGACGCAAGTCGATTTCGTGCCCCTGGTGCTTGGCGATGGTACAATCCGACTCGACGTCCGTGGGAGCGTCAGCGAATTGGATCCCAGTCGGGGAGCGGAGTTAGCGGGAACCAAGGTTCCCGGAGTCACCGAGCGAAATGTCGATACGTCGGTGGAATTGCAGGCGGGCCAGTCGCTCGCGCTGGCGGGCCTGATCCAGAATCGAGTGGAGGCCACCAATCGGGGCGTTCCCGGTCTGGCCGATGTCCCCGTGGTGGGGCGGTTCTTCTCGCGCGTCGAGGAGAAGTCGAACGAAGTCGAGTTGCTGGTGATTGTAACGCCCGAACTCATCGCGCCGCTGAATCCGCACGAGGTTCCGCCGTGCGGTCCGGGGCAACTGACGACGAGTCCCAGCGACAAAGAGCTGTATGCTTATGGCTATCTCGAAGTCCCCGCCTGTGGGCCCAGCCTGGCTCCGGGGGCATGTGCTGGACCGCTCCCGATGGGCGGCGAGCCGGGACTGCCTCCTGACGGGATGATGCTCATGGGGCCGGCGGGCGGAATCGACCCGGTGTTTTCTCACCCGAGAGAAACGGTTCCCTCGCCGTCGGGAGTTTCGAACAGTGCGGTGATGCGGAGGGGTCCGTACGCGGCACCACGTTCCGGATCGTCGGCACCCAATCCGACGGAAGCCAGGCGTCCCGTGCTGAGCGGGCCGATCGGCTACGATCCGTTGCCGTAGGTTTCTTCCTCCAGGCCACAATTCTCGACCTAGACTTCCTACGAGGCTCAGGTTTGGTTGAATTGTCCTTGGAAGTACCTGCAAGTGCCATGAATCTTGTCTTACGAATAGCCATTGTCGATCGCGATAGCACGCTGCGCAAGGAACTCAGGACCGCCCTGACCGGCTTGGATCAAGTGCGACTCGTAGCGGAGTGTGCCGACTGCAATGCGTTTTCCCTGTCGGACGATCTGCCGGACGTCGTGTTGGTGGGCGTGGATTCGGACACCGAACGCGCGTTGGAACTGGTCGCCCGCTTATCGCGTCAAGGGGCGGGTTGCGGGGTGTGTGCAGTCAGTCGGTCCAATGACGGCCAACGCGTGCTCCGCGCGATTCGCGCTGGGGCCAAAGAGTTTTTGACGCTGCCGGCCAGTGGCCGCGAGTTGATGGGCGCACTGCGGTCGGTCGGTGTTCGCGAGGAAGCCCAGGGGCGCGCGGCACGGGGCTGTACAATGATCGCGGTCGCCGGGGCTGCCGGCGGGGTGGGTTCGACCAGTCTGGCCGTCAATCTCGCCAGCATCATGGCCGCCTCCTCGAATCGCTCGGTCGTGCTCGTCGATTTGGACGTGACGCTGGGCGACGCCGATGTCTACCTGGATATGATGCATGAGTACACCCTGGCCGATTTGACCCAGAACGTCGCCCGACTGGACTTGGAATTGCTGCGGCGGTCGCTGACGCGGCATAAATCCGGCCTGTACCTGCTGCCGCGGCCAGTGGAACTGAGCGACGCCGCCTCGGTGATGGAAGAACCGCTGCGGCGCGTGTTCGGGCTGCTCAAGGCATCCTATTCGCACGTGTTTGTGGATTTGTCGAAAGGCTACAGTTCGCTGGACATGGCGGCTTTGGAGTGCTGCGACGTGATCTTGCTGGTCACCCAACTGGACCTGCCTTGCCTGCGCAACGTGGTGCGGCTGCTCAAATCGTTTCGCGTGGTTCCCGGCCTGTTGGAAAAGGTTCGCCTGGTTGTCAACCGCACGATGCCGGACAGCGAGACCATCCGGTTGAAGCGAGCCGAGGAGATTGTCGGCCGCGAGATTTTCTGGCAAATTCCCAACGATTATCGCTTGATGGTGGATGTCCGCAACAACGGCGTGCCGCTGATCTTCCAGGCCCCCAAGGCGGAGATCACGCAAGCGATGGCGAGCATGGCACGAGTGTTGAGCGGCGAGGAAAGTGGCGAGGGCAGATCTGCGGTTCAGGAAACGGTTGCCACGCCCGTACTCGGCAAGTGGTTCGGGTTTTGGTCTTCCGCCGTCCCCAAAGCTTGCCCGCCGACGGTATAGAGCCTTTTGTCAGCAGGGCTCAAGTGCCGCCCAGCGGCAGTTTCCCGGAACGAGACGATCAGCCCGGGCGAAAGCCCCGAGGAGCGACGATGAGCACAACAGGCAACACCACAGCGGTCTTGGGAGCGGGGTCGAGGAAGCTCACCGCGCTTTCGGATGCCGCCTTCGAAGACATCAAGGAACGCATTCACAACCGGCTGGTCGACAAGCTCGATCTGAATCGGATCGACGGGGTTGAGGGCGAGACGCTACGCCGCGAGATCCGCATGATCGTCGAGCACCTGTGTGACGCGGAAGAGACCTTGCTGAATCGCCAGGAGCGGGAGCGGCTGATCGAGGAAGTCCTCGACCAGGCATTGGGTCTGGGACCGCTGGAGCTGCTGCTCAAAGACCATAGCATCAACGACATCCTGATCAACGGCCCGAAACGCGTGTACGTCGAGCGGCAGGGCAAGCTGCAGAAGACGGACGTCGAGTTTCGCGACAATGCCCAGCTGCTCCAGATCATCGATCGCATCGTATCCCGCGTCGGACGTCGAGTGGACGAGACCTGTCCGATGGTCGACGCTCGTCTGCCGGACGGCTCGCGCGTGAATGCCATCATTCCGCCCTTGGCGCTGGACGGCCCGGCAGTCTCCATTCGCCGCTTCGGCGTCAACCCGCTGAAACTGGAACATCTGTTGAACCTGCGGGCTTTCACCCCGGAGATGGTCATGCTGTTGGAAGGAGCCATCAAGGCTCGCATCAACGTCATCATCTCCGGCGGCACAGGCTCCGGCAAGACGACGCTGTTGAACGTCTTGTCCAGTTTCATCGGCAACGAGGAGCGAATCGTGACGATCGAGGACGCGGCCGAACTGCAACTGCAGCAGGAGCACGTCGTCCGCCTGGAGACCCGCCCGCCGAACATCGAAGGGCGCGGCGAGGTCCGTGCCACGGAACTGGTCCGCAACGCGCTGCGCATGCGGCCCGAACGAATCATCATCGGCGAGTGCCGCGGTCCGGAAACGCTGGACATGCTTCAAGCCATGAACACCGGCCATGACGGCTCGCTGACCACCATCCACGCCAACTCACCGCGGGACGCCGTGGCCCGTGTGGAGACGATGGTCATGATGAATGGCTTCGAGCTGCCTTTGAAGGCCATGCGGCAGCAGGTCGCCAGCGCCGTCGACTTGATCATCCAGGTTTGCCGGCTGCAAGGCGGTCCGCGGCGGGTAACGCATGTCACGGAAGTGCTGGGGATGGAGCAAGACACCGTCGTGATGCAAGACGTGTTCCAGTACGTTCAAGAGGGGATTGACGAAAACGGGCGGGCCCGCGGCCATTTTCTGGCGACGGGCGTGCGGCCGACGTTCATGAATAAACTGGAGGCAGCCGGGGTCCGACTGCCGGCGAACATCTTCCGGCATCGGGTGATGATGCGCGACTAGCCGCAAGGGTGGCGGCGGGCGACCAACGTCTGTCTGATCCGCGGGCCACCGAGGCGCGAGAATTTCCCCAAGGGGGAGGATGAAATGTCCCAAAGTATCCTCACGATCGTGACACTGGCCGCCGCATTCTGCGGTGCGGCGACCCTGGTTGCCGCCGTGATTTCCCTGCTGCGCGCCCGCCGCGGCAGCATCGCGGAAGTCCGTCTGAACGAACTGGCCAGGTCCACCGCGGCTGGGGACTGGGGGGAGTGCGAAGAGGAGTACCATCCGGCCGCCTACGTCGCCGAGGAGCCGGAACGGCCGGCTGAATGGGAACGCTGGCTGTCGCGGTTCCTGGATCTGCGAATCCTGATACGTCAGGCGGGTGTGCGGATCACTCCCGCCCAACTGCTGGCTCTCACGGCGGCCTCGATCGTCGCCGGCAGTGTCTTCGGGGGCATCACGCAAGCCCCCGCCACCGCGATGCCGGTGGCTGCCGCCCTGGCCGGCTCGCTGCCGCTGTTATGGCTGTTCTGGAAACGACACCAACGGCTGGGCAAGTTCGAGGCCCAGATGCCGGACGCGATGGACTTGCTCGCCCGCTCGCTACGTGCCGGACACAGCATGGCGGACGGACTGCGTCTGGTCGGCGATGAAATGGCCGAACCCATTTCGGCGGAATTCCTGCGGTGCTATCAACAGCAAACGTTGGGCGTGTCCCTGGAGGCGACGCTCGAAGAGCTAACCGCGCGCGTCCCCAACCTGGATTTGCGATTCTTCGTCAACGCCGTCGTGTTACAACGGCAGACCGGCGGTGACACGGCGGAAATCCTGGACAAGATCGCCCGCCTGATCCGGCAACGGTTTCAGATCCGGGCTCAGGTCAGAGCGCTCACCGGCGAAGGTCGCCTGTCCGGACTCGTTCTGCTAGCCTTGCCGATCGTCCTGGCGATCTACCTCTACTTCCGCAATCCTGATTATCTCATGATCCTGTTCCGAGAACCATTGGGGCATAAGATGGTCGTGGCGGCGATCGTGTTGCAGATCATGGGCGCGATCGTGATCAAGAAAATCGTGGATATCAAGATCTGAGTCCCGTTTGCTGGTGGATGATGTATCATGGATTTTACGCTGCTTATTCCTCTTGCCGTTTTCCTTCTGGTTGCGGGCGGCCTGTGGACGCTGGCAGACGCTCTGCAAGGCCCGCGGAAGCGGGTGCATGCGCGACTGGACGAACTCGAGCGGACCGCCCGTTCGGCCTCGCCTGACGAAGGCGTGTTTTCCCGCGTGTCGTCGGCGGTCTCGGAGCTAGTCGAGAAGACATCGCCCCAGCTGGCCAAGCCGCTGGCGCCGACCAATCTTCAAGACGCCGACCGGCTGCGAATGCGGCTGTCCCACGCGGGACTACGTTCCGAATACGCCACCACCGTATTCCTGGCGGCCAAGGTCTGTTGCTTGGCCACGGGTTTCTTCCTGGGTGGCGGTGCCATCCTCCTGGCCGGCGATTTCTCCCAGCAGGCCATCACCCGCGTCGTGCTGTTCGCTGGCGGAGGTCTGTTTCTGCCCGATCTTGTCCTTCGCCTGATCACCAGACGGCGTCACGAACAGTTGTTCTTCGGACTGCCGGACGCCATCGACTTGATGGTGGTTTGCGTCGAGGCCGGTCTGGGATTGGATCGCGCCATGCAGAAGGTGGCGGATGAAATGCGGAAGAGCTTTCCCGCCGTCTCGCACGAGTTTGAACTGTCCACGCTCCACTTGCAGATGGGAATCCCCCGCATCCAGGTATTTCGGGATCTCGGCCAGCGGAACGGCGAGGACGATTTGCGCAGTCTGGCGTCGGTGCTGATTCACGCCAGCCGGTTTGGCACGGGCATCGGCTTGGCGCTGAGGAATCATGGCGACGCGATGCGGATCCGCCGCCGGCAAATGGCGGAAGAGCGCGCTTCGAAGAGCGCGGTAAAGCTGATCTTTCCCTTGGTTTTGTTCATCTTTCCGGCCATTTTCGTGGTGCTCGTCGGCCCCGCCGCGATCGATATCGTGCGGTTCCTGATGCCGATCATGGGCGGCCAATAGGTTCTGCACCGATCCGCAAATCGATAGGACGTTCCGTCGCGCAGGCGTCGAATACGCTGACTCCGCCAGGCGGAAATGGACTCTCGCCATCTGGAATGCCACCGACACGGCACCTCACGGAACCAGCGCCAGCGGGCATTCGAGCCGCTTGACCAGGATCTCCAATTCAGACTCGTCCAACAGATCGCTACGCAGGACCAGCAGCAGCAACCTGCTCCGCAGACGCTCCGCCAGACCGGCGATGGTCCGCGCGTCGGCTGCTGGCAAGAGCTGGACTGCATATTCGACTCGGCTGGACTGCAGGCATTGGTCGATCTGACGGCGCCGCGGCGTTCGTGCGCCGGTTCCGGCCGCCGGACTGAGCACCAGCAGCTCACTTCGTTTGACCTGGGCCAGTTCGACCGCGACTCGCAGGACGCGGTCGCTGCCGGACGAGCCGTCGTCAATCGCCAGAATGGAACCGACCGTTGCCAGGGGCTTTCGCACGGCGGCTTGGGACGAACCGCCAGCCGTCGTTTCCGCCCAGCCCAGGATCAGCAACTCCGCGTGTTCGGCAGCCGCCCGGCTGGTCCGCACCACATCGCCCTGCAGGACTTGAAACGACCACCGCAGACGCCGCTGGTCGGCGGCTTCCGTCAACGCTTGCCGGACCTTCGCCGCGCAGCTGCGGAACGCGCTCTGGATCTGGGCTGCTCCCAGCTGACGTGGAATTGCGTTTGCCAGCAGCACTTCGCAGGCGAAAGGCAGATTTGCTAGGCGAAGCAGATCGACGTCTTCCACAAACAAGCCCTGGAGTTCCGCCTGCATTTCCGCCGCCAGCTGCGACGCGATCTCCAAGGCGGCGCGCCCACAAGCCGAAGCGTCCAGCGTCACGACGATCCGCCGCACGCTCGAACGACATTCCTCTTCGACGGTCATTTTGGTTTCTCCGTCATGGCTTCCGAGCTGTATTTCTGCCGCAACTGAAACAACTCCCACAACCGCTCGGAAATCCGTTGATTGACGCTCCCCGCGGGATACTGTCCACTCGAGTCGGGCTCGCCAGCCGGCACGCCGGTCAACAGACTCAGCGCCTGGTCCACCGTCTCGATCGGCCAGATGTGGAAGCCGCCGGAGGCGACGGCCTGCACCACGTCCTCCCGCAGCATCAGATGCTTGACGTTGGACGCTGGAATCAACACGCCGTGCTCGCCCGTCAGGCCCCGCGCTCGGCAGACGTCGTAGAACCCTTCGATCTTTTCGTTCACTCCGCCAATCGGCTGCACCTGGCCGTGCTGGTTGACCGAGCCGGTGATCGCCAATGACTGTTTGATCGGGATGCCAGCCAGCGCCGACAGCAGCGCGCACAACTCGCCCATCGATGCGCTGTCGCCCTCGACCATCCCGTACGATTGCTCGAACACCAGACTCGCCGAAACGGACAGCGGATGCCGCTGGGCGTACCGCGAACTGAGCAGTGCCGATAGGATCAGCACCCCCTTGGAGTGGATCGCGCCGCCCAGTTCGACCTCCCGTTCGATGTCGATCACTTCGCCTTTGCCCAGCCGTGCTGTGGCCGTGATTCGCGACGGTCGGCCGAAGGCAAACTTGCCCAGGTCGATGACCGACAAGCCGTTGACCTGGCCGACCACGGCTCCGTCGGTATCGATCAGCAGCGTGCCGCGGCGAATTTCCTCCAGGACGTGCTGCCGCAGCCGCTCGGACCGGTAGACCTGTTTGTCGATCGCCCGCTGGACGTGCCCGGCGCTGACCTGCGGACTGCGGTCTTGAGTCGCCCAATAATCCGATTCCCGTAACAGATCCGCCACCGTCCGCATGTGCGTCGTCAACTTCTTCGAGTCGGCGGCGACGCGGGCGCTGTGCTCCAGAACGCGGGCCACGGCGGTGCGGTCGAACGGCAGCTGGTCCTCTCGGCGGACGAGGGTGGCGATCAGCCGGGCGTACAGACGGCAGTTCTCCGGTGTGCGCTCCATCTGTTCCTCGAAGTCGGCCGCGACTTTGAACAACTCGGCGAAATCGCGGTCGTACTGGTGTAGCAAGTAGTACAGCATCCGGTCGCCTAAAAGCACGACTTTGACGTCCAGCGGGATCGGCTCCGGCTCGAGCGACACCGTGCTGAGCAAACTCAGGCTTTCCCCCAGCGACTCGATCTTGATGTGACGCGAGTAGAGGGCCCGCTTGAGCGCCTCCCAAGCGAACGGCTGCTGCAACAACCGCACGGCCTCGATGACCAGATAGCCTCCGTTGGCCTGGTGCAAGGCGCCCGGTTTGATCAGGGAAAAGTCGGTGACCAGGGTACCCATCTGCGTTTCGTGCTCGACGCGGCCGACGAGATTTACGTAGCTGGGATGCTCGAGATAGACGACGGGTGCGCCATCCGTCTGGCCATTCTCGACGATCAGGTTGACGCGGTAGGCGTCGGCAAGCCGATGGCGTCTGGGCGCTTGAGCCGGATCGGCAGACTCTTCCTCTCGGGGATGAAACTCGTCGGCCCGTTCGATCACGTTCCGTTCCAGGGCATCGAGGTATTTCAGGACTTGCGGGAGATCCGTGTACCAGTTGCGAATCTGCGCCAGCGTCTGGCCGACGACGAAGCGGGTGGTTTCCTGGTTGAGTTCCTTGACTTTGCGGCGGATTTCGTTTCGCCACTGCGGCATTTTCTCGACCAGCGTCCTCAATTCCCCTTGCAGCACGTCCACCGCCGCCTGAATCTGCTTGCGCTGTGCGTCGGACAGTTTCTCGTATTCCTCCGGGCTCAGGACTTCGCCGTCCCGCAGCGGGGCCAGCGCGAATCCCCCGGGTGTCCGAATCAGCTGGATGCCTTGCTGCTCTGCCTGTTCGGCTAACTGACGAAAAGCCTTCGCCTGACGCTCCTTGACCTCCTCCTCGACCTCTTGCAGCCGATTCCGATGCTCTTCCATTTCCAAGGCCGCCGGAATCGACGTGTGCAGATCCTCGATCAAGACGTTCAGGTCCCACACCAGCTTCGCGCCCCGCCCGGCGGGCAATCGCAGCGCGTGGGGTTGGTGCCGATTGTCAAAGTTGTTGATGTAGCACCAGTCGTCGGGCTTCGACTCGTCCGCCGACTTTCGCTCCAAGAAAGATTTGACAATCGTCCGCTTGCCCACGCCCGGCGGCCCCAGGGCGTACAGATTGTAGCCCTCGCGGCGAATCGTGATACCGAACCGGACGGCGTCCAATGCGCGAGTCTGTCCCACAAACTCGCTCAAATCGTCCAGTTCCGCCGTCGTCTCGAAGTCCAAATGTGCGGGATCGCAACGCCAGCCCAACTGCTGTGGCGACAGAGCCTTGATCTCGTGCATGGTGACCTCTCTCTGCGGTATTTTCTGCCGTCCCTCCTTATATTCCCATGTTTCGGGGATTTCGGCAAGGCGCGGCGGTATCTGCACGGCACGTGAGGTGGGTTTGGTGCTTTCCTTTGCTTCCCGTATTCGTTAAGATATGATCGACAGTTTATGGATGCTGGTCGGCGGTGCGCTGGGTGCCCGCCGAGCAGCAAGAACCTTCGGTTGTGTTTCTTGGAAAAAGGGAGATGAAACTCATGAAAGTCCTATGTCAATGGGCGGGCGCAGCATTGTTGCTGTGCACCGCCGCCTCGTGCGTACAAGCCCAAGCGGAGGGTTTTGCCAGCGGGATTCCTGTTGGCAGCTCGGTCGGAAGCTACTCGGGCGTCAAGAGTGGAGGCATCGACGACGGCGTCGAGGCCGGGAAGTCATTGTGCTATACGTGAAAGCTCGGCGGCCGTCCGGTCGTCTTTGCCTTTGCGAAGACGCCCGATGACGCCTTGGCCAGTTTGGCCAAGCAGATCGACAAGCTTGTTGCAGACAACCAGGAAAAGAAGCTCGCGGCCGTGATCAATTTCACCGGCGAGCCCACGGACGATTACAAGGCGAAAGTCGCCGAGTTCGCGA
>Ga0351966_1010_pt1 | contig 75856 bp, 71 predicted proteins | sample TotcelT113001K14_FD_206840 | JGI IMG/M metagenome (GOLD analysis project Ga0351966, IMG submission 206840) | Enriched cells from coal bed in the Powder River Basin, Montana, United States - Total cells T11 rep3 HSBNCT.T11.300.1.K14 ... | reverse complement strand
GTGCTTGCAAAGGGTGTGGGACTCGACCCCAGGTCACTCTGCTAGGTCGGTCGCAGCCGCCGCACGAAGCCTTCGTAAAGCAATCGACTCCCCCACTCACTAGTGAGTGAACGACCTGCAGGCGACTCCGCATCCCTGGAGAATGCCGCACGCGTGGTTCACTTCGCCTTCTTCGTGCGGCTTCGTTCCGGCAAGCAGGTAGTCGCGGCGCAGCAACCGGTACTTGTGCTCGCCAAGGCGGTGGTATGGCACAAGTTCCACGGGCGGCACACGTGGAAGACTCAACACCAGTGCAGCGAACTCACGCAGCTCCGCCTCGGTGTCATTGCAGCCCGGGACAAGAGGATAGCGAATCGTCACGTCCGTATGCCGGTGCAGAAGCGCGGCGAGATTGGCCAGTATGCGCTCGTTGCCTGCCCCCGTGAGCTCTGTGTGCCACTCGCGGTCCGCGTGCTTGACGTCGAACAGGACGTGGTCGGCCAGCTCAGCGACCGCCATGAAGGCAGTGTTTTCTGCGTCGCCACAGGTCTCGATGGCGGTGTCCACTCCTCTGAGCTTGAGCTGCCGCAGAATCGCACTGGCAAACCCCGGCTGCTGAGTAGGTTCGCCGCCGCCAAGCGTCACGCCTCCACCTGACCGCCGATAGAAAGGCATGTCGCGCAGGACCATGTCCACCACCAGCTCCTCTGACATGAGGTCCCCTGCGATGCGACGGGCTTCCTGCCGGCACACGCTGACGCACGCCCCACAGGCAGTGCACAAGCCTTCATCGAAAGTGAGCGCCCCGCCGTCGCCGATCAGGATAGCTCCGGTGGGACAGACACGAGCGCACTCTCCGCAGAGCGTGCAGCGTGCCTGGTCATACAGTAGCTCAGGCTGACATCGCTGCGATTCCGGATTCGCACACCAGGCGCAATGCAGCGGGCAGCCCTTCAGGAACACCAGCGTCCGCAGCCCCGGACCGTCCTGCAGCGAGTATCGCTGGACATCGAAGACGATACCCTCTGTCATTTAGAGGCCATGTTCCGTCCTGCGGATGATGTCTTCCTGCACGTCACGATGGAGCTGTGTGAAGTATGCGCTGTACCCGGCCACGCGTACGAGAAGGTCACGATGCTCCTCCGGCTTCTCCTGAGCGTCTCGCAGCGTGCACGTGTCGACGACATTGAACTGTGCATGCCAGCAGCCCACATCGCACATACCGCGCACGAGAGACGCCAACTTGTGGAGCCCGTCGGCGCCACTCGTCGACTGCGGACTCAGCCTGAGATTGAGCAGAGTGCCGTTTCGAAGTGCCGCGGTGTCCAGCTTTCCCACAGACCTGGCAATCGCGGTCGGTCCGAGGCGATCGCTGCCCGCCGAGGGAGACGAGTTGTCCGCAAGAGGTTGACCTGATTTGCGCCCACTCGGAAGGGCGCCCACGACCGACCCAAATGGAATGCCGGAAGTGACTGCGATGATTCCCGACTGTGCTTGCCCGCCAAAAATGTTGCGGTACTTCATGACCTCCAGGTTGCCGAACTGAACAGCGTCGCGTGTGAGGAAGTCCACATGGTCGTCATCGTTGCCGAACTTGGGCGCGTCATGCGCAAGCCAGTCTCGAATCTCGTCGTACCCGTCGAAGTCACACGCCAGCGCGTCCAGCAACTGGCCCATGGTCAGCCTCTTCTCGTCGAAAACGAGCTTCTTTATGGCAGCCAGCGAGTCTCCAGTGTCCGCGATGCCTATCTCATTCACGGCGGGGCCGAAATTGTACGTAGCGCCCCCTCGCTGCAACGGGCGGCCCGTCTCAATACACCCCTCGGTGAGCGCCGACAGGAATGGTGAACACAGAAGTTGGCTGTAGGCCGTCTCCGCGATCGCGTTCACCACGAACATGTGGCGGACAAGGTAAGCGAGCTGCGTCTCGAAGGCGCGTTTCACCTCGTCGAATGTGGTGAAGCCGCGCGCGTCGCCCGTGGGAACGCCGATGCGCCGGCCGGTACGACGCCAGATACCGTCGTTCAAGGCGAGCTCCAGGGCGGCCGGCAGATTGATGAACCCGCCGGTCAGATGGATACCTTCCTTCGCCTGTACTCGCGGTTCAACACAGCCCATAATGGCAAAATCGCGTGACTCGGCCAGGCTCAGCCCCTTGCAGGCCATCGAGTATGCGATGAGGTCTTCGTTGTAGAACTTCGGGTGCCCGGTACCCAGTCGAGCCAACTCGCAGGCCCTCAGCAGGAAGTCCTCGGGGGTGTCTGCGTGCACTCGCACCGAGATGTCCGGCTGTACTATCCGAAGGTCGATCATCGCGTCGAGGCACAGGAATGAAAGCTCGTTGGTCGCATCTCCTCCGCTAGGTCCACGTCCCCCCACGTTCAGATTCTGCCACTGCGGCACGCCGGTGTAGAACTTGGACGTGTCAACGTTCACGAATAGCATCAACTCCGAGAACTTGATGAAGAGGCACTCGATCAGCTCAAGCACCTGCTCCCGGCTGTCCGAATCCGCCAGAAAGGGGAACATGTACTGGTCGAAACGGCCGGGCGACAGCGAGTGGCCACTCTCTTCGATCCTGATGGCCACGTGCGTGAACCAGAACGATTGCACGGCCTCGTAGAAGTCTCGCGGGCTGTTGGCCGGCACCCGGTTGCACGTCCGGTGAATCCGCAGCAGTTCCTTTCTTCGGATCTCATCCGGCTCAGCGCTCGCAAGCTCCAGGGCGCGCTGCGCGTATCGGTCAGCCAGCTTCAGCAGTCCTTCGAGCGCTCTTCGAGCCGAGCGCAGAAACACCCTGCGCTCGACGTTCTCGGGAATGGCCAGATCGAGTAGCCCCAACTGCCCGTCTATGTCACGAAGGATGCCGTTGACTCCCTCTTCCAGCACCTTTCGATAGTTGGGAACGACGGTTCCAACCCCCTTCTGGATGAGCGAGTAGTTGTCGATGATCCCGGTCGACCGTGTCGGCCATACACCGGGTTCAAGGTAGATGAGGGGCGCGGTCTCGGGAGGACACTGGGCAAAGAGCCGCTCGGCAATCGTCCTCCCCTTCCAGTACGGCAGTATGTCCTCGCGAACCTCTCGTTTGTCTTCCGCTGACATCTGGAGAGGGTCCCAGCCGCGGACCTCGATTGCGTCCAATTCCGCATCAAGCCACCCGGCCTGCACCTCGGGAAACAACTGCGCGGCGCGAGGGCGCACCGTCGGGCTACCCACGATGAGCTCACCGGGCGCGATGTCCACCGGCAACTCCGAGAACAACCGGTACATCACGTGGCCCCACACCGAAACGAGGGGCTCCCCGGCGCGCTCACGATGCGTCTGTGTGACGATGCGCGCACGTGTTATGTCAACCGACGGCTTCTCCTCCAGCATTCGATTTCGCAGGCGTTCAATACGTGTATTCATCGACCATCTCTCCCTGTCCCGAGACTCCCGGCAGTCTGCCGGCATCATACCATGGCTTTGTGAGTGTTTTACACGCCAGTACGTTTGTGCTAAGGTTGCAGACCAGTGTATCCGCGCGCTATTTCGCATTTCTAGGAGGGCGGCAGATGATTACCGGCGACCAGTACAAACAGCGGATGGCCAAACTCAAGCCCAACGTGTATATGGGCGGAAAGGTCATCGACAGATTCGACCCCAAGCTTGTGCGTGGTATGAACGTGATGGGCAGGACGTATGACTTTGCCTTCGACCCCGAGTTTGGCGGCGTCGGCACGGCGATCTCTCACCTCACCGGCGAGCGTATCAACCGCTTCACCCACATTCACCAGAGCCCGGAGGACCTTTTCAACAAGCAGAAGATGACCCGCCTCTACTCCCAGGAGGTAGGCGGTTGCATTCAGCGATGCATGGGCATCGACTCTTTGAACGCGCTTTCGGTAGCCACCTTCGATGCCGACCAGAAGTACGGCACGAAGTACAACGAAGCCTTCATCAACTTCTTGAAGCGGGTGCAGGCTGAAGACCTTTCACTCGTGTGCGCGCAGACGGACGTCAAGGGCAACCGGGTGTGGAGGCCTCATGAGCAGAAGGACCCCGATCTCTATCTCCGCATCGTCGAAAGGCGAGCTGACGGCATAGTGGTAAGCGGCGCCAAAGCTCACAATTCCTGTTCCGTCTATGTCGACGAGATCATCGCCATTCCCACCCGCAACATGACCGCCGAGGAGAACGACTGGGCTGTCGCCTTCTCTGTGCCCGCCGACTGGGAAGGTGTTACGCTCATCAATGCCGCCTATGCTCCTACCGCACGGAAGAAGCTTCAGGCTCCGTTCAATGAGATTGGCATGAGCCACTCCATCACCGTCTTCGACAATGTCTTCGTGCCATGGGAGCGCGTATTCCTCGCGGGAGAGGCCGACATAGCCGGCAAGCTCGCCCTGCTGTTCGCACTGTACCACCGCCACAGCTACACGGGCTGTAAGGCTGCGGTCTCCGAAATCTACACGGGCGCCACGGCACTTGCCGCCGAGTACAATGGCATAGACCGCGCTCAGCACGTCCGTCACAAGCTTGCGGACATGATTCAGGTTGTCGACCTCATCTACGCCGCCGGCATCGCCGCCGGGGTCAACTCCACGAAGGCAGCGTCGGGCACGCAGATACCGGACACCAACTACTGCAATGCCGGCCGCATGCTCGCCGGAGAAGCCATCTACGACGAGTACGAGGCGCTGGCCGCCACCGCCGGAGGCCTCGTCGCCACGCTTCCCCCGGAGGAAGACTTCTACGATGAGAAGACCGGCCCCTATCTGGAGAAGTACATCATGCGCAATCCCAACGTCTCGGCGGAGAATCAGCATCGCGCATTCCGGCTCTTCCAGGACATGATGGCTTCAGCCTGGGGCGGACACAAGCTGGTGGACTACCTGCATGGTGGCGGCTCTCCCGTCATCGAGAAGGTGGCCATCTACCGCGACCACAACATCGAGCACTCGAAGGATATCGCCAAGAAGCTCGCGGGCATCCCGGTTGACCGGAGCACCAAGAACATCGACCGCGAGTCGCACGCCTGGCTCTAGTTCCTTTGTCACCGGCACGCAGCGTACACGGGGGCAGCCTCCTGAAGAGGCTGCCCCCGTCTTGTTGTCACACCGGTCTTGTTCTCACTTGCTGATGTCGAGGAGCAGGCGGCCATCGCGTATCTCCACGATGCGGTCGGTCTGCTCGGCGATGCGTCTGTCGTGCGTCACAATCACGAATGTGGTCCCGTAGCGCTTGTTGATGTCGCGGAAGCGCTCATAGGCCGCAGCGGTGTTCACGGAGTCCAGATTTCCGGTCGGCTCGTCGGCAAGCACGACCTTCGGCTTGTTGATGAGCGAGCGGATTATCGCCACCCTCTGCTGCTGTCCACCGGACATCTTCGAGGCCGGATTGTGCTTCACCTTCGATACGCCCATGAGTTCAAACAACTCATCGGCCCACTCCACCACTTCCCGGTGAGAGCCCTGTCTGCCGATGGCGTACGGCAAGAGGACATTCTCCATGGCCGTGAACTCCGGAAGCAGGTAGTGGAACTGGAACACAAAGCCGATGGTGCGGTTCCGCAACTCCGCCAGCTTGTCTCTACCCATGGAGGCGATGCTCTGGCCGGACACCACGACCTCGCCGGAACTCGGCGTATCGAGCGTGCCGAGGATGTTCATCAACGTGGACTTGCCACTACCCGATTCTCCGACGATGGAATTGAAAGAGCCTTCCTCGAACGCAAGGTTGATGTCGAACAACACCTGCACGTCGGGAGAGCCCCGGTACACCTTCTCGACATGCCGCAACTCGATTACCTGCGCCACTGTATCAGCCCTCACGTATGACGTCGATAGGATTGAGCCGCAGCGACCTGCTGGCGGGAATGAGCCCCGCCACCGCGGATGCCGTTATCGAGATGGCAAGCGATCGAAGAACAAACGCGGGTTTGACTGCGAAGTCGATGATGGATTCGCCGCCCGGTGTCGCAAACACCGTGAACGAGTACAGCAGGCCCAGGCCGAGCGATATGCCCAGCGCGCTGGCCATGATGCCGATGAGCAACCCCTGAAAAACGAATATGAGGCTGGCAGCCCGGTCCTTGATGCCCATCGCCTTCAGGATGCCAAGCTGCCTCCGTTTCTGAAGCACGGTGACCGACAGGAGGCTCGCAATGGCAATCGCCACTGAGATGATAATCACTGCCTGGATGATGTTGTTTGACAGTGACTGGCTCTCGAGCGCGCTGAGCAGCTGTTCGTTGTCATCCTTCCAGTTCGTCACCTCGAGCTTCCCGGCGTTGAGCAAGGCGGCAATGTCGGCAGCCACGACATCCGCCTCGAACACATCAGTGACAGCGACCTCGATTGAGGTGATGCGGTCACCGAAGCCGAACAGGCTCTGGCCGGTGCGCAGGTTCGCGACAACCCAACCGCCATCGATGGCAGCGACTCCGACGTCGAACAGGCCGACAATGCGATACGCGACCAGCGTGCCCCCGGGAGTGCTGATCTGGAGACTGTCTCCGACCGTGATGGCAAGTTTCTCGCTCAATTTCCTGCCGATAAGCACCTCGCCGGACGCCTGGATGCCCTGCCCCTGGTACAACTGTTCAGAGATGCCGTAGATGCCGTCGGCGGCAGCCGGACTCAGCCCGCGAAACAATACCGGTACCGAATCGTTGCCCTTGCTCACGAACGCGTTTGCCGACGCGGCAACACCAACCTCTCGGACAGTCGACAGCGAGGCGATTCCCGTGACCATGTCCTCCCAGCGGCTGATAGTGACATTCTCCTCGGAGGAGCGGATGGTCACCTGAGGTGAGTTCCCCACAGTCTGCTCGACCAGGCCGGACTGGAGGCTGTCGATCAACAGTCCCACGAACACCTGGACCGAGATGGCGATGGCTATGCCCCCCACAATCAGCGCAGTCTGCCCCTTCCCCGACCTGAGGAAGCGAACCGCGATTCTCAGCGGGAGACCCATGGAACCTCCACGGAGGCCCGGCGGATATCATCGTAGCTCTGGACGAGCAGGTCGGCTCCGAGCGAGGTCGCCAGGGCGACATCGTCGCCAAACGCCTGCCCTCCTGCGACGATGCGAAAACGGGCACCCGAGCTGCTGCGCAGCGCGACCAATTGCTGGATAGTGCGCCGCGCGGCGATCAGATTGTACGGTCCGGTGACACTCACTCCCGCGAACACCGGCCGAATGATTCCCACAGCTTCCAGAATATCCTGCAGTGGCGTATTCGCACCGACAAATGTCACGTCAAAGCCACACAGGGTGAACAGGTCGGCCGCCATACGCGCACCCAGCTCGTGATATTCCTCGGTGGGGCACACGATGACCATCTGTCCCCTCGTCCTGTCCCCCGCCTCCACCCTGCGAAGGCGCATCAAGTGCGGATAGCAGCACTCGATGACCGTGCGGATTATGGAAGTGCGAACGTGTTCCTCCCAGATGCACAGCGGCCGCTTACGGAGCGAGCAGACCGGCTCCCGGGCTGCCGGAGCCAGCACTTCCTCGTACAGCGTCACGATGTCCAACTCGCTCGACTCGAGCGCCGAGAGTGCGAACTGGACGCAGCGCTCTTTGTCCTCGGCATCAATCAGCGGGAGAAAGCGTGCGTACGCTTCCCTAGCTTGTTCGGCTGGCGTGCGTTCAACCGGCATCGGCGTTCTCCGGACAACCGGAATCCGCGGGTATTGTACCCCTGAACGATTGAGGGAAGAAGTCGAAAATCGCCAATTCACTCGCGCGCATCGCCGAGGTATTGACAAACAGGAAGCGTACGTCATAGCATGCGGTAGGTGGATATGCGCATATGCGCATCTTCGCATATTCCTGATGCGATGAGAGAGCTGGTAAGAGCGTGCAAGGCTATATCGGCAGAAACGCGGCTCCGAATCCTGAACATCGTGATGGTCAGGGAGTGTTCCGTGAGTGAAGTGATGCAGGCTTTGCAGATATCCCAGACGCGCGCCTCGCGAAACCTCGGCGCACTCTACGACGCCGGGTTGCTCGCCTCGCGGCGTGAAGGTGCATGGGTGTTGTACTCGGTGGACGACGAGGGGCTGGACGGCCACTCACGAGAGTTGCTCGGTGCGTTGCAGAGCATGCTGGTTTCGGACAGAGTGGCTCGGCAGGATGTGACGCGGCTCGGGAAGGCTAAACGTTCCACTCCCTAGGACGTTCTAGTGTTTTTGTGCGCATTCAACGACAGGCGACACAGGTGACGGCAGAATGGGAATAGCGGAGGGAGGCGACAATTGAAAGGGAGACTCTGGTGTTTGCGACTCACGTTGCTCCTGGTCGTCAGTGCCCTCGTGTTCAGCCCCCTCGCTGTCCGTGGCGCTAGTCTCTCCTCCCAACCTGTCGGATGGAACCACGATCCCTCAACCCTCCTGCTTCCCTCCTCCCCCACCTACCCCGCAGTAGTCGTCTATCGCGACGTTCGGATGAGCGTAGCGAGTCGCAGCTTCGAGAAGTCCGAGTTGCTGCTTGACTTCGCGAATCAGGATGCTGCGGCCATCAGCATTATGGCGCAGCGCCAGGACTTCGTTTCTTCCGCCAGCCATTCCTCGGTCTATCAGCAGACCTTCGACCGGTGCGTTGGCTGGCTCGTCCTGGCAGACGACCGTGGCAACGACGTCTCCTATCTCCTCTCACGGGTGAAGAACGACCATCTGGCACAACAGGTGGCCATGGGCCGGGCGCTGACCGCCATGCCCGAGTGGTCTCACGAGAGCCTGGAGGCAGCCCGCAGCCATGCTGCTATGGTCCTGCTCGAGGCGATCAGACTTCTCGAGGGCAACGAGGCTGCGGAGAGCTATGCGGCCGGGTTGTCTTCCATGCTGCCTGAACTGGAACTGCCTCAGTCAAGCCCTACCAAACCGGCGCCGTCCGTCATTGTCGTGTCCCCTGTCGCCACACCAGCCGAGGCGTCCGCGGAGGCCAGCGGCGATGCGAGTATCGCCGACGCGCCTGCCATCACTTCACTTCGCGCAAGCAGCAAGTCCGTGTACTTCGGCGACAAGGTGAGCATCACGTGCTCTCTCTCCTACGAAGGCAACGATGAACTGAACTTCTCCTGGTGGTGTTCGAGGGGCAACCTGGTTGCGAATGGCACGGAAGCCACATGGACCGCCCCGTCAAGACCCGGCGTGTACGAGGTCAACGTGACCGTCTCTGACAGTCTGGGAAGAGGCGACAGCCGGTCCGTCGAGATACAAGTCACAGAGGAATACGACGATGAGGAGTCCGACTCCACAAGTGGCGACGAGGAAGGCGAAGAGCCGGGCGTGGTTGGGGAGTCGGACGTGTCACCCGAGATAGTCGGTCTCTCGCTTTCCGCCGACCACAAGTATCTCGATGAATCCCTTGGCGGGGGATACTCCATGCTGGTCTCGAGAAGCTGCGTCGTGCAGTGCATCGTTGAGAACCCTGCCGGACTCAACTTCGAGTGGACAGCAACAGGTGGCGGTCGGATAGTCGGCTCCGGCGACACCGTTGCCCTTACCGTACCGGCTTCGCCGGGATACGTGAAGGTCACAGTCACAGCGACGAACCAAGACGGAGACCAGGATAGCGCGTCCGTGACGGTATACGTCACAACGTGCACGTATTGCTTCTAACACCGGTCTCCGTCCGGAAGCAGGCTGGAGTTCGGAGCCGTGTGTCGCTTGTGCGAGCGCACCGCGCAGGCCGTTCACCCACACGACCGCACACACTTCCGGAGTGCCATGGTCCCGGGTGAAACGTACTGCTATCATGGACCATGGTGTACAGCACGACAGGGATGGCACTGACTGCGCGCTTTTCAGAGCTACACTACTGACCTACGAGGGAGGAGTCTGCCATGAGTCTGTTCGACCTATCAGACAGGACGGCCGTCGTAACGGGCGGGAACAGGGGCATCGGTTTCGCCATCGCCGAGGGACTGGCGAGACAGGGGGCGCGGGTGGTAATCGCCAATCGTAGCGAACAGGGTGGCCTGGCAGCCGTGCAGCGGCTGCTCGACCAGGGACTCCGGGCAGAGGCCGTGACAACGGACGTCAGCGTCGGGGCCTCAGTCACCCACCTGGTCGACACCGTGCTCCAGCGTCATGGCTGCATCGATATCCTTGTGAACAGCGCTGCGGTCATCACCAGAAAGCCGGTCGAGGAGTTCACTGAGGAAGAGTGGGACCGCATCATGAACACCAATCTACGCGGGGCATTTCTCTGTTGCCGGGACGTAGGACGGCACATGATTGAGCGGCGCAAAGGGAAGATAGTCAACATCTCCTCGAACGTCTCACAGGTTGTCCAACCCCTGCGCTCGGTCTACTGCGTCTCCAAAGCCGGACTGTCTCACCTGACACGGGCCCTGGGTCTGGAGTGGGCTCCTTACGGAGTCAACGTGAACGCTATCGGTCCCGGACCAACAATCACCGAACTGAACCAGAAGTTCTTCGAGGAGAACCCACGTGATCTGCAGGCCCGCATCGACTCGATTCCCATGGGCCGAATGGGGAAGCCCGGCGACCATGTGGGCGCGGCCCTCTTCCTCGCCTCTGAAGCATCCGACTACATGACGGGGCAGACGCTAATCGTCGACGGCGGGACGAACCTCCTTTGACAGCAGGCTAGACCTTGCACAGCGAGTACTGACCGTCCATGCCCAGCTCGACGGCATGGCGTATCTGCTCTCGCGGATCAACGCCCGTGCATCGCAGGAAGACGTCCGGCACTTCACGATCAATGAGGTCCAGCGATGCGGCATCGATAGCCGCGGCATCGCTGCCCACCAGGTAGCCGATGTCGGGACAGACGATGCCGCCCGGCGACGGGTCGCAATCACAGTTCTCAGCGATGTTGTGCAGCGAGTTCACATACACGACATCCTTGTTCCTGATGCATGCCATGGCGCTGATGGCAAGTCCCCTCGCAAGGCTCATCACGTCGAAACGCATGGCCCCCGTCTGACAGGCGGTCACGCACTTTCCGCAGCCCTCGCACTTGCGCCGGTCTATCCGCCACCCGTTCTCGATCGAGAGCGCATGGGACGGGCACGCAGTCACGCACAGACCGCAGTTCGTGCACATCCCCGCGTCATGAACCGGCACGGACATGTAGTGGACGCGGCGCTTGCTCGCCTTGGTCACGCCCCCCATGCCGAGATTCTTGATGGCGCCACCAAAGCCAGCCTGGACATGCCCCTTCACGTGTGACAGCACTACCATGCAGTCGGCCTCGTAAAGCTGAGCCGCCACTTCAAGGGCCACCTCCGCCTCGACCACGCGAACTCCGCGTTCGCCAATGGTGACGTTGCAGCCAACGCTGTCTCGGGTGAAGCCGTGGCGGTATGCCACGCGCTCATACCCACGTCGATGTGAACGTTCCCCGGGATAGGCGACCACGGTGTCGAAGAGAAACGGATGCCCCCCGGCTTCCTTCACCGAGGTTACGATGATGCGTGCAAGCTCCGGCCGTATGAAGTACGGGTTACCTGGCTCCCCCATATGAAGCTTAATCGGGACGGCCTTTCCGGCGAAACGAGCGAGGCTGGAGTTGCTGAGGGCTGACCGGACACCATCATCGTCCCGGGCGAAGTAGACCGTGCTGCCTGCCATTTGCTCCTCTCCTCTCGCGAGCGCCCCCCCTGCCAGGGGTCCCGTGCGTGGCTGCGGGCTGAAGGCGCCAGCGTCGAACGCATTCTAACGCCCCGGCTACCGCAGGCACAATGAGACGAGCAAGGTCACGAACGCATGTATAATCAGCTGTGACTGAGGAGGTGCGTCATGCACGTGTACGAAGCCATACGAGCCCGGTACAGCGTCAGGGAGTATCTTCCGGCCCCGGTGACCGACGAGCAGGTCAACAGGGTTCTTGAGGCGGCGCGCCTCGCGCCGTCGTCCAGCAACCGGCAGGATTGGCGTTTCATCGTCGTCCGCGACGCGGGAAGAAGGGAGCAACTGGCTCAGGCGGCCAGCAACCAGATGTGGATTGCGGGCGCGCCCGTCATCATCGCTGCTATCGGAACGAATCCGTCCTCGGTAATGACCTGTGGTCTGCCGCGCCATGCGGTAGACGTCTCAATCGCCATCACGCACATGATGCTTGCCGCTGTCGAAGAGGGCCTTGGCACCTGCTGGATAGGAATGTTCTCGCAGGACAGAGTCCGCGAGATACTCGGGGTGAACCCGGACTGCGTGGTGGTTACCATCATGCCGCTGGGTCATCCCCATGGCGGAAGAGTCCCCGCGAAGTCGCGCAAGCGACTGGAGGACATAGTGCGGTACGAGACCGACAGCCGCTAGGTCCTCACCTGTCTTCCAGGCGTCTCCCGCCGGGACGCGCGGCTCTTCTGCTACACGAGCGCCGTGAGAAGCACGGCAACGATGCCGACCAGGAAGATGCCATCGAACACGCCGGCACCACCGATGGAAACCACTCCGGGAAACCCCCTCAGCCGGTGGAGGTTCAACAGGTCGGCGCCAATCAGCGTTCCTGCCGTCCCCGCGACGTAGGCGCAGGGCGCCGCGAACGCTGGGGCAAGCACGATAGCCAGGAGTGCCGACAGCACCGGAGGGACGAACACCGGCAGCACGATACCTCTCCCGGGCACCACCCTCGCCAGAACCTTCGATACCAGCGCCATCACGGCCGTGGCGACGCCGACTTGCCATAGCGACGGCACCAGGGTGGCGAGATAGACGCAGAGGCACAGCGGTATGACGGCGCCTCCTACGTTGACCGCGATGCCGCTGTACTGAGGAGGCGGCGGCGCAAACAGTCGCTTCATCGTGCTCGGCACCGTGTAGGTGATGCGGCGGCGGGACAGCGGAATGTTGATCAATGAGCCTACCAGCATCGCCAGAATCAGTCCGAGGGCCGCGGAGGCTGACAGTCCCAGTTCGCCGAAAGAGAACGAGAGCACGTTGAGGAACAACAGCAGCAGGATGAACGGAATGGATAGAAACAGGAGTATCGCTGCCAGACATCCTAGAGGTGCAAATATCATCCCGGTGTCACTCCGCTCTCTCGAAATGCGACATGTCGAGCCCTGTCGGCACATCCAGCACCACGGGTACGCCCTGCGTATTCAGTCGTAGCGCCTCTTCAAGCGCGGGGCGGAGTTCCCCGGAGCCGTTGATTCTCCGACCATGGCAGCCGGAGGCCCGCGCAATGGCCTGGAAATCGGGCTGAACCTGATAGGACGTGGTATTCCACCCCACCGTGTTCATCTGGTAGTACATGGGCCATCCCAACGCAGAATTGTTGAGTACAACCCAGGTGCAGGCCGCACCGTACTGTGCTGCGGTGGGAAGTTCCTTCATGTACATCTGGAACGCGCCGTCGCCCGTGATACACACGACGTTCTTATCAGGAGCTGTCAACTTCGCCGCAATAGCTCCCACCACACCCATGCCCATGCACGTCTGCTCGGCTACAGTTACGCAGGCGGAGTCGTCTCCGACCGTGTAGTAGGGATAGAAGTAGGACCATGAGTCCTGGGAACCATTCTCATTCACGAGAACCGTGCCGTCGCCGAACACGGAACTGACCTCGTGCACGACCCTCTTCGCGGGAATCGGATACTCGGCGGTGCGGCACTCTTCATCCACTTCGGTGAACAGATGTTCCTTCTGGCGCCGCACCATCTCCGCGAGAGCGGAGTCCGCCCGTGCGTCCCTGCGGCCATGCATCTCGGCAAGCATCTGCTGCAAGACAAGCGATGCGTCACCCACGATGCCGACATCGGGAAGCCAGTTGCGCCCGATCTCCGCCCCGGAGATGTCAGCGTGTATCAGCTTTGCCCCTGCCGGCAAGTCCCTCCAACGGTGCGTCTGAAACGCTTCGTTGCGCGTACCGACCGCCAGAACAACGTCGGCGTGCCTCAGGTACTCGGCAGTCACGTGGTTGCGATACAGGCCGACGCCTCCCAACGCCAGCGGGTGCCGCTCGGAGACTATGCCGCGTCCACCCGGCGTGGTGGCAAACGGCAGGCCCAGCAACTCAACAAGTTCGCGGAACGATTCTCTCGCGCCGGAGAGCATAGCCCCGTTCCCGGCGATGATGACGGCACGTTTCGCCCCGACCAGGAGGTCTACTGCCTTCCTCACCTGAGCGGGGTCGCCCGCCGAACGTATCCTTTCAGCCGGCGTGTACGAAGGCTCTTCGATGTCGATCGGCAACCCGTGTGTTATGTCGCCTCCGACATCGTTGGGAATCTCGAGAAACACGGGGCCGGGCTGGTCGTTGAGCGCCAGAGAGAACGCACGCCGCACGTACCAGCTGAGGCGATTGACGTCATGCACCCTCGCGCACCACTTGGTGACAGGCCGCATCATTCCCAGTTGGTCGCACTCCTGGAACTCCCCCATACCCTCGGTCTTCTGGTTCACCGAGGGACATATCATCACCAGCGGGCTGCACGCGTACAGGGCTTCAAGCGCGCCGGGGATGAGATTCGCGACTCCGGGTCCCGTGGATGCGCTGCACACCCCGGGCATGCCGCTGAGCCGCGAATAGGCCATCGCCATGAACGGGGCAGAACCTTCGTATCGCAGGTTCACGCCTCGCAGTCCCGGAGCTTTGCCGGCATAGAGCTGAAGCTGGCTGTCTCCCACGCCCCATGTGAACTCAACGCCCTGGGCACGCACCATTCGTGCAATCGCTTCCCACGGATACATTCACTTCCTCCTGTTGAGCGGCTGCCCTGCTACTCCCGGGCGGAATCGCCTGCAGGGATGCATAGCAGCCTTCGTGGATTCTCCACGGTCAGTTGCCGTATCTGCACTTCGGTGAATCCCCTCTTGCGCATCATCGGAACCACATACGTCGGTATGTGGACGAAACCCCACCCTCCCCAGCAGACGCGTCTACTCCTCACACAGATGTCATGAGATATGACGACGCGCTCGAGATGGCCATGGTCAGCGAGCGCCCGTATCTCCGCGATGCGGTCGGTATCATTGGGCAGGTCCATGTAGTCGTCTGAAGTCCAGTACGACGGAAAGTGCCCTTCCCAACCCCAGAGGTCGTACTCAAGCACGCACCCCTGGTCCGCGAGGCGCAGACGGTCATCCGGGCTGCGCAACCGGGCATCAGTGTGGCAGAAGATGACGCGGCAGAGATTAGCCCCACATTCACGCAGTACCTCAGCGAGGCGGAAAGGCGCCTCCCGATTCCTACCGGGGTGCAAGCTGATGCTGTATCCGGTCTCCTGCTGCGCGAGCGCTGCGGCACGGACTGCCTTCAATTCGGTGGGAGCCACCGGCCAGTTGCAGCCGATCTCACCGATGATGCCGGCGCGTATCCCGGCAGAACCGGCACCAAGCCGCAGGTCATCGATGAACATGGCTGCCATCTCATCGACCGTCATGTCGCGATACCGCTTCGCCAGGGACGGTTCCGTATACAGTCCGGTGCCCATGACGATGTTGACGCCGGTGGCGCGCGACAACCGGGCGAGTGCTTCGGGGTCACGCCCGATTCCGGGCACGGTGACGTCTACCAGCGTGCCACCTCCCGCGCTCCGGAACAGCGTGAGTTCGCCGGCTGCCTCATCTTCATCAAGCATCCTGACGTTCTCCAGATTCTCGTAGGGGTGGTAGCGAAGCCAACTCAGAACATCCCACCCGAGCGGCGCGTGCGCCATGGCGCGGTCCGAGGATGAGGAAGGCTCAGCAAAGATGGAGGAACCGTCGAATACGAGGTGTTCATGTGGAAGAACAAAGCCGAGTCGATCTCCGGCCACGGGTCCCAGCACGGTCTGTGCCACTCCGTTCATGAATCCGATTCCTCCTGTCGTACCATGAAGCCACCGTCGCGCGCCGAACACGTATAGTGCCACATGTGACCCGCGGGGGGAAGATTCGCACTTTGCCGCAGCAGCGTCACGGATGCAGGATTGCCGCGGTGCTGGTAGTATAGACGCCCAGCCTCGAGTGGCCCGCTGCACGACTGAGACACATCGGATGGCACTACTTCGCAACAACAGCTTCATCCTCGCCCTTGCTCTCGTGGCGGGAATCGCCGTGGGACAGGGAGCCGTGTACACGCGGAGCGCGGTCACCCCTCTCCTGGCAGTCATCATGACGTTGTCGCTCGTCGGCGTATCGTCTGACGTGTTTCGCGGAGGAGTCGGACTCGTTCGCCCGGCACTGCTCGCGCTCCTGCTGAACTACGTCGTCCTCGGAGGCGTCCTGATACTGCTTGCGTTCGTGCTGCTGGATGACCCGAGCATGCGGGCCGGCTTCGTGCTCATCGCCGCAGTGCCCCCTGCAGTCGCCGTCATACCGTTCACCTACAGGCTGGGAGGCGACGTCAATTTCACGCTGATTGGTTCCGTCGCCGGTCACATCGCGGCATTCGTTCTCACGCCGGTAATCACGGTACTGGCGCTCGGCGCCAGCCTTGTCCAACCGCTCCAGCTGCTCACCGCACTGCTGCAACTCATCGCCGCACCATACATCGTCTCCAGGCTGCTTCGACGCTCGACGGCTATCAGAGGCTGGCTCGATTCTCACAGAGGCACGCTGGTCAACTGGGGCTTCTTCGTGGTTGTCTACACAATCATCGGATTGAACCGGGGCGCATTCCTGTCCTTCTCAAGCGACCTGCTGCGAGTCGGGCTCATCTCCTTCGTGAGCACTTTCGGACTCGCCTACCTGGTGTACGCCACGGCGCGCGCCACCGGTGCCGCGAAGCAGGCTGGCGTCAGCTACGCGGTGATGGCAGCTTGGAAGAACTACGGGCTGGCGGGGGCCATCGCGCTGGTATACTTCGGAGAGGTGGCGGCACTCCCCGCAGCCGTCACTACCGCCTTCGCCATCGTCAACTTCATCGTGCTCGGCACAACGATTGCGGTCAAGCGGGATGCACAAGGGGCGACTCTGCGGAGCTCATAGGGCGCCGCGAATCAGACGGAGCAACTCTCAGGGAGGTTCACGATGACCACTGTGAAGAAAGTCACCAAGGGCGCGCAAACCTGGCTCTTCCCACTGCCGGCTCTCCTCGTCGGTACGATTGTCGACGGCAAGGCGAACTTCATGACTGCCGCATGGGGCTGCATCGCCAACGCCGAACCACCGATGCTCAGCGTGGCAATCAGGCGTTCCCGTCACTCACGCAAGGGCATCGAGCAGGACGGGGCATTCTCGGTGAACATCGCATCGGCCTCGCAGGCTCGCCAGGTGGACTTCTGCGGCATCGAGTCCGGCGCCAAGACAGACAAGGCTGCGCGTTGCGGTTTCACGGTGTTCTATGGAGCGCTTGAGAAGGCACCTCTCATCGAGCAGTGCCCCCTGAACATGGAATGCACCGTGGCTCAGATAGTGGAACTGCCGACGCACTCACTCGTCATCGCCAATATCGTCCAGACCCACGTCTCTGAGGACTGCCTCACCAACGGAAAGCTGGACGCCGCGAAGCTCGACCCCATCATCTACGTGACAGCTCCGCGCAAGTACGCCCGATTGGGAGAGAACGTTGCGGATGCGTTCAGCGCCGGCATGACGCTGTAAGCGGTACTCTCCGTTCCTGTCCGGCACGGGGCTGCGCGGTTGTCGCGGGCCTCAGTGCAGCAGGTTGCGCGGGTTCGTCTGGCACATCAGCCTGACGTGGTCATCCGGTACGCCACTCTGCATGAAGCCGAAGATGAGGCGCCGCAGCCCGTCGATGGGGTGGCCTGTCGATATGTGACCGCGGTCGGACGCAATCAGCATGCGTTCCGGACCCACCGCGCGGTATACCGCCATGACGTCGTCCCAGGAGAAGTACGCATCGTCGATGGCGTAGATGCTGATGTAGGCGCCAAGGTCAGCGAACAGCTTGCACTGCTCAGGAGTCAGCCACGAAGGTGGGAAGTTCACGTGGGTGATCTCGATGCGCTGGATGCCAAGCGCCACCGCCTCCTTCACCAGCGCCAGCCGCTCTCTGGTGCTCTGATGGCCGATGCCCAGCACCATGTCCGTCTGCGCGATAAGCTCCAGTATCTCCCTGGCCTTCGGCACCACTCGCCCCTCGCCGTCGATGAGGTCCATCCCCTGCCCTACTCCCTCGTTCACGACCAGACGGTGGTGATTGGAGTCGACATTCGGCAGCCATACGTACATGCCGCCCATGCGATACGAGGCGATGACAGCGTCGGAATTCAATCCGCCTACCGCGTAGTTGAGGCAAACGCCGCCGAATATCTCGATGCGTTTCCGCTTGTGCTCGTCCGCCCACTGGTCCACGACCTTCTGCACGATGCGGGCAGACCGCGTCGACGGCATGAACTGTTCTTTGAAGACGATACCCCCGAGGCCTATGTAGCAGCCGTGGATGGCGAGGTCCAGCTCATCGAACAGCCTCTCGGTATGCGGCGAAGGTCCGCTGTGCTGGTGCACGTCATAGGCGCCATGCAGCAGGTCCCAGACCCGGTCGGCCTTGAACGCGGGCGACGTCATCCACCGCTTCTGCGCCTCGAACGACCGCTCCAGCGGAGAGTAGAAGGAGATGCCTCCGGTCTGGCCTGAGACAACGCTTGAGCCGCGTATCCTGCGCAGCATCTCATCGGTCAACGAGGCCTCGAATATCTCTTCGTTCATGCTCCTCCTGTCCTCGCTGCGAGGTCGTCTTCACAAAAAACGTGTCGTTGGGGAGTATCGGTTCCTCTCGCTACCACCACGCAAAACGGCTCTGCGATGTCCGCTATCCTTCCGATTGCCCACACCATCTCCTGCCTTCTGTCCAGGTGCAGTATCCCCGCGGCACGTGACTACTCGATTCCTTCGAAGGACGTTGGAATGAGTTCGGTGAGCTCCGGATGAATGTGAACGCCGCGTGCAATCTCGTCCAGGTGACCGCCCGACTGCATCGCGTTGACGACTTCCTGGATGAGGATGGGGGCGTAGGGCCCGATGATGTGGAATCCCAGAATCGTCTCTGTTCCACTCTTCATCACCACTTTCGTGAAACCAACGTTCTCGTCAAGCGCTTCCCCCTTCGCAACGGAGCTGTACGGCGTCAGCAGCGTGGTCACCTCGTGACCTGCTTCACGCGCCTGGGCCTCAGTGAGCCCGACCGATGCAATCTGCGGCCAGGAGTAGACGGCGTGCGGCAGTGCATGGTAGTCCATCTCCACATCCGCTCCGTCGAGGGCGTTGGCTGCCGCCACCATGGCCTGCACGTTCGCCGCATGTCTGAACATCGCCTTCCCGTTGATGTCGCCGACGGCGTATACCCCCGCCGCGTTGGTCCGCATATGGCCGTCAACCTCGACGAACCCTCGCTTGTCGGTCAGGATACCCGCCTTGTCCACCTGAAGGAGGTCCGCGTTGGAGCGCCGCCCAACTGCCACCAGCAGGCGCGCGGCATGGTACGAGGCTATTTTGCCCCCCTCACCCATTCGCGCAGTCACACTCACGCCGTCACGTCTCGACGCCACAGCTTCCACCCTCGCGCCGGTCACAATGCGCGCTCGTTTGGACAGCTCCTCCTTCAGTGAGGCCGAGATCTCCGGCTCCTCAGACATCACCAGTCGGTCGGCCATCTCCAGGATGGTCACCCGCGTTCCCATGGCGGCGAAAAAGTGGCAGAACTCGACGGCTATGTATCCGCCACCCATGATGATGAGGCTCTCGGGCAGGTTCGTGAGCTCAAGGAGAGAATCGTTGGTAAGATGGTCGACAGATTCCAGCCCCGGAATCGGCGGAACCGATGGCCGCGCCCCGGCTGCGATGAAGATGAGGGGAGCGGACACCCGCTTCCCTGCAACATCTACCACGCCGCGGGAAACGAACTTGCCCGCAGCGCGAAGGTGATCCACACCATCCAGCTCACGAATCGAATGACGCAGATGACTCTGAGAAGCAGCCCTTCCCTTGCGCATCCGTCGCATGATAGACGCCGCATCGATGCTCTCAACTGTCGCCTTGACGCCCAGTCGTCTTGCACGCTGCTGCTCCACCACCATGTCAGCAGGTGCGATGAGCATCTTCGACGGGATACATCCGACATTCACACAGGTGCCGCCGAGGGGACCAGGTTCAATCAGCGCGACGCGCTTGCCGCCTGCCGCAGCCTGCCGCGCGATGTCGAGCCCACATCCTGAGCCAAGGACGAGCACATCGTACTGTTGCATCGAGCACCTCCGCAGCCTTCCCGGCACTCCGCCGGGTTACGCACTTCTCGCAGATACTATCACCACGGGATTGTGCGGTGAAGCCCTTCCCACTCTACCCGGCATACACACACCAAGGCACGTAGCTGGTTAAGCATATTACTGCCTTAGCAGCTAGCCGCCTCGGGTATCGCGCTAGGCGAGAGCGAATCGCGCAACACGAATGTCCCACTCAGAGGCCGCGAAAGCCCTCCGGGCGCAGCATCGATGGGTCCCTCTTCTCGAGAACCTTGTCTATCTGCGCGAGCATCCTGGCCTTGTCTTCCGGCAGAGTGCCGCGGACGGTGAGGTAGTTCGAGGCATGCATGGAGCTGAAGAAGCAGTGTGTCAGGTCGAGGTTGGCTATGATGGTGCGCAACTCCTGGAGCGACTGGAATGGGCTAATCGGCTTGAATTCACCGGCTTCAATACGGTGATGCAGTGGAGTCCCGGGTACCACCGTCAGCGTTAGCGCCGCGCCGAACTCCGGGTCCATCTGCGACAGGACCTTCGCGGTCGCGAGGGCATGCCGCTCGCTCAACTCCACCCCGCCGAGGCCGAGAATCACCATCACAGACAGGGCCACGCCGGCCTCTTTGACCTTCCGGGCGGCGGCAATCATGTCTACTGCAGTTGAGTTCTTCCCCACAGCTTTCAGGATGTCATCGTCGCCGCTCTCAAGTCCGACATACAGTATCGACAGCTTGCGTTCCCCGAGCTGCCGCAGCTCATCCACGCTGCGCCGGAGGATGTCCTGGGCTGTCGCGTACACCGCGATACGCTCAAGCTCCGGAAACCGGTCGTTCAGGTAGTCCAGCACTTCAATGAGCTTCGAGAACGGATACACAAGTGCGTCGCCATCCTGCAGGAACACGCGGCGGCCATCCCACTGTGACGCCAACTGGTAGACAACGGGGGACATCCCTGGTACGGCAAGCCTCTGCGTCTTGAACAGCTTCAGCGCGTCTATCTCCGCCTTGACCTCGTCGATGTCCCGCATCTGGAGCTTCGAGCCGTAGTAATAGCAGAACATACAGGTGTTGTTGGAGCAGCCGCTGGTGAGTGGCAGGTAGTAACTCATCCACTCACTGGGTGGGCGGAAGATGCGTGGCCTTTCGAATTTCGACACGGAGCTACACCTCCTACGTGATTATGTCAGCAGATGAACGCCGAATCGTGCCAGCGCCCGGGAGAGGTGCGCCATCGGCAAGCCGACGACGTTTGAGAAGTCGCCTTCGATACGATCGATGATGGTGGCGCCCAGGCCCTGGAGTTCGTAGGAGCCGGACTTGTCCAGCGGCTCGCCCGACCGCACATACGCGTCGATCTCATCGCTGCTGAGCTGTCGCATGTGCACCAGCGTAGCTTCCACGCCGTCGTATGTCTTCCCCGTTGGTCCATCCACGATGGCCAGTCCGGTGAGGAGACGATGGAATCGGCCGGACAGTCGGCCCAGCATGAGTCGGGCTCCATCGGCTGTGTCTGGTTTTCCCAGTATGTCCCCATCCAGCTCCGCCACCGAGTCGGCGGCAATCACCAGCGCATCCAGGTGCCGTTCCGACACAGCGCGGGCCTTGCGCAACGCAAGCTGGCGGACATGCTCCTCGGGCGTTGCGGCTTCCGTCCCTTCGTCGCAGTCGCTCGGCACCACTTCGAAGACAATCCCCGTGCGGCGGAGCAACTCGCTCCTGCCGGGAGAGGCTGAGGCAAGGATGATGCGGCGCGTCATGGTGCTGAGGGGCCGGCCTCTCCCGGAATGCCCTCAGAGGGCCTGAAATCGAGCGCCGCTGAGTTCATACAGTACCGTTGGCCCGTTGGACCAGGTCCGTCGTCAAACACATGCCCCAGGTGCGCTCCGCAGCGGTGGCAGAGGACCTCGGTGCGCTGCATGCCGAGACTCGAGTCCATACGTGCATCCACGCTGTCGGCAGACTTGGTTTCGGTGAAGCTGGGCCAGCCGCATCCCGAGTCCAACTTGCTGGCAGAGTCGAACAGCGGCGCGCCGCAGACCACGCAGCGGTACTCCCCGTCCGCATGGTGGTCCCAGTACTTGCCCGTGAACGGCGCCTCCGTGGCCGCGTCCTGCGTCACCGCGTACTGCTCCGGCGTGAGCCTCTTCCGCACTTCCTGCTTCTTGTCGTCCGTGTTGTTGTCCTGCATGTCTCAATCCCGCGCGTCCACAAGACCGGGTGTTCGAGGAATGCCGCGAGGTTTCATTATCCGTTCGCTGCCGGGGGAGTGTCAAACGAGGGAGCGAACTTCCGGCATTGCGGCAAGGCGCAACTGGAAGAGCGGACAACGTCAGCGGAGGAACAACCAGCGTTTCCCCGGAACGTGAGTTGCGCTCAACTCATCTGGCTGCGTGGCTGCCGTCGCAGAACGGCTTGTTTCCGCTCCTGCCGCAGCGGCACAGGGTCACTCGGTTGCGGACCTCGTATGTGGCGCCGTCCTGCGACACAACGGGGATGCCGCCGCGAACCCACAGGGGACCAAGCACGCCCATCTGAGGATCTTCCACCAGGCCTATCGACGGTTCGAACGTGGGCTCGATGGGAGTACCGTCCTTGTTCCGGACCACCAGTCGGCCGGATGGACAGTCCTTCCCTTCCTGAATGGCGGTGTCCCTTGAGTCCGGCTCGTCCGAGCATTCGACCAGCGTCCAGATGCCCTCGGCGCGGTCGCAAAAACGGGCAAACGCACACAAATCCTGTGCGTCGGTCAACGTGAGTGCGGGGCCCTCAATCGTTCTGGTCTGCTCGTCGTACGGCTTCCTGCTTGCCGTCTCAGTGCCATCAAAGTCCGTCTTCAGATGCGAACCGTCACAGTACGGCTTGTTCTTCGAATGCCCGCAGCGGCACAAGGCACAGCTCGGCTTCGGGTCGTATTCCTTGCCCTTGCGCCACCCGATGGAGGTCCCCTCATCATCCGTGACGATAATCTGTTCGGCCATCGGCACTTCCCCGGAGACCAGATACGGGCCGTTCTTGCTCACCGCGATACGCGGTTGATTCGTCGCCGTCGAGTCATCCATGTCCCACTCCTTCTTTCGAGCGCTGCGTGACATGCTTGCCCTGCTACCTGCACACCACAGAGCCTGCCCATCTCTGGTCCTCTGGCATCGAAGGATAGCACTGCTTGCGCCTCGACCGAATACGACATGACTTCGATCCGCTGGGATTATCATCGCAACAGGTGACGGGAGGTCCCTGAGCCGCGCTGGATCGAACCGGCCAATGCGGCCGCAGCGCGTATTGCTGCACGGTGAGTCTGCTCCGTTTAGGCGATCTATCAGAGGACTCCAATCCATCCGGGTACTGATTTCGGGGGAAGGATCAGCATCACTGGAGTACAAGTTCGGCGCGAGGACGTAGCCGTTGGAATCACGCCCACGGTCAGGCAATCGAAAGGGTCGGCGCACTGATGGCGCCGTATCTTGATTCGCGAAAGTGGATTGGGAGGCGCCGCGGCATCCGACTCCGGGGGGCGTCGAGTCATGCCACGACGACGTCCGGTATCACACCGAATGCTCACAACGCACAAGCCCGCACACGGAATGCAGTCCCCGGCCCCGGTGCAATTCAATCACCCCCGGCCCCATGCGCTAGACTCTTGCGCCGGCATATCGCCCGCAGGCAAAGCCTTCGCCCAGTCTGCACCACACGCAGCTTCCCGCTATCGGCTCGGTTATCATGAGTTGCGATTCGCACTGCCCGCAGAGACGTTCCTCCCCTGGCTTCATGGGTCCAGCGCAGGGCGGCATGACCATGGGACAAAGCTGGACGCAGCTTTCACATTTCTTGCAGGACTCTGGTCGAACACCAAAGGGGAAGTCCCGGTGGCGATCTTTGCCCCGGCCGACAAAGCCAATTGCCCGGGCACTCCACACCTCTGTGCAGACACGTACGCAACGGCCGCACAACACACAGTCATCGTTGCGGAACGGGTACCTAACGTCAGTCACCCCGCAGCGCAGCGCAATATCCTGAATGGCGCGAGAGTTGGGGGCCTGGGCCACCAGCAACTCCGCCAGGTTGTGGCGCAGTCTCCGAATCCTGTCCGTGTTGGACCTGACCACCATGCCCTCTTCCACCTGCAAGGTGCATGAAGCAGTGACCCTGGAGCGACCGTTGACTATGTGTTCCACGATGCACAGTCGACATGCGCCGATGTCCGACAGATTGGGCACATGGCAAAGGTGGGGAATGCAGATACCATATTCGATGGCGGTGTCCAGAACGCTATTCCCCCTGGCAGCACGAATTGTGGCTCCGTCTATGCTGACATTAACGTATTGCGGCACCGTTGCACCTCGTTTTCTCACCCAACTTGGATGGCGTCGAACTTACACTCACTGCGGCAGATTCCGCACTTCTGACAGAGTTGGGTATCGATGTGATGAACCTGTTTCTGCTGACCGCTGACGGCTCCATACACGCACTCGCGCCGGCATGCGCCACAGCCGCGGCACTTGTCCGCATCAATCGAGTATGTGATGAGAGCTTTGCAGACCCCGGACGGGCATCTCTTCTCTTCGATGTGCGCCTCATACTCGGAACGGAAATAACGCAGGGTGGTAAGTACCGGGTTGGGCGCGGTCTTGCCCAGCCCACACAGGGACGTCTGGGAAACCGTGTCGGCCAACTCCTCCAGAAGTTCCAGTTGCTCAGGCCTCCCACGCCCTTCGGTGATGTCCGTGACAATCTCGAGCATCCGGTCGACTCCGACCCGGCACGGCAGACATTTGCCGCACGACTCGTCCTGCAGGAAATTCAGGAAGTACCTGGCCACATCCACCATGCAGGTTTCCTCGTCCATCACCACCATTCCACCCGAGCCGACCATCGAGCCCGCTTCGGCCAGTACGTCAAAGTCGATCGGAAAATCGAACCTGTCCACAGGAAGGCACCCACCCGACGGCCCGCCTATCTGGACAGCCTTGATGCGACTGCCATTGACTGCACCACCTCCAATGTCAAAGACAACCTCGCGAATGGGTGTGCCCATGGCAACTTCAACCAGGCCGGTGTTCTTGACACGGCCGGTCAGAGCGAGGATCTTCGTTCCTTTGCTGCCCCTTGTGCCCTTCGAAGCAAACCATGATGAACCGTTCAGGATAATGGATGGCACGTTCGCCCAGGTCTCGACATTGTTGAGGACTGTGGGCTTGTGATAGAGACCATCGACGACGGTGTGGACGTCCTTTGCTCTCGGCTCTCCCACGTGGCCTTCTATGGAAGCCATAAGAGCAGTTGACTCTCCGCAGACAAAAGCTCCCGCACCGCGGGCAGTCTCAACATCGAACGAGAAGGATGAACCCAGTATGTTGTCCCCAAGGAGGCCTAGTTCCCGGGCCTGAGCGATAGCAACCCCGGTATGCCTGACCGCCAGTGGATACTCATTGCGAACATAGACGTATCCATTCCTGGCGCCAACTGCATAGGCGCCGATCATCATGCCCTCCAGAACCAGATGCGGATTTCCTTCCAGCACGCATCGGTCCATATATGCCCCGGGGTCCCCCTCGTCGGCATTGCAGATGGCATATTTCTCGTCGCCAGGGGCTTCCCTGCATTCGCTCCACTTACGCCCGGTCGGGAATCCACCGCCCCCACGCCCCCGCAGTCCCGAGGACGTAATCTCCCTGACGACCATCTCGGGAGCCACACCGCTCAGTACTTTCGCGAGAGCCGAATACCCGCCAGCCGCGACATAGTCCTCGATCGAGCAGGGGTCAATCATGCGGTTCTGCGACAGAATGCGCCGCTCCTGAGTTCGGTAGAACGGAATCTCCGCCTCGGTTCGGATTTTCTCGCCGGATTCCGGATCGACATAGAGCAGGTGCTCGACCAGTTCGCCCTTCACCACTGTCTGGGAAACAATCTCGAACGCATCTTCTGGAGACACGTGGCAATAGAGCACATTTCCCGGCTCGATGACCATGACGGGACCTTGCTCGCAGAAGCCGTGACATCCTGTCACGCACAGGCGTACTCTCCCGTCGAGTCCCTGCCTGCACAACTCTTCCTTGACCGCCTCGATGACAGCGTGGGAACTGGAGGCCCGACAGCCGGTGCCTCCGCAGACCATAACTGTTGTGGTTATGCCTTGCCGTTCATCGCGAAGTTGCCCGCGCAAGTGCTCCAATTCGCGGTAGCTGTTGAGCCTCGGCATCTTGATTGTCCTCCATCGTCTGACTGCTGAGCGTCGCGATTAATCTGCGGAGCTTTGCGGGGGTCATGTGGTGGTGATAGACCCCGTTTACTGTGACAATCGGGCCCAGCGCGCACGCCCCCAGACAGTTCACCTGCTCCACTGAGAACAGTCCATCAGGGGTCACCTCGCCCGGTTGTACTCCGAGTTGTCCGATGGCCTGATCAAGGAGAAGGCGAGCGCCACGTACATGACAAGCCGTGCCCATACACATGGTGAGCACATACTTGCCGGATGGCTTCAATCGAAAAGCCTTGTAGAAAGACGCTACCCGATAGACTTCGATGACCGGGACGCCAAGAGCCCGGGACGCGGCCTCCATAGCCCCTCTGGAAATGTAGCCGTAGTTCGTCTGAACGTCCAAGAGCGCTTCGATCAAGTGACCCGGCCGGCTGCGACGCCCTTCCAGGATTTCGTCAAGAGTCAGAACTGGCATGCGGACCTCCTCACGTTGGGAGTTGTGGACATGCTCACGATGCCCGATACAGGGCCTGTTGTAAATACGGAATAAGTACCCCTATAATGCCTATAGACTATGGGCATTATCCTCAGCGCAGACTGTTACCAGCACTGAGCAGCCAGTGGGGCAGAGGAGTTCGATGGAGGACAAACAACCTTCGCCATTCCCGGCCGAAAGCAGACAACTGCCGTTTCCATCGAGAGAGCTGGCCTTCCTGTGGCGACTCCCGCTTCCCACCGGCATCGGGCCCGACAAGGTTGAGTCGGCGCTTCGCGAACGTGTCAAGGAGTTGAACTGCCTCTACGGCGTCTCCCAACTCGCCGAGCGCAATCTATATTCTCTCGAGGGCCTGCTCACGGAACTCGTGAACTTCCTGCCTAATTCGTGGCAGTATCCGGATATCACGTGCGCGAAAATACTCTTCAAGGGAAAGACCTACACGAGCGATAGATTCGCCGTGACCAACTGGCGTCAGTCGTCTCGCATCTACGTCTATCACGAGGCAGTGGGAGAATGCAGCGTCTTCTATCTGGAGGAATGCGCACCAGCCGATGAAGGTCCATTCCTGAAGGAGGAACGCGCCCTGCTTGACGCTGTTGCCGAGCAGATAGGCACTATTGCCACGCGTATGTCGGCGGACCTGGAACTGCAGGAAAGCAACCGGCAGTTGGCCCTTGAGCGCGAAGCCTTGCAGGAATCCAATACCGCGCTGCGGACGGTCCTGGCCAGAATCGAGCAGGAGAAGCAGGAGATTCACCGGGACATGAGGACGAACGTCGACAGGATTCTGCTGCCGCTGCTGCATGCCCTGGCCGCACAATTGTCACCGGCCCAAAGGATATACGCGGAGATGCTTAAGACCAACCTGGAGGACATCACTTCGTCGTTCACCAGCCAATTGTCACTCACCTACCACGCAATGACTCCCATCGAACTCGCCATCTGCAACATGATTCGCAATGGAATGCGCACCAGGGAGATTGCCGAGATACGGAGCGTCTCCGAGGCCACCATCAAACACCACCGCGAGAAGATCCGACGCAAACTCAGAATCACCAACAGGGATGTCAATCTCGCCACGTTTCTGCAGTCCAACATGCGGGAGCAGCAGTGAGGCACGCGGAAGCCGGCTACGGGCAATTGGCCGTCGTTCGACTGAAGCACAAGTGCGGCACGAGAACGTAGACGCTGGAGTCACTGCTACAGTCAGCCGATCGGCGGCAATGGAAAGGGGCGGCACCCTGACGGCGCCGCCCCTTGATGTGCGGTGGTGGAGCGGGAGACGGGATTCGAACCCGCGACACCCTGCTTGGAAGGCAGGAACTCTACCGCTGAGTTACTCCCGCTCGGTCGACGAATTATAGCAGCTAGTCAGGGTGGAAGTTCGCCTTCCGCTTCTCCACAAACGCACCGGTGCCCTCTTCGAGGTCAGGATGGCTCCAGCACTGCCCGAAGCACTGGGTCTCAAGCATCAGGGCATTGTCCAGCGACAGGTCATAGCCATAGTTCATCGCGAGCTTGCACATCTTCAGAGCGTGCGACGGTTTGGCCGCGAGCTTCAACGCGAACTTCTTCGTCTCCTCGATGAGCTGGTCCGCCGGGAAGACGCGGTTTACGAGGCCGATCTCATAGGCCCTCAGCGCCGTTATCTGCTCCCCACCATAGACGAGTTCGTGCGCGATGCCAAGGCCTACGAGCCGGGCGAGGCGCTGCGTGCCTCCCATACCGGGGATGAGGCCCAGCAGTATCTCGGGCTGGCCGAACTTCGCGTTCTCAGAGGCAAAGCGCATGTCACAGGCCATGGACATCTCGCAGCCACCTCCAAGCGCGTAGCCGTTGACCGCCGCGATGATGGGCTTGCCCATGGACTCCATGATGCGGGCGACATCGTGACCCTTCTTCGCAAAGGGAAGCATCTCCGGCGCAGTCTTCCCGCGGAACTCCGTGATATCAGCACCGGCCACGAAGGCCTTCTCGCCTGACCCTGTCAGGATGATGGCGCGAACATCGTCGTTTGCATCAAGCATCGAGAACGCGGCGCCAAGCTCTCCCACCGTCTCCAGGTTGAGCGCGTTGAGGACCTTGGGCCTGTTCACGGTGATGACCGCGATAGGCCTTTCAATCTCAACAATCAGGTTCTTGAATTCCATATCCTTCCTCCGTTGACTCTACCCGCTCTGCTACTTGGCGGAGTAGTCGTAGAAACCGCGACCCGTCTTGCGACCCAGGAACCCGGCTGCGACGTACTTCTTGAGCAACGGACACGGCCGGTACTTTGAATCGCCGAAGCCGTCATACAGGACATTCATGACATGAAGCAGCACGTCGAGGCCGATGAGGTCGGCCAACTCCAGGGGGCCCATCGGGTGATTGAAGCCAAGCTTGAGACATGCATCGATGGACTCGACGGTGCCTACGCCCTCGTAGAGGGTATACATGGCCTCGTTCATCATCGGCACCATGATGCGGTTGGCGATGAAGCCCGGGAAGTCATTCGCTTCCACGGGACTCTTGCCCAGCTTCTCAGCGAGCGCGGCAGTCGTGTCGTACGTCTCTCTCGAAGTGGCGAGACCGTTGATGACTTCGACCAGCTTCATGACCGGTGCCGGGTTGAAGAAGTGCATGCCGACTACCTTGTCAGCACGCTTCGTAGCCGCGGCGAGGCGCGTTATCGGGATGGAAGAAGTGTTGGTGGCAATGATGACGCCCGGCTTGCAGGCCTCGTCCAGCTTCCTGAAGAGGTCGAGCTTCAATTCCAGCGTCTCCGTCGCCGCCTCGATGACAAAGTCGACATCCTTCATGTCGGCGACGTCGCTGCTCTTCCGTATCTTTCCCAGGATGGCAGCCTTCTGGTCGGCGGAGATGCGCTCCTTGTCAACCTGACGTTGCAGGTTCTTATCGATGGTGGACATACCCCGGTCAACAAACTCCTGCTTTATGTCATTCATAATGACATTCAGTCCGCCTACCTGCGCCGCAACCTGGGCGATACCATTTCCCATGGTTCCGGCGCCGATGACTCCAACGGTCTTGATATCCATGGCTCCTCCTTGCGAATCTGCGTCAACTCCACACGGAGCGACGTCCAGTCTACCAGCCGTGTCCCACCGGCGCAATCGTTGCGGGTCTGTTCCGCATCCCGCCGGGGGACTCCACGCACAGAGAGGGGGCGGCGCCTTCAGCAGACGCCGCCCCCTCGTTGGCTACCAGAGTGGTCGGGGTGAGAGGACTCGAACCTCCGACCTCATGGTCCCAAACCATGCGCGCTACCAACTGCGCCACACCCCGGCCGAGTCAACTCACACCTTCACGGGTGCACTATCAGGCCGCGGGCTTGGAAGCCGCCACCTTCCGCTGCAGAGCGGCCCAGTTCTTGTCAACCAGCGCCTGAGCCTCTTCGATGTCGGACGGCGTCAAGTGGCGGAACCGCCCCTGGGGTTTGAAGAGTTCAGAGACCGGCTTCAGCTTCGCCGGGTTGACGTTCAACTTGTACGCGCCACCCTCGAGCTCCCACAAGGGGAACACACCAGTCTCAACTGCGAGCTTGCCGATCTCAACCGACAAGTTGGGGGCAGAGCGCCATCCCGTCGGACACACCGAGTATACATGAATGTACGCCGGCCCCTTCGCTTCGGCGGCCTTCTTGACCTTGGCCATGTAGTCGAACGGGTAGCTGGCACAGGCGGTCGCAACGTAGGGGATGTTGTGGTCGGCTACGATGGCCGGCACATCCTTCTTGTACGTCTGCTGGCCCTGAATCACCGAGCCAACCGGCGTGGTGGAAGTCGACGCGCCATGAGGTGTGGCGCTGGACCGCTGGATGCCGGTGTTCATGTACGCCTCATTGTCCATGCAGATGTACACGATGTCATGGCCACGCTCGAGCGTACCGGACAGAGAGCCGAGCCCGATGTCCGCAGTGGCGCCATCGCCCGCAAAGCACACGATGTTGATCTTCTGTGGAGTGCGCTTGCCTTTCTCCTCCAAAATGCGATGTGCCGCGTCTATGCCGCCGGCGACCGGAGACACGTTCTCGAACAGCGTCTGCATCCACGTCACTTCCCACGCCGCGTCCGGATAGGCAGAGCCGACGCCGGACCAGCAACTGGCGGGGGTGCAGCAGATGGTCTCTTTACCAAGAACCTTGAGGGCAAGCCTGACGTTGATTGCGAGCCCGCAACCCTGGCAGGCACGATGACCGGAGGAAAGGAGTTCTTCTTTCGTAACCTGGTTCTTACCGAACTTGACGAATTCTTTTTCCATGCTTGTTTACCCCCTTATGCCCACGGTCTCGACCATCTCCTGACGGCCACTCTTGCAGATGGCATTGCCGCGGTCGATGACTTCCTCGAACTCCTCGACCTCGAGAATGCGTCCGCAGAATGCACCGAGAATGCCGGCGACCTTGAGGTCATTGCGCACGCCGAAGAGTGCAGCCTTCACCTCGCCGATGATGGGGCCCGTGGGGCCGCCAAGGGTTGGAGCGCGGTCGAAGACCACCAGGTTCTCGGCGCCCTTGACCGCCTCGTACAGGTCCTCAAACGGGAACGGCCTCCAGAGATGGAGCGTGATGAGGCCAACGCTCTCGCCCTGTGCGCGCTTCTTGTCGACGGCTACTTTCGCGGTCTCGGCAAGTCCGCCCGTGACCATGATGAGCGTCTTGGCGCCGTCGGCCTTGTAAGAATCAATCGGGTTATAGTACCGGCCGAACCGTTTCCCGAAGTCCTTCCAGACTTCCTTGATTACCGGTAGAGTCTCGCGAATGCCGATATCCTGGGCCTTCTTGACTTCCGCGTACGTAGTCGGGCTCATCACACTGCCGTAGCAGCAGGGATTGTCGGTATCAAACACGTACGGATGCTTGTAGGGCGGCAGGAACGCGTCGACTTCCTCTTGCTCCGGCAGCACAACCGCCTCAACCACATGCGACAGAGTGAAGCCATCCATGTGGACCATGAACGGCAGCAGAACACGCGGATCCTCTGCGATGCGGAATGCGGCAAGGGTGAAGTCGAAGATCTCCTGGTTGTTGGCCGCGAACACCTGCAGCCACCCGGTGTACGTGGCGCTCATCGCGTCGGAGTAGTCGCCCCAGATATTGGCCGGCAGACCCACGGCGCGATTGGACACGGCCATCACTACCGGAAGACGAAGGCCGGACACGAAGTAGAGCACCTCGTGCATCAGGAAGAACCCCTGAGACGCGGTGGCGGTAAACGTCCTGGCGCCCGCGCCCGACGCGCCCCAGCACGCGCTCATGGCCGAATGCTCTGATTCAACCGGGATGAACGCAGCTTTCAGTTCGCCGTTGTTGACGAACTCGGCCATGCGCTCAATGATGTGAGTCTGCGGAGTGATGGGGTACGCGGCAACCACATCGACATCCGCCATTTTCGCCGCTTCAGCAGCAGCGAAGGAACCCTCCAGCGGTACTCGTCTGCTCATTAGGCTCCCTCCTCAACCATTGTAATTGCGTCTTTCGGACACACGTTGGCACAGATACCGCAACCTTTGCAGTAGAAGAGGTTGGCTTCGAATGTGCCGTCGTCGTTCTCTTTGATGCAGGCATCAGGACACATGAGCCAGCACATGCCGCACTTGATGCACTTGGCTTTGTCCACAACCGGCTTGTCGGTCCGCCAGTCGCCTGTCTTGTAGTCTTTCGCGCCGCCTGCGTACGGCAGAACGTTGCCGAACGAGGCTTCCTGCCACGTAGGCAGGGCCGATGGGCGAACCTGTTGTTTCTTTGCCATCGTTAGTCCTCCATGTCGAGCTCGTCGTAAGCTCGCGTCATCGACTTGATGTTCCCGGCAGCTCTATCGCCGAACCGTCCCTTGAGTTCGTGCTCAAGGCTCTCTATCTTGACCGCCTTGATGACGCGGTTCAGGGCCCCCATCATCGCGGTATTGGCGATGGGGAGTTTGATGGTCTCGCGGGCGATCTTCAGCGCGTCAACCGTCGCCACCTTCCACTTGAAGCCGTACTTCTTCTTCAGTTCTTTGGCGCTCAGCGGCGAGTTGACAATGATTATGCCGTTGGCCTTGAGCCCGACAGTCACGTCAATCTGATCCAGAAGCTTGGGGTCAATCACGACGAGGACATCGGGCTTCGTGATGTCCGTTCGCACGCGGATGAACTCATCGCTGATTCTCAGATACGCGGTCACCGGTGCCCCCCGGCGCTCAGGGCCGAAGCTCGGAAAAGACTGGGCAAATTTCCCCTCTTCGATGACCGCGGCGGCGAACAGCTCTGCAGACGTCACAGAACCCATTCCTCCCCGTCCGTGCCATCTCACCTCAAGCATCTCAGGCATAGCGTGATACCTCCTTCAGTTCCTGATGGAATGACAACAACAGTCGCATACGATGTAACTGAGTGCTGTACGAACGTGCGGGAGCGGATGTCGCAACACAAGCCAATCGGTAACATCCCGTCCGTATCTTACCATATTTCGTATACGAAAAGCGGCAATCCGTTGCGACTACTTCGCGGCAGAACGCGCTGCCTTATCCTTGAGGATGGCATAGTCGAGATTCACCTTATCCTGGATATTCGCAATTTCTCCCGGAGACAGGTGACGGAAGCGCCCCTGGACTTTGAGGTATTCCTCAACGGGCTTGAGCTTCGGCAAATCGACATTCAGCCGGTACTGTCCATTCTCAATCTCGTAGAGAGGGAATATCCCGGTCTCGGTTGCGAGCTTGCCGACCTCGATAGTCTTGTTGGATGCGGTGCGCCACCCGGTCGGACAGACCGTGTGCACGTGGATGTACGCAGGCCCCTTTGCCTCAATCCCCTTCTTGACCTTGTTCATAAGATCGAACGGGTAGCTGGGGCACGCAGTGGCCACGTATGGAATGCCGTGCGCAGCGAAGATCTCAACCAGGTTCTTCTTCTGGGTGCTCTGCCCCATGCTGAGCTTCCCCGCAGGAGCGGTCGTAGTCGAGGCGCCGTAGGGAGTCGCGCTGGACCTCTGGATGCCCGTATTCATGTACGCTTCGTTGTCCCAGCAGACATACAGGAAGTCGTGACCGCGCTCGAAGGCGCCGGACAGCGATTGCAGGCCGATGTCGCTTGTCGCGCCGTCGCCGCCCATCGCCACAAACTTGATGTCTCGCTCAGGCGCCTTGCCCTTGCGCATCATCGCCTTCAGACCGGCCTCGACGCCTGACATCGTAGCCCCCGTGTTCTCAAACAGCGTGTGGATCCACGGGAGCTGCCATGACGTGACAGGCAGCGGAGAAGTACACACTTCATCGCAACCAGTCGCCATCGCGATAATCGCGTCGTGCCCGACCGCTTTGCAGACAAGCCGTATGGCGAGGGCCTCGCCGCAGCCGGTGCAGAATGTGTGTCCCGGCGCCAGGTACTCTTTGGAGTCGATCTGGTACTTGCCGACCTTCACGGTATCAGATGCCATGACTACCCCCTTACTCCTGTGCCGGTTGCGAGTCCTCGTACGAGGATGGGCTCATACAGGAAATCAGAGCCTTTCTGAGCGACTTCATTGCCACGGTCTATCATGTAGGCGAAGGCTTCAGCATCGACTTCGCGGCCACCGATGCCGCCGATGAAACTGACGACCTTGGGCCTGGGCTCCATGTCATAGAGCGCGGACCTGAGTTCCGACGCCACGGGTCCACAGGGACCGCCGAACGAGAAGCAGCGATCCAGGACCACGAGCGTCTTGACACCCTTGACCGCTCGCTGGAAGTCGGCAAACGGGAATGGACGCCACAGCCGGATATTGAGGTGACCGACAGCCTCGCCCTTGGCCCGCTTATCATCAACGACCATCTTCGCCGTCTCACCGAGACTGCCCATGGTAACGAGGAGCGTCGACGCTCCTTCACCACGATAGGTTTCGATCGCGCTGTATTTCCTGCCGAAAATGTCGGCGAACTCCTTCCAGCCCTTGTCCAGTACCGTGCGCGATTCGCGCAGCGCCATCTCCTGGGCGACCTTGACCTCTGTGTATATCTCGGGCAGACCGAAGCAGCCGTGAGAAGTAGGAGAGTCAGGGTTCAGTGCAAGCCGGTACTTGTAGGCAGGCAAGAAGCGGTCCACGTCCTTCTGGTCAGGGAGAAGGAGAGGCTCCGTCACATGAGACAGGATGAAACCATCGAGGTTCACCATCGCCGGAAACATCACTGCGGGATCCTCCGCAACACGGAACGCCCACAGCGTCATATCGAAGGACTCCTGGTTGTTCTGGCAGAATACCTGTATCCAGCCGGTGTCACGGCATGCCATTACGTCGGAGTGGTCACACCAGATGTTGATTGGGGCGGAGAGAGCGCGGTTGCAGACCGCCATCACTATCGGATACCGGTGGGAAGCCGCGATATACAGGGCTTCATGCATCAACTCCAGTCCCTGGCCGGCGGTCGTGGTGAATGAGCGTGCGCCAACCGCAGCCGAGCCGAGCACACAACTCATGGCTGAGTGCTCAGACTCAACCGGCACGTAGGCAGCATCCAGCTCTCCGTTGGCCACCATCTCAGCGAGCCGCTCGGGTATGTGAGTCTGAGGAGTGATGGGGTAGGCAGCCACGAGGTCGACATCGACCATCTTGACGGCTTCAGCCACGGCGTGGGACGCTTCGAGGACGACTCGTTTGCTCACTGCTCAACCTCCTCGATCATGGTGATGGCGTCCTTCGGGCACACCTCAGCGCAGATGCCACACCCCTTGCAGTGAAACAGGTCAGGCTCGAAATAGCCGTTGTCCAGCGGGGTAATGGCCGCATCCGGGCAATGGAGCCAGCAGATGCCGCACTTGATGCATTTCGCCCTCTCAACGACTGGATGTTCCGTTCTCCAGTCGCCGGTGCGCTTGCAGCTCGCGCTTCCAGGCTCGGTCACGATGGCCCCTAACTCGACATCATTCCAGGGCACTTCGCCAGCCAGCTTGTATCCCTTCATCGCCATTATGCTGCTCCTTCGACTGCCAACTCGTCGTAGGCGCGCTGCATCGCCGCGAAGTTCTGAGAAGCGCGCGAACCGAAGCGTTCCTCCAGCGACTCCTTCATGGCTTCAAGCTGAATCACCGGTGACAGCCTGAGAAACGCGCCGATCATGGCAGTATTGGTGATGGGCACACCGATCGTCTCACGCGCGATGTGCGTAGCATCGACGGACGCGACGCGCCACTTGTAGCCGAAATCGGCCTTCAGTTGGGCAGGGCTGCGGGATGAATTGATAATGAGGATGCCGTTGTCCTTCAGTCCCTCGGTTACGTCCACAACCTTGAGCAGCCGGGGGTCTATGACAACTACTACATCTGGGGTGCGGACATTGGTGCGGGTGCGAATGAACTGATCACTGATACGGAGAAAAGCTACTACAGGTGCTCCTCGTCTCTCGGGTCCGAAGCTGGGAAATGATTGAGTGAACTTTCCTTCGCCGGCTGCGGCCCTTGCCAGGAGCTCCGCAGAGGTCACCGCCCCCAACCCCCCTCGCCCATGCCACCTCACCTCGAGCAATTCGGCCATGGGGAACCCTCCTTATGGTGTGGGAAAACATACCCCTGAAGGGACTCGAACCCTTGCCACTGGCTCCGGAGGCCAGTGCTCTATCCACTGAGCTACAGGGGCCACTGCGGGCAAGTTTACCACCGGCATACCCGAGTGGCAACACCCGTCAGCCCGCCCCGTGCGTGAACAGTACGTATGCGACCACGAGGTAGGACGCAACGAGAATCGGGCCGTACCAGCTCAGCCGTCCGACCACATAGTTGTCCCTCGGTCGCGCGATGGCCAGGGAGACCACCAGTGTCATCAACAGCGCAGCGCCCACCACGACGAGGTTCACCTGCGAAGTCGCAGCAAAGATCGAGCCTCGAACATAGAAGAGGTCCACCAAGCCTACCATGGCGGTATCGAGCATGTTGGCGCCAAGGATATCGCCCAAAGCGAGATCCGGCACCCCCATCCGCACTGCCGAGATGGACACCACAATCTCCGGGGCGGACGTCGCAACGGCCAGAAAGAGGTTGCCAACGAAGCTGGTACCCCACCCTGTCACATCGGCGATACGGTCGCCTGTGAAGGAGAGCCACACACCTGCGGCCACAACAACGGCGGCCGCAAGATAGAAGCGAATGAACACGCCCCTCAATGTGAGATTGGCATACCTCTCGGTAGTCTCTCGTTCTTCTGTCGCGGTGTGCCGCTTCTCCGCTCCCAGTATCCGTCTCACCGCGAGCGGATACATCACCACAAGGAGGACGGCCGGCAGACTCAGCCAGCCGAGCGAAGGCATCCCAACACGCGGCGAAAGATACAGCCCGAGTCCTGCCAGCACCAGCAGGCCCATGCCCCACCGGGCGCCGGGCAACTGGCGGGAGCTTACCTGACTGAGTGCGGGAATGCGCTGGCGATTCAGACCATCAAGGATGGCCACGATGGTCAGGTTGAAGCACACGCTGCCAAGCAGCGTGCCGAATGCCAGGTTCGGCGAATCTACCAGGACTGCTGAACTGATGCCTGTGGCCATCTCAGGCATGGCCGTGATGGATGCGACGAGCACTATCCCGATCCAGATGCGGCCAAGCTGTGTCTTCTCGGAGATGGCATCCGCATACTTCGTCAGCCGCGTACCGGCAGCGAGGATGAGGGCAAGGCAGGTGAGAAACTCAAGCCATACCAAATCGGACCTATTCTACTACAGTCTCGTCCCACCACCCACCACAACAGCGTCTTCCCGACGGCCGCAGGCAACTGCGCTTCGTGAACACCCACACCCACAGAAACCCGGCTCCGTTCACGTCTTCCGTTCTCGGACGAGTCGGACGCACGATTACGAATCCTCGTATGGTATACTCTCGTCCGTTTGGAGAGGTGACCGAGTGGCTGATGGTGCCGCTCTCGAAAAGCGGTGTGCAGCAATGCATCGTGGGTTCAAATCCCACCCTCTCCGCGGAGAGGTGCTGGAGTGGCCGATCAGGCGCGCCTGGAGAGCGCGTGTCGCGCAAGCGACCGTGGGTTCGAATCCCACCCTCTCCGCCATTCCTCTAACCGGAATCGGCGGGAGCAACTGATTCGGCGTAGCTCGTAGTACTCAGCATCTCAATCCCCACGGGACTCATTCCCACCGCCGGCCAGCGCACACACTGTTCCACCGGCACGAGCATATCGCACCCGTGTGCTACAATCGGCGCTCGGCTCCGCAATCGACTTATGGATGAACTGGGTTACTGGGTGGCGCTGTCTCGCGTTGCCGGCATAGGGTATGGAAGGCTCCGCCTGCTGAAGGCGCGCTTCGGCTCGCTTGAGCGAGCCTGGGGCGCATCGGTGGAGGAGTTGCGCGCCTCCGGGTTGGACGACCGCGTGTCAATCCACCTCTGCCAGTCCCGCGAAGCGCTCTCCCCCGAGGCGGAATTGGCGAGGCTCGAACAGTTCGGCGTGGCGGCATTCACCGTCGACGACCCCCGTTACCCGGCGCTTCTGCGTGAGGCGCCCGACTGTCCTCCGGTGCTCTACGTCCGCGGCACTCTGCCTACGCCGGACCGCTTGCTCCTGGCCATAGTCGGAACGAGGCGTCCCACCGCCTACGGAAAACAGGCTGCGTCCGAACTGGTCGACGGCTTGACGTCCTCCGGTGTGGTGACGGTGAGCGGCCTGGCACGCGGAATCGACACCATGGTGCACCGTGAGACACTTGAGCGCGAAGGCACGACCATCGCGGTGCTGGCCGCAGGGCTTGACGCGGTGTACCCGGCGGAGAACCTCGCGCTGGCCCGGCGCATCCTCGCGAGCGGGGCGCTTGTGAGCGAACATCCCCCGGGAGTGAAGTTGAGGAAGGAGAACTTCCTGCGCCGGAATCGCATCATGAGCGGTCTCAGCCGCGGCACTGTGGTGGTGGAAGCCGGTGAGCACAGCGGAGCGCTGGCAACGGCCCGGAACGCCCTGGACCAGAATCGAGAGGTATTCGCACTCCCGGGCAGCGTCTTCTCTCCAGAGAGCAGGGGCACCAATCACCTCATTCAGCGCGGCGAGGCCAAGCTGGTGCTGTCAGCGGAGGACGTGCTCGCGGAGTTCGGGTTGGATGCATCGACGACGCGCGACAACACCCGGCGCCCGCTGCAGGCCGACGCACTGCAGGTGAGATTGCTCGCCGAGATGGGCGCTTCCCCGGTGCACTCGGACGATCTGGCCCGACGCCTGAGCGTCTCCAGCCAGGAGGTCTCCGCAGCGCTCACGCTACTTGAGCTGCAGGGCGTGGTACAGGACCTGGGGGGCATGCAGTATGTTGTATCAAGCCGATGGTTATCGGAGGTATCGTGAACAAGGGTCTCGTCATAGTTGAATCGCCCGCGAAGGCGCGCACCATCGGCAAGATGCTGGGCCGCCAATATCAGGTGGTCGCATCCATGGGGCATATCCGCGACCTTCCGAAGAGCAAGCTCGGCGTCGACGTCGACCATGACTTCGAGCCCACCTACTCTGTCCCCCGCGCCAAGTCGAAGGTCGTGTCAGAGATACGTACCGCGGCGACCAAGGCCGACGCCATCTTCCTCGCAACGGACCCGGACCGTGAGGGTGAGGCTATTTCATGGCACCTCATCGCCGCCGCTCATCTCGATGTTGATGGCCGTCCCTTGCGCCGTGTTGTGTTCCACGAGATAACCGCGGACGCAGTCCAGAAAGCGTTCAAGAACCCCCGGGACCTCGACATGAACCTCGTGAATGCCCAGCAGGCTCGAAGGGTGCTTGACAGGCTGGTCGGCTACAAGCTCAGCCCACTCCTCTGGAAGAAGGTCCAGCGCGGGCTGTCAGCCGGTAGAGTACAGTCGGTGGCCGTCCGCATCGTCGTGGAACGCGAGAGGGAGATACTGAGCTTCGTCGCGACCGAGTACTGGCTGCTGCAGGTGAAGCTCGGGCGTTCGACAGGAGTTGAGTCATTCTGGGCGAAGGTTGTGGGACTCAGGGGCCGGGGCAAGCTGGTGGTATCAAGCGAGCACCTCGCACTGGATGCGGTGTCCCGGTTGGCTACGGCTGACTATACCGTGACCGACGTCAAGGTGAAGGATGTGCCGAGGCGGCCGTCCGCTCCGTTCATCACGAGCACGATGCAGCAGGAGGCGTCGCGAAAGTACCGTTTCACCGCAAGCCGTACCATGGCGCTCGCGCAGCAGTTGTACGAGGGCGTTACCCTCGGGAAGGGCGAGTCCACCGGTCTCATCACCTATATGCGAACCGACTCCCCGAGGATGGCGCCTGCCGCCATCTCTGAGATACGCGACTTCATCGCCGCCACCTTCGGCCCGGAGTTCATGCCTGCCAAGCCGTATCTGTATGCCACCAAAGGCAAGTTCGCCCAGGAAGCTCACGAGGCCATCCGCCCCACCAGCGTTGCCAACACTCCTGAGAAGGTGAAACCATTCCTGGACGCCGCACAGTTGAAGCTGTATTCGCTCATCTGGCAAAGAGCCGTCGCGAGCCAGATGTCCCCATCGGTGAGCGAGGTCACGACCGTCGGCATCGACGCCCGACTCAAGGACGACTCCGGTTTCCTGCTGGAGGCGTCAAGCACGAAGATGAAGTTCCCGGGTTTCACGCGCCTTTATGTGGAATCTACGGATGACCCGGACGGCGAAGACCAGCGTGTCGTTCTCCCGGATGTGCACAAGGGAGAGCGCCTCATCTACAAGGACGCCGCGAAAGAGCAGAAGTTCACGCAGCCTCCGCCCAGATATACCGAGGCAACGCTTGTCAAAGCGCTCGAACAGAAGGGAATCGGGCGGCCCAGTACGTACGCGCCGACACTTTCCGTCATCCAGATGCGCGAGTACGTGGTCAAGGAGGCGGGCAAGTTCGTGCCGACGAAGTTGGGCTTCGTGGTGAACGACCTGCTGGTTGAGCATTTCCCCAAGGTAGTGGACATCGGATTCACCGCCCGCATGGAGGGAGAGCTTGACGACATCGCGAGCGGCGAACGTGAATGGGTCGCCGTAGTGCGCGACTTCTACGTCCCCTTCGCGACCGAGCTCGACGGCGCGGAGGAACGCGTGAAACGTGTCGATGTGACGGAGCAGACTGACAAGGTCTGCCCAAATTGCGGACGTCCCATGGTCGTACGTTCGGGGCGGTTCGGCAGGTTCATCGCCTGCAGCGGGTATCCCGAGTGCAAGACGACCCTGAAGATAGTGAAGTCGACGGGCGCCAAGTGCCCTGAGTGCGGCGCAGACATCATCGAGAAGCGGACCAAGAAGAAGAAGACTTTCTACGGATGCAGCCGGTATCCTGAGTGCCAGTTCGCCACAAACCGCAGGCCTCTGCCGAAGCCCTGCCCCAAGTGCGGCAAGCTGTTGCTCCCCTACGGCAAGACCAAGGGGAAGTGCGCAAGTTGCGGTGCGGTGACTGCCGTGGAGGCCGAAGCCACAAGCGCTGAGGGAGAGAGTGAGTAGCCCGCTACCCGCCCCGTACGACGCGCGCGTCGAGCGCGTCAGACGAGAGATCAAGGAGCGTGGCATCCAGTGCCTGCTGGTCTCCTCTCGCGAGAACGTTCGCTACCTTGTCGGATTCTCCGGCTCGGCTGGCTGGGTTCTGGTGACTGAAGCCGACATCGTCCTCGCCACGGACGCACGCTACATCGAACAAGTGCGCCTCGACCTCGGCAATTCCTGCACCCGACTTGCGGACGCAGGGCTCAACGCCTTCGCGGTCTCATATGTCGCAACGTGTGGGGCCGCCGTACTGGGATTCGAAGCCGAACACCTGTCGTATGCCGGCGCCAGGACCCTTGAGAACGCCATCGAGCTATCCGGCGCCTGCTGTGAGGTACGCCCGACCGAAGGAATCGTGGAGGGTCTGCGTGCGGTGAAGGACGACGGCGAGCTTGCCGCCATGACGCGTGCCGCCGCTCTGGCGGACGGCGCCATCGCACATGCGCGCGCAGTCGTCCGCTGCGGGATGACAGAGCATGAGCTTGCCTGGGAACTGGAGAAGTGGATGCGGGAGCATGGAAGCGGCCCCGTCCCATTCGGCATCATCGTAGCCTCGGGCCCCAACGCCGCGCTCCCGCACGCGACTCCCGGCGAGAGACAGTTCGCCGCAGGCGAACCCATCGTCATCGATCTCGGAGCGACCTGGGGTGGCTACTGCAGCGACCTCACGAGAACGCTGTTCCCGGACCACATACCCCCACCGTTCGATTCTGTGTACGGCACTGTGCTCTCAGCTCATATGGCGGCGCTCCAGGGCGCCCGAGCCGGTATGAGGATGGCTGAGGTTGATGGGCTGGCACGAAGAGTGATGGTGGACGCCGGCTTCGCGGACCGCTTCACGCACGGACTCGGGCACGGCGTGGGCCTGGAGATCCACGAGAGGCCTGCCGTCAGCAGCCGCTCGACGGACATCCTTCTCGACCGCATGGTCTTCACCATCGAGCCCGGGATTTACCTTCCGGGCCAAGGTGGTGTTAGAATTGAAGACACTGTGGCGATGCTCGAAGGCATGCCACGGTCGTTCTCCCATTCCGACAAAGAAAACCCGGTCGTGTAAGAGCAATCGGGCCGCACCGAGCCTGACAGTCGGGGCGCCGAGCGTGCAGCAGGCCGGAACCGGTTCTCGGGATAGAGTCTCATCTCTACCCATCGAAAGGAGTCACATATGATAGACGCAGGGCAGCTGCGAAAAGGGATTGCCATCGAACTCGAAGGCAAGATCTACCAGGTAGTTGAGTACACGCACATCAAGATGGGGCGAGGTTCCGCGCAGGTGAAGCTGCGCCTCCGCGACGTGCGAGGAGGCGGCATGGTGGAGCGAGCCTTTCAGGCAACTGAGCGCTTCGAGCCTGCGTTCCTCGAGCACCGCCCGGTGCAGTTCCTCTACGCCGAAGGCGATGCCTATAACGTGATGGACACCGAGTCGTACGAGCAGTACGAATTGCAGGCTGAACAGATCGGCGACGGCGTGAAGTTCCTGAAGGACGGGCTCATGCTCGAAGTCCTGATGCACAGCGGCAGTGTAGTCACTGTGGAGTTACCAACTGCCGTCGAACTGGCCGTCGTCGAGACTGACCCGGGATTCAAAGGCAACACCGCGACCGGCGGCAGCAAACCAGCAAAGCTGGAATCCGGGGCGGTCGTACAGGTTCCGCTGTTCATCGCTGTTGGCGATGTGTTGAAGATCGACACGCGCACCGGTACCTACATAGAGAAAGCTTCGTGATCTCCGTAGATCTGCACCTTCATACGTGCCATTCGTATGACTGCGCCACGCCGCTTCACGACGTGGTTCGCAGGTGTCGCGAGGCAGCACTGGATTGCGTGGCGGTCACCGACCACAACACCATCTCCGGAGCACTGAAGCTCCGTGACGCCGGTGGCATCCGCGTCATCGTCGGAGAAGAAATCAGCACTGCTGACGGGGAGCTGCTGGGACTGTTTCTGACCGAGCCGGTCTCCCGCGGACTCTCCGCCCTCGAGACCGTCGACCGGGTGAAAGCGCAGGGGGGCCTCGTCTGCATCCCGCACCCACTTGGGCGCAGGCCTTTCTCTCCCCGGAACGACATGGGTCACATTCAAGATGGAGTGTACGTCCCCTCGCCATGCGTCACCCGGGCCAGCCGGCTTCTCACCAAGGACGTCATCGCCCGGGTCGACATGCTTGAAGCCATCAATTGCCGCACGCCTTTCGCCAGCACGTGGAAGGCGATGAGCCGGCTTGTCGAGCTGAGCAACCTCCCCTCGACCGCGGGCAGCGATGCGCACACAGCCGGCGAGATCGGGCGCGGCCGCGTGGTGATGGCCGACTTCACCGATGCGCAGAGCTTCCTCGCAGCCATTCGAAACGCCAGGGTGTCCGGGGTCAGGTCCAGCGTGTTCGTGCATTTCGCAAGCATGTATGCGAAACTGGGGAGAAGAGGATGCTCAGACTAGGGTGGATGTCCACTGCGCGCGGCGAGGGCTCCTTCGCGCTGCTGCGCTTCGTCTGCGAGAACATCGATGCGGGACACCTCGACGCCCGCATCTCCGTCGTCATCAGCAACCGAGAACCGGGGGAGGCTGCCCAGACAGACCGTTATTTCGAATACGTCCGGTCAAGAGGACTTCCTCTCATTTGCGAATCTTCGACTAAGTTCCGGCGGACCGCTCCGGGGGATGACTGGCGAACGAGATTCGACCGCATCCTGGCGAGCCGCATAGAGCAGTACGACGTCGACGTCATCTTCATGGCGGGCTACATGCTCATCGTCAGCGATTTCCTGTGCACGCGCTTTCCGCTGCTCAACCTGCACCCCGCATTGCCGGGCGGCCCCAGGGGCACGTGGAAAGAGGTGATGGATGAACTGGCTCACACAGGCGCCACTCACACGGGCGCCATGATACACGTAGCTACGCCGGTGTTAGACCGTGGCCCCACGGTCTCCTACTTTTCTTTCCCGCTGAAGGGCGAGCCATTCGACTCGCTGCGCGAGGCGGCCGACACGGCGGGGCTTGCCGCTGCGATACGCGCGGAGGAGCTGCGGCGTGAGTTCCCGTTGATTCTGACCACGCTGCGAGCCCTCGCTGCAGGTCGCATCGTCATCTCCTCGCTGCACGCGTACGACGAGGCTGGCAGGACACTGGATAGGGGCATGGACCTGTCAGCCGAAGTCGAGCGACAGCTCGACGCGCCCGGCTCCGACGGGTAGACAGGCGCCTGTCCGCGCTGCTACGGGGCCAACGCGCCTCTCACGGCCGGGATTCATCCACGAATAAGACAGCGCGGGCACGCACCACAAGGGTCCGTGCCCGCGCTCAATTGACGGACGATGTCCTACGGGACGATCGCGTTGCCGGGGTTCAGTATGTTGTTGGGATCAAAGGCCTTCTTGATATCCCGCATGATCTGCTTCTGTCGCTCGTCAGTGTAGCGGTCAAGCATGCGGATACCCTTCTTGCCTATCCCGTGCTCCGCGGTAATCGTTCCCCCAAGGCTCATGGCAAGAGCGTATATCTCGTCCTTGATGCCCTGAAGCAGACCGCGGTCCGCGACTTCCTGCTTCAGAATGTGGTGGAAGTTGCCGTCGGCAACGTGCCCGACAACGGGAATCTTCACGCCATACCTGGCCGCAATCTCATCCACCCCATTCATGAATGTAGCTACTTCGCCGGGAGGTACCGCAGTGTCGAGGGAGTCGGCATTCGGCGAAACCGCCGACTGGACCTCACTGCGAATCTTCAGGATGGATGCCTGCTCCTCTCGGCGTTCCGCGATAAGCGTGTCGACCGACTTGTGCGCCTGACACACCTTCTCCACCTGCTCGGCCTGGTAGTAGACCTCATCCTCGTTGGCGCCGGTGAGTATGATGATGAGGTATGCCTTGCCTTTCTGTGCCGGCCACGTCATCCCGAGGTACTTGGCCGTTAGCTCGGCAATCTCACGGTCCATGAACTCGATGGCGAGCGGGATGATGCCCGCCTGCAGGATGGCAGGTACCGCGTTGACCGCCTCAGTGCGGTCCTCGAAGGAGATCACCATTGTGGCCGTACCGGGGAAGCGGGGATAGAGCCGGAGGATGACCTTTGTAACCACGCCGAGTATGCCCTCACTGTCCACCATCAGGTGCAGCAGCGGAAGTCCGGAGTTGTTCTTGAGGAGCTTACCGCCCATCTTGACTATCTCGCCCGTGGGCAGCACGACCTCCAGTCCCTTGACGTAGTTCCGCATCACGCCGAACTTCACCGCGCGCGCTCCACCCGCGTTGCAGACAACAAGTCCGCCCAGTTGGGCGCCCTCATCTCCGGGGTGGGGCGGGAAGGACATGTTCTTTGCATCGGCGGCCTCGAGGAGTTGCCCCAGAGTGACGCCCGACTGTGCGACGGCCATCAGACTGCTCGTGTCGATCTCCTCGATCTTGTCGAACCTCTCCATCGAAATGACCACACCGTCCAGCGTCGGGATGGCGCCACCGGCCATACCGGTACCTCCGCCCCGTACATACACAGGCGTCTTCTCCTGATTGGCGAGCTTCATAATCGAAGATATCTCTTCGGCCGTCGCCGGCTTGACGACGATGATGTTCTCCGCGGCCTTCGGCATCACAGCCGGAGGCGTGGCATCCACCTTGTACGGCTCTGTCTGTTCCTTGCCGGTGACCACCCAGTCGTTGCCGACAATCTTTCTGAGTGCCTCTGCTGTGATCATGGTACTAGCTCCTTTTGCGCGCCTCGGCGACAAGCTTCGGGACCACCTCATACAAGTCGCCGACAATGCCATAGTCGGCCAGTTTGAAGATCGGAGCCGACGGGTCCGCATTGATGGCGAGGATGACATCGGAATCGCGCATGCCGGCCAGGTGCTGCGGGCTGCCGGACACGCCGACTGCGACGTACAGTTTCGGCTTCACGGTGTTGCCGCTGAAGCCTACCTGATGCTCTTTGCCCATCCAGCCATCATCGACAACCGGACGGGTGCAACCGACTACGCCGCCCAGCGCGTCAGCGAGTTCCTGTATCAGGGCGAAGTCACCAGCGCCCTTGACGCCGCGCCCTCCGCAGACCACCACGTCGGCCTCGGCGATGTTCACCCCACCGGTTCCCTGCTTCTCCACAATCTTGAGGACGGAGTCGACGATATCGGCATCCTTGCGGATGACCTCGCCGGTCCTCTTCGGGTCGCGGGGCAACTTCTGCATCACCTTGTACCGGACGGTGGCCATCTGCGGTCGCGTGGTAGTCCGGATGTGCGCGAAGATGTTGCCGCTGAACGCGGGACGGATCTGGACAAGGTTGCCCTCGTCGCCCACTTCAAGCGCAGTGCAGTCGGCCGTCAGGCCCGTGCCGATGGCAGCCGCGATCCGCGGGGCGAGAGACCGACCAAGGTGCGTGGCGCCGACGAGCAGCGTCTCGGGCTTGACCTCGTTCACGAGGCGGGCGATATTGTGCTTGTAGTTCAGGAGGTCGAACTCTCGGAAGATTGGATTGTCGAAGTAGTAGACCTTCTGGGCTCCATAGTAGAAAAGCTCATTGACTTCCGCTCCCATGTTGGAACCCAGCAATACCGCCGACACCTCGATGCCAAGACGCTTCGCAATCTCGGTGCCCTTGCCCAGCAGTTCGTAGGACACGGGATGAATCTTGCCCTCGCGCTGCTCCGCGAAAACCATCAGTCCTTTGTAGTCTGCGTTGTTCATTTCGCGCTCCCCAGCATGCCGAGTGCCTGGAGGGCATCGGCGACTTTGACTGCGGCATCGTCCGGACTGCCCCGGAATACCTGGCCTTTCCGGCCTTCTTCGGAGGGAATAACGACCTTGTTCAGCCTGGTGGGTGAACCCTTCAGTCCGAAGTTCGTCAGTTCGGCTACGTCCGCCAGTTCTGCGGCGCCCCACTGTTCAATCGTAGCCTTACGAGCCTTCATCTTGTCGGCGAAGCTCGGAAGTCGCGGGGTATTGATGTCCTTGGTCACGGTAAGCAGAGTGGGCAGCGGCGATTCGATGACAAGCCGGTCAGACTCCATTTCAGCCAGCACGGTGATGCCGGAATCACTCGCTTCACGTATCTGCGACACATATGCAATGTGCGGAATGGCAAGCCATTCGGCGATTTCGGGCCCAACCTGGCCGGTATCGCCATCGACTGTCTTCTCTCCACACACGATGAGATCGTATTTGCCGAGCTTCTTGATACCGCTCGCCAGAGCATAGGATGTAGCCCACGTGTCTGCGCCCGCGAATTCCTTGCCTACGAGCAGGATTCCACGGTCAGCTCCCCTGGCAAGGCTGTCTCGAACCGACGTCTCGGCCTGGGGAGGGCCCATGCTGATGGTGGTGACTGTGCCGCCAAGCTTCTCCTTGAGCTGTACTGCTGCCTCGAGCGCATTCAGGTCGAACGGATTGATCTCTCCGGCGGCGGAACTACGGTCGATCCTGCCCGCTTCCGTGTCGAACTTGACGCGCTCCATATCGGGCACTTGCTTGATAGGGACGATTATGTCAATCACTCAGGTTCCTCCATTAGCGTTTTGGCGGGTCCTAGTCGTTGAGGTTCCTTTCCAGGGCCTCCTTTCAGCGCCTCAGCGGCGTGAGCACAACGATTAATCGTACGCGAATACGGGAAGGATGTGCAGGTGAGACTGTCGAAGCCGTGGTTCGCCTGGGTCGTGGTGCGGACGTCCATGTGTCCTCGTAGAGGCTGCCCGCATGGTATCACACCGCCCGCCTCCATTGGTAGAGGCAGGCGTTCAGAACACCGGAAAGCCGGTGGTTCAGTCCCACCGGCCGGTGTTGTGCAGCAGCCACGCCACCACGATGACGAGGAAGACAGTGATGAAGATGACAACCGCGAGGCCAACCTCGCCGAGTCCCCAGAACCGTTCGGACGCAGCCGCGGCGCCCGTCATCACGCTTCCCAGCGGGGCAAGAATGAAGCTCATTTCTTCTCCGGTTTCGTCAGAATCTCGTCGATCAAACCGTACTCCTTGGCCTGGTACGGGTCAAGGTAGAAGTCACGGTCGATGTCGTGCGATATCTTCTCGACGGTCTGACCGGTGTGCGCCGCCAGGATGTCTCGAATCTTCTCCTGCAGCCGCATGATCTCTCGCGCGGCTATCTCGATGTCCGAAGCCTGGCCCTGCGCGCCACCGAGCGCCTGGTGCAGGTGGATGGTCGCGTTGGGCAAAGCATACCGCTTCCCGCGCGCGCCGGCACACAACAACACAGTGCCCATGCTCGCGGCCAGTCCTACGCAGATGGTAGACACCGGGCTGCGCAGCAACTGCATCGTGTCATAGATAGCGAGGCCAGCGCTGATGACGCCACCCGGCGAATGGATATAAAGGCTGATGTCCTTGTCCGGGTCTTCCCTGTCAAGGTACAGGAGCTGCGCAACAATGAGATTCGCCACCTGATCGTTAATAGGCGTACCCAGAAAGACGATCCGTTCCCGTAGCAGCAGAGAGTAGATGTCGTAGGCCCGCTCCCCCCTGGCGCCGGTCTCGGTGACGGTTGGAATGATGATCTGAGAGTGACTATTCATTCTTCTCCTCTACCTCGGGTGCGCTGAACGCTTCAACAGTCGCGGCGACCTGCAGGTCCGGAACCGCTTCACCGGTGACGATTGCCGCCAGCCGATCGAGCGTACGGTTTGTCCGAAGTCGGTCTGCAATCGATTCCCGCATCTGCGGCGTGCCCAGTAGCTCACGCACCTTATCTTTGTCCTGTGCTTCCATCAAAAGCTCTTCGACCCTGGTATCGACATCACTGTCGGACACCTCAATGCCCTCGGCCCTGGCCAGCCGGCTCAGTATGAGGCCGTTGACGATACGTTCGTGGGCCAGCGGGCGAAGGTCCGCTCTGATATCTTCCATGGACTTGTTCGCCATCTGAAGGTAGTCTTCCACGGTCTTGTAGCCGTACCGCTTGGCCTCTCCAGCCAGCAGGTCGTCTATCTCGCGTTCTTCAAGCACGGGTGGAAAGTCCACATGTCCCTGCGCGGCAATGTCCTCCAGCGCCTTGTGAATGAGCGCCGTGCGCGCCTGGTTGCGGGCGTTCGACTCCAAGTCAGCGCCCACGCGTTCGCGCAGCGCTTCCAGTGTGTCGAAACCGAACGTCTTGGCCATGCTGTCGCTCAACTCGGGCAGTTCCTTCACCCGAACCTGCTGGACGGTTACACTGCACTTGCACTCCTTGCCTGCAAGCTCGGTGATGCGGAAATCGTCGGGGACAGTCAGCGAGAATTCCTTCGACTCACCGGCCGACAGGCCGACGATGGCCTCCGCAAATCCGGGGAGGGGCATGTGCGAGTTGGCAACCACCTCATAGGTCACCGCCTTGTGATCAAGGAACGGATGGTCCTCGACGGTGGCCTTGACGTCAAGAGAGGAGAAGTCGCCGAAATGCAGCGGACGTTCTGCAGGAACGAGCACCGCCTGGCTCTCGCGCAGTCTGTCCAGCGCCGAGAGCACATGCTCATCGGTCACCGATACCTCTTCGGGTGTGACACGTACCGAGCGATAGTCGCCAAGGGTCACTTCAGGCTCGAGGGGCACGATAGCCAGGAACACCGGAGGTTCCCGTTGCTCCAGGTGGACATGGGGTGTCGTGATGGGGTGAAGGTCGTGCTCCGTGAGCGCCTGCTCGTACAGGTCGGGAAACAGGCGTTCAAGCGCCTCATCCACGACAGCCTCTCTGCCGACATGCTTCTCGATGAGCTGTCGCGGCGCCTTTCCTTTTCTGAATCCGGGTATCTGGACCCGTCCGGCGAGGTACTTGAACGCCTCTATCTGCGCGGCGTCGTACTCCGGCTGTTCAGCCTCGATGTGCAACTCGGCCTGGCAATGTTCAATCGTCTTTGCGGTACTCTTCATGACTCCTGAATCCTGTCTATTCGCTGTCGCTTAAGCGACAGATTCAACTCATCAAGTTGTGCGGCATCAACCTCTGACGGGCTGTCCATCATCAGGTCCACCGCGTTCTGATTCTTGGGGAAGGCAATCACTTCCCGGATACTCTCCTCGCAGGCAAGGAGCATCGCAATTCGGTCGATGCCGAGTGCGATGCCGGCATGCGGCGGCGCGCCATACTCCAACGCCCGCAGGAAGTAGTCGAACCGGGCCTCAACATCCTCGTCCGAATACCCGAGCAGTCCGAATATCTTCTGCTGCAGCGGTCGCCTGTGAATCCGCACGCTTCCACTGCCAAGTTCACTGCCATTGCACACGAGGTCGTAGTGCCGGCCCCGTACCCTCCCGGGGTTTGTGTCGAGGAGCGCGATATCATCGGGGTGCGGTGAAGTGAACGGGTGATGCATCGAGTCCCACCGCTTCGCCTCAGAATTCCAGTCAAACAGCGGGAACCCCAGCACGAAAGCATAGCTGAATTCCCCAGGGTCGGCCAACTTCAGTCGTGCGGCCATCTCCCGTCGCAGCGAATCCAGGACCTTGCAGGCGATCAGCTCGGTATCCGCGACAATGAGGACAAGATCGCCGTCATGAGCGCCAAACCGCGCCAGCAGCGTCTCCATCTGCCCGGTCGAAATGTGCTTCGCAAGCACTGACTTGACACCCTCGTCAGGGGTGCCTCTCTCAGCAACCGAAACCGTCACCAGACCCTTCGCCCCGGAAGCGGTCGCCCTGCTGATGAGGTCGGTCAACTGGTGCTTCGTGTAGCCTGCGCAACCGGGAACGCAGATGCCGCGCACCACGCCTCCCGATTCAACAGTAGAACGGAAGATGCTGAAGCTGGTCTCGGCTGCGATGTCGCCGATGTCAACGATAGTCAGTCCGTAGCGTAGGTCCGGCTTGTCGGTTCCGTACTTTGCCATGGATTCGGCGTAGGTGATGCGAGGGAAGGGTCGAGGGAAGGACGCCTCCGGTCGGACGACACCCATCACATCCACCATCATCCGCTCCATCAGGTTGATGATGTCCTCTTCCTCAACGAAACTCATCTCGAGGTCGAGCTGAGTGAACTCAGGCTGCCTGTCGGCCCTGAGGTCCTCGTCGCGGAAGCACCGCGCAATCTGGAAGTAGCGCTCCAGCCCCGCCACCATCAGTATCTGTTTGAGCTGCTGAGGCGATTGCGGCAACGCGTAGAACTTCCCGGGGTTGACCCTGCTCGGCACAAGATAGTCGCGCGCTCCTTCGGGCGTACTCTTGATGAGGATGGGAGTCTCAATCTCGAGGAACCGCTCCCGGTCCAGGAAATCGCGTATGCCTTTGACCAGGCGGTGCCGCAGAAGCAGGTTTGCCTGCAGACGCGCCCGCCGCAAATAGAGATACCGGTATTTCAGCACCAGGTTCTCATCGACTTCCACATCTTCGTTGATGTAGAACGGCGGCGTTGGAGAGTCGTTCAATATCTCAGCGCTGGAGACCACCACTTCAACGGTCCCGGTCTCGATCTTCGCGTTCTCGGTTCCGCCGGGGCGGGCCACAACCTCCCCGGTCACACGCAGCACATACTCGGAACGAAGTGCATGGATGACCTCATCCCCGCAGGAGGAGCGCTGAGGATCGAAGACAACCTGGACGATGCCGGTGCTGTCACGGAGGTCGATGAACACCAATCCACCGTGATCGCGCCGCCGGTGTATCCACCCGGCTAGTGTCACGACCGTTCCGACATGGGACTCGCGAAGGTCTCCGCAACTATGCGATTTCAGCAACGGTTTCTCTCTCCTGTCAACGCCCCATCAGACTCCGGCCGGCACAGCTCACTGCCGTCCCGGCCCTGATCGCACAAGCATGGCAACTGGGGAAGGCGACGACGACCGCCTAGGCCTCGTCCTCAAGCAAAATCTCGGCTGCGATGCGCGCCGCTACCTCAGGGGGCCTGCGGCACATCTTCTTGCCGCCGTCAGCAACGAACTGCGCACGGTCCACGGGATCCATCGTGTCATAGTCCCTGCCCATGATGAGAGGTCTAATAACGCCGCACATCGTGCTGCCAAACTCAGCCTTGAACGCCTCGCAGTAGCGCCAGACCCTCTGGCGGTACTTGAACATCTCCTGGTTGGCCTTCTCCGTGCTCCAGGACGGGTCGAACAGCTTGTCTCTGCCATAGGCGAGTCCCATCGCCATCAGTCCGCCGAGGATGGCGCCGCAGGTCTCTCTGCGAGACATAACTCCCGGAAAGAACGTCGCGGCCTTGAGGAGCTCTTTCCCTCCCTCGAGCCCGAACTCCTCCTGCAACGCGGCAAGTGTGCCCTGGGCGCAGTTGAACGACATCTCTTCGTAGTCGCCCGCCTTGGTGGATACCCTGGCTATTCTTTCCTGTTTGCTGTTGCCTGTGGTCACGAGAGGTGCACCTCCTTGCGTCTGTTAGCTATGGGCAGAGCTGGATTGACCCAAAGCCACAAGTGACGCTATTGTACACCAATCTTCGCCCTCATCGAAGCTGGAGGCTCATGATGGACCAACCCTCACGCCTGCAGGACAGGCTGTACCACGATTGGTTGTTGCCGGAAGAGGCACGAGACGTGCGAGCAGAGGTCCGGCGGTTCGTCGACAGCGAGGTGCTGCCGGTGGCCGGCGAACTCAACACCGTGGTTGAGAGCACGGCCGCCTTCCCGAGGGCGCTGTTCGAGCGAATGGCGGAGACGCGGGTGTTCGGCATCCCCTTCTCCAGTGCGGATGGTGGGCGGGGTCTGCGCTACCCGCTGTGCGCCGCCACGGTGGTCATGGAAGAACTGGCATACGCGAGCGACGGGCTGGCCACCATATTCGACGACCACTGTGTGCTGCCGGGCGTAGCGCTGCTCAACGGTTCCGAGGGCCTGCGCCGACGCTACCTGACGCCCCTTGTCGATGGCTCGGCCGTGGCCTGCATGGCCATCACGGAGCCGGACGCGGGGAGCGACCTGCGCCCGGAGACCGTAACGACGCGGGCCGAGTCATGCGGCGACCATTTCGTTCTGAACGGCCACAAGAGGTTCATCACCAATGCGCCGGTGGGCAACTTCATGACCACGCTCTGCGTTGCGGACGGCGCCCTCTCGATGGTAGTCGTTGACCTTCACACGGACGGCGTGACGGTCGGGCCGCCCGACCTGAAGACCGGCAACCGCGTGCAACTCACCGCCGACGTGTGGCTTCAAGACGTCCGGGTGCCCCGCGAGAACCTGCTGGGCGCTCCCGGCGACGGCTTGCGCATCGCGCTGGCTGCACTCACGTGGGGACGTGTTCTTGTAGGAGCATCGGGCGTGGCCATGGCGCAAGCCGCCCTCGACGAGTGCGTCCACTTCATGCGCAGGCGCGAGATGTTCGGCGGCACGCTCAGCGATTCTCAGTACTGGCAGTTCCGCCTTGCCGAGCGCGCCACACAGATCGGGATTGCGCGGGACCTGTGCTACAAGGCAGCGCTGCGCTATGACGACGGCGTTCGCGCTCCCGAACCGGAACTGGCAATGGCCAAGTACTACGGCACTCAGGTGGCCGGCGACATGGCACGGGACGCGGTCCAGGTATTCGGCGGGCTCGGATTCATTACCCGGCTCGGCGCCGACGGCTCCACGTTCCGAGTGGAGCAGATATACCGCGACTGCAAGGTGGCCGAGATCTATGAGGGGGCAAACGAGATCCAGAAGCGCGTCATCGCCCGCCTGGCGTTCGGAAGAGAGAACGTCAGGTAGCCAGATACGCCTGAAGACGGACGCCACTCGGAGGTTCGTCCCGTCGGAGAGTGCTCGAAGGGAGACACGATGCAGCAATCGATCGAAAGAACACAGGAGCGCATGTACCACGCGCTGGGCATCCCACAGGAAACCGATGAGGTGCGCGCACTTGTGCGCCACTTCGCGGAGACCGAGGTCGCGCCCCAGGTGGCGTCGATGGAGGAGCGCCCGGAAGAGGTCGCGAACTTCCCAACGAACCTATTCCACCGAATGGCGCAACTCGGCCTGTACCGGCTTCCGTTCAAGGCCGAGGAGGGCGGCGCAGGACTGGAGTCGCCGATGCTCGCCTCTGCGGTAGTGATGGAGGAACTGGCCTACTACAGCAACAGCATCGCCATCATCTACGACTGCCAGTGCGTGCTGCCGGGTCGAGTGCTGCGGTACGCTTCCGACGAACTGAGGAATGCGTACCTCCCGTCGCTGATGAGTGGAGAGAAGGTGGCCTGTGTCGCCATCACCGAGCCGGATGCCGGAAGCGACCTGAGCCCGTCGAGCGTGCAGACGGTAGCAACTCCGGTCAGCCACGGCTGGAGACTGACGGGCCGCAAGCGGTTCATAATCGATGCGCCGCTGGCCGACTTCGCCTGCGTCCTCTGCACCATCGAAGGAGCGCTCAGCATGGTGGTGGTCGACCTGAAGCGAGAGGGCATCAGCGTGCCGCCACCGGACCGCAAGATGGGCATGCACGCGTGCCTCACGGCGGATATCGTCTTCGACGGCGCGCACGTACCGCCGGGTAACCTCGTCTGGCAGGCTGGAAAGGGCCTGCGCATCGCACTGGGAGCGCTTACTTGCGGCCGCATCGTAGTTGGGGCCTCGGGAGTCGGCATGGCGCAGGCGGCGTTCGACCTGAGTGTCCACCACATGAAGCAGCGGAAGATGTTTGGAGGCACGCTCGCAGCCATGCAGCACTGGCAGTTCAAGTTCGCCGAGCACGCAACACACATCGCCATGGCACGCGACCTGTGCTACAAGGCGGCGCTGAGGTATGACGCCGGCGAGGAATCCCCCGAGCCGGAGACAGCCATGGCCAAGTACTACGGCACCCAGGTGGCGGGAGAGGTGGCGCGCGATGCCGTACAAGTCATGGGAGGCTACGGATTCGCGTCCCGCATGGGCGTCGACGGCACCGTGTACCAGGCTGAAAGGCTCTTCCGCGAGTCGAAAGGCCCCGAGATATACGAGGGGAGCAACGAGATTCAGAAATGGATGATTGCGCGCCGCATGTTCGGGCGCTAGTCCGGTGAACCATACTCCTCATCATCGGCGTCGGTCATGTCCATCGACCGGGCGGACGCATCGGAGTGTGCGTCCAGGAAGCTCTGCAGGATGATTGCAGCGGCGTGGGCATCCAGTGTCCGCTCCTTCCCATTCCGTCTCCTTCCTGATGCGTCTCCCACAGCCCTTATCCGCTGCGCCTCCCAGGAAGTCAGCCTCTCGTCCCAGAGCAGGACCCGTGCCAAGGCCTTCCCACTGGTGGGTGGGCACTCACCGGCGACATCGTCGAAGGACTCAGGCAGAGCGAGGCCCGGCGGCATCTCAACGACGGTGTTGAAGTGCAGCGCCACGCGATGGGCGAAGTCGAGTGCGGCCAGCGTCTGGGATGAACTGGAACCGTCCATGGAGATAGGCAGCCCGAGGACAAGCCCACCCGTCCCGTGCTCACGCATGAGGCGCGCAATGTCGTCCAGCGAAGGCCCCGCGGCATCATGCTCCAGCACCAGGAGCGGCACAGCGAACGTCCCCTCCGGACTGCTGATCGCCACGCCGGTCCGCCTGGAACCCGGATCGAGACAGAGCCAGCGCATACTAGGCACCTGAACCCGCAGAGAGCTGCTGCTCTATAACACGCCTGGCTTCGGCGAGCGCTTCATCCAGCTTCGCCACGTCTTTGCCACCAGCCTGTGCCATCGTCGGTTTGCCACCACCACCACCACCCGTCACCATCGCCGCACGTTTGGCTATGTCGCCGGCATGGACGCCCTGCTTGGTCAGTGCGGCCGAAACCATGACCAGGAACATCGGGCGCTGGTTCTCCACCGTCGCGAAGACGGCGATGGAGTCGCCCATGCGGTCCCGCAACGTGTCACCCAGCTCCCGCAGGGCATTCGTCGACAGGCTATCCACTCGCGTAACGATGGCCGGTACTCCTCGGATGGGAGAGGCCCGTTGCACCAGCGTCTCCACAGCAGAGGCGGACAGCTGCCTCTCCAATGCGCTCACGCGCCTGCGCAGCTTCTCCACATCCTCAAGGGTACCGGTGAGCCGCTCCAGCACATCGGCCGGAGTCGCGTTCAGCTGCTCCGCGATAGTCTCAATGGTCCGCGTGCGTGCTCTCACCAACTCTTCGGCGGCCCGCCCGGTGACTGCCTCAATGCGCCGCAGTCCCGTGCCCACACTTCCCTCGCTCACGATGAGGAAGGCGCCAATCTGACCGGTTGCACCTACGTGCGTTCCTCCGCACAACTCCGTGCTCACCGGAGGGGTCCCAATGGTAATGACTCTGACCTCATCCCCGTATTTCTCGTCGAACAGTGCAGTTGCCCCGGCCTTAACGGCCTCATCGTAGGATGACAGGCGTGTGGTAACCGGAAGGTCCGCGCGTATCTTCTCATTGACCCACCGCTCCACCTGACCCACGCGGTCTTTCTCAACAGCGCCCATCCACGAGAAGTCGAACCTCAATCGCTCAGGCTCCACAAATGAGCCACGCTGAGCTACCTGCGCGCCGAGGACGCCACGCAGCGCGGCCTGCAGCAGGTGCGTCGCGGTGTGATTGCGGGCGATGTCCCAGCGGCGGCTCTCCTCCACCTGTGCGAGAACAGCATCTCCGACCGTCACCTCGCCCCGGACAACGTGCCCTCTGTGTACGATGACATCCGAACCGGTCCTCAGCGTCCCACGAACGTCAATCTCCGCGCCTGCGCTCGAGATGCGGCCGAGGTCTCCTACCTGGCCACCCATCTCACCGTAGAACGGCGAGCGGTCCAGGATTATGTCAATGTCACTCCCGTCTGTCGCGGCCTGAACGGGCTCACCCGCCTGACGCAGGCCGATAACCTTGGCCTCGAGCGAGAGCGCTCCATATCCCAGGAACTCCGTGGCGCACGTGCCCGCCACTGACGCATCCACGGCGTTGTTGTGGAACGCGTGAGCTGAACGTCCCTTCTCCCGTTGCCGGTCCAAAGCGACCTCGAAGCCAGCGTTGTCGATGCCGAGACCCCTCTCTCTCGCCACCTCGGCGGTAAGCTCCCGAGGGAAGCCGTAGGTATCGTGCAACCGGAACACATCGTCGCCCGCAAGGGTGTCCTTGCCCTGCGCGATGGCGCGCTCCACGAGGTCATCGACGATGCCGACACCCGTCTCAAGGGTCGCCATGAACCGCCTCTCCTCGGCCTCGATGACATCCAGCACGAGCTGTTTATGCTCCACGATCTCGGGATAGGCCACCCCCATCTGGTCGATGACCGCCGTCGCGACCTTCGCCAAAAAGGGCTTGGTGAGCCCGACGCGTCGGCCATAGAGCGAGGCCCGCCTCAAGATGCGCCGCAGGACATACCCGCGCCCTTCGTTGGTCGGAAGCACGCCATCCGCCACCAGGAACGTCATCCCACGGCCGTGTTCGGCCACGATGCGCATGGCGCGGTCCATCTCGGTGCTCTGGCCATAGCGCTTGCCTGCGAGAGAACCCACCAGCGCCGTCAGTCCGGCAAACAGGTCCGTCTCGTAGACGTTCGGCTTGGCCTGGACGGCGGCGACGATGCGCTCGAGCCCCATGCCGGTGTCGATATTAGGCTTTGGCAGAGGCGTCCGCGTCCCGTCGGGCTTCTGGTCGAACTGCGTGAACACGAGGTTCCATATCTCGACGAAGCGCCCGCACTCGCAGTTGGGGCCGCACGTCGGCAGCCCGCACCCTTTGTCAGCACCGAGGTCGTAGTGCAGCTCGCTGCACGGCCCGCACGGACCGGAGTCGCCCGCGGGCCCCCAGAAGTTCTCCTTCTCGCCGAAGCGGTATATCTTGTGCGCCGGAACGCCGGTCTCCTCCCACATGCCGAACGCCTCATCGTCGTCGAGATACACCGACGCCCACAGTCGCTCGGGTTCGAGGTGCAGATACTCGGTCACAAACTCCCAGGCCCAGGCGATGGCCTCCTTCTTGAAGTAGTCGCCGACGCTGAAGTTGCCCAGCATCTCGAAGAAGGTGAGATGGGTGTTGTCGCCGACGGAGTCCACATCCGTGGTGCGGAAGCACTTCTGACAGGACACCAGCCGCGGGCCCGGGGGCTTCTGCAGTCCCAGGAAGAACGGTTTGATCTGCACCATGCCGGCGGTGGTGAACAGCAGCGTGGGGTCGCCGTGCGGCACGAGCGACGAGCTGGGCAGTATCGTGTGCCCTCGCTCGCGGAAGAACTCAAGGTAAAGGGTTCGGATTTCACTGCTTGTCATACGTGTGTGCCTCTGCGGAAAACGTGGACGCAATCTTACCATATCTACGAGTGAGTCAGATGAGATCTGGGAGTCTGGGACACCGTCAGGCGGCTGAGCCGACGATGTCGGTGATGAGCATGTCGAGCGCCATGCGGTCCGTGTAGGCCCCGGTCTTGATAGCCCTATCCGCGTCTACCACGTACTGAAGTGCGCTACGAGTCGCTGCCTCAGACAGGCGTTGGGCCTGCTGAGTCGCCCTCTGCAGCGCGAACGGCTGCAATGCCGCAAGTTCGCCGGACGGCTGGGCTCCGCGGTGCTGCCGCATCTCGTGCACCTGGGCGATGAGTCTGAGCTGCCGTGCCACCATCGTGAACACGTAGCCGGTAGACAGCCCTTTGCTGTACATGTCATCCAGCCGACGCCGCGCCACTTGCACATTGCGTTCAACAATGGCATCGACCAGCATGAAGATGCTCGGCGTCGTGGCGGACGCAGCCATGTTGTCCACCATGGCCGTCTGGACCGGCGCGCCGTCGGCATAGACCACGAGCTTCTCGATCTCGGAGTTCAACAGCCAGAGGTCGGCACCGACGAGCGCCACCAGCCGGGACGCCGCAGCACCTTCGATGCGGCCCCCGCAGGCGGCCGCCCTCTCCTGCACCCAGCGAACCAGCTCTCTCTGGTCGAAGGAAGCACACAGAGTGACTTCCTCAGGCTTTGGAGAGAGTGCGCTGAGCAGCGCATTCGCGCCCTTCAGCTCCGCATCCAGCAGGATGAGAACGCTCGATTCAGGAAGCGTCCGCACGCGTTCGCTGAATGCCTGCCATTCCCCCAGGTCGTCCGTCTTGGCAGCGCGCTTCTTCCCCTTCGCTGGCTTCTTGCGCCCGTCGCCCTTGGAGAACCGCGCGAGCAATCCCTCCACCACCACAACCTTCGTCGTCGTGAACATCGAGACCTGGCCGCAGGCTTCGAGTATGTCACCGGGAGTGGCAGCCTTGCCTTCAATCCACTGCACGTTGCCCGGCTCTTCTCCCTGCCCGACCTGAGAGGACAGTATCTCGCGCAGCTTCTCGTGCGCGGTGAACGTGTCAGGGCCGTATATGACCTGAAGCATTTCCGAATTCTAGCATGGGCAATCGAGGCAAAAGTCCGCCACGGACTCCGCACGATGGTACAATGTAACGAACACGCACCTATGAAAGCGGCAATTGTCGGACTGCGTCACAGCGGCAAGACCACTCTCTTCAACGCCCTCACCGGGGGAGTGGCGGAGGTCGGCACGTATTCATCCGCCGTCAAGCCCAACATCGGGGTGCGCAAGGTAGCTGATCCGCGACTCCAGGTTCTTGCGCAACTGACTCACTCGGCACGCATCGTACCCGCGGAGATCAACCTCTCGGACGTGAACTACGTACCCCGTGAGTCGCAGGAGAGCGGCGGCATCTCGGCGGAAGTTCTCGGTTACCTGTCCACCGCCGAGGCCCTGGTACAGGTCGTTCGCTGTTTCGAGGACCCCTCGGTGCCCCACCCGCTCGGTTCAGTGGACCCCGTTCGGGACGTCGCCTCGTTCGACCTCGAACTTTCCTTCTCCGACCTCGGTGTCATGGAGCGCCGCCTGCTGCGTCTCAAGGACAAGATGAAGTCCGCGAAGGCGTCCGAGCGCGCTGCCCAGCAGGCAGAGTTGTCGCTGCTGGAACGCACCAAGGTGGAGCTTGAACGCGACGTCCCCGTCAGGAATCAGTCGCTCTCGCCCGACGAGCAGAAGATGCTGTCCGGCTACCAGTTCCTCACCGCCAAGCCCATGCTGCTGGTCGCCAACGTTGGCGAAGGCGACCTGAGCCGGGCGGCGGAGATAGAACAGGACCTGGCCGCGCGCTTCCCGGGATTCATCGTGCTTGCCATGTGTGTGAAACTGGAGATGGAGTTGCTGGAGCTGAGCGCCGAAGAGGCGCAGGAATACCGTGACGCGCTCGGAGCCAGCGCGGGCGCCATCGAGCGACTCGTGTCGGAAAGCCTGCGACTCCTCGGTCTTATCTCGTTCCTGACTACGGGTCCGGACGAATCACGCGCCTGGACGGTGCAGCGCGGCACACCCGCGCCACAGGCGGCGGGCAAGGTTCACTCGGACATCGAGAGAGGATTCATCCGCGCCGAGGTCATCACGTATGACGACTTCGTGAGCTGCGGCACTGAGCACGAGGCGCGCAAGCGCGGCGTGCTGCGGTTGGAGGGCAAGGAGTACATCGTGCAGGACGGCGACGTCATCAACTTCCTCTTCAACGTGTGACGCCGGGAACCACACCGGCGGGCACTGAATCGCGCCTTGCATGAGTTCTGTCACTTGCGCGCTGACAGCGCGCCGTCCCAATGAAACGAAGGAGCAGAGACCGATGACCACAGTGAAGATTATCCCCTGCCTGGATGTGAAGGACGGCCGCGTGGTGAAGGGCGTGAAGTTCGAGAACCTGCGCGATGCGCGCGACATCGTCGAGGCAGCGAAGTCCTATGAGAAGCAAGGAGCTGACGAGCTGGTCATCCTCGATATCGCCGCCACCGTGGAGAACAGGGGCACGCGCCTCGAATGGGTGAAGAGGCTGGCCGGGGCGGTCTCAATCCCGTTTTCGGTCGGCGGAGGCATCCGCACAACAGATGACATGCAGGCCTTGTTCGACCTTGGCGCAGCCAAGGCGTCCATCAACACCGCCGCGGTAAAGAATCCGTCGCTGGTGAAGGAAGCAGCTACCCGGTTCGGCAGCGGTCGGCTAGTAGTCGCCATCGACGGCAAGAAGAACCATGTCGGCTCCGGAAAGCCCCGCCTTGAGGTCGTTGTCAGCGGCGGCACCGAGTCCACCGGCCTCGACATCGTCGAATGGGCCAGCCGGGTGGAGCAGCTGGGGGCGGGGGAGATACTGCTCACCAGCAAAGACGCGGACGGGACGAAGGACGGCTACGACATCGAGATGACGCGCGCCGTGGCCGAGGCGGTGAGCATCCCCGTGACCGCTTCAGGAGGCGCGGGCACGCTCGAGCACCTGTACAAGGCCGTGGTGGATGGCAAGGCGTCGGCCGTCCTCGCAGCGTCGGTGTTCCACTTCGGTGAGATATCCGTGCGTGAGGCGAAGGACTACCTCGCGTCGCGCGGCATCCAGGTCAACCCGTAGGCAGAATCGTCACACAATGAATGAGCGGGGCGCTTTCGCGCCCCGCTTCCGTCTGTAACGGTCGATCCAAACTAGCGCAGTTCAGCAACCGCCTTGCTGATGTTCGCCATGGCGGAGGTGCAATCCTTCTCGCTTACGGCAAGTGAGAACCGCATGTGCGTATCCAGACCGAACGGGCCACCCTCGACCGCAGCAACAAACGCCTTCCGCAGCAGGAAGTCGCGGAACGTGGTCGAATCAGTTACGGTGGCCCTGCTCCCGCCGTCGTACTCGTACATCTTACCGTACAGCCCCGACACGTCGGCAAAGCAGTAGAAGGCGCCCTCGGGCGTGGGGCACTTGATACCCGGGAGGCTGTTCAGACCGGCCACAAAGACGTCGCGGTTCTTCTGATATCGGCCGACCATGCTCACGGTTGCCTGCCGCGCCAGCTCGCTCTTGTACGCCACCTCGACGGCGTGCTGGATGGGCCGGGAGGCGTTGCTGGTGTGACCGAGCAGCGCAGTGGCCGCCTTCGCAAGCTCCGTGGGGCCCGCAATGAAGCCCAGCCGCCAGCCGGGCATTCCGAAACGCTTGGACGGGCCGTCGATGAGCACGGTCTTGTCGTATGGCTCCGGGATGGAGAAGATGCTCGGGGGCTTCTTCCCATCGAACCCGAACTCCCGGTATATCTCATCGGCGATGAGCCAGATACCGGCCTCCCGGGCGATGCGGGCCAGCGCCGCCAACTCGTCGCGCGTGTACACCACGCCCGTCGGATTGCTCGGAGAGCTGTACAGAATGGCCTTCGTGCGATTGGCTTTCACCGCGGCCGCGGTCTTCTGAATGTCGGAATGGAGGTCAGGCTTGCACTCCACGCAGACGGGTACTCCGCCGCAGATGGCGACCACCTCCGGGTACGTCACCCAGTACGGCGACAGGATGACCACAGCGTCGCCCGGGTCCAGGATGGCGCGCATCACCGTATCGATGGCGCCTTTCGCGCCGACGGCGAGAACCACCTGGTCGGTGGTGAACTTCGAGCCGGTCTCTCTGTTCGTCACCTCGGCGATGAGCGGTCTCAGTCCCGTCTCACCGGGGACGGGGCCATACTTGTGGAGCTTGCCACCTTCCACGAGCGCCGCGAGGACATCGGGCGTGGGGCCGATATCCGGCTGCCCGGCGGTGAGGTCGATTATCTTGACGCCGGATGCGGTCTCGATACGGGTGATTTCGTTCTTAAGGGAGAGGGTTGCCGAGGGTTTGACCGCCTTCGCGATTGCGCTCAACTGTGCTGTCATGCAGGCACCTCCGGGGGCACATATTCTCTGAAAAGGCTCTAGCTGTCAACCCGCTCCGGCGCGGCAACGGGCGACCGCCCGTAAGGTATCATCGTCAACGTGGAATCGGGGCCTGCGGCGTCAGGAGCGCCGCCGGCGCGGCGGACTTCACGCGGCGACATTGCCGCCCGCCAGCTCAGCCAGCTCGTCGAGGACCTTCATCCCTGTGCCGGTCAGCGGCAGCAGGACCGTGCTGCCGGCAGGGACGCGGCCGTCCTGGATGCAGCGCACCAGCGCGGCCAGCGGCACGGCGCTCGTCGGCTCCACTACGTAGCCTCTGCCGGTGAGCCACGAGAGGGCCGCTGCTATCTCGGGGTCGCCTACCACCACGCCGTACCCACCGGTCTCCCGCACCGCCGCAGCGATTTCGGTCTTGCGTGGCGGCTCAGCGATGGCGATGCCGTCCGCCAGGTGAGAACGCTCAGCCGGGTCTGCCACGCCAAGCTCCGCGCACACAGGGGAGTAGCCCGCCGACTGGACTGCAATCAGACGCGGCATCCTGAAGGGAGCGCCGCGGGACACAAGCTCCGCAAATCCGGCGTGCAGCCCCAGCAGAACCGTGCCGGCGCCGACGGGCGCGAAGACGTAGTCGATGGACGGCATCTGGCCCGCGGCCTCGTAGGCCATGGTCTTCACACCGTGGGCAAAGTACGGATTGAACCAGTGTCCGGCGTACGCGGCAGCGGTCGAGGCAGCGTGCGCCAGGGTCGCGGCATGCACCGCCATGCGGTCGCCGCCTATCTCATGCAGCCGCGCGCGCAGCACGCGCAGCAACTGCTTCTTGCCCCCCGGAGTGGAGCGCGGCAGGAAGACGTCGACTCCGATGCCGAAACGCAGTCCCATTAAGGCGATGGCGACTCCGGCATTACCGGAGGAGTCCACCACGATCGATTTGAACCCCAACTCGGCGCACCGCGCCACGGTGACATATGCCCCACGGTCCTTGAAAGAGCCACCGGGGTTGAGGTACTCCAGCTTGAGTCCCACCTGGACGCCGTCGATGTGTTCAATGACCAGCGGCGTATCGCCGATTGCCGTCTCGGGAGCCGATTGCAGGGGCAGAACAGGCGCAAAGCGCGTCATGCCCCCGCGGGTTGAGGCCGAGCACGCCGCGATGCGCGCGGCGTCGACGGCTACGTCAAGCCGCAGCGTCCCGCCACATGAGTGCCGCCACATCCACGGTTCAGCCGGCACGACCTCACCGCACTTCCGGCAGGTGAGGGTGAATGATGGCGGGCGAATGTCGTGCGCTTCGTTCATTGCAGTTTCAACCCTAGCGTGCGCAGGCATGATAGCACGGCGTGTTGTGGCAGGAGCCCTCGTCCGGTGCACGTTCGTGATTCCACATTACATCGTCTCCCATTCCAACGTAGGAGCGGGTCTCAGACCCGTCCGCTGGTGGTGTGATGGTGCCCGTTGATGTCACAGCCACGCATATGGGTATCAACCGTGGGCGTGTCGTCGACGGATGGCGGGCGGCATGTATGCCGCCCCTTGTATGTTAAGGGAGATGTATCCTGAGTGTGTCGCGGGAGAGGGGAATCAGTGCCGCCCCTTAGGCCGGTGAGCCTGTATCGTAGATTCCGATCCCCTCTCCCTGGGGCCAGTCCCGAGGCCGGACAGTATCCTAAGCCTCCGTGCGGGAAGAGCTTGCATAGACAAGGTTGGCTCGGGGTGGCCGCGACACCGGCATCACAGTAAAGACTCGTGGAGGTGAAGTCAATGGAATCAGCGATTGTGGGCATCGACATCGGCAAGAAGGAACTCAGTGCGACGTTGCTCCTGGGAGACAAGGAAACAAACGGCGTGTTTCGCAACAGCACGGCAGGATTCGCGATGCTGGGCCGCTGGCTCGGGAAGCACGACGTAGAGCACGCCCACATCTGCATGGAGGCAACCGGGACATACGGCGAAGCGCTGGCGCAACACCTGCATGACGCCGGTCATGTCGTCAGTGTGGTCAATCCAGCCAGGATCAAGGGCTTTGGCCAAAGCGAACTGTCTCGAATCAAGACAGACAAGGCCGATGCGCGCTTGATTGCCCGCTTTTGCCGCGCCATGCAGCCCGAGCCGTGGCAGCCACCAGCGCCGGAGGTCAAGGAGCTCAAGGCTCTGGTGCGTCGACTCGATGAGCTCAAGGGCATGCTCACCCAGGAGACGAACCGTCTCGGGACCGCCGATGATGTCGTGAAGCCCTCAATCCAGGACATGATCGGACTCATCGAAAGCCGCGTCCACCAGGTCACCCAGCAGATTCGAGACCACGTCGATCGCCATCCTGACCTGCGCGGCAAGCGCGATCTGCTCGAGACTATCCCCGGTATCGGACCGGGCACTTCGGCTATGATCCTGGCCGAATTCGGCGACGTGTCGCGCTTCCCTGATGCGGGTAGCATGGCCTCTTTCTGCGGCCTTACGCCACGGCATCGCCAATCGGGAACATCGGTGCATGGCAGAAGCATGCTGTCCAAAACCGGCTCGGCCCGAATCAGGAAAGCCCTGTATATGCCGGCACTCGCAGCCATCCGGTACAACCCCATTATCAGAGCCTTCCGCGCCCGACTCCTGGCCAACGGCAAACTCAAGATGATCGTCGTCGGAGCGGTGATGCGCAAGCTCGTCTATATTGCTTATGGCGTGCTGAAGAGCGGTAAACCATTTGACCCAGCCATAGGTGCTACAGCTTGACGGCAGCACACAGTATCTACATTACCCCACCTAGCCCGCGCCGCGGGACGGTTTGAAACCGTCCCTTACCCCGGGTGGACAGGTTCCTCCGATGGTGCGGATGGTACAGGTAATGTAGGGGCGGGACATGTCCCGCCCGTCGTCTCGCGTTGCGTGAACGTTCCTGATTCCACACGACATCGTCTTCCGTTCAGATGTAGGGGCGGGTCTGAGACCCGCCCGCCCACGCGGCATGCCGGGGCCTCACCCGTGCCGCGGGACGGTTTGAAACCGTCGCCCGCAGTCTCCAACCCTATTGTGTCCCGAGGTGAGTAGCTGGTAACATTCGAAACCGGTTTCGTTACATACGGCATCCGGCCCACGAGACCGATCGCAGCGCTGCGCTCCCCGGTGGCAGTCGTTTCAATGGCAGAGATCGGCGTCGACATCATCGAGATACCCCGCATCGCCGGAGCAATCGAACGCTATGGCGACCGCTTTCTGCGACGCATTTACACGCAGCGCGAGATAGACCAGTACTGCAACCGCGTCCCCTCTCTCGCGACCCGTTTCGCTGCCAAGGAAGCGGTGATGAAGGTCCTCGGCACCGGGTTCCGGGGCGTGGGCTGGCACGATATCGAGATACTTTCCGACCCCCGCGGCAAGCCCGTGGTGTATCTGCACGGGCGCGCGCAGGCCAGGGCCGAGGCCCTTGGCATCAGGTCGGTCACGGTGAGCCTCTCGGACAGCAAGGAATACGCAGTAGCCATGGCGCTCGGCAACTGAAATGGGCGGGCACTAGACGATATGTTGGCCAAGGTGATGAGCTGTGCCGTCGTGGGACTGGACGGCGCACTCGTCGAGGTGGAGGTAGATATCTCCACCGGTCTCCCCTCTTTTCAAGTGGTGGGACTGCCTGACAAGGCGGTCCAGGAGGCGAGGGAACGCGTCCGCTCCGCCATCCGCAACTCGGGCTTCCGATTTCCCACCAAACGCATCACCGTCAACCTCGCACCGGCCGACCTCAAGAAGGAAGGCCCGGCGTACGACCTCGCCATCGCGGTCGGCCTGCTCATGAGTTCGGACCAGCTTCGCGCGGACGTCCGCGACACCGTGTTCCTCGGAGAGCTGTCGCTGGATGGGCGGCTGCGCCACACCCAGGGGATGCTGCCGATGGTCTCCGTTGTACGCGATGCCGGCATGGCCAGGGTCTGCGTGCCGCTGGAAGACCGTGAGGAGTCACACCTGGTGCAGGGCGTCACCGTGCTCGCGCCGGAGTCGCTTGCGCAACTCGTCGCCTTTCTGAAGGGCGATGTGCCCCTGCCCGAGCCGCCTGCAACGGCCACGACTGAAGCGGCTGCCATCGTTGATGAGTCGTTCGACCTTCGTTATGTCAAGGGCCAGGAGCATGCCAAGCGCGCACTGGAGGTCGCCGCCGCGGGACGGCACAACCTGCTGATGGCCGGGCCTCCCGGCAGCGGCAAGACCATGCTCGCCCGGGCGCTTCCAACTGTGCTGCCTCCGTTGACTCACGAGGAGGCTCTTGAAGTCACGAAGATTTTCAGCGTCACCGGCCTGCTGTCCAAGGGTCAGCCGCTGGTGCGCGAGCGCCCGTTCCGGTCGCCCCACTACACCATCTCGAACGCCGGGCTGGTGGGCGGGGGGCAGTCGCCCCGGCCGGGAGAGATAAGCCTGAGCCACCGCGGTGTGCTGTTCCTCGATGAACTGCCGGAGTTCGGACACGCCACCCTGGAGTCGCTGCGCCAGCCCATGGAGGACCGCCACGTCACGGTGAGTCGCGCCCAGGGCAGCGTCACATTCCCCGCCAGCTTCATGCTGGTCGGCGCCATGAACCCGTGTCCCTGCGGGCACTATCTCGACCCCCTGAAGGAGTGTCGCTGCTCGCTCTCGGACATCATCCGCTACCGCAAGCGCCTGAGCGGACCGCTCATGGACCGCATCGACATCTTCGTGGACGTGCCGCGGGTGGACTACGACAAGCTCACCGGCGATGGGCACGGCGAGACGTCGGCCGAGGTCCGCGCCCGGGTTTCCAGCGCGTTCGCGATACAGGAACAGCGGCTGGCGGAGAGCAGGGCTACCTGCAATGCAGACATGACTGCCAAGGACGTGCTCGAATTCTGCCACCTGACCTCTCGCGGCAAAGAGGTGCTCCACACCGCCATGAGGCAACTGCACCTCTCCGCCCGCGCCTACCACCGCGTGCTCAAGGTCAGCCGCACCATCGCCGACCTGGATGGCGCCGACCTCATAGACACCCCACACGTCGCCGAGGCGCTACAGTACCGGAAGCGCGAGGGAGACTGAGATGCATCGCCTCGGGGGCGACCATGCATGGTGTTAGCTGGTACTATTGACGTCTCATGAACTCTGTCACGCGTACAGCGAAGTTCAGCATCGGTCAGCCGGCGGCGGAAGTGTTTCCCCTCTTCAGTCCCGAAGGGGAGAAGCGTTGGGTTCCCGCCTGGGACTACGTGAATATCATGGGTTCGCATGAACTGCATGAAGACTACGTATTCGTGACCAAGAATCATGACCATGCCGGGACCGAAGCCGTCTGGCTGGTGAAGCGGCATGAACCGGAGAACTTCCTCGTGCAGTTCTACAGAATCGAGCCGGAAGACAAGGTCGGCGTTGTCTCGGTCCGTTGCAGTCAGATCGAGAAGGAACTCACAGAGGTGGAGGTCACCTACCGGTATATCGCTCTCGGCATGAAGGGCAGAGAGTTCGTCGGTGGCTTCACTTCGAGCCTGTACGAGGGATTCATCGATGAGTGGCGGCGGTTGCTGGTGAGCTATTTCGACTCACACCGTTAGCGGTATGTCCCGAGGATGCCATACTCCTGTTCAGCCCTGCGCATTCGAAGCAGGTACACTGCGTTGCACGAACCTGGCATCCCGCACATAGCCGAGGCGCTGCAATACCGCAAGCGCGAGGGAGACTAGATGTCTGAGGCGGAACTGCAGCCACGAAGCAGAGAGCCATCCGCGATGACAAGTACGGTGTCCCTGGAATTCTCAGGTCATAGCCCAACGCTTCCTCCAGCGGAGAGAGCGTATCCCTATCAGTAGTGAGAACACCCTGAGTCATCACGCCACTCTCCCTTTCCGCCCTTCGGTCCAATCCCGACACCGGATTCGACCTCGGGGGGCAACGGTCCGCATGCTGCGAAACCCGCATGCTATGATGGCCCGTCGTCTCCAGTTGGAGTCAACATGTCGCTGCATCACGAGTTGGCTGCCTACGCAGGCTATGCCCGGGATCTCAGGGCGTTCCTCCGAGAGCCGGCCACCGCTGCTCGCGGCCGCGAGCTTATTCGGCAGCGACTCAGCGATCGCGATCGCTTGTTTCTCAATCTCCTTAGACGCGAGGTCTACGACAACCCGGCCAGCCCGTACCTCCCTCTGCTGCAGCACGCCCGATGTGAGTACGGTGACCTTGACAGCATGGTCAGCGCCCACGGTGTCGAGGGCGCGTTGCAGCGCCTCTGCAGTGCCGGCGTGTACCTGTCCCACGAGGAGTTCAAGGGCCAACAGCCCGTAGTGCGTGGCGGCAGGACTTTCCCTTGCCGGCCTTCCGGCTTCAACAGCGTCGACCACACCAGGGGACTGCAGGCCAGCACCAGCGGCAGCCGCGGACCTGCGACGACCACCATGATCCGCCTCGAACACGTGGCCTTCAACTCCTTCTGCCACGCAATGGTCTTCTCGGCCCACCGCCTCCAGGGCTGGGCGACCATCGTCTGGATGCCCATCCTGCCTTCCGGCGCGGGCATCACGCACCTACTGCAGCTGTGCAAGATGAGGGCGGCGCCCGAGCGCTGGTTCACACCGGTTACCGCCTCCAACGTCAAGCCCGCACTTTCGAAGCGCCTCGCCACCATGTACGTCGTTCATGCCGGCAGGCTCTTCGGCTCCCGAATCCCCTCGCCTGAGTACGTCAGCGGCGAGCAGACGATCATCGTGGCCGAGTGCCTTCGCGACGTTCTCCACCGCAGCCCCGGCTGTGTCGTGGCCTGCTCGCCCAGCGCTGCGGTCAGGGTCTGCCAGGTATCCCGCTCCGCCGGCATCAACCTCCACCGGGTCACGTTCGCCGCGGGCGGAGAGCCGCTCACGTCGGCGAAGATGGCGGAGATACGCTCCGCCGGCGCCGATGCCATCAACATCTATGCCTTCACCGAAGCAGGCATCGTGGGATTCGGCTGTGCCGGTGAGAAGCAGGCGTGTGACGACATCCACCTGCAGCAGGACTCTCTCACCGTCATCCAGCGCGAACGGAGCACATCCTTCGGGGGCGGCGTAGTGAACTCGTTTCTTTTCACGTCCCTGCTTGAACGACCGTCCAGGATGTTGCTGAACGTGGAGAGCGGCGACTATGGCGTCCTCGAGACGCGGCAGTGCGGCTGCGAGCTCGGCGACGTGGGGTTGACACAACACCTCCACACCATCCGAAGCTTCGACAAGCTGACCGGGGAGGGCATGACGTTCGTCGGTACCGACCTGGTCCGCATCATCGAAGAGGTTCTACCAAAGCGGTTCGGCGGCGCATCGACCGACTACCAGATGGGGGAAATGGAGGAAGGCGGGAGGGCCCGCCTCGACGTGGTGGTCAGCCCCGAGGTGGGCACGGTCGACGAGGAAGAGGTCGTCCGCGTCATACTGGCCGAGCTGAGTCGCGGCGGCGACACGAACCGCATGATGGCGGAGGTCTGGCGCCAGGCGCGGGTCCTGCGGGTCAAGCGAGAGAAGCCTCGTCTGACCGCCGCGGGCAAGCTTCTGCCGTTGCACATCACGCGAAACCTCCCAGCGAGGTGACGCGGCGGTCTCTCCGCATGTATCATAATTCGGTTGCGGCGCGTCGCCCGCGCGACGATTCACGATGAAGACGAGAAGGCTCTTGGCAGTGGGGCTGCTGGCCGTGGTGACTGTCACGCTCACCGGGTGTTCCGCACCTCAGCCCAGCGCACCAGAGGACGAGCCTGCGTACGACGTCGCTCTGACATTCCTCGGCATTGAGGCGGCCTCCCCCCAGCAGTTGCAGGCTGACGCCATCGCCGAGACAGTGCGGCTGGAACACCCCGAGTGGTCTGTGACGTCCATGGCCGCCGGCGGAGAAGCGCGCCTGATCGAGCGGCGCATAGCCGGCGAGGCCCATTTCTACTTCAGTTCCAGCTTCCGAGACCTCGAGATCGCAACCTTCGCGCCTCTGCATCCGGGTATCGAGTTTGAGCAGGCAACTGCGTATAGCCTGGTCATGCCTTCCTCGGAGGCGCATGTGCAGCTCTTCGCCCTTCCCCGAACGGGTCTCACCAGCCCAGTCGATATCGTGGAGCGCAGGTACCCGTTCACGATGGGGTGCGGAGCAGGGATTATGAGGTCACTTTTCGGGCGGATCCTGGAGTACTACGGCTCGAGCATCGAGGAATCGGAGTCCTGGGGTGCCTCATACGAGGCGATGATTGCCAGCAGTTTGACGAGCGTCGAGTCGCTCCAGGCAGGCCGGACCGACATGGGCTTCACCTTCGGCACCATGCCGAGTCCGGCCCTGACGGGAGCCACCTTTGACCTCAGGTACCTGCCGCTTTCCAACCCGGGCCTGGTCAGCATGCTTGAAGGCTACGGCTGCGTGCCGGCTGTGATACCAGCGGGCACGTACCGGTTCCTCACGGCCGACGTGCCGACCGTCATGACTATCGAGTCGCTGGTCGCACGGCCCGATATCGCCGACGACGTGGTCTATGGGGTGTGCGAGGCGGTCTTCAAACATCTGGATGTCCTCGCCGCCGCTCATCCCTCCGCCGTGGTCCTGCTGACTCCGGAGTATGTCGCCTCGGCTGTCGCACTCGCCCAAAGCAATAACGAGCCGTACCATCCCGGGGCCCTTCGGTACTACCGTGACCGAGACTGGATAGACTAGGGTTCTCGACTCGGTCCGGCTGACCTGCCACCAGCAACGACACAGCTGTCCATCATGCCAAGCCATGTTCGTATCTCTCTGGCAGTGAACTCCGGGCCGCTATCAGACCGCCAGGAAATGATGGGCGATACAGGTACGCGTTTATGACGATCTCAACGTTGCCTCACCTCACATTATTGTGGAATGCGTCCCTGCCCGCGTATCGGCCCGCCTGTCCGTCTGGCACACGTGACCTTCGCCCCTCATGGTAGAATTGCCCGCAGGAACAATGACAGCCGCATCGCGGGACCGGCAGGGGCTCGAGTGGACTCCCCAAGCCGTCAAGAGACGGTGGCAGGGTTGCGGGTCGCAGTTTGCCGGCGACGGCGCCGCACGGGAACTGGTCAGTCTGGTGCGGAGATACGTCGGTCGCGACATCCTGGATGCCGGGGCCGGGGCGGCAGGCCCAATGAGGCTGTTCCCCCGCGCCGTCGGCTTGGATCTCGCGCCACGGCAGTCCAACACGGTGGGAGGAGACATGTGCGCCATGCCGTTCAGGTCAGAGGCGTTCGACACGGTCTTCTCCATCGAGGTGCTGGAGCATCTGTCGGGAGACCGGCTCTCACGCGGTCTGCACGAAGTACGCCGGGTGCTGCGGAAGGGCGGGCACGCGGTTCTCGTGACTCCCTACAGAGAGGACCTTACGCGGCGCAGGACGGTGTGCCCGCACTGCGGGACCGAGTTCCACTGGCTGGGGCATGTCCGGTCATTCGACGAGGATTCCCTGGCGTCAATCCTACGCTCCGCGGGTCTCGAGGTCGTCATGTCCCGCGCGCTACCTCTCGCCTTGAGAGGGAACCACCGGCTGCTCGGCCGCCTCAGCTTCCTGCTCGCCCTCGTTGGTTCCCCGCAACCCAATTTCCTCATAGTCGTGGCTCGGCGACCAGCATAGAGTGGGAGACCGCGACCAGTATAGTGGCACGACTCACCACTACCATGCCAAATACGTGGTACGCGACCCGAGAAGGCTCTGCGGCAGGAGCGCCGCCTCGCCGCCAGTCCATCAACGTGCAACGCTGACATGTCAGCGAAGGACGTCGCCGCGTTCTGTCGCACGACTACGGTCGGCAAGGATGTCCTGCACACGGGGATGCGCCAGTTGCACCTTTCGGCGCGCGCCTACCACCGGGTGCTCAAGGTGAGCCGCACCATCGCCGAGGCGCTGCAATACCGGAAGCGAGAGGGGGACTAGCAGGAAGGATTGAACTACTTGTCGGGTGAAGACAAGTGCGGTGTCCCCGGGATTCCGTTGGAGCCCACGTCAGACTCAATCGTCGCATCCACAGTCGGAACCATCGTCGCCGGTGATATCCGATCTGGCCACGCTGGTCGAAGCACTAGAAATCGTACGTTGCTCCAGGTCGACGACGCTCCATCCGTTGCGGTTCGTGCTGTACGGTCCCGGATCCACTTGCAGGATCACGTCGATCTCACCCCAGTGTCGGGTGAACTCCCGCATGTCCTCTTCCCATTCCGCACCCGTGAGTTCCTCCCACATGACGAAGCTGACCTCACAGCGCGCCCGCGCAACAGGGCGTACGTACAGTTCAGGAACATAGTCGAAGTCGATTGCCTTGACGTGGATTTCCTCGACATCCCTGAGGCCGTACTCGGGGAACGTGTAGGCAAGTAGGGTGGCCCGCACGTCCCCTGGCGCCTTCAGGTCCCAATAGGATTGGTAGTTCCTTGACTCCCAGAACGTGCGAGCGGCCACGACTTCAGGGTCCTCGGGCGACTGCATTTCCACGGTGACCGGCACAGTCGCGAAAACGCCATTGATTCCTTCAATGGTGAGAGACACCGTCGTCACGTATCTGCCGGGACCAAGGTTGTCAGCGGACACTCTCAGCAGAAGGTCGGCAGAGCTCGAACGGAGTACGCCGGCTGGGGGGAGCAGGCTCAGCCAAGCCGCGTCGCTCGCGGCGCACCAGGCGAGGTCTGACGCAACGTTCGAGCGGTCGATACGAATGACCGCATCGGGCCCAGGCTGGCCCACAGTCCCGGCAAGAGCGATGCTGGCAGGAGAGACAGTGAGCACGGGCGGTGGAGCGGGGGTTTGAACCGGTTCGCTGTCCTCGACACATCCGCCGATTGAGAGCGCCACGGCAAGCATCGCCAGTGCTGCCGGTCGAACAATTCTAGTTCTCATCGCACTCGTCGCTGAGACGCTGTCCACAAACGCACGATGCATTGTTGCAGAGCGGGGATGCCGGTTCAATAGCCTGTGCCCGCACTATCCGTTTCACCGAACTGAACTCGCCAGACAACGCAGCCCAGCCTCAGGAAACGGCTTTCTTGACAAGCGCGGCGATCCTCTCCTCTTCCGCGGCGGTCAACTCAGTCAGTGCGAAGGCAATCGGCCATAGATGGCCTTCGTCGAGGTTCGCTTCCTGATTGAAGCCGAGCGTCATGTACCTCTCTTTAAACTTCTCCCCGCCGCGGAAGAAGCATACGACCTTGCCGCCCTTTTCATACGCGGGCATTCCGTACCAGGTCGTGGGCCTGAGAACCGGCGCGCTCCTTCTGATGATGTCATGGAGCCGTTCTCCCATGGTGCGATAGGGCTCCGGCATCACGGCGATTCTCGCAAGGGCCGCGGCCTCGCCGCCAGACTTGCTTGCGCTCGACTTCTCCGCTCCGGACGTGTTCGCTATATCCACCATGATGTCCCTCCCTACGGGCGACGGCCTGCACGCAGGGCCGCCCCAACGTCGACATGCCTGTCGTCATGGTAGGCCCATCCCAGGTATGCGTCAATCAGCCCGAACCAGAGCGAACACCTGACGCCACCGCAAAGACACCAACTCGGTCGCAGGCGAGCATAGGAGGCAGTCACCGGCTTTGAGGCCCTTCAGACGGGTGCGGTGTCCACGCATCTGGCGCGTCCAGGACATGGGCCGAGCCGCCATCGCGGACCGGCTCGACGGCGGCTCGTCTGGTACGGAATCTCTACGTCCCCCGCTGCCACATCGCCGAAGCCTTGCAGTATCGCAAGCCCGAAGGGGACCAGGCGCCTGCTACGGAGCCGCAATCTCGCATCCTGATGCAACCGGCGGCGAGCTCGGCAATGGTGTCCCCTGAACTCGCGCGGAACTCAAGACGGAGTGTCTCGCGTATTCTGGAGCCACCCTGACCTCGGGGAGGGCGTGGGCGCCTTCATCGAGAACACAAAGGCGAACCTCCACAAGGAGTAGCTGCTACAATTCATCCACGGGCGTGACTGACTTAGCGGGAACGTTCCGACCTTCCAAGCACGGTGTCGCGGGAGTGTGGAGCAATTCGTATGCCGCAGCGGGTATCTTGCCGTCGGGCTTCATGATACATGAGGGTCTGAATGAAAAGGTGTAACCCCGTACTCGTACTCTTCATAGCAGCAGTGCTGTTGAGCATATCGTTGCCAACGGCAGTCTACGCCAATGCGGCGGAGCCGCCCTCTCTTACTGTCATCGTATCGAATCCGCCGGATGATTTGTCGCTATCTTTGCAGCTTTCAGGCATGAGTCAGTCAGAGGCAGTTGTATTACGAAAAGAACGAAAGGCGTGGGAGACGTACTATAGATTCTTCAATCATGTATCTCCGTCTGGAAATGACAGCCTGGACGGCGCCACGCTGATTGTTCGAAGCGGAGACCAGAGCTTTGAGTGTGCTCTACCTGCCGGTACGTTTGACCGATACAACAACCTATTGTCGCTGGACCTGGAGACGGAAAGCCTCACAAGAGGACAATCTCCGCTAAGAGTGCCCATTCTAGTTGCAATGCGGGTCGCGTTGACCCTGCTGATAGAAAGTGTCGTATTCTTCCTGTCTGGCTACCGCAAGAGACGGAGTTGGCTCGCTTTCCTCGCAGTCAATATCGTTACTCAGAGCGGGCTCAACGCAATGCTCACCGGGCCCGGCATAGGTTCGTATTGGATGATCGGCTACATTATTGGCGAGATAGTAGTTATAGCCGTGGAGGTCGTAGCTCTTACTTGCATTGTGAAGGAGTTCAGGAAGAGGCGCACGGCTCTATGTATTGTCGCGGCGAATGTAGCCAGCTTGATATTGGGTGGACTTCTCATTACATACTTACCGGTATGAGATGACCCGCAAAGCCATACACCGCTGGTGACAGTCTTTCCGGGTCGCAGTCCTTCGGTATGCTCCGCCCAAGATACGCCACCGCCTATGCCCCCGCCGCCTTCCTCGTCACAGGCGTCAGAAGTCTCTTCCCAGCAGTTCCTTCAGCCTCCGATTGTCCAGTGCCTGCTCCGCCACTATCTGCTTCAGCCGTCGGTTCTCCGCCTCAAGCGTCTTCAGCCGCCGCAGGTCGCTCACCGTCATCCCGGCGTACTTCGCCTCCCAGTTGCAGTACGTCGCATCATTGATATGTAACCATGGGGATACCACACTCATCGCCATGTTCCCAAAGCTACCGCCGAGCAAAAGACGGCAATGCGGGGCTCG
>Ga0351966_1002_pt1 | contig 109035 bp, 78 predicted proteins | sample TotcelT113001K14_FD_206840 | JGI IMG/M metagenome (GOLD analysis project Ga0351966, IMG submission 206840) | Enriched cells from coal bed in the Powder River Basin, Montana, United States - Total cells T11 rep3 HSBNCT.T11.300.1.K14 ... | reverse complement strand
CGATTTGCCCCATGGATCCCGATCCTGAAAATCAAAAATCAGAGGATACGAGAAATCTTGGGTTTGCGTAGCCGCGGGGCCGACACGGTCGTTGATGATGTCATCGACCAGCCGATCGAATTCTTCCGAGAACCGGCTCCTGAGCTTCTGAAAACTTATCCTCTCGTCGTAACACCCGCGAATCATTTCCCGATAGGCCATGGCGAGCCAAAGCGTCTTGCCCGACGACGGGGGGCCCAAAGTCGGAAGGAACAGCTTGGGAGAACGTTGGTAGATCGAGAGGTAGGAAAAGTCGCATTGCACGTACGGACTTTCGCTGATGACTCGATCGCACCGGACAAACTCGACGCCGCCATAATGGCCCGAGGATTCTGGCTTCAGCGTGTCCATGCCCGCACACCTCGGACACGCCCGTGCGGCATCTCGCCGGCGTCGACGAGCGTTATGGAATGCAGTCGCAGCGCAGGCTATGGCCAGCAGGGATAGAGCCGCTTGCCAGAGGAGGGCGCCCCACAGAAACGCGGCGGCGCTGGCCAGCATGAGCCACTGAACCGCCACGCTCGAACGGCAAATCAAACCGAGCCTGCTTGCGCCACCACAACGCCGGACCTTGCGAAACTCGCGGCGATTGGCGAACCAGACTTTCGCTGCCAGGCACAACACCACCAGCAGCAAAGGTCCCCTGAGCCAACGCATGCTTGGGGCGAACAACAAATCGAGATCGGTGAGTGTGAACATGGCGATCCTATCAAATCATCAAGGCAGCGTGGCATTCCCCTGGGACGTACTTCCTGGACCTGCCGCAGGCAGCGCCGGCGACACATTGCGTAGCTGGAGAAGATGTACCTGACCGTCGCTGGCACCGCAGGCGAAGCAGCCATCAGGACGAATTGCGGAGACCGACAGAAGCGACGCTGCGGCATCATACGCGGCCAACGGTCGGCAATTCTGCAGGTCCCAGAGACGGACAGTGGTGTCCTTGCTGATCGACACGGCCAGGCTCCCGTCCGGCGTGATTGCCACCGACCGGACTGCCCCCTTGTGGCCCGTCAACACGCCCAACGGCCGGCCCTGGACGAGATCCCAAGACCGCACGGTGCGGTCATCGCTGGCGGAGACCGCAATGCGTCCATCCGGCGTGAGTGCGACGAATCGCACACGCTGGCTGTGGCCCTCGAGCACCGCACGGACCTCGCCCGTCTGCACGTCCCAGACCCGCAGCGTGTAGTCACTGCTGCCTGAAACCACGTGGCGGCCGTCGGGCGTCAGTGCCAAGCAGTTGATTTCCAGCGAGTGGCCGCACAGCGTACGGAGCAGCGTTCCCGTTGCCAAATCCCAGATCAGCAGATCGCGATCCCAGCCTCCCGACATGGCGGTCTTGCCGTCGTGAGACAACACCAGGGATCGCACGCCAGCCCGATGTCCTTGGAGTACGCAGCGTTCTCGGCCCGACGGCAGGTCCCAGACGTGAATCCCGCGATCGTCATTGGGGCACAGGGCGGTGTTTCCGTCCGGCGTCAGCGCCAGACCATGCACCCAGCTGGCGTGGCCAACGAGTGTACGAACTTCCTGCAAAGTCTGCAGGTCCCACATTCGTATGGTCTCGTCCTGGCTAGCCGTTACGGCGTGGCGACCATCGGCGCTGACGACCAAGTCCTCGATCTGCCCGGTGTGCCCCTGGAGAGCTGCGATCAGGTGTCCCGAATCGAGATCCCAGATCTTCAACGACCGGTCGTGACTTGCGGAAAGGACTCGTTTCGCATCGGCGCTGAGGGCCAGGAGCTTGACGGCCAGCGTGTGCATCTCGGGGGTCGCGGTGGACGTACCGTGAGCCAGATTCCACACTCCTAAGGTACCATCGTGGCTGGCCGTCACGCCCGTTTTGGCATCCGGTGTCAAGGCGACCGCGGACATGCCGAGCGTATGTCCTCGGAAGACACGGCACGCGGTTCCTGACGTGAGATCCCAGGTCCGCAACGTCATGTCGCTCGCCACGGAAAAGGCGGTGTGACCGTCCGGCGTCACGGCTACGGTTTGCACCCGCCCGCTATGTCCTTCCAGCGTGCGGATTTGACGTCCCGATGCCCCGTCCCAGACCCGCAGGTTCCGGCCCTGGCTGGCCGACACGATGGTCTTGCCGTCGGGGGTCATCGCCACCGCCGTCAAACCGCTGTTGTGGCCGTGGAGGACGCGTGTGGGGCGTCTTCCATCCAGGTCCCACAGGCATAAGGTCCGATCACTGCTGCCGGAGACGGCCGTGCGGCCATCTGCTGTCACGGCGACGCAACTCACGCCCTCCCGGTGACCGTGGAGACGCCACGTCCGGGGCTCGGCGCCTCCCACATCCCACACGAGCAGACTCCGGCCATAGCGGCCGACCACAATCAGGCTCCCGTCTGGAGTGATCGCCACGGAACTCAGCCCCCGAGGGACGGCAGGCAATTTGTGCGTCGTTCGGCCAGAGTGCAAGTCCCAAACGCAGGCTGTGCCGTCGCGGCTGACCGAGACAGCGGTCTTTCCATCGGCCGTGATGGCCACCCCGGTCACCGCCCCGGCATGTCCCTCCAGCGCCCACTGCGGCTCGCCGGTCGACAGGTGCCAGACGCGTACCGTGCCGTCATCGCCTCCGGAGACGGCGAACCGGCCGTCCGGCGTCAAGGCGACGGCGCGCACCCAACGCTCGTGCCCGCGCAGCACGCGGACGGAGAGGGGATGCAGCGGCGGCATCGGCGGGCGAAAGTTCCGGGCAATCCAGGCGCGAGAGAGGGCGGCGGCGAGCGGTTCGGCCAATTCCACGACCGCGCCCTCGGAAGCGTAGTTGCGCGCGTGGATGACCGTCTCTTCCGGCAAGCCGGACAAGGCGTCCGTGTGGCTGGAGACGAACTTGGCCAAGGCTCGGAGCACGTCGATTCCGGTTTGCGTGCCCGCGGTCTGCTCGGCAGACGCCTGGTGCGTCCGCGCTTCAGCCGCCCGCATGGCCCAGTGCGTTGGGCAGGTGTCCGGCGGTGGGGGGAGAACGACATTCGGCACGCCAGCCTGCGCGCTGCGCGGCGTCGCTGCGGCAGACCGCCCGCGTCGGGCGATCCAGGATCGCCAGCGTCTCCACCAGGACGGCGTTGGCGCCCCGGCCTCGGCGCTGTACCGCACGCTGGCCCACTCGCGGGCGAAGGCGAGCAGTCCTTGCGCGTAGACGGTCAGTTGCTCGCGACGCTGGTCTTCCTCGTTCCGTTCTTCCTGGCCCGCTGGAAACGCATCCAAGACCGTTTGGAAATCTCGCTGCAGGTCGAACACCATGCCGGCTTGGCACTTCGCCTGCATGTAGTGCAGATTGGTCAGTGCTTGCCGCACGTCCTCCCAGCGGCCGGCCGCCGCAAGGTGTACCGGCAGGTGCGCCAGCGCGTACCGCGGCATCGAAGCCGCCGCGGTCTGATACGCGTTCCAACACATCGCCGCCAGTTGCCGGTGGCCCTGTGCCGGGTCGGCAAAGTGCAGCGCCCGGCTCCGCCGAGGATCGCTGAGCCAGTCCGCCAGCGACTTGTGGTACAAAGCGAAGCGGGGCGGCTGGCCGGGTTCCCCGCGCGCCCGCAGGTAGACCGCCAGCGGCTCCAAACCCTTGGCCAGCAGCTCCGCACTATCCCAGCCGGTGGCCGCCGCCAACTCCGCCGCGGTCAGCGGCTCTTGGGAGGCGACCACCACCTCCAGGACTCGCCGCACTGCAGCGAAACTCGCCTCGTCCGGGAAACACCGCTGGAAAAAGCGGACGTACAGTCCGTCGAGGCCGGGAGGCAGGTTCTTCACATCCTCGAAACTCTGGACCTCGCGTTCGATGCCGTCCAAGGCTTGCTGGACGTACAGGAAGTTGCCTTCGCTGCGTTCACGCAGCCATTGCACGACTTCGTCGTCATGCCGGCCGCTGGCGGCCATCCGGGCACGCAGTTGAGGCAGATGCAGCCGGCCCGCGATGTACGCGTCGATGTCCGCCAGATTCCGGTGATCCTGGGCGTCCAGTTCCACGGCGCGCAGTCCCGCCAAAGCCTGGAGAACGTCGGCATTCCTTCGCGTGGTGGCAACGATCCGCAACCAGTGCGGGAGCCGCCGCAGACGCAGCGCGAGCAGGGCGACCAAGTTGGGCGAGCCCTTGTACGACAAGGCTTCGTCCAAGGCATCGATCAGCAGATAGCGGACACCTTCCGGCGGCGCGTCGAGTGCTGCCAGCGGTGCCAAGACGGCCTGCTCGAAAGCCAAACCCGGATCCTGTCGGCAGCGGGCTTCGTCCAACGCCTCCTTGAGCGCGGGTTCCTCCAAACGTCGCGCATACGCTTCGATCTTGCTGGCGATCATTGCGGCGATGCTGCGCACGAAGCGCCAGGGTTCCAGTGTGGCTTCGGTATCGGCCTGACAACAGTGATAGGCCAGCACCTGCCCGTCGGGATTCAGATGCACGAGTTGGGCCACGATCGCCGACTTGCCCGTACCCGGATCGCCGGTGATCAGGAGGGCCCGTTCATGGCGGCTGGCTTTGCGCCAGGAATCGAGTTCCTGGAAAAGCCATTGACGCCCGCAGAAATCCTGCCGCTTTTCGGCCAGGAAGTCAGCAAAATCCCAGGGCTGCAGTTGTTCGCTCGAAGCGCGAAAACGCGTCACGCCACGAAGGGCGGCGTGGATACTGTCGAGCAGCCGGCGGAGCCCGGCTTGGTATTGCGTCTCACCTTCCTCCGTGGCCCAAGTCCGCAGGTCGACGTAGTCCAGGCGGAAGATACAAAAGGGCGGCTCACACGTGATGGCCATCACCGGGATAATCGGCTTGGGAGGTTGCCCGAATCGCGCGTAACTCAATTCATCCAGACAGACGCTGTCGGTGTTGTCGGGATTCCCGGGACCGACGCTCAGACGAACGGCGTGCGGACTGAGCAACGCGACCACGGCATCGGATTGGCGCAAGGCATCGACGATCCGCTCCTGCCAGTCGCTGCCGCTGCGGATCTGATGCACATCTTGCCACACCTCAAAACCGTGCCGGGCGAGATCCAACGCCAGCCGATCAGCCAAGGGCTTTGCGTCCCGGCGACCGTAGCTGAGGAAAACGCGGCGCTTCGTCGGGGATGATCGCGCGGACGGGGAGCCCGAAGCGGGTTCCCGTGTTTCGGGGACGAAGTCTGCTGTTCGAGATTCATCCGGCACGGCGGCAGGAGAGGGCCCCGACGGAGTCGACGAAACACTCTGGAACGTTGCGTCCGTGCAAACCAAACCGACGCCTTTCTTATCATCGGCCAAGTCGTCGAGTATCAAATCTTCGCGGATCTGTCGCAGTACAGCCTCGTTGCCGCCGATGGCTTCGAGCATTTCGCTGTTCGTGGCCTTGCCTTTGGCGCGTAGCAACTCAAGTACGATCGCACGTGCCTGGTCAATGTTCATCCCAAAATCCTATAGTTCCGAAAGACAGATGCCAAGGTTGTTATATCACCGGGCGTTTGACCATTCCAGCGAGGGCGACAGGTCCCCATCGACATACACCACGTATGACACAGATTGACCGTAGCCCAATGCAAACAAACGGGACTTGATCGTCGATGAGCCCACTCAGAAACTCACTTGGTTGGGCGATTGTGCCTCCGTCCGGTTCGCGTAACACCAAGAAATCGGAGTGGGTCGAACGAGAATGGCGGTACGGGCTCGAACGCAAAGGAGAGGACGCCGTGCGCCCCGTCATTATCGGAGGCCCGCACCAGCTTCCGCAACAGGTCCCGTGGTGGTCCGGCCGGGTGACGCGAGAGGATTCCGAAACATGCCTTAGCTCGACTTTTGCCAAAATTTTGGGTGATTTTTGCGCCGCGCGGACGGCGATTTTTCGACACGTTCCGAAGTCCGCGCCGACAACATGGGCCTCTCGTTTTGCGTGGCCTTGCTCGGCAAACCGGGCAAGTCACACAGCCTGACAAAAATGATCGAGGATGAATTGCTGCAATTTCGGTGGCAGGTTTTTGCAGGCCTTACGAAAGTAAGGCTGTGCCAAAACCGTTTCCTCCCAAAACAGCCGCCGCACCGTCGCGATCGCATCGGTGAAGGTCGGTTCGCTCTTGGTGTAGCAGGGTCGGTCACACGTCGTGGCCTTGTGACGCTTCAAGTATTCCTGATAGATCAGACAGATCACACTGAACAGCCCCAGCCGGCAAGGCGTCATCCGCAGTACCGAGTTCTCGACGCGTTGCCGTGTCTTCTCGAAGCCCAGGTGAGCGCGCAACTCTTGGAACGTGACCTCCAGATTCCAACGCAGGGTATACAGGGTGACGAGTTGTTCGGGAGTGAATCCGTCGTGCGTCGTGTAGAAGTACTCATCGCGCCGCGTGCCTTGCGCATCGCGTACAAACACCCAGTGCACGGGAACCAAGCCAGCGCCTGCGTGATACCACTGGCCGCGACCGTCGCAGACCAGCACCTGACGTTCCGTGGCACCGTACCAGGAGACCGTCGTCTCCCGCAGGCGGCTGCCGGCCACGACGGCTTCAGGTGTCTTCAGCTTCTTTCCTTTGACCCGCGGCCGTCCGCCTTTCTTGTTCTTCTTTGGCGGAGGCGGAGGGGCGTAGAGCGCGCCGTCGGGAACGAACTTGCTGACCAACGCCAGGCGATCGCGATGACGGTGGCAGAAGCGAGCCAAGTCATGCGACGCATAGCCGCCATCACCCAACAGCACGAATTTCTTGTCCGGAAACCAATGCAGCAAGATGGCCATCAAACCTTGGGCCAGTTGAATTGGCGTTTTGTGCCGACGTCCTTCCTTCTTGTTGAGTTCCTCCGGACGGTACAGGGCCGCCAACACCGGCAAGGCCCACGGACGACTGCAGAAGGGAAATCGCACCACCACGGCCAAGACGACCCAACGATGGCCCCAGCGATAAGCCTGATGAGTGTCGGAGGAACGTACCGCGTCGTGATGGCAACCTTTCCCGAAGACTTTCTTCCCTTTGTGTTCGGCTACCGTGCAATCGACCACCACGCGAATCCAGTCGTCGACGCCGGCCAACTCGATCACGACGACCGCGAGTACTCGGCCCAGCTTCCACAGCGACCAAGGCGCCCGACTGAAGACGCGATGGTAGTCGCTCGGATCGCCTTCCGCCAAATCGCCCACGTTCCACAGCAGGTTCGTGATCGTGCGCCGACCCCTGGTAAGGATCGCGCCCACCAACAGCACCAAAGTGCGCTGGAACGTCGGCTCGGTAAATGCTATAGAGAAGGACATCAACAGTGGCTCCGCCACAGTAGGCAAATTGATCATTACCAGACTCCCTTCTGGTCCAGACGCGGCAACGAACGGATCGGAAGGGGGTCTTTTTATGCGCCACGCGGTTGCGTGGCTATGTCAATTTCCACCCAAAATTTTGGCAAAAGTCGAGCTAAGCTTCCGGCATTTTGCTGGATTCTGGACTTGGGAGGGCTCGGAAGTCCAAAGTGCAAGCGAATGGGCCCGCGGCAAGCTCACGGCAAATGGTCGGCACGATTCGTTGGCAGGTGCGGTGCCGCGCACTTGACGCCGACAGCCGAAGCAAATGACAATGCGAGCGGATGAACGATAGCCTTGAACATCGAGGGGTGGTTTTTGTCTTCCGCACGTACCACGATCGAAATGCCTGACAACGCTGGTCAACCGACGTTGACTTTCAAGAATGGGCGTCCGGTTCCGAAGGACGTTGCAGAGAAGTTCTACGAAGCTTTCTTGCGAATCAAGGCGGGAGCGGTGGCAATTCGGATGTGGGAGAGGCTGTTCACCGAAGAGGATCGCAAACGGTTGGGTGGCGATCTGGAGGAGTGTTTCTCGCGTCTCGGTACTGCGCGCATGTGGGCGCAAGCCAAGGGAGTCTCCATGGAACGGGCCGTGATCGACGTCGCTCGCGGCGTGGAGTTGATGAGCGACCAGACGGCCAATTGGCTGATGCGAGAGCTGAAACTGGAGGAGATAGACGCGGGGGGCAATGCTGCCGGCACTTCCGAAGTTCCCGAGTGGGATGCGATCCGCGGCGAACTGCGGTTTGGCGGGCACGTGATCCGCCGAATCCGTCTGATGAACCAGCCATCCAACATTCAACGAATCCTGGACGCGTTTGAGGACAGCCACTGGTCCGTTCGCATCGACAGTCCCCTCCATCGTGGCCAGCAGCAACTGCACGAAGCGTTGCGATTTCTGAACCAGGGCCTGAAAGCGATCCGCTTTCGATCGCAAGAAGGCGGGAAAGCCATCGTCTGGGAACGCCTCTGAGTTCCCAGTCACCTCCCAGTCAGCTACATCTGACAGCAGGAGGCATCTAGCCGAGAATCCAGCATGGCGACCTGCGGTCGCTGAAATCACCTGACAAGCTGCGCGTCGCCAAGTCAGGCACGATTCTGGGAACGGATTCTCGCCGTGAGTACGAGGAAACCAACTCTATCAGAAGCCGAGATCACCCAGGCGTTCGCCGAGGGTAGCGGTGCGCATTTCCCGCCCATCCTGACTGTAGAGCAAGTCGCCTCCTTGCTGCAGATCAGTCCCAAGACGGTCTACGAGTGGATCGGGAAGGGGCGACTGGACGGCGCATTTCGCAAACGTGGGAAGCACCACCTGATTTGGCGAGACCGCGTCATTGACATCCTCTTTAACGGAGCGGAGTGGCCCCATGAAAAACGAAATTGAACGAATCCAAGTTGGCCAGTTCACCACGGTTTTCAAGCGTGGCAAGAAGGGCACGTACACCGCCGACTTTCACCACGACGGCCAGCATTGCCGTCGCTCGTTGCGGACGAGCAATCTCAAGATCGCCCGCCAGCGAGCGAGCCAACTTGAACGCGAAATCCTCGACGGCACGTTTGGCAGAACCAAGGGTGCAGACAACGCTGCGCCGACGACCATCCGTCAGGGCGCCGACGAATTCTTGGCCTTCCTGGAAACCGAAAAACGCCGACGGAAGACCCGAGTCAAGTACCGGGGCATCCTGCACAACTTTGCCAGCTTCGCCGAGGCCCGAAAAGCCGGACGGCTGGCGGACGTCGACATGCGCCTGATCGATAAGTTCCGCGCTCATCGCAGGCCGCTGATCGGGGACAAGTCGATGCACCACGAAGGCGTACTGCTGAAGCGATTCTTGGGCTGGTGCCGTCAACGGAAGCTGGTGACCGAGAATCCGTTGGCGGAGACCAAGTTCCGGCGGCCCAGGCCGCCGCGGCGCGGCGGCCCGACGTTGGAGCAGATCAACGCGATCTTGAACGCCGCCGACGAACGCCGTCGTCCGATTCTCGCCGTGCTGGCGTTCACGGGCATGCGTTCCGGTGAGTCTCGCCACCTGCAGCCCGAGGACGTGGACCTCCGCGGCAACTGGATTCACATCGTCAGCCGCGAGGGCTACGAGACGAAAACCGGCGAGAACCGGGACGTGCCCATCCACCCGCGGTTGCGGCCATTCCTGGAGCGTCAGCGGAAGCACACGCGTCCGTGGTTCTTCACTGAGCCGGCCAGTCCCAAGTACCCCGGCGGCGATCACCACATCAACACGAAGCGGCTGAATGAGTACTTCCTGACCATCTTGAAGGAGTTGGGCATCCCAGCGGGACGCGAGGCTGGATTCACCATCCACTCGCTGCGTCACGCGTTCAAGACCTTCTGCATCAACTCACGGATTCCGCGTGAGGTCGTCGACGCATGGCAGGGACACGCGCCGGACCGGTCCGCCGGTGGGGCGTACTACAAGCTGACACCGGAAGAGTCTCAGCGTTTCATGAAACAGGTCCCATTCGGGACCGGCGAGCCGGCCGCCCCTGCCGGCGAAAAGGAGGTTTGACCATGTTCAGATTTGCATGGACGTGTCTAATTGTGATGCTGGTCGCTACGGCGACCAGCGCGGCGGCTTCGGCCGCCTGTTTCTGGGCCAGTTCCAACGGGTGGATTGTTCCGAGGGACAAAAAAGGGACAAGTGGGGTGCAAGAAAAAGAGCACGGCTCGCAAGTCACTGGTGTTTCAGCACTTACGAGCCGCTTCTCTTTTGAGCGGAGGGCACGGGAGTCGAACCCGCAACCGGTTTCCCGGCATCTGATTTCCTGCCAGGAACCCGCGAACTTCCTGCTTCATCTGGGTTTTTACACTGGACTAATGGCATGGCCGTTGCTAGAAATGGGTCTTTGTCGGTTTGCCTGCGGTCATTTCGGCTGAAATGCGGCTGATGTCGCTGGTCGTTTTCGCTCGCCACAGCCTGCCGACGACCTTCCGCATTGCCCCGCCCGATGGTTGGCTGGGTCACTCCGAATTCCGCAACATCATTCCGCCGCAGCCCGGCGGACCAGCTTGGCAAGGAGATTCTCGATGAGGCGACACGGGATCAGCGCGGTTTTCCTGGCGGCCTGCATGTCCATCGCTTTCTGCGCCGCGTCGGCCGCCGCTGCGGCGCCGCCGAACGTCGTGATTATCTTCATGGACGACATGGGATACGCGGACATCGGGCCCTTCGGCGCCGAAGGCTACGACACGCCGAACCTGGACCGGATGGCCCGCGAAGGCCGGGTGTTCACGGACTTCTATGCGTCCACCGCGGTCTGTTCCGCGTCGCGGGCGTCGCTGATGACCGGCTGTTACAACGTTCGCGTCGGCATCCTCGGCGCCCTGGCCCATCAGGCCAATCACGGGATCAGCGACCAGGAGATGACGCTGGCCGAGGTGCTCAAGCAGAAGGGTTACGCCACCGCCTGCTATGGCAAATGGCATCTCGGTCATCACCCGAAGTTTCTGCCGACCAGCCACGGGTTTGACGAATACCTGGGCTTGCCTTACTCGAACGACATGTGGCCGTTGCACCCGACCTCCGGCAAGAATTTCCCTGACCTGCCGTTGATCGAGAACACGCGCGTGATCAATGCCCAAGTCACGGGCGAAGATCAAGAACAGCTGACCACGCAGTTGACGCAGCGGGCCGTCGACTTCATCCAGCGGAACAAGGATCGGCCTTTCTTTGTCTACCTGCCGCATCCGATGGTCCACGTGCCGTTGTACGTATCCGACAAGTTCCGCGGCAAGAGTGAGCGAGGCCTGTTCGGCGACGTGATGATGGAGATCGACTGGTCCGTCGGCCAGATTTTGGACACGCTGCGGAACCACGAACTCGACCGCCGCACCTTGGTCATTTTTACCTCCGACAACGGCCCCTGGCTCAGCTATGGCGACCATGCCGGTTCGGCCGACTGCTTGCGCGAGGGCAAAGGGACGATGTTCGACGGCGGTTGCCGCGAGCCGACCGTGATGTGGTGGCCGGGCAAGATCCCCGCCGGCACGGCTTGTAGAGAACCGGCGATGACCATCGACATCCTGCCGACGATCGCGCACCTGGTGGGCGCCCAGCTGCCGGACCACAAGATCGACGGCCGCAATATCTGGCCGCTGATTGCCGGCGAGCCGAACGCCAAGAGCCCGCAGCAGGCCTACTACTTTTACTGGGGCCAGGAGCTGCAGGCCGTTCGCATGGGCCGCTGGAAGCTGCATTTCCCGCACACCTATCGGACGCTGGGCGGCAAGCCCGGCGGCACAGGTGGCCAGCCGGTGCCGTACGAGCAAGGCGAGATCGAGCTGGCGCTGTTCGACTTGGAAGTGGATCCCGGCGAGGCGGTCAACATCGCCGAGGAGCATCCCGCGGTCGTGGCCGAGATCCAGGAACTCGCCGAGCGGATGCGGGCCGATCTGGGCGACTCGTTGACCAAGCAAAAAGGCACCGGCCTTCGCGAACCCGGCCGCCTGCAGCCCGGCGACCTGCGGTTCCGCTGGGTGCCGGGCCAGCCGCTGGATATCGAGCCCCAATAGCAGCCGGAGAATGCGGTGTGGGCGACCGCGTGCCGCTCACGGACGGAGGGATTGATGTCGAAGTCGGACGAGACACGTCAGCTGACTGGCAACGGCATTGGTTCGGGTTCGAGGTTGCCGTGCGGCATGCCGTCCGCATGCAGGTAGCCGCCGACCGCGCGTTCCAGGCGGGCTAGCGACTGCCGCAGTTGGGCCTCCAAGCGGTGCGCCGAGATCTGATAGCGCAGCAACTGCCGCCAGTTGTCGACCAGTTGCAGGAATGCCACGTCGCCGACTTCGTAGGACCGCAGCGAGACCGCGAACGTCTGCTCGGCTTTGGGAACGATCTCCTCGCGCAGCAACTGCAGCAACTCCTGCTGGCTTTGGATCTGCGCGAACAGATCCTTCACCTCCTCCTGCGTTTGGTCGCGCAGCGAATCGTACTGCCGCGCGCTGGAGACGACCCGTGCCTCGGCCTCCTGCAGGCCCGCGTCCAGCCGCTTGCGGTAGATCGGCAGGTTGACGCCGACGCCGAGCAGGAAGGCGCTTTCCGTATCCGGCGGGCCGTTCATGCCGTGGTCCGGCATGGCCATTCCCATCCACATCCCGGACAGCCGGACGTTGGGGAAGTAATCCAGCCGGGCCAGATCGACGTTGTGCCGCTGGCGCATGACATCGGCCAGCTGGGCCTGCAGTTCGGGGCGAGCGGCGATGGCCTGCTCGTACAAGCCTTGTAGGTCTCGGGGGATCTGCTCGGCCGGCAGTTGGTCCAAGGCGCGCACGGGGGTTTCCGGGGACAGGGGCAGCCGGCGGGCCAAGCGCGCCTGGGCGGTCTCGAGTTCCTGCCGCAGTTGGATCAACTGGTTCTCCAGATCCAGCACCTCGAGCTCGGCTCGCAATACGTCCTGTTGGCTGACCTGGCCGACGCGAAACCGCGCGGCAGCGACCTCCAGCAACCCTTGCAGCAGCTCGCGGTCCGCCTGAGTAATCTGGATCGCTTGCTGGACGAAATACAACTCATAGTAGGCGATCTTCACCTGCTCGATCACGGCCAGTTCGGTTGCGGCCAGTTCTGCCCGCGCCCGCTGCGCCCCCTGCTGAGCCACTTCGGCGCGCGTCCGCAGTTTGCCGAACCAGGGAAGCTGCTGGCTGACGCTCATCTGGATCACCTGTTCCATTTCGCCCATCTGCATGGGCGCCAGGAACGGGTTTACCTCCAGCATTGGGTCCTCGAGACTGGCGGCCTGAGGGACGCGCAGCGCCGCTGCTTCGACCTGTTTGCGCGCCGCGTGGATGTCGGGATTTTGCGTCAGTGCGTATTCGATGTACGTTTCGACCGCGTGCGGCCCGGCCAACTCCGACGCCACCCAACGGAGTGTGGCGACCGGCTGCGGTGCGTAACAAGCCGCCGCCATCGTGACTTCGATTCGGGCGCAATCTGCGTCGCAGACTTGGTGGGCCGGCGGCGCCAATCGGCAGCCCGCCGACGACCAGAGCAACGGCAGGCAAGTCGCCAGCGGCCAAAGAAGTGCGTCCCTGCACGACATTGCGTTGAACCTTTCCGGGGGGCGATCTACGGGTGGACTCTCACCCGCGGTCGGGGATTCGTTCTGGAACGGCCGCTGATTCCCGGCTTCGCCCGTGTACGGAGAAACGCGAAATAAGCTCCGTTCTGCTGAACGCTGACCCCCACGGCGGGGAGATCTGCAGCAGCCGCGGGAGCCCCGGGGCGCGCCCGTTGCGCCCGACGGCCTTCGGAACTCCCGCCTCTGTACATATCGGCAATCGGCGCCGCCATAGCCATCGCGAACTGGGGGGAATCTACCATCCAGACGTGCGCCGATGCCAGCATCGCTAGCGTGACGTACTGCGCCAGGTTGAAAGACCAGCCAGCCATCGGCGATCGTTTCGTCCCCAGGCTCCGCGCGGTACGGAAGGACACCTGCCTGGCGGTCCCTCGCGGGGCGGTGGTTGTTCTTGTCTCGCCGCTCAAGCCGCCTCGCCGCCTTGCGACGGCGTCTGCTCGACCGCTTCCCAATCCGGGTCGTACAACCCGGCACGCATCTTGAGTTCCTTATAGCCGCAGTACAGGACGGGGACGACGAAGAGCGAGAGCAATCCCAGGCACATGCCGCCGAACACGGGCAGGGCCATGGCCCGCGCGACGTCGGCGCCGCGGCCCGTGGCGAACATGATGGGCAGCAGGGCAGCCAACGTCGTGGCCGTGGTCATCAAGCAGGGGCGGACCCGCTTCAGGCCGGCCTCGAGAGTCGCATCCCGGATATCGTGAACACTCGTCAGGCGGCGACGTTTGAACAGCTGATCCAAGTACGTCGCGATGACCACGCCGTCATCCACCGCGATCCCGAACAGGGCGATGAATCCGACCCACACGGCCGTGTTCATCTCGGTGCCGGCCAGGGCCAGCAGGATCATGCCGCCGGCAAAGGCGGTGGGGATTTCGGTGAATACGAACATCGCGATCGGCAGGTTGCGGAACTGCAGGTAGATAATCAGCAGGTTGATCAGGATCACCAGCGGCACCAGCCACAAGAGGCGGCGGTTGGCTTCGATCTGATTCTGGAACGACCCGACCGCCTGCAGTTCGAAGTTGCCCTCCGGAAAGGTCAGGGTGCCGTCGGCGCGGGCCGTGCGGAGCGAGCCCATCACGGCGTCGACGGTCTCCAGCGCGCCGGCGGCGCCGGAAGGCGAAAAGAGCACGTGCGCGACCAGCCGTGCGTCTTCGCTGCGAATCATGCCGGGCCCCCAGGTGCTGGAGATACCGGCCAGCCGTTTCAGCGGCACAACTTCGCCGGCAGGTGTCACGACCGGAATCTCGCCCAGCTGATCGACGCGTTCGCGCACGTTCCGCTGATAGCGGACCTGGATCGGATAGCGTTCGCGGCCCTCGACGGTGGTGGTCACGTCCACTCCACCGAGACCCGCCGAGACGACCTCGTTCACCATGGCCGTGGTCATCCCGTAGCGGGCGGCTTCTTCGCGGTCTACGTCGAACTCGAGATACGGCTTGCCAAGCACAATATCGGGATTGACGGTTCGGGGGTTGACGTGGTGGAGCGTCTTGAGTTGCTCGGCCACGGCGCGGGAGGCCTGGGAAAGCCCCTCGAGGCTGTCGCCGTAGACCCGCACGGCCATCGAGGCGCGGATGCCGGCCTGGAGCATCACGACGCGGCCCTCGATCGGCTGCAGCGGCGACGCGATGGGGATACCCGGCATGCTGGCCACGGCGTTGATTTGCTCCCAGATTTTTCGTTCCGTGACGCCGGGCCGCCACTGCTCGCGCGGTTTGAGCATCACATACGTCTCGATCATGGCGACCGGGGCTGGATCAAGCGCCGATTCGACACGGCCGATTTTTCCCAGCACATCGGCCACTTCCGGAATCTGCGCGATCATCGCGTCCTGTGTCTGCAAGACCTCCATCGCCTGCGAAAAGCTTGCCGCCGGGTAGAGGCTGGGCATGTAGAACCAGCTGCCTTCGTCCAGCGCGATCCAATCGTTCGAGCGAAGTCCCGTGAACACGTGCTTGACGCGGACGTAGCCCGGGATCTCGTTCAGATCGGCCCCCAGCGCCGTTGCCAACCGCTCGGCCGGCCGCAGCACGGTGGGCAGGCCGAACCAGGCGCCGAGGCCGAGCAGGACGACCAGCGCGTAAAGGGCGATAAAGCCGCGTTTGTGCGCGAGCAGAAAACGCAGCGTCGGCGCGTAGCCCCAAACGATCAGGCGGCTCAGCGGGTTCACCTCGATCGGCCTGATGTTTTCCCGGGTGCTCCAATAGCCAGCCGCTGCGCCGGCTGCCGCTAGGATGGCCGTCGCCCACGGCAAACGGAGAGCCGTCCAGTGCTCGATTCGCTCGCCCCACACGAAATAGGCCAACAGCCCGGCGAGCCCGCCGACTGACAGGCCGCTGGCCACACCCGCCACACGGGGCCAACGGACGGTGACTAGCAGCAGGCGGCACAGCAACGGCACCAGCACCACCGCGAGGATCAGGCTGGACACCATGGCGAAGCTCTTGGTCCAGGCCAACGGGGCGAACAGCTTGTAATCCCGGCCGGTCAGGAAGAACACCGGCAGGAAGCTGATCACGGTGGTACTGACGGCCGTGATCACCGCGGGGACGACTTCGCCAGCCCCCTCGCGAATTACCGCCAGTCGCCGCCTCGGGCCTCCCGAGGAACCGCCGGCCTCCCAATCGGCCAGATGCCGATAGATGTTCTCTGACACGATGATGCCCATATCGACCATCGTCCCAATGGCGATGGCGATGCCGGCCAGCGACATGATGTTCGCATCGACACGAAAGACGTTCATGGCGATATAGGCCATCAAAACGGCGATCGGCAAGGTGACGGCGACGACCAGGCTGGCGCGGACGTGCAGCAGGAACAGCACGACCATCACGATCGTGATCAGGATCTCCTGGCCCAGCGCGTCGGTCAAGGTGGCGACCGTCTCGTTGATCAGCAGCGACCGATCGTAGATGCCGCGGATCTTGATCCCGTCCAGTTCCGCCTCGAGCGAGCGGATCTTTTCCTCGACACGCAGGATCACCGCGCGCGGGTTCTCGCGATACCGCATAACCACGACCCCGCCGACCGCTTCCTGGCCGTTCAGATCCAGGGCTCCGTCGCGAAAGGCGGGTCCGGTCTGGACTTGGGCCACATCGCGCACGCGGACCGGGACGCCGTCGCGCGTGCGGATGACGGTGTTTTCAATCTGTTCGATCGTCTCCTGCGGCGTTCTCCCGGAACCGATGAACCCGCGGCCACGGACCAGGAACTCCATGCCGCCGGTCTCGATGGTCTTGGCGCCGACGTCGATATTCGAGTCCCGCACCGCGCCGATGACGTCGCTCAGCGGCATGTCGTGGTAGCGCAGCCGGTCCGGGTCCGCTTCGATCTGGTACTGCCGCACGTAACCGCCAATCGAGGCGACTTCGGCCACGCCCTCGACTGCTTGCAGCGCGTACTTGATGAAAAAGTCCTGCTTGGAACGTAGTTCCGCCAGATCCATGCCGGGGGGCGGGTCGAGTACATAGTAGTAGATCTGCCCCAAGGCCGTCGCATCCGGCGCCAGCGTCGGCGTCACTCCCTCGGGCAACAGGCCGGAGACCGTCGTCAACTGCTCCGCCACCCGGGAACGGGCCCAGTAGAAATCGATACGGTCGTCGAAGGTCACCTGCACAAAGCTGAAACCGAACATGCTGGTACCGCGGACGCTTTTCGACCCAGGCACCGCCTGCAGGGCCACGCTCAACGGATAGGTGATCTGGTCCTCCATGTCCTTGGGCGAGCGGCCCATCCATTCGGCCAGCACGATCACCTGGTTCTCCCCCACGTCGGGGATGGCGTCCAGCGGCACCTGCCCGACGCTGACCCATCCGTACAGGATCGCGCCAGTCACCAGGATCAGCACGACCAGGCGTTCGCGGAGGCAGAAATCGATCACTTTGTGGATCATCGTGGATGCTTCCCCGTTTCGTGTTGCTTGGTTTCAGCCGCTGGTTCTTGACGGCTCGCCGCCTCGGTCGGCGTTTCAGCTCGGCTCGGCGGTTCCTCCGGGGAGAACTCGCCAGCCGGGACCGGCCGTTCGCCGTCCGCTGCACCGGACGGCGGCAGTTCCCCCGCGGCGATTCCGCAACGCAGCATCTTGCTTCCCCAGTAAGGATTGGCCAGCGGTGGCGAAGGCTGCAACCAATCGCCTTCGCCGCCGGGCACCATCGAGCAATAGAAATGGATGAACGACGCTTCTGCTCCCGCTCCACGCACTTGGGCCGCTAGCTGAAGTATTGACTTGCTGATCGGTTTGAACGCCAACCGTGCTTCGTCGATCGTCAGCGAGTGCAGCTGCTGGCTGTGTTCGGCGATCGAGGCGATCCGCGACCGCGCCGGCGGGCTCAACGACTCGGACGCCGCCAAGCGGGCCGCCAGTTCGTACAGCGACTGCGACTGTTCCCGCGGCACGGCCCGGTCATCGGCCAGCGTCGCGGACACGGCAAAGTAAGCCTCGTACAGCCGCTCCAGTTCGGTACCGGCCTGGCCGGAGATACGTTCCAGCTCGGCCTGCTCCAACTCGAGCGGCCCGTCCGGCTTTCCCGGTTTCTGCGGCTTTGCCTGCAGTCGAGTCGGGTCGATCAGCGACGGGTTGCCCGCCAGCTGCATCTGCGAATCGATCAGGAAATTGCCGGAAACCGCCACCTGTTCCCCCGGCTCGACGCCCCGCACGATCACGATCCGATCGCCGATCGACGGGCCCAATACCACCGGGCGGATCTCGAATCGCCCCGCCTCGACTTCCACGTAGACGACGCTGTTCTCCCCAGCCATCAGCACCGCGTTCCGCGGGACCACCAGCACGTTGCTCGGCTCGACAGGCTCCTCCGCGAACCCGAACTGTGAGGCGGGGACCAGCGGCACCCCGCACACGCGGCAGGCTCCTGGTCCGTCTTCGATGACCTGCGGGTGCCGGGGACTGATCCATTTGCCGGCCAGTTCCGGGTCGTATACGTCGGCCGCCGCCTCGCCGCTGCGGGTCAGCTGCACTGCGACGGTGGCCCGGGCATAGTCGCCGATCCTCAGGCGTCCCGCCTCGTTCGACAGGACCACCCGCACCCCGACGGTGCGCGTTTTGGAGTTGACGAATGGATCGATAAAGGCCACTCGCCCCACGAAACGTTGCCCCGGCAGCGACTGGAGTTCCGCCTCGACGCGCTGACCGTAACGGACCGCGGTGGCGTCCTCGGGGAACAACTCCAGCATCAGCCACACCTTCGACAGATCCGCGATGCGGTAAATCGGTTCGCCCGTCTTGAGGTACTGGCCCTCGACCGCCAGACGTTCGATCACGGTCCCGCTGATCGGCGAGACCAGCTGCAGCCGGCTGCTCGCCTCGCCCGCTTCCTCCAAGTGCGCCACCTGCGTTTCGGTCATCCCCAGCTCGATCAGCTTGCGGCGGCTGCCCTGGTACAGCCGCTCTTGTGACTCCTGTATTCGCGCCAGAGTACTGGCCTGTGTGTCGTTCAGCAAACGCTTCGTCTGAATCAGTTCCACCTGAGCACTGTACAGCTCGGGCGAGTAGACCAGGGCCAGCTGGTCGCCTTGCCGGACCACCACACCGGTATAGTCGGCGTACAACCGCTCGATGCGCCCGTCGACGTACGGGGAGATGGTGGCCAGGGCGCCTTCGTCATACCGCAACTGACCGATGGCCCCAAGTTGGCGCGTCTGAGGGACAGCTTGAACGGCGAACGTGCTGATATTGGCGATCCGCCGCGCCGCCGCGTCGACGACGATCGAGCGTCCGTCGGACGTCTCGTCGCCGGTCGCGGTGGGGACCAATTCCATTCCACATACCGGACACCTGCCGGGCTCGTCTTGCGGCGGCGTACACATCATCGGGCAGATGTAGCGGACCTTGCTGCCGTCTGGTGCGACTGCGGCCGCGCCGCTCGATTCGCCGGACGTGATCCAGCCCATCCGCTGGGCCACCCCGAGCTTGAAAATCAGCAAGCCGCCGACGGCCAGCAGCAGCGCCGGCGGCAAGAAGAGTTTGATCCAATAGCGCCGGGAGCCCGGAGGCCGCACGGCGGCTTGGTCCGCAGCGTTCTCCGGTGGTTCGCGCTCCGCGCGCGGCTGTTCCGCGTTGGCGGGCTGGTTGGGTGGTTTTGTGGGAGTCATCATATTCCTCCGCTTGGGGTCTGTGGATCGAACTCGCTCGCGCTCACAATCCGCCGCGCGTAGGGTGTCGCCTGGTGGGATGCAAGCGAATGCCGTGGCATCGGCCCAGGACGCTGGGGCGACAGACACCGAATCGACGGGGAACCGGCAACAAGCAGGGGGCGGCGGCGATACCTGCTGCATCGGCGACTCACGTGTCAGAGAGCCACCGGGCGCTCTGCCAGCGCACACCGGTATCCGGCGCGAATCATATCTGCCAAAAACAAAATAGAATCTGCACAGGCGGCGCGAAAAACAGAAGGCTCTCCATGTCAATTCTGCCCGCCGGCTGATGAGCGAGGCGTCCACCGCCGCGGAACCCGTCGCCAAGCGGTTCATAACGTTTGCGATGCGTTATCACTTACTATATCATTTTACGAAGGGCGTCAAAGTCAAGGTGATCGCCCGGCGTTGCTACCCCCCTGGGGGCCGTGGTACGCTTGGCGCCGTCGGCTTAACGACCGGGAACTCTGGCTCGTCCCACTCACGGGTTGAACGACGAGGAAGTTTCTGGGGAGTGTGGCGGGAATATGCTACAATTCCCAAGTTACAAACATCAAAGGCGCGACGGTGTTTTCGTGATGGACGCCCTGGGATTGCTGGAGACAACCGGATTGACGCCCGCTTTGGCCGCGCTGGACGCCATGGACAAAGCGGCGGAGATTCGGGTTGTGCAGGTGGAGGTCAACGATCTGCTGGGCGTCTGCATCAAGATTCAAGGGGGCGTGGCGGCCGTTCAGGCGGCCGTTCAGGCGGGACGAGCGATCGCGGAACGTATGGGCGGCCGGCCGCTGGCCGACGTCATCCCGCGTCCGCAGGAAACGGCGTGGCCGGCGATCTTCAGTCCTCCGGAATACAATCCGCTGATTCAACAAGAGGTGGTCTTTTTTCCCGTCTACCAGAGCGCGCCGCAACGGGCGGAAGACAAGGAGCTAACCGTGGACAAGTCCGCATCGTATGCCCTGGGTCTGATCGAAACGCAGGGGTTTACGGCTGTGTTCGAAGCGATTGACAGCGCCTGCAAAGCCGCGAATGTCGAAGTGGTCGGCAAAGAGAAACTGGGCGGCGGCTACGTCACGGTCATCATCCGCGGCGATGTGGCAGCGGTCAAAGCGGCGGTCGAAGCGGGCCAAAGCAAGGTCGAAGGACTCGGCAAACTGATCGCGGCGCATGTGATTCCGCGTCCCAGCCAGTCGGTGTTGAGTCTGCTGCCCAAGGCGTGATCGGTCCTGTCTGCCTCCGCGAGCCTCGCGCCCTACAGCGGTTCGTGGTTCCCCGTTGACAGGATGCGATGCTGCAACCAGCATCGCCACGTAAAACGAAAGTGCGCTGTCACGCGAGGCTCGCCCAAGGGTCCGATACACATTTCGAGACAGGAGTCGGCACACCTCCTTTCTGAAAGAGCAGAATCCCCTGCGTCCAGACAGCAATCACGCCCCTTTTTCAAACCCATCAGAAAAATGGTGCAAACCCGATGCCGCCAGGAGAATTTCCGGTTTGACAAACGCGAGCAACTCGTCGTTACGTCTTTAATTTCAACATGTTAGGGCGTTTCGCGGAGATTGGAGCAAGCCCATTCTTCGCCGTTCAAACTGGTCTGCTGTGCGGCAAAGCGCACTTTTGTGCCAGTCCGCACACTGGGATACCGAAGCGTTTCTTGGTATGAATGAGGAAAGTCACCGCGTACGGTTCGGAACGTCGCGATTCGTTCACCGCGGAGCCAGCGGGGATAGCGCCCCGTGCGGTATGCCGTCGTGGTGGGTTCCGGGTTCATCGAGCGACGGGCGACCGCGCGGTATATTGGATGGGAATGATCTCGCAACAGTTTTCTTCTTGAGAAAGGACAGCCATGAGACACAGCAAGAGAGTTTTCGGCATTGCAGCATTGGTTGGTTTCGCGTTGATGTCCGCCCCCGTCGCGGCGGCTGACGGTGCGGACGACGGGTTCGTGTGCCTGTTCGACGGCAAGACGCTGGACGGCTGGGAAGGCAAGTCGCAGTTCTGGTCTGTTCGCGACGGAACGATTACGGGGCAGACCACGGCGGACAATCCCACCAAGGGCAACACGTTCATCATTTGGCGAGGCGGAACGCCCGGCGACTTCGAGTTGCGAATGAAGTTCCGCATCGTGGGCGGCAATTCGGGTATTCAGTATCGCAGCACCGAGTATGACGACTTTGTGGTGGGCGGATACCAGGCGGATTTTGAGGCGGGCGATCGGTTCATCGGCATCTTGTATGAAGAGCGCGGCCGCGGCATCTTGGCGTTGCGGGGCCAGAAAGTGACGATCGGCGAAGATGGCAAGAAAGAAGTCGACGGCAGCGGTCCGACGTGTGACGACAAAGAAATGCTGGCCTCGATCCAGAAGGAAGGCTGGAACGAGTACGTGATCGTGGCCAAGGGCAATCATTTGGTCCAAAAGATCAATGGTTTCACCACGGTCGACGTCACGGACAACCAAAAGGAAAAGAGCCGTGCAGATGGCGTCATCGCCTTGCAGCTGCACGCCGGCCCGCCGATGCTGGTGCAGTTCAAAGAGATCCAGCTCAAACTGCTGAAATAAGAAGTACCATCTGGAACATGTGCCGCGAGCCTTCTTTCTGGCGAACGGCGGGCGTAAGCCCGTCCGGCAGAATTGAAGACCCCTGGGAAACCTGTGCCGCGTGGCCGGCCAGTCTTGACCGGCGACGGCCTTGCGGCGTAGATTCATCGCTTGTTGCCACGGAGACTCTAACGACGGGAGAGCCAACTTGTCTGGAACGTGCGTGATCGGTTTGCAGTGGGGCGACGAGGCCAAGGGCAAAATCGTCGACCTGTTGACCCGGGACTTCGACATCGTGGTCCGCTATCAAGGCGGCGCCAATGCGGGCCACACGGTGGTCGTCGAAGGGCAGGTGTACAAGTTGCACCAAATCCCCAGCGGCGTGCTTAGTCCCGGCGTGATGAACGTGATCGGGCCGGGCGTGGTGTTGAACCCGCCGATCGTCTTGCAGGAGATCGACGCGCTGGCTGGGCGAGGCATTGTCCTGACCGATAGTCTGCGAATCAGCGACCGCTTGCACGTGGTCTTTCCGTGGCACATCGCCGAGGACAAGGTGACCAACGCCAGCCTGGTGGGCGGCGAGAGCATCGGCACCACGAATCGCGGGATCGGCCCGTGTTATCGCGACAAGTACGGCCGCTCGTACGCCATTCGCTTGGGCGATCTCTACCGGCCGGACCTCCGCGAAAAAATCGCCGGCATCGTCGCGGTCAAGCAGCGACTGCTGGCCCAACTCGATTCGCCCGAGGTGCTGGATGCGGAGCAGATTTTCGACGAGTTCAGCGGCCACGCCGAGCGGCTGAAACCGTATGTGGCGGATACCACGAACTACTTGTTGGACGCGGTCGAGGCCGGCCAGCGAATCCTGTTCGAGGGCGCCCAAGGCGCGATGCTTGATATCGATCATGGAACGTTCCCCTTTGTGACCAGCAGCAACAGTTCAGGCGTCGGCGTCTGTGCGGGCTCGGGCGTCCCCCCGCGCTGGATCGAGAAAGTCATCGGCGTCGTCAAGGGCTACACCACGCGGGTCGGCGGCGGGCCGTTTCCCACCGAGTTGACGAACGAGACGGGCCAGCGGATTCGCGACTTGGGAAACGAATACGGCACAACCACTGGCCGGCCCCGCCGCTGCGGCTGGTTCGACGCCGTCGCCGTTCGCTATGCGGCCCGGTTGAGCGGCGTCGACGTGCTGGCGATCATGATGATGGACGTCCTGAGCCAGCTGTCCGAGATCAAGCTGTGTGTGGCCTACGAACTGGACGGACAGCGGTTCGACACGTTTCCCAGCCACACGGAAGACCTGCGGCGGGTGAAGCCGGTGTTGGAGGTGTTGCCGGGCTGGCTGCAGGACGTGCGGACCGCGCGGCGGATCGCGGACCTGCCGGACGGTGCGCGACGCTATCTGGACCGAGTGGCGGAACTCATCGGCCGGCCCGTGGAAGTCGTCTCCGTCGGACCGGGCCGGGAGCAGACCCTGTTTGCCTAACCATCCATCCTCGCCATGAATGCTGGACGGGAACCGAAACTTGCGACGTGCGACGATTTTGGGGTGGCGCCGGAACGTCTACCCCGTCATATCGCCGTGATTATGGACGGCAACGGCCGCTGGGCGCAGAGCCGGCACCTGCCCCGCATCGAAGGGCATCGCCGAGGCGTGGCCAGCGTGCGCAGCACGGTGGAAGCTTGCGCCCAACTAGGCATCGGGCAATTGACCTTGTACTGCCTGTCCAGCGAAAACTGGAAACGCCCGCAGCACGAGTTGGATTTTCTGATGCACTTGCTCGAACAGTACCTGATCGAAGAGCGGCGGACGATCATGGACAGCCAGTTGGCGGTCGACATCATCGGCCGCCGGGACGGAATCCCGCAGCGCGTCCAGCAGGAGATGGACAAGACCATCGCGTTGAGCGCCGCCAACACCGGCACCCGGCTGTGCCTGGCCATCAACTATGGGGGCCGCGTCGAGATGGTGGACGCCGTGCGACGGATTGCCGAGCGGGTCCGCGACGGCGAGTTGACGATCGACCAGATTACCGAGGAGGCGATCGCCGGGCATCTGTACACCGCCGGAATGCCGGACCCGGACCTGTTGATTCGCACGGCCGGCGAAATGCGCGTCAGCAATTTCCTGTTGTGGCAGATCAGCTATGCCGAGCTGTGGGTCACCGAACGCTGTTGGCCGGATTTCCGTCCGGAGGACTTGTACCAGGCAATCCGCGATTACGCCGCGCGGCAGCGGCGTTTTGGAGGACTGCCCGAGGGATAGGGCAAAGGAGGCCATTGTGCTGCGTTGGCGATTGCTCGTTTCGGCGTTGATGATCGCGCCCTTGGTCGGACTGTTGGTGTTGGACTATCGCTGCAATTTCGGTGTGCCTGGGATCTGGCTGTGGCCGTTGCCCGTATTGTTCACCCTGCTGGGCGTCGCCGAGGTGTTGGACCTGTTGGCCGCCAAGAACCATCGGCCGGCCGCCTGGAGCGTCTATGCCGGCGCCGCGCTGGTGATCGGCGCTTCCCTGGTGCCGTTGTTCTCGCGTGCTGCGGGCGAGGCGACACCGGATCCCCTGGCCACCTTGGCTTGGCCGCTGGCGGCGCTGGTCGTCGCCATCGCCTTGGCCTTCGTGGCGGAGATGGCTCGCTATCGGCAACCGGGCGGCGTGATCGTCAACGTGGCGCTGGCGGTATTCGCGGTCGCTTATGTGGCCGTGCTGATGACCTTCTTGAATGCGCTGCGGGGGTACCATGACAACGGCTGGGGCATGGCGGCGGTCGTGTCGCTGATCTTCGTGACGAAGATGTCGGATACGGGCGCGTACGCGTTCGGCCGCTTGTTCGGCCGACACAAGATGGCTCCGGTCCTCAGTCCCAAGAAAACCATCGAGGGCGGCATCGGCGGGTTGGTCACCGCCTGGTTCTGTTCGTGGCTGTTCTTCGCCACCCTGCTGCCCCACCTGGCGGGCGCTGACGCTCCCGTGCCGCCGCTGTGGGCCTGCCTGGTCTATGGCACCGTCGTGGCCATCGCGGGCGCCGTCGGCGATCTGTCCGAGTCACTGCTCAAACGGGACATGGAGCGAAAGGACTCCAGCCGCTGGATGCCCGGCTTGGGCGGCATCCTGGACGTCCTCGATTCGCTGCTGCTGGCCGCTCCCGCCGGTTACTTCTGCTGGATCAGCGGGATACTGGGACCGTAACGGCAAAAAAGGGACATGCTTCCACCGATGATACCCCAGTGCAGTTCTCTGCGGGCATGAACCGCACGCTGCTCACGCTTCGTGCGCGGCTCCGGAGAAATCAACCTTGTCAACGACTTCGCCCAGGCCAATCTCGATGCCCAGCGACGGCAGCGGTAGCGTCGCCTCCAGACCCGCGGCTTCGGTCAGCGTCCAGGTGCCGTTGTCGTTGCGCAGGAAGCGTTCGATCTTGGCTTCCTCCTGCGAAACCAACAGGTACTCGCGCAAGCTTGCGATCCGGCGGTAAGGGCTGAACTTTTTGCCACGGTCATAGGCCTCGGTCGGGTCGGACAGCACCTCGACGAGCAGCGTGGGGTTCAGGACCGTGTCGCTTCGCTGGTCCGCGAATTCCAGCGGACCGCAAATCACGCTGGCATCCGGATAGGTGTACAGCCCGGTGGCGGAAACCAAGATCCGTAGATTGCTGTCTTCGTCCCTTGTCTGGCTGCGTGTGGCGGCCTCAACCAGATTCTACCGGGTGCGAGCGTGCAATACCAGAACCCCGATCGCTGCAGCGGGCCTTTGCGGACTGCCTGCCAAGCGTGTAGACCACCTGCCGACCATGGGATCCCGAGGAATAGGGGTTATGCCTTGAATTCTAACTTCTAGTGGAGGGAGTGGAAGATGGGTGGAAAGGGGACGTTCAACTTTTTAGTCGGCATGCAGATAACCCAGAAAAGCAGAATGTCCCCTCCCGCCGAGGTGAAAGGCTTCGACGCCGAACGAGCGCAGGCACCGGAGCCGGTGGCAGGGGCAGTTTCCACCGGACAGTCAGCACCGCCGGCCCGGTGATGCGTGTCGACAAGGGGCGACACGCCAAAAATTTTCACGGGACCGCTTTTTTCCCAATTTCCTTGCGTTACAATACTTTTCGCTCAAAATAGAGTGTAAATGCGCGGAGGGTCTTCGGTGGCCCTGCGCAAGTTGGTACAATTAGGGCGTCGAGTGTGTTTCCCATCGTTGCGGTTCTGACGCTTACAAGTTCATGTCGACCAAACTTGTTGCCGCTTTTCTTGAACGAGTCCAACGAAGCGGCCTGATTTCCGAGTCCAAATTGTCGCAGTTGCGGCAGGAACTCGAAACTCAGGGCGTGAATTTGGAAAACCCTGCCGCGGTCGCAGCGGCCCTGGTCGATCGAGGTGTGCTGACGCAATGGCAGACGGAAAAACTGTTCCAGGGAAAGCACAAGGGGTTTTTCCTGGGGTCGTATCGGCTGTTGCGGCCGTTGGGCAAAGGCGGGATGGGAGCTGTGTTTCTGGCCCAGCACGAGATGATGCGACGGCAATGCGCGATCAAAGTCTTGCCCCAGACGCAAATCGACAAGCACTCCTCCGTCCTGGAACGATTTTACGTCGAAGCCCAAGCCGTCGCTTCGTTGGATCACCAGAACATCGTGCGGGCTTATGATGTCAGCAAGGAAGTCAAAGATAACAAAGAAATCCATTATTTGGTAATGGAGTACGTCGAGGGCCAGGACGCTCAGGTCATGGTCCAGGAAAGCGGCGTCCTGGATTACGTGAAAGCGGCTGAGATTATCCGGCAAACCGCCAACGGCTTGGCGCACGCTCACGACAACGGTTTGATCCATCGCGACATCAAGCCCGCCAACCTGCTGATCGACAAAAAGGGCGTTGTCAAGGTCTTGGATTTGGGACTGGCGCGTTTCCACGACGACAGCGGCGCCGCATCGCTGACCGCCGCCCATAATGAAACCGTGCTGGGAACTGCCGATTATCTTTCTCCCGAACAGGCGCTCAACAGCCATAACGTCGATCCGCGGACGGACATCTACAGCTTGGGCTGCACCGCCTATTTCCTGCTGACCGGTCATCCGCCGTTTCCCGAGGGCAGCGTGGCGCAGCGATTGGTTGCGCATCAGGTCAAGCAGCCCAAGCCGATCGCCGAAGAACGCCGCGATGCGCCGCCCGAATTGACGGCGATCATCAGCAAGATGATGGCCAAGAATCCGGACGATCGTTACGGCACCGCAGCGGAAATCGCTACCGCCCTGGCCGCTTGGCTGGTCCAGTACGGGGGGGAAGACTGGCGGCGTCAGCATTCCGAGATCACCGGCGATTCGTCGGTCATGAATCTGTTGCCGCAGCATCGCGAGCCCACTCGCTCGTTTTCCTCGGCGATGAGCGAGACGGAGTTGGAACTGGCACCGTTGGACGAAGAATCCGCCGAACCGGACGCCTCAACGGTGCGGGCTGCCGAGGTGCAGAAACCCAAAGGCTCCAGTTCGATTCGACCTGGAAAATCCGGCCGAAGGGTCAAACACAAGGCTACCGACGATGTCGATCTGACGCTCGCCGATGACGAGCAAACACCAGGGACGGCAGACGCCGATTCGTCGAGTTCCCCGCTGGCAGCCCCCGCGCCGAAAGAGACGAAATCGAAAACGCCCTCGACATTGTCCGACGAGTTGCCTCCGCTGGAGACCGCGGAGCCTGGGGCCACCCCCGACTTGCTCGCCGAACTGCCCGTCGAAGATCCTTTGGCTTCGCTCGATCAAGTGGACTTGATGGGGGCCTCCGAGAGTGGCTCGTCGCTTGGCGCCCTGGACAGCCACGTTCGCCTCGCTTCCGTACGCGGACCCTCCTCCTCCTCGCGGCTGACTGCGGCAAGAAAAGAATCGGAGTCGAGACCCAAGACGCTGAAGGAGAATATTCAGGCGATCGGACTGCCGATTCTGGTGGGCGTTGCAGGGGGGTTGTTGCTGGTGTTGATCATCGTTCTCCTGTTCGTGTACTCGGCGGGGTCGCCCGAGACGACGGTGCGAGCGCCGAGCGGAGCGCCGCCGATCGCTGAGCCAGGCGAACCAGAGCAGCAGCCTGCTGCCGATGCGGCAACCGTTGCGATGCCGCCCGTCTCGCCGCCACCCGTTTCGACCGATGAGTCCACGACGCCGCCTGCCGAGCCGGAGCTTGCGCCGGGGGCGCCATCGCTCCCCGCCCCAAGGGAACCCGAAGCGATAGACCTCCAGGCACTCGCCGCGCGGAATGATTCACAGGCACCCGCCACGGACCAGCAAGGGGTGCCGTTGGCCGAACCGGGCGAAGCAAAGAAAGATCGACCGGGGCGTGAACCGGAACCCGACATCCTTCCCGCGAAACCGGCAGCGTCCCCCGCGGCGGTGAAGCCGGCCGTCGAGCCCGAACGGCAGCCGTCTCCTCCAGCAGCGCCAGCCAAGTCTCCGCAGGAACGGTTCGCCGAACTCACGGAGTTTGCCTTGGATATCAAAATCGGGGCCGATCCCAAGAGCGTCCCCAAGGACCTCGCCCGCGGCTTGGAATCGTTGCAGCAGACGGTGCGCAATCGACTGCAAGCGTCGGAGAAGATGATCAGCTTGCGGGTTGTCGAGCAGAGCGACGAGGCGATCATGGAGGTCCAAGTGATCCCCAGTCTTGAGCCGCCGTACCTGGTCTTAAATTTGACGGCTGAACTGCAGTGCTTGACCGGCGGAGACGCTGTGGTTGTGTGGTCCGCCGATTCTCGCACCCAGGCAAAGCCCGAGGTGTTCCGCTTTGTGCCTGCGCAGTTCGATTCGCGCTCGACGCCTAGGATCTGGGAGCAACGGGTTCTCGATTTCTTCAAGCCTTTGGGCAGCGATCACCGCGAAGCCAAAAAGGCGGTTGGCAAGCAGGAGTAAGGGCGCCGCGAGTCCGTCGCTCGGTCTGAAGGATGGTATGCCTGCGAACGTGAAACCGGGACAACCCAATTCGCCTGAAATCCTCGCCAGACTCTGCCGGATCACCAAGCGATTTGGCCCGGTGACCGTGTTGGAGGACGTCGATCTCGAGATCCGTGCGGGCGAGGTCCATGTGCTGGCGGGCGAGAACGGGGCGGGCAAGAGCACGCTGATCAGGATTCTGGGCGGAGTGTACACGGACTTTGACGGCCAGATGCAATTGGCCGGACGCCCCTACCGGCCCCAGAACCCGCTGGATGCGGGCCGCCGGGGTGTGGCGCTGATTCACCAAGAATTGTCGCTGGTGCCCGAGATGAGCGTGGCGGACAACGTGTTCCTGGGGCGTTCCCCCTGTCGCCGGACGGGATTCATCGACGACCGTCGCCAGCGGACCGCCGCCGTCGAGGTGCTCCGCCGCTTGGGACTGGAATTGGACGTCAGCCAAAGCGTCGCCAGCTTTCCGATCGCCACCCAGCAACGGATCGAGATTGCCAAGGCGATCAGCCAGCAGGCTCGGGTCCTGGTCATGGACGAACCAACCAGCGCGTTGAACGCCCCCGAGGTCGAGCGGCTGTTTCAACTCGTCCGGCACTTGAAGCAGCAGGGCTGCGGTATCATCTACATCACGCACAAGATGGAAGAGATCGAGCGACTGGCGGACCGCATTACCGTGTTGCGGGACGGCCGGCGGATCGGTTCGGCCCCGGCGGCTGAATTACCCCAGGATCGTCTGATCCAGTGGATGGTGGGCCGGCCCATGACGAGCCTGTTTCCTCGCCATATGCCCACGCTCGGCGACGAGGTGCTCGGGGTGAAAGACTTTAGCGTGTTCCCCCAGGGCCCCGCGCACCCCGCGGCCGTGCGGCAGGTGTCGTTCGCGGTCCGCGCGGGGGAGATCGTCGGGATCGGCGGTCTGCACGGATCGGGAGCCAGCGAATTGCTAGGGGGGATTTTCGGCGCGTACGGCAGCCACACCCAAGGGCAACTCTGGCTCGGCGGCCGGCCGGCGACGATCCGTTCGCCGCAACAAGCGATCCGTCGCCGTTTGGCGTTGCTGACCAACGACCGCAAGGCGACCGGCCTGGTCGTCGGCGCGTCCATCGTTCGCAACACGGTGTTGGCGGATCTGGTTCGGCTGTCCCCCGGCGGATGGTGCCGCAGCCGCCGTGAACGGCAGGCGACCCAACGCGTCACGGCAGCGCTGCGATTGCGCGCCGCTTCGCTCGACATGCTCGTGGCCCAATTGTCGGGCGGCAATCAACAGAAAGTCGCTTTGGCGAAGTGGCTGCAAACGCAGCCGCAGTTGCTGTTGTTGGACGAGCCCACGCGGGGGATCGACGTGGGCGCGAAGCGGGAGATTTACGAGTTGATGAACGAATGGACGGCCCAAGGCATCGCGATCCTGCTGATCACTTCCGAAATGCCCGAACTGCTGGCGATGAGCGACCGCATCCTGGTCTTGCATCGAGGACGCTGCACGGCGCAGTTCCCGGCGGCACAGGCCACGGCGGCCAAGGTCTTGGAAGCCGCCATGGGACAAACGTTTGAACCCGTTTTGCAGCCGTCTGCCTTTTGAGCCTGCGAGGTCCTTGACGATGGATGAACCGCACGCCTCTGCCGGTTGGTCTTCGGCCGCCAAGTGGTTGAACAGCCCGCCCGGCCGGGCGACGATCGCCCTGTTGCTGGTCTTCGTGCTGGGCGCGATGTTCCACGCGGAGGGGGCATTTTACAAGCTGGGGACGCATCGCGATGCGCTGCGGCAAGCGTCGGTGTTCGGCATTCTGGCCTGCGGCATGACGCTGGTCATCATTGCCGGCGGCATCGATCTGTCCGTGGGCAGCGTCCTGGCACTGGTCGCCGTGTGTTTTGCGAAGGCCAGCATCCATTGGGGCTGGCCCGCTTGGGCCGCCGTGCCGTTGGTGCTGGTACTCGGCGGACTGTGCGGCGCCGTATCCGGCACGATCGCAGCGCGATTGCGCGTCCAGCCGTTCATCGCGACGCTGGCCATGATGGTTTTTGCCCGCGGCATGGCCAAGTATGCCTCGGGGGGCATGAAAGTTTCAACGGCAGTCCAACAAGCCGACGGCACGTATCAGTATGTCGACGTTCCCAGCATCTTCCGTTGGATCGACACCCGAGTTCTAGGCGACCAGTTGCCGGTGGTGACCTTGATTTTCCTGGTCTGTGCGGCCTGCAGCTGGTTGGCGCTGGCCAAACATCGCTGGGGTCGTCAGTTGTACGCCATCGGCGGAAACGAAGAGGCGTCGCGGCTGTCCGGCATCCCTGTGGTCCGCGCCAAGATTCTGGCCTATGCGGCCTGTGGCCTGCTGGCTGCGGTGGCCGGGATCTGTCAGGCGGCCCAAGAGCAGCAGGGGGATCCGGAAGCCGGCATCGGCTACGAGTTGATCGCGATTGCGATGGTCGTCATCGGCGGCACCGCCCTGACAGGAGGCCGTGGCGGCATCGTCCTGACGCTGATCGGCGCGCTAACCATCGGCTACTTGGAGAAAATCCTCAGCATCAACGCGGTGCCCGAAGCCGGCCGGTTGATGCTGACCGGCGCGATCATCGTCGCCGCCGTGCTCACGCAACGCCGGTCGCGGGGCTGAGGCGGGCGGCAACAAGCAGACGCCCCCCCTGCGCAGCTGCCAACGGTGGCGGAGTTCACGCTTGAGCGTGGGGCTGCCGACGGGCAGAACTCGTCCGACAGGCTGAAGCTCGAACGGTAACCGAGCCCGGGCCCCTTGCCAGCACCTGCAAGTCCGAGTACACCAGAGGGCATGGCATTCCCGGTGCGAAGATGTCAACCGCCGGAATGGCCTATCCAGACATCTTGACGGTTAAGGGGAGTTGAAGCGTATGACGACGCAACGGATGATCATCGTCGGCTTGGCCTTGTTTGCGGCCGGCTGTGGCTCGGAAGTCTCGCGGGAACCTGGTCCGCAAGCGAGTTTGCCGGACCAGGCGCCGGCCAAAAAGGGCTATCGAATCGGTATGAGCCAGTGCAATTTGGGCGAGCCGTGGCGCGTGCAGATGAACGCCGACATCCGAACGGCTGCCGAGCAGCATGACGATCTGGAGGTGATCTTCAAAGACGCCCAGAACGATACGCTGAAACAGCGGGCGCATGTCGAAGAGTTCATCAGCGCCGGCGTCGATGCGTTGATCATCAGTCCCAAGGAGGCCCAGCCGCTGACCGATCCGGTAGCCCGAGCTTATCGCGCCGGCATTCCGGTCATCGTCCTCGATCGCGCCGTTCTGGGCGACGATTTTACCTGCTTCATCGGCGCCGACAACAAGCGAATCGGCAAGGCCGCCGGGCAGTGGATCGCGACCAGGTTGGGCGGCAAAGGCAAGGTCGTCGAACTCAAGGGCCTGATGACCTCGACACCCGGCCAGGACCGCCATACCGGCTTTCGCGAAGGGATCGCGGGGAGCGAAATCCAAGTCGTCTTCGAGGCCGACATGAAATGGCTCGAGCCCGAAGCCCGCAAGGAAATGGAGTCGGCCTTGTCCCGTTTTGCGGACATCGACCTGGTTTACGCTCATAACGACCCCGGTGCGCACGGAGCGTATCTGGCGGCGAAAGCGGCGGGCAGGGAGAAAAAACTTCTGTTTGTCGGCATCGATGCCTTGCCGCAAGAAGGAATCGCCTACGTGGCTCAGGGCCTGCTCAGCGCCACGCTGCAGTATCCGACCGGCGGCGCCCAGGCGATCGGAGTGGTCCGGCAGATTCTGGCCGGCCAGCAGGTCCCCAAACAGATCGTCCTCGGCTCGCGATTGTTCACCCAAGAGAACGTCAAGGATGGCGGCGAACCGATTGATGAGTAGACGGACTGGGGAGCGGATCAGCCGGCCCATAGAAAACAGAACGACGAGCAGCGTATGCATCACGAGGTAGTGGCAGCGGGATTTCTGGTTCTCTTGGCGGCATCTGCCGTGGCGTATGCTTTCCGGTGGTGTTGGCGGTCGCCGTACGGTTTGTGGCAAGCCTTGATCTACTTTCTGACGTTGTTCTTGACCCGCATCCGCTGGCGGACGCAGGTCCCGCCGTTTCCACTGCCGCCCGGGCAGGGCGCGGTCATCATCAGCAATCACCGCACCAGCGTCGATCCGTTTTTCATCCAGATCGTGGCCAACCGTTACGTGCGTTGGTTCGTCGCACGCGAGTATTGCGAGCATCCGGCGTTTGGATGGTTTCTTCGGGCCACGCATGCCATCCCCACGAATCGAGGCGGCGTCGATACGGCCGCGACCAAGCTGGCGATTCGCGCGGCGTCTCAGGGGGACTTGATCGGCATGTTTCCGGAGGGTCGAATCAATCGAACGGAGGAATTCATGTTGCCCGGGCGACCCGGTGCGGTTTTGGTCGCCATCAAGGCCCGCGTGCCCATCTTGCCGTGTTATATCGAAGGTGCTCCGTACGGCGGTCACGTGGTCAGTCCGCTGTTGATGACCGCTCGCGTCCGGGTGCGATTCGGCGAACCGCTGGATCTGTCGGCCTATCATGACCGAGAACTCGAGGCCGACGTGTTGGGAAAAGTGTGCCTGGAAGCGCTGGCGGCGATTGCCAAGCTGGCAGGCCGGGATGATTTCCAGCCGCGGCTGGCGGGACGCAAGTGGAACCGAGAGCCGTAGCATTGAACGACCGTCTTACGTTCACGCAGCGCCCCCCTCTCGTTTGTCTGGAGGGTGAAGCAAGGCAATTTACCTCAGGAGCCTTTTCATGAAACGATACCTATCGACCTTCGCGTTGCTGTTGCCGCTGGCCCTTTCGTTCGTTTCTCGTCGTCCGTTGCTGCTGGCCATGACGCTCGCAGCAGTATTGATCTTGATTCCAGGCATTGGAACGTTGTCGAGCGTCGCCGCGGCACTTCCGGAGCCCGAAAAGCTCTCCCTCTGGTCCGGCCAGGCTCCCGTGGGGGATGGCCAGTTCGAGGCAGCGGACGCGACCATCACCGTGCATCGACCGGCCCCCGACACCGCCAATGGAGCAGCCGTCGTGATCTGCCCGGGCGGCGGATATGGCGGCTTGGTGACCGGCGCCGAGGGGCATGGCATCGCGAAATGGCTCACCGCACACGGCATCGCCGGAATCGTGCTGGAGTATCGGCTCCCCAAGGGCAGGCCCTTCGTGCCGCTGTTGGATGCACAGCGGGCCATTCGCACGGTGCGGTCGAACGCCAAACCGTGGGCCATCGCTCCCAGCCGCGTCGGCATCATTGGCTTCTCGGCCGGCGGGCATTTGGCTTCGACAGCGGGGACCCACTTTGACCGCGGCGATCCTCAAGCGGCGGATCCGATCGCTCGCGAGAGTTCGCGCCCGGATTTTGTGATCTTGATCTATCCGGTCGTCACGATGGGCGAGACAACCCACGGCGGGTCCAAGGTCAATTTGCTGGGGCGTGATCCGAAACCCGAGTTGATAGAGCTGTTTTCCAACGAGAAGCAGGTCACCGACCAGACGCCGCCAATGTTCCTGGCTCACGCCCAAGACGACAAGGCCGTCGTCCCGGACAACAGCCGGATGCTGCACGAGGCGCTGCGGGCCCACAAGGTCGCGACGGAGTACCTGGAATTACCCAGTGGCGGCCACGGATTGAACGGTTATCAGGGCCCGATGTGGGATGCCTGGCAGGCTCAGTCGCTGCGATGGTTGGGATCGCAGCAGTGGATTCCACTGCCCTGATCGACGAGCGATTGCTCGGACCACCCGCGGCCCCCCGTCGCTGCTGTTCCACTTGCTGCTGTTCGCGGGTCACTACACCGACGCACGATGCTTGACCGTGGCCGTTCGGCGGCTGGTAGGTGCTTGAGCGGTTCGACGGCCTGCACCAGGTCGAACACGGTTCGTCTTCTCCGGCTCCCCCCGGCTACGTCAAACATTCGGCCAGCGCTTCGACCGTGCGGACAATCTGTTCTTCGGTGTGTTCGGCCGTGATGAAGAATCGCACGCGGGCGGCGCTTTCGCGAACTGCCGGGTAGAGAATCGGCTGGGCGTTGACGCCCCGCCGCAGCAATTCCTTCGAGACGTGGAGGCACCGCGCCGAATCTCCCAGAATGATCGGCACAATGGGCGTGTCGTGACTGTTGCCGGTGTCCAGCCCACAGTCACGGACCAGCCTTAAGAACAGCCGAGAACGATTGCGCAACCGCTCGACGCGCGCCGGATCCGCGCGCAACAGTCGCAGCGCCATCAATGCGGCGGCTGCGTTCGGCGGCGAACAGGCGGTGGCGAACACAAACGAAGGCACCGTATACTGCAAATACCGCATCAGGGCTTTGCGGCCCGCCAGGTAGCCGCCGCCGCTGGCCAGGGCCTTGCTGATCGTGCCCATCCACAGATCGCCTTCGACCGGATCGACGCCAAAGTGCTCGCACAGTCCGCGGCCCGTCTTTCCCAAGACGCCCAACGAATGCGCTTCGTCGACGTACAGCAGCGCGCGGTGCCGATGCTTGACCTCGACGAATTTCCCCAGATCGGGGAAGTCGCCGTCCATGCTGTACACGCCTTCGATGGCCAAGACCACGCGGCGATACTGGCCTCGCAAGTCGCGGAGCAGTTCGTCGGCGGCGCCCGCATCATTGTGCGCAAACGGCCGGCGAGCGGCTTTCGACAAGACGGCGCCTTGGACGATACTGTTGTGGGCCAGTTCGTCGTACAGGATCAGATCCTGTTCGCCGAACAAGTGTCCGAACAGCGACGCATTGGTACCGTACCCGCTGGGAAACACGATCGCACTTTCCGTGCCCAGGAATTGCGCTAGTTCCTCGTCCAGTTCGTCAAGGATGGCATGATTGCCGCCGACCAGCCGACTGGCCGATGCGCTGCAGCCGAATCGGTCGATCGCCGCTTTGGCGCTCGCGATCACCTCGGGATGCCCCGCCAGGCCCAGGTAGTCGAAGCTCGTGTAACTGATGACCTCGCGGTCCGCGATCGTGGTCACGCGATGCTGTACGCGCTGGCTGGTGCGGAAGAACGGGTTTTCCAGTCCCGCCGCGGCCGTCGTCGCCAGCCGCTGGTGAAAGGCGACGCATTCGGGAAACAGGGACACGTCGTAGTAGGCCTCGGGAATCGGCCCAGCGGCAGCCAAAGGCGTCGCTGCGGCGGAGGATTCGGCGACCGCTGACACCGCAGCGGCGGGGTCGGATGCCACGGCCGGCCCCATATGCCGCGCGATGCAATCGACCAGGTCCGCACAGGTCTCCATGTCGTATAGCCATTCCTCGCGGAACCGCATCCCGAATTGCTTCTCGATCCGGTTGACCACGTCCATGATCGAAATCGAGTCCAGGCCCAGTGCGAACAGCGAACTGTCCAGCGAAAGCAGGGCCACCAAGTCCTTGGGCATGACCTCTCGCACTTCGGTCAACACAGCTTCGGCGATCGCGGTGCGGGTATCCGCGCCATCCAACAGACCAACGGCCATCCGGCAAGTTCCTTTCGATTCCGTCGCACGACACAGGGCCTGCGCCGCACGGCGATCTACCCCCCTTCACAGCGTCCCCCGAAAACAACCGAGGCGACGCCCAATGAAACGTGCTCAGTATAAAGGTCGAAGCCCTTGTACGGATGTACCTCTTTCAGTGTATTTTCGTGCCGATTCAGGGAAAAACGCCCAAATTCTGGTTGCCGTTCAAGTTCTGTTCCGACGCCGCAAACTGTGCGAGACACTTTCGACTTGGTAAGTTCTCGCAGCAGAGACGCTGCCAGGTGGTGCCGCTGCAGAGGGGGAAGATTACACACTTGAGGTCATGCGATGAACCGAATTCTGACGTGTTTCGTTGGGCGCTTCTTGTTTCTTCTCGTTGCGGCCACCGCAGCGTCTGCCGCGGAATTCTACGTGGCACCCAACGGCGACGACGGTCTCGCGTCCCGTTCCACGCGGAATTTCCAGATTCTCGACGCGCTGGATTTCCTGGCCGAATTCACCCAATTTTCCTCGACGCCTGTCGGCCGGTGGGCGGTACGCGCCCGCCGCGGAATCCACCCTTAATCTGCAGCCAAGTCCGCCGTCAAGTTGCCGCGAGAAGCCTCCCAAAGCGGCCAAGGGGGTTGGCGGGGGCAGGGCAGCCACGGCCGCCCTGCCCCCGCCAACCCCCTTGACTCACCAGGTTTCCGTGCTTAGCCTCAGCCTTGTGGCGAAAAAGCAATTTCCTATCATTTCATGCCCAAGATTCCTGACGCCGTGCTGGTCTAATGGTTGTCGTCGATGAGAATTCCGCGTTGGGGGCGTGCCCTGCGGTGGTCGTCGTGAGCTGCTACTGTGATAATCCGTTGGGTTCTGTGTGTCTGGTTGCCAAGACGAAGATCTGATTGCCGCTTACCGGAACTCGTGGTCCAGCGAGATTCTGGACGAGTTGATTCGGCGGCATGTCGGACGCGTTCGGGCTTTGGTTTTCCAGATGGTGTTGGACGACGGCACCGCGGACGACGTGACTCAGGAGGTGTTCTTGCGAGTCGTGCGGCACTTGCCCACGTTCGACGGCCGGTCCAAGTTTTCGACGTGGCTGTACCGCGTGGCGATGAACACCTGCCACTCGTACCTGGAACGTGCCAGACGTTCGCGACTTGAATTCCGGGAGGAGTTGCCCGAGCGGCTCGATGCCGCGAGCATGCCGGTCCAGGCCGTCCTGGACGCCGAGTTGCGGCGCGAGGTCGACGCGGCGCTGGCGGGGCTGTCGCCCCGGTTGCGGGCAGCAGTCGTATTGACTGGGATTCAGGGTTTGGACCCCAAGACGGCCGCGCGGATCGAAGGCTGTTCGACGGCCACCATGTATTGGCGGATCCACCAGGCGCGCAAGCGGTTGGCAGAGCGATTGCAAGGCTACCTGTCATGACACGGAATCAGGAAAAACTGGGCGAACTGTTGCGGAACTGGGGCGAGTCGCATGCTTTGTCGTCCGCCGCAGAGGAAGCGTTGCGAGCCCGCGTGGCGGCGGCGCTGCGGCGGCAGGAGTGTCCGCCCCACCACGGTCCACCGGCGCGACCGGACGCGGTTGCTGCCTTGCCATCCGGCGCAGCACGCGAGGCCGGACGCGTTCCTGCGTCCGTGGGGAACGCCGCCCCGGCAACGACCAATGCCTGGTGGGTCTTCGCCGCCGCAGCATCTTTGCTGGCCGCGACCGCCCTCTGGTCTTGGAACCAAGTCAGTCGGGATGGCGGGAAGCGTGTTTCTACTCCCGCCCGATCGAGCCCGTCGGAGGCCGGCGAAACACCGCCTGACTTTGTTCGGCTGGCGGCGTCACAACTGCAGGAAAAGCAGACGCTGCTCGCTGAATCGCAACGTCTGTTTGCGGGGCAGGTGGGGTGGATTGCGGAAGCGGGGGATCAAGTCCGAATCGACATTGCGCCGAACGACGAGAATGCTCCACCGTCGAGGCAGTGGTTGGCAGTGCGGGTGGTGGTAATGCGGCAGGCCGCGGACGGGAATCCGTGCCCCGTGTGGTCCCTGGATGTGATTTCGTCCAGCCAGCAAGTCGTGCGCCTGAAAGGAGATCTGCCGGACGGTGCGGATGTGATGTTGTGGAACTACTCGCTGCCCGACGGGATGATTGCCGTGGACGCTCGTTTGGATCTCCCCGAGGTGGATTCAACGCTTCGGCTGCAGGCGGACTATACCGGTTTGCAGGAAAGCGGCGTGCCCAAGGCGTTGTACTCCTGGACGGCGGGGGAAGCGGAATACGAGGTCTATCAGACCGTGACCGCCATCGATGACCGGGTATTGTGAAAGTGACGGACAGAAAGTGACGGACAAGGACTCGACCATGCTCCTACAAATCCTTACCATAGGGACGACGCTGTTGGCATTTGTCGTGCTCGCGGCCGCGGCTGACGACGGCGTGACGATTCGTCCTTGCGAATCCTGGTCCGCCGTGTTTGGCGAGACGGAGACGAAATTCACGTTCGACGCAGCCCCGGGACGGGGCTGGTCCGGGCGGGCGACGTGGGCTTTCTCCGTTCAGGACCGGATCGTCGCGCGGGGCGAACGGGCGATTCAGACACAGGACGAGCCGTCGATCCGTTGGGAGGTCCCGCTGCGGATTCCGCCGGTGAAGGCGGGCGTCGTCTTTCCCGCCAGATTGAATGTGGCCATTGTGGGCGACGGCGGGCAGACGCCGCTGGCCGAGTATGACAAGCAGATCCGGATTTTCCCGCAGGATCCCTTCGCGGATCGCAGACAGCGGTTGGCCGAATTGAAGATCACCGTTTTCGATCCGGACGGGGGCACGCTACGAGTCTTCGATCACGGCAAGATCGACCACCGCGAGGTGCGCAATGTGGCCGCTTTGGAACGGCTGGATGCGGGATTGCTGGTCGTCGGAGAAAACGTCTCGTTGGCGGACCATCGCGCCTTGTCCGACCTGCTTCCGCGACTGGCGGCGGCGGGGGTCCCGGTCCTGTGCCTGGCGCCCGGCGACGGGCGGATTCCGCTTCCCGGCACGGAGGGACACGACGGGCCGCCGCCGGCGAGCATGCGGTGGAAACGTGCCGAGATCATCGTGGAGTTGGACAAGCGTCTGGATGCCGAGGCTTGGCCGCCGGACGGGACACCCATTTTCCGCGGCCTGGCGATGAAGAGCGACCGAGGGCGAGTCGTGGCGGAAGTGTCGCGGGAGGCCGACGCCTGGCCGTGGCTCGAGGTGCGTTATCCCGGCCGCGGCGCCCGGCTCGTCGTCTGCGGGTTTCGCCTCGTCTCGCGGTGGGAAGATGGTCCCACGCCGCGGTTTCTGTTCGCTCGCTTGCTGGAATACCTGACCGAATCCGAAAACGATCACAACAAGCACAAGGAGTAGCCTCGTGACCATTGTCAAATTGCCGAGTGCGTCCATTTTCTCAAGATGTCTCAGTGACTCGCCCCTTCCCACGCGGATGCTCCGACCATGGTTCATGGCGGCGGCGCTCTGTTTGGGTGCCTGCCCGCTGTTGGTTGCCTATGCGGCCGACGAGCCCAATCCGGTCTATCCGATCGCCGTTCTCGCGTTCCAGGAACGTGGCCCCGACACGCAGGGACTGGGTCAGCAGGTGACGGATCTGCTGTTTGCCGGCTTGGCGGCGGATTCCGAGCTGTTCCTCGTGGACCGGGAGGACTTGAAGAAGGTGCTGGACGAGCTGGAGCTGAATCGATCGGGCCTGGTCAAGCCGGACGAAGCCGTTCAGGTGGGCCATTTGACGGGGGCCAAGGTCTTGGTCACCGGCTCGGTACTGCAGGCCGGCAACAGCTTGTATCTGGTGGCCAAGATCATCGGCACGGAGACCAGCCGAGTGCTGGGAGAGTCGGCCAAAGGGAACGTGAAGGACGAGCTGGACCAACTTGTCGAGCAACTGGCCGGCCAAGTTGCCAAGACGGTCAAGCATCGCGCCGGCGAGTTGGTGGCCAAGCCCGTGACGCGCGAAGATCGACTGGCCGCACTCCGGGAAAAGACCGGCAAGGGCCGACGGCCGACGGTCTGCGTCGACATCACCGAGCGGCACGTGGGCCAACCGACGATCGACCCGGCCGCCGAGACGGAGGTGGCGTTGTTCTGCCGCGAACTGGGCTTCGAGGTGATCGATTCCGACGACGGTCGCAAGTCCGAGGCCGATGTGCTGTTGACGGGCGAAGGCTTCAGCGAATTCGCTTCGCGGCACGGCAATCTGATCTCGGTCAAGGCCCGGCTGGAACTGAAGGCCGTGGACCGCACGACTGCTCGCGTCCTGGCCATCGACCGCCAGACCGCCGTCGCGGTGGACTTGACCGAACAACTCGCCGGCAAGACGGCCTTGCAGGAGGCTGCGGCGAGCCTCGCCGAACGGCTGCTGCCGAAGTTGGTCAAGCCGGAACCCGAGAAGAGGGCGGCGCCGGCCAAGAGAAAGCGTGCGGATTGAGAAGAGGAGCGAAGAACGTGGCGCGGCCTTTGGCCGCAACCAAACCATCCGGATGCTGAACAGAAGGAAACGGAGCAAACAGAGGTGGTACTTCCTCTCTGTTGACTCAGTTACCTCCTGTGAAAGGAACTCACGCCGGGTGCGCGAATTCTGACCGTTTGCAGGGCAGAGGGAAAGATGCAACGCTTCGCTCGGATTTCCTGTCGGCCGCTTGGGTTCGCCCCGTGGCTTGCAGCATGGGCGTGGATCTCAACCGCCGGAGTCGCTTTCGCCGCGGACCGGACGAACCCGCGCTGGGCGATCGTAGCTGGCGAGGAGCTGCGCGAGCGCGGCGTCGCAGATCTGCTGACCGTGCAGTTGTTGGACATGGGCGTCGATCTGGTGGAACGAGAACGGCTGGAACTGGCGGCGAAGGAACTGGAGTTGGCCGCCTGCTTTGGTTCGGCGGCGGCGGGGCAGCGGTTGCGGCTGGGGCAATGGCTGAAGGCCGATGGGTTGCTGTTGCTGTCCAGCGAAGAGCGCGAGAAGCGCCAGCACGTCAAAGTGGTCGTCAGTGAATGCGTGTACGGAGCGCGGCTGCGGGTCGAATACCTGCCGTATGCGGCCGGGGACGCGCCGGAAGTGGCCCGGCGGATTGCGGGTGTACTCCAGGCCGCCCGCCACCAGTTTGACGGCGGCATCCGCTGCATCGTCGCCGTCGCGCCGTTCCTCTCGCGGGACTTGGCCCACGACTACGATCACTGGCAGAACGGGTACGCTGCGCTGGTCGAACAGGCGTTGATGACGGTCCCCGGCGTGGCCGTTCTGGAAGTGGACGAAGCGCGGGCGATCGGCCGAGAGCTGGCGGTCACGGGCGCGGAAATTCGCGAGCGGCTTGTGCCCCTGTTGGTGGACGGCGAGTATGCCACCACGCGGGGCTCGCCGGAGACACCGCCTGCGGTGCGTTTGACCGTCCGCGTAACCCAAGGCGATCGTCGCTTGGAGGCGGTATCCCGTAACCAACTGGCCGAGGAGGAAGTGGTCCGAGTGCTGGCCGAACGGCTGCCGCAAAAACTGATGAACCTGGCCGAAGCCGGAAGCGTTGTGCCGCTGAACCGGAGCCAGCAGTTTGCCCTCCTGGGCCAGCGCGCCGAAGCCTTCGCGGAATTGGGCCAGTGGCCTCAGGCGACGGGCTTGCGCGAAGCGGCCTTGTTGCTGCAGCCGCAGAGTGTGGAACAGCGGCTGCGGCTGATCCGCGACTACCGCCGCTGGGCGCCCCGGCTGTTTCCGCCGATCCGGTACAGGATCTCCCGTGGAGCTGGCGCCAGTTCGCCTTCGGGTACGCCACAGGACGACGAGATCCCGCTGCAGGCCCGGGTCGAGTTCTTCCGCCACCTGGCACAGAACATCGAGTCGGTCGTCGCCGCCGGCGTCCTTCATCCGTGCGACGCTGTGCAGTTGCTCGGCATCCTCTCCGTTCACGGCTGGATTGACGTTGCAGACGGGGTCGACACACCGCCGGAGTTGGCCGTCGAGCAGCGGCGGTTGTTCTGGAACGTCGTGCCGCGCCTGCCGTCGCTCGATGCGAGTGTCCCGCTGCAAGTGGCCGACCCCACTTCCCACGGCCCTCCGTGCAACTGCTGGCCGGACGCCGTCGTCTATAAGCTGTTGCGCGACCTGCCCAGACGGCAGCAGAAGATCCTCGGACCTCACGGCGAACGGCACCCGAAATCAGGCTGGGACGACCGCCATACGCTGGAGGACCTGTACCACCTGTTGGCGGAGGTGCTGCCTCAAGATTCCTTGGACCCGGGGATCGTGAGGCGGATGGCCGGTGCCGGCCCATGGAATCTGGTCGCCGTCGTTCGCGAGGGCCGCGTCCAAGCGGACGAAGCGCAGCGGGTCCTTACTCGCTTGAAGCAAGCGGGACAGCCGGCCGCCGAATTCTACGCCTGCTGCGGCGAATTGGCGTTGAAAGCCTTGCGGCCGGAAGTCACCGAGCTTTCGACCGAGGACGTCCAGGAAGCAGGCGAGTTGCTCGCCCGGTTCACCCGCGAGGTGCAGCCCCAGGGCGGCGACGAACGGTGGCAATACGCGGAGCGGGCGCTGCGAAGACTGCAGGACGAAGTCCGCCGCAAGGCGGGATTGGCCGTCACGCCGGACCCGCAGCCGATCGGGAATCCCCTTCCGTTTTTCGAGTCGGATCGTCCCATCGCCTTTCGCCCGATTCCCGGACCGCCCGGCTCGTGGACTCGCCTGCGTCCGTGTGGGTCCGAGTTCGACCTGATGTGGGCGTCGAACGTGATCTGCGTGATGCGCGAGCGGGGCAAAGTCACACCGGTTTTTTCCAGCACGACGCCGAAGGATTTGATTGCCGACGTGTGCTGGGACGGCGAGAATATCTGGGCCGCGTCCATTCAGACGGGCGTTCGCGTCCTGTCGCCGCAGGGGCAAGTCCTGGGACATTGGCAGTTCGGGCGCGAGCTTCCTCCGTGCAGCACGGCGGGTACGGGGGTCGCCGATCCGCCCGTCTGGCTCTATCCGGCGTCCCCCGGCCGGTGCCTGATCCTGGGGCACATGCGGCCGGAACTCCGCAGCTGGATCGCCGTCGCTTCGCTGGCACGCTCGGCCGATGGCAGCGGTGCCCCGACGCTCGTATCGACCGTCATCCACACCGCCACCAAGACGAGTGCTGTGCCCGAGGATTCCCTGGACGAGGCCTATTCCGTCCGCTGGCTGACCGAATACCCGGATCCTGAAACGCCCAGCCGGCGGCTGCTGTTGATCGGGCGGCACGAACGGACCGGCGAACGCTTTTCCGGACGCCGGCCCTTGGCGGTGGATTTGGAGTCGCTCCGAGTGTCGTTGTTCCCCACCCATCTGCCAGCCTGCGCCATGGATCATGAAGACGTGCATGTTGCGGACGGCCGTTTCGTGTGGACCTCCCGCCACGGCACCGACGTCTTCTCTCCCGGCACGGACGACCCGCAGCGGCCACATTGGAACCGGCAGAAGCTCGTCTTGCCCGACTTCCAATGCCCCGACGTGGTGCGTTGTCAGCTGCTGAGCGTTGACGGGCAGTTGTATCGCCCCGGATACCACTGGTATCGCCTCGACGTATCCCGGGGCCATGCCGAACGATTGCATCGAGAACGGCTGCCGTACCGCCACGTGTACGAGTATTACGGCGTCTCGGTCCACTACGGCCTGGTCGCGTGGAACAACGGCGATACGGTGCATCAGGTCGTGATCGGCGATTCCGTCGAGCCGGACGCGGACCTGGAGAACGAGTTCTTCTACGTGCCCTACGCCTACCGCGCCGAGCACCTCGATGCCGTGCGTGCCCTGCGCGCCGTCGGCGGCCGTGTGGATGCAGATTTGGGGCCCTCGGAATCCAGCGTGTTGTACAACCCCGAAACCGCATACGCCCGACGGGACACATCTATCTACCCTTGGTCCGCGAGTGGACTCCGCCAGCCCAAGCGGGAGTGGACGACCATTGTCTGCCTGCCGGCGGATTGGCGCGGTGATCCCGCCACACTGGATCGGCTGCGGGATCTGTGGCGACTGCGCCATTTGTGGGTGGTCGGAGCCAACGTCGACAACGCAGCGATCGGGCAGTTGAAGGGCCTGCAGAATTTGCGGGCGTTGGCCTTGATCGACAGTCGCGTGGACAATGATGGTCTGGCCGCACTGGCCCACTTGTCCAACTTGAACTTCCTGCGTCTGGAAGACACACAGGACCGCGGAACGCTGAGCGATGCGGGCTTGAAGCACTTGGCGGCGGTTCCAGGGCTTCAAGAACTCAAGATCAGCGGACCGGGCTTTACGGACGAAGCTCTGCCTTATTTGAAGGCCATGCCGAAGCTGCGTCTGGTTCACGACCAGGGCAGCTGGCTTTCCGACCGAGCCATCGAAGAACTCCGCCAGCAGAAGATTTTCGTCATGCGTTACCTCTGGTGAACGAGGCCGTCGTGCATTGGTCTGCATTGCACGCGATCCACCGGATTGTGTCCACGGGCGGTGCCGACGGCGATGATATCCTGTCGGGGGACAGCGGCGACGACGTTATCGACGGCAACGCCGGGAACGATATCCTGTTGGGTGATTCCGGCGCGGTCGTGCTGGGCGATGGCATTCTGGCTCAAGCCCGCTACGCAGTAGCGCCAGCGGGCAGCAGCTACCCCTATTTCGCCATCGCCGGGAAGTGGCCAACCGGAAAGCGGCACTAGCGCCGTTCGAGTATTTCAGTGACAGGCAGGCGAGGACCTGCCTGCTTGACAGAAAGTGTACATATAATCCAGTGGTGTTGCGTACACCAACACTGGACCTGTGCCCTGCGTGTCATGACCGCCGCGTGTGTCGCCCCACTGCCGCTGTACCGCCCCCGTGACCCCCAAGCCTCCGATCTGTGGCGGCTGCTGGATCAGCATTTTGACACCTTCCAGCAGGTCTATGACGAGCGGTTTGCGGCCAAGTATGGCTTCTGGCGCCCGATCGTCGAACGCTCGGTGAACGCCTTTCTCAGGTGCGGCGACCTGCACCAGGGCTTCGCCCGCGTCCGCTGCCCGGATTGCCCCCACGAGATGTTCGTGGCCTTTTCCTGCAAGCAGCACTGCACGTGTCCCTCCTGCCACCAGAAACGGGCCCTGCTGACCTCGATCCACGTGGCCGAAGACGTGCGTGTGTGCTACTTTCGGCTGGTGCTGCAATCAAGAGCTTCTTCGGCGATCTGGATAAGTGGGTCCGTCGCCGCATCCGGATGTGTATCTGGGTGAGTTGGAAGAACGGCCGCACTCGGGCCGCGAATCTGATGAAGCTGGGCGTCCCCGAGCACGAAGCCCATACCCACGGTATGAGCAGCAAGGGGCCTTGGGTGCTCTCCTCCAGGCAAGCGGTGCATCAAGCACTCTCGACGGCACTTTTGGAAGATCGGTTTGCCAAGTCTGTTAGGTATCTGGGAGAAGCTTACTGCCAAGAGTCGAACCGCCTAGTGCGGACCCGCATGCGCTCGTGGTGTGGGAGGGGTTCCGGGGCAACCCGGACCCCTATCCCGATGGATTACGCCTTGGCCGCCACGGAGCTGGGCTTCTTGCCTTCACGGGCTGTCAGCCACTTCTTAAGCGATGCTTGGCTTTCGCTGGATCGTTGCCCGGCCAGCAGATTCGCGACACTGATGTCTTCGTCGAGGTCGGGCCAGTGCATTCCACGACCGCTCGCTATTAGACGCCAGGACTTACGTTCCGTTGCCGTTCCGTGAGCGAGACGCGGATACCAGGCCAGCGGGGTGGTAATGGTCCGACCGTCCGCCAGCTCGACGCACAAGGTATCGTTGGTTACGCTGACCTTGGTCGCCACGACGGACCCCGTTTCAACCGCGGAAGAAGTCATTCCAAGCCTCCAACAAGTCCCCTTGGTGATCTTCGATCAAGTCCTGAATTCGATTGATGTCTTTGCTGCAGAAACCGTGACTACGTTCCAGCCGAACCGGATCGAGCCAGAACTTGGCTTCGCCATCGTCGCGCTCGACGTGCACGTGCGGTGGTTCGTTTCCGTCGCCCGCGTAAAAGAAGAATCGGAATGGTCCGCTCCGCAGCACCGTCGGCATCATGTCATGGTACCTCCCGGCGGTGCGGGCGACAAGTCGCCAAGCCAGGGGAAGAAAAAGGTGACAGCCGCCAAATTTGGCAAAGCTGGGAGGTTTAGGTGTAAGTCGTGAATGCCTCGATCAAAAAGACATGCGCCGGGTGGAATGGTTTTCCACGTGCTGGATCGCGGAGTCGGACGGCGAGACATCTTCGGGACGCATGAAGAACTCTTGGCGTTCGAGCGGGTGATGCAGGAAACGTTGCGCGTTCGACTGATGCGGGTTTGCCCGTATTGCCTGCTCTCGAACCACCTGGTCGTGTGGCCCTGGGAAGACGGGCAGTTGTCCCGGTTCACCGGTTGGCTGACGCTGACGCCCACACACCGCTGGCACGCGCACCGGCATAGTGCGGGAACCGGCCACGTGTACCAGGGCCGGTTCAAGTCCTTTCCGGTGCAGGAAGACGACCATTTCTACGTGTTGTGCCGGTATGTGGAGCGGAATGCGTTGCGGGCGAATCTGGTGCAGCGTGCGGAAGACTGGCGGTGGGGCAGCTTGCATCGCTGGAAATACGGATCGACGAAAGACAGAACGTTGTTGGCGGCCTGGCCCATGCCGCGCCTGGGTGAAACACGTCAACGCAGAGTAAACGGAAGCGGAAGTCGCGGCCGTGCGGCGGAGTGTCCAACGGGGGAATCCGTTCGGCGCCCCGTCCTGGTCCGACGACATGGTCCGCCGCCTGGGGCTGGAAAGCACGCTTCGCCCTCCAGGCCGACCGAAAAAGAGCAAAAACGGTTCCTGACACCTTTTACGCGCCTTTCAACGACACGCGTCACCGGGTCGCCGCCTGATGACGCAACCATTCAATTCCGACCGGATCGGCGACTCCGGTGCATGCGCTGGTTCGTCGGCCACGCGCGGCCACATGATGACCGTTCCCGCGAAACTTGCATATAGGATACGGCGCGGCGGCGGCAACGGCAAGCCGCTATTTCGGGCGAAAGGCGAACGGACGGCCCGATCGCCGAGGCGACGTGGGGTCGGGCCACACGTCGTACCTTTTCGCGATTGTCCAAGATCCTCGCCGCTTGCCGGCGAGTGCCATCAGGTTTGTGGACCACGAACACGGGCTTCCCCACGGCGCCAAGATCCTCGCCGCTTGTCGGCGAGAGTCTCAGGTTAGCTGGCTGGAACGGTTCCCGCCGTCAACCGTGTGCGCACGGCCACTCAGCCTAACGATCTCGCCGGCAAGCGGCGAGGATTCGATCGCGCTCGGGGCGATCCTTCGTGGCCCGCCAACCTAAACGACTCGCCGGCAAGCGGCGAGGATTTCGGCCAAACGATCGCCGCTGCGAACAACTCAGCCCGCGCCAACGCGGCCCATCACAGCACCCCAAGCCACGCCGATGCGCCCCGATGCCGACAGCATTCTGTGTTCCCGACGGTGCGCGTCACCGGGCCGCGACGATGACGCCTTCCATTTTCCAAGACCGGATCGCGGCTCCGATGCACGCGCAAGTTCGGCGACGCACATCAGTTGGTGTTCTCATCTGTGAATCTGATCTCGATCACGTTCGAGCGGAATAGATCGTCGTCCTTGTACCGATCAGACCAAGCTGCAAGATCGAACTGTGAGCTGGGAAACCATGCGAGCCGTGTTCTCAATTCTTCAAGTTGTTCATCTGACAACATTGGAAGATTCAGCCTCGCCGCATCCGGTACTGTCATTCCCTTCCATTTGGGTTTTGAGGCGAAACGACTGTGGAAGATCATTTGAACGTAATAGCGACCTGATGACATCTTCCGCAGACCGGCCAAGGGGTATTGTGACGCGTCAACAAACCGCACCATCAGGACGCAGCCAATGCTGCCGCGGTAGGGAGTTGTCACCCAATCCTCGCTCGTCAGGTTTCGTTGTGAACCACCGCTGAACCAAAGAAGATCGCCCACGTATCGTCGCTCGGAATCAAACACGGCCAATCTCGCAGGCATGGGAATCAACGATCGAAAAAAAGGATTGAAGAACTGCTGTTGGCCGCCGAGATTCTCAAATCGGATCTCGACGGTCATGGAGTCTCTCCTGTCGGGCTTGCCGTCATGGGCCACGACAACAGCTAGTCGACGGCTTGCATGTCATGGCCCTCGGGGGTGGCACGTTTCAAGGTGGAGTAGGCCGGTTCCAGAACGTCCCGCATTGGGCTGAATCGCAACATGATCTGGCCCCCAATCGCTGAATGAATCGCTGAGATTCAGCAGTACTTGGGGGGCCCGTTGTTCCCGAACGGCCGTGGGCCAGCAGACAGGGCGGAAGCCGAACGGGCATTGAAGTACATCCGGTTTCACAAGCTGCGGCATCCCGAGGAGATGGGAGCGAAGGAGGTGGAGCAGTTCCTGACCTGCCTGGCGGTCGATCGGCAGGTATCGGCCAAGACGCAGAAGCAGGCGTTGTGTGCGCTCGTGTTCCTGTATGAAACCGTCTTGGGCCGCAAGTTGGGCCGCGTGATGCCGGTGCGGGGCCGCCACGGACGCCGCTTGCCGGTGGTGATGACGCGGCGCGAAGTGCCGTTGGTGCTGCGGGAGATCATCGTGGGCATGGACGGGTTGTTCCAACGAATGTCAGAGGTCATGTACGGTTCTGGACCGCGACGAAAACAGGCGTGCAGGATGCGCGTGAAGGACGTAGTCTGGAGCGGCGGCAACTGCAGATTTGCGACGGCAAAGGCGACCAGGGACGGGTGACGGTTCTGCGGGAGCGTCTGGTGGAAGCGCTGAGGCGGCAGATGGAGCGCGTGCGGCGTCTGCACGAGCAGGACTTGGCGGCCGGACACGGCCGGGTTTGGTTGCCGCCGGCCTTGCGGCGGAAGTACCCGAATGCGGAATTGGAATGGGGCTGGCAGTACCTGCGTACTCACGGGGAGGCGGGGCATCTGCAATACCTGCACTCATCACTTTATTATTTTATCATTTGTTCGCCGGAGTGTACGCTTCCGCGTGTTGCGGCGTCACGGAAACCGTTTGACGTCGCCCGCCATGTCGGGACGCACCTCGCCGTCGTGGCCGATCACCGGCAGCGGCTCGGCGACTCGGCCCAGCGGGCGGCAGCCGGGGCCGACGCCGTCCAGGCCGAGGTCGCCGTCGATCGCTTGAGCCATCGACTGCAACCGCTCGACCACTTCCGGATGTACGTCGGCAACGTCCTTCGCCTCGCCGATGTCGTCGATCAGATGGAACAACTGCGGACGCGGTGGCGTTTTCTTCTGACCAGGGTTGCCGCCGGCCAAAGCCAAATACAGTTTCCACGGTCCGGACCGAACCGCTTCGAGCTTGAAGCCGCGGAAATAGAAGAACTGGTCGCGAGGCGGTTGCCCGTCCGCGGTTCCGGCCAGCACCGGCCATTGATTCACTCCGTCCAGTTTCCGGTCGTCGGGCAGCTTTGCACCGGCCAGATGCGCGAGCGTCGGCAACACGTCCATCATGCTGGTGATGGCGTCGGTACGCGTGCCGGGCGGGATCTTGCCCGGCCACCAAGCGATCGTGCAGGTGCGGATACCGCCCTCGAACGTGCTGCCTTTGCTGCCGCGCAAGGGACGATTGTTCGAACCGTGGTTCAACGCTCCGCCGTTGTCGGACGTGAACAGCACGAACGTCTTCGCTTCGAGCTTGAGTTCGCGGACGGCATCGAGTACTTGGCCGACGCTCCAGTCCACCTCCTCGGCCCAGTCGCCGATCAGGCCGTTGGGCGACTTGCCCATGAACGACTCGGAAGGGTACAGCGGGAAATGCACCGCGGTGTGCGGCAGATAGACGAAGAACGGCTGGTCCTGGTGCTGGCGGATAAAGCGGACGGCCCGCTCGGTATAAAGTCGTGTGACCGCGAATTGTTCTTCGACCCGCACGCGGCCCACTACCGTTTCGTTCTCCAGCAGCGGCATTGGCGTTTGAGCGAAGCCTTTCAAGCCCGTTTCGTCCGTCTGCTGTTTTACCGCAGCGGCTTTGGCAGCCGCCTCGTCCGGGGCCGGCAACGGCTTGCCGGGATTGCTCTTCGCGCCGTCGGCCGCCGGACCCATGTCGTTGGAGTACGGAATGCCGTAGTAGGAATCGAACCCCTGTCGGGTCGGCAGGAACTCGGGCTGGTCCCCCAAGTGCCACTTGCCGATGCAGGCGGTCGCATACCCAGCCTGTTTCAACACGTCGGCGATGGTGACTTCGTCGGGATGCAGACCGACGGCGCCGGCCGGAAACAGCACGTGCGGGACCGGCAAGGCGCGTTTCGGATAGCAACCGGTCAACAGCGCCGCGCGCGACGGGCTGCAAACCGGCGCAGCGTAGTGGCTGGTCAGCAACCGCCCCTCGGCCGCCATCCGGTCCAAATGCGGCGTGCGGTTGTCCGAGCCATAAGGCCCGATGTCCGCGTATCCCAAATCGTCGATGTTGATGACGATGAAATTCGGTTTTGCGCCCGGCGCCGATGCGGGGGCGAAAACCACGGCCAGTGCAACCGTGAAAATAAACCAGGGTCTCATTGTGGATCTCCCAAGAAATAGAATACCGCTCGTTCCAAGCAGCGAAAATCCCCGTAGCTGAATTCGTGAGAATTCAGACCCCCGCGCCCCTACTTCTTCGACGACTTCAATTCTGGGCGTCGGGGACCATCGTCGAAATCTGCCGATACAAGCCGTCGCATATCCGGCCGACTTCAAGACCTCGGCGACCGTCACCTCGCGAGGATGCAAGATCGTATGCTGATGCTTGCGGTTGCCGGGTTCCGCCACGCGGATCGGATACGAACCGGTCATCAGCGCCGCTCGGCTCGGGCCGCACACCGCCTGCGCGTAGAAATGCGTGAGATTAACCCCCTCCGCCGCCATGCGGTCGATGTTCGGGTATCTGCGCCATCCAACAGACCAACGGCCATCCGGCAAGTTCCCTTCGATTCCGTCACACGACACAGGGCCTGCGCCGCACGGCGATCTCCCCCCCTCAAAACGTCCCCCGAAAACAACGGAGACGACGCCCAATGAAACGTGCTCAGTATAAAGGTCGAAGCCCTTGTACGGATGCACCTCTTTCAGTGTATTTTCGTGCCGTTTCAGGGAAAAACGCCCAAATTCTGATTGCCGTTCAAGTTCCGTTTCGATGCCGCAAACTGTACGACCTGCGAATTCTCCCAAGCGGACGAATCGGTCGCGGCATTTCTTCGGCCAGCGCCCAGCGGCTGGGGCGAACGGACGCGTGTTTTGGCGCCCCGCTGTGCGAGACACTTTCGATCACTGAGTATCCGTTTTATGATGTCCGCCTGCCCCGCCTTCTTCAGTCCTCCCAAGGCATCGAGATGCCGATTCGTGATTCGGCCAGTTTGATCCGCGCGTGCGGTCTGATGAACGTCGGGGGCGAGGGTCAGGAGGGATAGCAGCTGCGGATGTTGAGTTCGATGATCACGCTGTGATGCACCAAGTGGTCGATGGCGGCCGCGGTGGTAAAGCAACACACTGCCTATCTTGACACGTATTGCGGTCTGCAATACAATTCAACTCGGTTCGGAGGATTTCATTACGAGCGAGCAGCAAGCGATGGCCAAATCAACCCAACTCATGGTACGTCTCGACGAGGACAGCAAGTCTTATCTGACGAAGGCTGCCGAATTGCGCGGGGTTAGCATCAGCGATTATGTGCGGATGGTGACCATTGCGCAAGCTCGGCGCGAAGTTGCTTCGGCCGAACAAACGACGATCTCCCTAACAGCCGAGGAGCAACGGGAGTTCTGGAACGCGCTGAACGGTGCCTCGAAGCTGACGAATGCCCAGCGCGAACTTGGCCGGACCATGCGCGGTGAAGCATGAGGGGTGTCAAGCTGCCCGAAGGCTTTCGTTGGGAGCGGTTGCAGCGAGATCATCCCCGTCGACAGTTTGCCAGCGGTCAGCCGGAAGTCGACGATTGGCTTCGCACGAAGGCTTGGCAACATCAGAAGAAGCACCTGTCGGTTACCAAGGTGTTGCTTGATCAAGCCGAGCAGATTGCCGGTTTCTACACGCTCGCCACGGGACAAGTAGACTTGGGCGATCTTCCAGAACCTTTGACAAGGCGACTTCCCCGCCGATCGCTCCCTGTCGCCGTGCTGGCATGGCTCGGTGTTTCCGCAACCTATCAGAAGCAAGGACTCGGTCGCATCCTCTTGGCACAATCGCTTCGCGATTGCTATGAAGCTGGTGGTACGTTTCCCTTCGTGGCGGTGATCCTGGATTGCCTCACGGACGCGGCCAAGTCCTTCTACAGGAGATGGGACTTTGAAGAACTGCCCGGACATCCGTACCGGCTGTTTGTCAGCTACCAGCAACTCGAAGCGATGATGAACGTTCGTTCGATTGACGTACCGGACTAACGCGGTCACACTGATGACGCTGCCGATCATCCGTCGCGGCCTGTCGGAGCAGAGACGCTGCTAGGTGGTGCCGCCGCAGAGGGGGCAGATTACACACTCGAGGTGATGCGATGAACCGAATTCTGACGTGTTTCGTTGGGCGTTTCCTGTTTCTTCTCGTTGCGGCCACCGCCGCGTCTGCTGCGGAATTCTACGTGGCACCCAACGGCGACGACGGCAATCCGGGGACGACCGAGCGGCCGTTTGCGACGCTGGGACGGGCGCAGCAGGCGGTTCGCGCGCGGGCTGCGGGCCAGGCGGCGACGGTCCACGTTCGCGGAGGAACGTACTATCTGGCCCAGCCGCTGATCTTCACGCCCGACGACTCGGGGACCGCCGACGCGCCCGTCGTCTATGCCGCAGCGGCAGGGGAGACCGCGGTGATCAGCGGCGGAGCACAACTCGAACTCCAATGGCGCCCCTACCGCGATGGGATTGTGCAGGCCGATACGTCGGCCCGACTGGATATCGACCAACTGTTCGTCAACGGCCAGTGCCAGCCGATGGCCCGTTACCCGAACTTCGATCCGGATATTCCGATCTACAACGGATATGCGGCGGATGCCTTCAGCCGCCAGCGGGCCGAACGCTGGAGCAACCCGATCGGCGGCTATACTCACGCCATGCATCGCGCTCATTGGGGCGGCTACCACTATCGCATCACCGGCGGAATGCCGGATGGCAGCGTCGTCTTCGAAGGCGGCTGGCAGAACAACCGGCAGATGGGCATGCATCACGAACATCGTTTCATCGAGAACATCTTCGAGGAACTCGATGCGCCCGGCGAGTGGTATCATGACACCGCGAAAGGCGTGTTGTCCTTCTACCCGCCGGCTGCGCTGAAGCTGGATGAAGCCACCGTCGAAGTCGCGCGTCTGCGGCAGTTGATCGAGTTTCGGGGCGACCGGCAATCGCCGATCCGGCACGTGCAGCTTCGCGGGTTGACCTTCCGTCACGCGGCACGCACCTTTATGGACACCAACGAACCGCTGCTGCGCAGCGACTGGACGATCCATCGAGGCGGCGCGGTCTTCTATCACGGGGCCGAGGACTGCGAATTGACCGACTGCGTGTTCGATCAGGTCGGTGGGAACGCCGTGTTCGTGAACGACTACAACCGCCGCATCACCGTGCGCGGGTGTCTGATCAGTGACAGCGGCGCCAGCGGGGTGGCTTTTGTCGGCGATCCGGCCGCCGTACGCAGTCCGCTGTTCGAATACAACCAGCGGCACCGTTTTGACGAGATCGACAAAACCCCCGGACCGCAGAGCGATCACTATCCAGCGGATTGTCTGGTCGAAGATTGTTTGATCCGGCGAGTCGGACGCGTCGAAAAGCAGGTGGCCGGCGTACAGATCTCCATGGCGGCCCGGATTACCGTGCGGCACTGCTCGATCTACGAGACGCCGCGAGCGGGGATCAATATCAGCGAAGGCACCTTTGGCGGGCACGTCATCGAATTCTGCGATGTGTTCGATACGGTATTGGAAACGGGGGATCACGGGAGTTTCAATTCCTGGGGCCGCGACCGCTTCTGGGGCCTGAAGGATGCTCCGGACGAACAGTTGCCCGATCTGGCCTTGTTGGACATGCTCGAACCCAATGTGATCCGCAACAGCCGTTGGCGCTGTGACCACGGCTGGGACATCGACCTGGACGACGGGTCGAGCAGCTACCGCGTCACCAGCAACCTGATGCTCCACGGTGGGCTGAAATTCCGCGAAGGATTTCACCGGATCGCGGAGAACAACATCATGGTGCACAACTCGTTCCATCCCCACGTCTGGTATCCGAACAGCCAGGATGTTTTTCGTCGCAACATCGTCTTTGCACCCTACCGGCCCATCCGCGTGGGCCAGCCTTGGGGCACGACGGTGGATCATAATCTGCTGCATCAGCCGGGCGTCACGGAGCCGTTGCCGGCCGAGGTGTTGCAACAGCAGAGCGGCCGCGACGTGCATTCCGTCGTTGCCGACGCCCAATTCGTCGATCCGGCCGCCGGCGACTATCGCGTCCGCGAAGGATCGCCGGCCATGACCATGGGCTTTGAGAACTTTCCGATGGACCAGTTCGGCGTGCAGAAACCCGAGTTGAAAGCGATTGCTCGCAGCCCCGTTCTGCCGGCGGAACAGACGGTCGAGCCACAGGCGACGGCTCCATTGCAAAAGGTCGCTCAGCTCTGGCTGCAGGCCACCGTGCGGGAACTGGAGGGTGACGAGTACTCGGCATTCGGCGTCAGCAAAGACACGGGCGGCGTTCATTTGGCGGCGGTGCCTGACGGTTCGGAAGCTGCCGCGAGCGGCTTGAAAACGAACGATCTGGTGCAGAGCCTCAACGGCCAGCCGGTCAAACGGCTGACGGATCTGTACCGAATCCAAGATGCGGCGGCCGGTCAGCCGCTGACGGTCGGGCTGGTGCGCGGCCAAAACCCAGAGACGGTGCAAGTTGCCGATTATCCGTTTGTCGTGACCGAATCGCCGACCGGCAGCAACTTTGTCATCATCCCGTTGGCCGAGCCTGCCAAGAGGCTCGCGATCCGCTCGGTCCAGTCCCGGCCGGCGACGGCGAATGAACCGCTGGCGACGCTGCACGACGGCCGTCTGGCAGAAAATTATGGGCCCGTGTTCCCCAATGAAGTCGTCGGCGGCATGTACCGAGTCGATCTCGGCAACGTCCAGCCGGTCGCTGCGGTTCGCACCTGGTCGCACCATCAGCACGGCAAGCGGGGCAGCCAGTATTTTACGCTGTACGGCAGCGATTCCGTCGAAGACCCCGGCTGGGACGTCGGCGAGCGAAAGCGTTACGTGGCAATCGCCGAGGTCAACACGATCGGCATGCCCAACGATCGTTATCAGGCGACCAGCGTGCAGCGCGGCGGCGACCAACCGCTCGGTTCGTTCCGCTGGCTGTTATGGGTTGTCCGTCCCGTGACAGCCATCCGGGAAAACACTGCGCTACAGGAGATGCAGGTCCTTTCGCCGTAGCCCCGCAGTGAATGGCGGAACGTTCCCGCAGATAGCGCAGACAGACACAGAGGAACAGCCGCGTCGTGATGGGCTTGGCGGCGAATCTGCGTTCATCAGCATCCTCTGCGGATTCCTTGGTGCTAGCACTTCGAGCCCCGCGGCGGAAATGAACTTGTCGCGGAGCGGCTCTTTTGGTACAAGCCTCGCCGCTTTTCCCTTCTATCTTTTCGACCGCGGCGAATTCGTCGACGGAGGCCAAGGATGGCGCGCTCCCGGAAGAAATCGGCGTCTCAAGGATTGATCTACATCGCCACCGCAGGTTTGCCGCTGCCGTTGCGGGAACTGTTGAGAAGCCGGCTGGGAATGCCAATCCTGCTGGTGCTCCTCGGGGGCGGCCTGCTGGGATCGGGCATCCTGACGCTGCAATGGTCCAATGGACGGCCCAGCGTGGCCATCGATCGGGAGCGGGCTGCCGAGGTTCGACAAGCGGTCCAGGAGCGCGTTGTCGCCGCTCCGACGACGGAAAGTGGGGGGAGTTCCTCCGTCCAGGACACAATTCGGCGGTTGGCAGTTCAAAGCCTCGTTCCGCCCAACGCTTCCGGCGGGGCGTCCTCCTCGACCGCCGGTACTGCCGCTGTTCCGATCAGCGCCTCGCTCGATGCGTTGCTTGGCAACCGGACCACGCCGCAGACCCAGTCGCCGCTGCCTCCCGTCTCGTCCTATCAACCGACCATTCGCATCGCCTCGTTCAACATCCAGGTATTCGGCGTTTCAAAGCTGCAGAAACCGAATGTCATGCAGGTCTTGGCCGAGGTTGTTCGCCGCTTTGACCTGGTCGCGATCCAAGAGATCCGCTCGGTCGATGACACGATCATGCCGCAATTCGTCGCGTGGATCAATTCGACAGGAGTCAGCTACGACTTTGTCATCGGCCCGCGGCTTGGCCGGAGCAACAGCAAAGAGCAATACGCCTTTGTGTTCGATACCACGCGGATCGAGGTCGATCCGCGATCTATCTATACCGTTCCGGATCCGCAGGATCTGTTGCATCGCGAACCCATGGCGGCGCGGTTCCGAGCCCGCGGCGTGCCACCAAGTCAAGCCTTCACGTTTACCCTCGTCAACATCCATACCGACCCGGACGAGACGTCCACCGAGTTGGACGCCTTGGCTCAGGTCTTTGTCGGAGTCCAGCAGAACGGAGTCGGCGAGGACGACGTGATTCTGTTGGGTGACTTGAATGTCGACGAAAATCGCATGGGCGATTTGGGACGCCTGCCGGGGATCGCCTGGGTGGTCTCCGGCGTGCCGACGAATACCCGCGGGACCAAGACCTATGACAACATCGTCTTTGATCGCCGGACAACCATCGAGTTCACGGGCCGCTGGGGCGTCCTCGATTTGATGCGAGAATTCAGCTTGACCATGGAGCAAGCGCTCGAGGTCTCCGATCACCTGCCTGTCTGGGCTGAATTCAGCGTCTACGAGGGCCAAGCTGGTCCGCTCGCTCTGCAACCGGGCAGCGTACCGAGGTAGCCATCCAAGATCGGTCGGGCGTCACTTCCACAGGAACGCATTGCCGGTCAGCCGTTCGTAAGCCGCGATGTACATCTCGCGCGTCTTGCTTACGATTTCTTCCGGCAGGGACGGCGGATCGCTGTTTTTGTCCCAGCCGGTCGAGGTCAGGTAGTCCCGGACGAATTGCTTGTCGAAGGAAGGCTGGCTGTGTCCCGGCTCGTACTGGTCAGCCGGCCAGAATCGGGAGCTGTCGGGCGTCAGCACCTCGTCGATCAAGATCAACTGGCCGTCGACGCGTCCCCACTCGAATTTCGTGTCGGCGATCAGGATCCCTTTGGACCGCGCGTACTCCGTGCCGCGGCGATAGATGTCGATGCTCCGCTGCCGCAGCTCCTGAGCGGTTTCCAAGCCGACGATTTCTACCATTTGCTCGTACGAGATGTTGATGTCGTGCCCGCTCTCCTCTTTGGTAGCCGGGGTAAAGATCGGCTCGGCCAACTGCGAACCCTGCAGGAGGCCCGCAGGCAGGGGGATACCGCAGACCGATTGAGTCTGCTGGTACTCTTTCCAGCCCGACCCTTCCAAGTACCCGCGCACGACACACTCGATCGGCACGACGTCGCACTTGCGGACAATCATACTGCGTCCCGCCAGGCGGGCGGCATCGGCTGCGGGCAAACCAAGCGACTCGACATCCAGCGACAGCAAGTGGTGGGGCGTTTGCAACCGATCGAACCAAAACGCGCTGATTTGCGTCAAAACTCGGCCTTTGTCCGGGATCGGCGTGGGCAAGACCCAATCAAATGCGCTGATTCGATCGCTGCTGATCATCAGCAGCCGGTCGCTCAGATCGTAGATGTCTCGTACCTTTCCGCGGCGGACCGGTCCAAGCGTCAAATTCGTTTGTGTGACGGCTTCCCTCATCAGTGCTTCCTTACCTCGTAAAAACCACGCTAGCAAAAATCTCTCGCAGACGTTAAATATAGCATTTCCGGGCTGGCTGCAAGAGATGGCATCGCCTGGGTACTGCCCGCCCGTCCGCAGTGCGGGCGGATTTCGGGGACACTTCCGCAACGCCGTTTGGCAAGGAATCTGCGAGCATGGGTTTTCTTCGTCTCATCACCCCACCGCTCGAACGACTTGCCAGCGGTGCTTCGGATCGTACCTATGTCGCGGGCCTGGATTGCCTGCCGACGTTCTGCCGAAAGACGTGGGAGGGCGATCGATTGTTGCGGCTGGACCGCGAGGTCGACGAGTCCGGCAAGGTGTACATCCCTTGGCAGGTGGACGGCCATGGCGAGCTGCTGCTGTGCACGGCGACGCTCATGGAACGTGAGCAACCCTATGACCTGGTGATCGAACTGGCTCGAGGGACGCTGAACCGGTTGCGCTCGAAAGCCGAGACGTGGAAACTGGCCGGATTGCAGCTGCCAGAGGCCTTGACGGCACAAATCCATGCCGCATGTCAGACATATATCCGCGCAGCGACTTCGCAGCACGCCCCAGAAGCAGCGGCAGCGGCGGCCGAAACGGCGATCCGGCAGGGACTGGACGCGACGTTGCTGCTGGGTGCCGAATACGCCCGCCAGACGCTTCGGTATCGTCACGAAGGAACACCGTCCCTCCCAACGCTGCTGGCCGGAAATCTGGGCAATTCGCCCATGTCCTCCAACGCGGAACCCATGTTCCGAGCCACGTTCAACGCGGCGGTCGTGCCGTTCTGCTGGCGCGACATCCAAGCGGGGCCCGACAATTGGAATTGGACGCCATATGACAAGCAGGTGCAATGGTGCTACCGCTATGGGTTGAAGGTCATCGGTGGTCCGCTGGTACGCCTGGACCGGCAAAGTCTGCCGGATTGGGTGACCGCATCGCCAGGGGATTTGGTAACCGTGATCAAGACCGCCCGCAAATTCGTCGAGACCGCCATGGATCGCTATCGGGGCCAAGTTCATTTGTGGCATGGGGTGGCGGCCACGACAACCGCCCCCTGGCTGTCCGACGACCAGAACCTCCGGCTGACGGCAATCTTGATCGAAGCGGCACGTCGCCGAGACCCGCGCACGCCCGTTTTTATCAGCGTCGACCAGCCGTGGGGCGAATCCGTGGCATTTCAACACGCGGGACTGGCGCCGCTGCAATTCGTGGACTTTTTGCTGCGAGCCGACGTGGATATCGCCGGGATCGGTTTGGAGATCGACTATGGCTACTGGCCGTCCGGCACGCTCCCGCGCGACATCTTGGAGGTTACCGAACACCTCGAACTATGGGCCCTGCTCGGTTTGCCGCTGCTTCCGCTGGTTACGATTCCCAGTGGCGCCGGCGCCGACAATCTGGCGACGGACCGCAGCGGGGTTCCACCGTCGGCATTTCCCGGTGGCCCGTCTCTCCAGAACCAGAAGCGATTGGTGGATCAGTTGTTTCCCGCCTTGCTGGCCAAACAGCCCGTCCAAGCGCTGATCTGGAATCAGGTCTTCGATTCCGCGCCCCACCGCTACGCCCACGGCGGCCTGTTCGACACGCGGGATCTGCCCAAGCCGGCCCTCAGTTCGCTGCTGGCTCTGCGACGCGAGCACTTGACGTAGTCTGCAATGGCATATCTGCAACGATACAACCGTCAAGATCGTATCAAGTTGGGGTCTTTTCACAGGCCGTAGCGGTCCGGTTGACTTTTTGGGTCAGGTTCCGGCAGCGGACTTACGATGATCATTCCATACACGAGGGGCAGGATGTCACACGTGTTGCTGCCGCAGGTTGGCCGTGGCTGTGGGAGTCGCGGCGAGCGTTGCGGTCGAGTGTACAGGAACGATGGAATCGGTTCGGTAAGGACGGAATGCCGTCAGCGGGGCGTTGCTTCCCTCGCGACCTTCTGGGCGGTCAGTCGGCATTTCCGAAGGCACCAAGTCGAACGACCACGTCCCTGCGACGCTCGGCACCTCCCCACGAGGTGTGTGATCCGACGAGGCTGTGCGAACTTGCGCGGCGATCTCGCTCCAAGAAAAAAAGGCGGCCGGCAGCCGGTCGATGCGACGGCTGTCGGCCTGCCTTCTTGGCGTGCCCCGCACGCTATTTAATGCACGTCTCTACGTGCGTAGCCCAAGTCCCGTGCGGATGCGGGCGACACGCCCGCCACCGCGACTGACGCTATTTCTTCCCTTCGTCTTTCGGCTTGTCCGTGATCAGCGCATCGCTGGTCAGCAGCAACGTCGCCACGCTCGCGGCATTCTGCAAGCCCGTGCGAACGACTTTGGTCGGATCGATCACACCGGCACTGACCAAGTCTTCGAAGGTATCCGAGGCGGCGTTGTAACCAAAGTTCCCCTTGCCCTGGCCCACTTTCTCGCAGATTAGCGAACCGTCTTTGCCGGCGTTTTCCGCGATCCAGGTAATGGGCGAGCGGCAGGCGCGGAGCACAATCTGATAGCCCGTCTGCTGGTCTTCATTCAAGCCCTCGGGCTTGCAGGCGGAGGCCGCCCGCAACAAAGCCACGCCGCCACCGACGGAAACCCCCTCTTGGACGGCCGCACGCGTCGCGTTCAGCGCGTCTTCGTAGCGCAGTTTCTTCTCCTTGACTTCGGCCTCTGTCGCCCCGCCGAGGGAAATCTTCGCGACGCCACCGGCCAACTTTGCCTTCCGCTCCTGCAGTTTCTCGCGATCGTAGTCGCTGGTCGTCTTCTCGTGTTCGTTTTCAATCTGCGTGACGCGCGCCTTGATCTCCGCGGCTTTTCCACCGCCTTCGACAATTGTCGTGTTGTCCTTGTCGATGATCACCCGCTTGGCTCGCCCCAGCATCTCCAGTTCCATGCTTTCGAGTTTGATTCCGAGGTTGTCGAAGATGGCCTTGCCCCCGGTCAGAATCGAGATGTCTTCCAGCATGGCTTTCCGGCGGTCGCCATAAGCCGGCGCCTTGACGGCACAGCACTTGAACGTGCCGCGGAGCCGGTTGACGACAAGCGTCGCCAACGCTTCGCCTTCGACATCCTCGGCGATAATCAGCAGCGGCTTGCCCGCGCGGGCGACCTTTTCCAACAACGGCACCAATTCGCGAATGTTGGAGATCTTCTTTTCGTGGATCAAGATATAGGCGTCTTCCAGCACGCACTCCATCGTTTGCGGGCTAGTCACAAAGTAGGGTGACAGGTAACCGCGATCGAATTGCATCCCTTCGACCCACTCGACCTCGGTCTGCATGCTCTTGCCTTCCTCGATCGTCACGACGCCGTCCTTGCCGACGCGTTCCATGGCCTCGGAGACCAACTCGCCGATCTGCGGATCGTTGTTGCCCGCGATGGCGGCTACCTGAGCCATCTCTTTGCGGCCCTTGACTTTGACGCTCTTGGCTTTCAGTTGCGCCGACACGTCGTCGACGGCCTTCTCGATGCCGTTTTTCAGGTAAACCGGATTCACGCCCGCCACGACGGCCCGCAAGCCCTCGGCAAAAATGGCATCAGCCAGCACCGTCGCCGTTGTGGTACCGTCGCCGGCAACGTCGTTCGTCTTCGAAGCGACCTCCCGCACCATGCGGGCACCCATGTTCTCGTAAGGATCGTCCAGTTCGATCTCCTTGGCCACCGTGACTCCATCTTTGGTCACCAGGGGAGCACCGAAACTCTTCTGCAGGACAACGTTATGGCCAGCCGGTCCCAAGGTCGAGCGGACTACCTTTGCAAGTTTGGAAACGCCACGCTTCATCGCCTCGCGGGCCTCTTGATCGAACGCAATCATCTTTGCCATGGTTTACCTCTCCAATTCCAATTCATCAAAGGCAGGGCACATCTCGCTGACTCGATCCGTGCCTGCCAAAATGGCACGCCGTCAAATCTGCTGCGTCGAGATGCAAGCGATATGCCAATTCCCGCACCATTCGGCTGCGCGATACGTACTGTTAGATCCCGACCAGGCAAATCGCAGCCAAAAAACGGCGGGATCCACGGGCAATTGCCTTCGTCGACAATTTGACAGGTATAATTGCCCAGCCTCGCGTGCAAGGCTCCCTTGCAATATACCCTGCTTCGCTTATGGCCTTTTGTTCCAGGTATTCTGCTGTGCGCAGAATCCGACGAAAGAACCTGATTGGCGGATATATGATTCGTTTTCTTTGTTTCTCCGCTTGTTTCGCTGTATTGGGTTTGCTATGTCGGGTTTCGCTGGCGGCTATCGACCTGCCGCCGGAAGAAGATCCGTTGCGGGCCTCGCTGCGGATTGCCTACGACGGGCAGAAACGGATGCAAGAGAGCATTCAAGACTACACATGCACACTGACGCGGCGCGAACGGGTGGACGGACGGCTGATTGATCACGAGACGATGTTCGTAAAAATTCGTCATCCAGAGATACAGGGCGACTTAGTCGTCGCGCCGTTCAGTGTTTACATACGGTTCCTGAGCCCCGATCGCGTCAAGGGCCGCGAGGTGATCTACGTCGAGGGCCAAAACAACGGGAGAATTATCGTCCGCAATGGGGGGACGCGTTTCGCCCACATCACGACGTCGCTGTTGCCGGACAGTCGGGCCGCAATGCAGCACACGCGTTATCCGATTTCCGAAATCGGCATGTTGAACTTGACTCGCCGCCTGATCGAGAACGGTGAACGAGAGTTAAACGCCAATGGGTGTCAAGTCAAATTGGTTCGCGGCGCGAAAGTCAACGGGCGCCCGTCGACGGTGATTCAAGTCGCGCACACGAGCCGCCAAGCGGAACTGCAGTACAAAATGGCTCGGATCCTGATCGACGACGAACTCGTCTTGCCGATTCACTATTCGGCTTACGATTGGCCGCAGAAGGAGGGCGACCCCCCCATCCTGCTCGAAGAATACACGTACACGGACATCAAGCTGAACGTCGGCTTGACAGCCTGGGACTTTGACCATCGCAACGAGGCGTATCAGTTCCTCAAGACGTATTCGCCGTGAAAGCCGCGTCTAGCCACGCTGGTTGATGGGCACGTAGTCGCGTTTCGCGTATCCCGTATAGATCTGCCGCGGCCGGTAAATGCGAGACTGGCTGTCGTGCAACTCTTTCCACTGCGCGATCCAGCCGGGCATGCGGCCGATCGCAAACATGACGGTGAACATGCTGGTCGGAATGCCCAACGCTCGCAGGATCACTCCGGAATAGAAGTCCACATTGGGATACAGGTTACGGCTGACAAAATAGTTGTCGCTCAATGCGACTTCTTCCAATTCCTTGGCGATATCCAGCAGCGGATCCGGCTGGCCCAGTTTGGCCACGACCTTCGGAGCATGATCGCGGAGAATGTGAGCCCGCGGATCGTAACTGGCGTACACGGCGTGGCCAAAACCAAATAACCGCTCCTCTTTTCGCTTCACACGCTCGATCAATTCCGGCACGCTCATGCCCGACTCGTGAATCCGCTTCAATTGCTCGACCACCGCCACGTTGGCTCCGCCGTGAAGCGGGCCCCACAAGGCACACACGCCGGCCGCACATGACGCGAACAGATTGGCGCCGGAAGACCCGACCATGCGCACGGTGGCCGTCGAGCAATTCTGTTCGTGATCGGCATGCAGCAGCAGGAAGAGATTGAGGGCGTGGACCAATTCCGGCTGCGGCTCGTAGTCTCGATGGGGGATCGAGAACATCATATGCAGGAAGTTCGAGCAGTAGTCGTAGTCCGGACTCGGATACACCATCGGCTCGCCCACCGACGTCTTGTAGGCCGCTGCGGCGACGGTGCGGATCTTGGCCAGCAGGCGGGCCGCGGCATTCTCGAAGGTCGCTTCGTCCTCCATTCGCAAGACATCGGTGTTATAGCACGACAGGGTGTTAATCATCGACGACAAAATGGCCATCGGATGCCCGGTCGGCGGATATCCCTGGAAGCTATGCCGCATGCCTTCGTGGATAATCTCGTGCTGCGTGAGCAAGTCGCTGAAACGGGCCAAATGATCGGCAGTCGGGAGTTCGCCGTAGATCAGCAGCAAGGCCGCCTCGACGAACGTGGAATGTTCGGCCAGCTGCTCGATTGGAATCCCGCGATACTGGAGGACGCCGTGCTCGCCATCGATGAAAGTGATCGCCGACAGAGCAGAACCCGTGTTGCGGTAGCCGTCGTCCAAGGTGATATAGCCGCTTTGGGCCCGCAACTGGCTGATGTCGACCGCCAACTCGCCTTCCGATCCCTCGACGATGGGCAGTTCATACTCTTTCCCGTCCAGAATCAGCTTGGCCATTTTTGCGGGTCTTGCAACGTCGCTGCTCATGGTCGCGCTCCTTGAAGGCTCTGTCTAGTACAATTCACCGTGCTTTATGTGTAACTTGTTCCGGGGCCGGAAGCAAGGCACCCTGTTGGCGGTTTCCGCATACACGGGGGGTGTGTCGATTGCGAATCCTTCGTCTCCAACGCCGATTGACGCGCCGCAAGCCCCTGCGGATACTAGGCATCAAGCGGGATTCGCCATTTCGTGGCGAGCTGACCGCACGGAGTCAAGTGACTGCCTGCCCTCCAAACCGTAGCCAGGACGGACCAAACCCATGACCAACGCCGCCCCCTCTGCTGAGAAGAAAAAATCCTTGGACCCAGTGATTCCGGCAGCGGTCTTTTTGCCGTTCTGCCTTGTTACCACGCTGTTTGCGCTTTGGGGATTCGCCAACGACGTCACCAATCCGCTGGTCCGGGCCTTCAAGGAAATCTTCTTGATCAGCAACCAGCAGAGCAGCCTCGTCCAGACGGCGTTCTACGGCGGCTATGCCACGATGGCCCTTCCGGCTGCAATTTTCATCCGCCGCTATTCCTATAAAGCGGGTATCCTTGTCGGATTAGGACTTTACGCCTGCGGCGCTTTGCTGTTCATCCCGGCCAGCATGTTGATGGATTTTTGGCTGTTCTTGGTCGCCTTGTACGTATTGACGTTCGGCCTGGCCTTTCTCGAAACGACGGCCAACCCCTACATCCTGGCAATGGGACCCGCGTCCACCGCCACCCGGCGGCTGAATTTCGCTCAGGCGTTCAATCCGATCGGCTCGCTGATCGGCATGCTTGTGGCCAGCAATATCGTGCTCGCCAGTTTGAATGTCACCGAGTTCCGCGACACGCAAATGCAGGCCCATCCGGAGTACAAGCAGATGCTGCCCGGGGAGATTGACGGCAAGATCGACGCCGCCCTGCGGGAACTGCAAGAGACGGATCCGGCAACCCACCAGGCGATGCAATCGGAGGACTTGCGCACGATTCGTGGCCCGTACGTCACGATCGCGATGGTGATCCTGGGCATGCTGGTCGTGTTCGCCGTTACGAAACTGCCCAAAGCCGGCGGGGAAGATCGTCACGTTCACCTGATGGTGACCTTTGGACGGCTGCTCCGCAACGGACGCTACTTGGGAGGGGTGGTGGCCCAGACGTTTTACGTTGGGGCCCAGATCATGTGCTGGACGTTCATCATCCACTATGCGATGAGCAACTTGGGCATGAGTTTGCCCGAGGCCCAGCGCCACAACATCGTGGCCATGATCATCTTCTGTTCCAGCAGGTTCGTTTGTACCTACATGCTCAAGTACGTTTCGCCCGGCGGGCTATTGATGACGCTGGCTTTGGGAGGCATCGCGTTGACGACGGGAGCCATCTTCATCTCCGGAATGACCGGCCTGTACTGCCTGATCGGGATCTCGGCCTGCATGTCGCTGATGTTCCCCACCATCTACGGGATCGCTTTGGACGGGTTGGGCGAAGATGCCAAACTGGGTTCCGCCGGATTGATCTTCGCCATCGTCGGCGGGGCGCTGATGCCGCCCCTGCAAGGCTCGATCATCGACATGGGCGACAGCGCCGGAAACATGAGCCTCGGTTTCCTGACGTTGCCCGCCGTCAGCGCCTCGTTCTTCCTGCCCTGGGTTTGTTTCGTGGTTATCGCCTTGTACGGCTACGAAACCCACCGAAAGCGGCAGCGATGAGTGCGAGGCGGCAGAGCCCGGATTCGTCACAAGGATAGGACGGATTGGCAATCCGTCCGTGAATTCAGGCTTGCCGTCCCTGCAATTGGTCGCGAACCTCGCGGAGCCAGGCGTCGTCGGGCAGGCCGTAGGGCCGGAATTTCTCGAATTCGCCTTGCTCTTCGTTGTACAGAATCGCGCGATGGATTCCCAACCGACTGGCCTCCGGCGTGTCCATCAGATTGGCCGAATCTCCGGAACTCATCTGGAACAGCACCCGCATGGTCAGATCGTGCAGTACCTGGCGGTCGACCCAGCGGTTGAGGTTCGTGAAATTGTCGCACCAGATCAGCGTGTGGATGCCACAGTTTGGACCTTCGCGAAGCAGCATGCTGAATTGCTTGTCCAAACCGGACGACGACGAGCTGTCGTCCAGCGAGAAGTTGTATTCCTCTGACTTGCGCAGCTCGCGGAATCGCGCCAGGTTGTAGACGATCAAGAACAGGGGACGGCCACCGCTGGCCCCGGACTGCAGACGGCGATCCAGTTCGTCGGCCAGTTCGCGGATCACGTCCGCACAGCCGCCGGTTGCCGCGACGCGAACGTCCAGCGGCAGTTGCTTGGCCAGGCGATTCCAGAAACCGATCGACGGCGAGTCGGGACGCTGGCCGTCCAGGACGAGGAATTGGGGGGCGAGAGCCTCGGCGGCGGGCGATGGCGTGCTGTCCGATGGCTCATCGCGTGGCTCGCTGGCCGGTGAATCGCTAGCCGGCGAAATGGGCTGCGAAATGGGCTGTCCGTATAGTTCGGCGGCCAGGCTCACGATGCATGTGGCCAGGATGCCCAAGGCCATTTGCTCTTGCTGTCCGACGACCAACAGGTTGCTACCGCCTTGACGGCGGAAGACGGCACAGGCCGGATCCTTGATGGCCACGGCTTCGCCCAGCCAGGCCCGCGGCGCCGCCGAGGCAATCGGCCGAGGCTGTTGTAAACACGCGCGCAGCAACTCGTTCTTGCTCGGGTCGGCCGCCGTATTGCCTTCGAACACGATCGCCGGCGGCAATTTGACTTGGCGGGCATCCGCCAGAGCCGACAGCCGCGACAAATAATGCTCACGTTCGTGGTCCGGCAGCCAGACGACTTGAAACGGATGGTTCCCCTCGAATAGCCCGTTGGCGTCGTTGTAAATGGCCTCGCCGGGGCGGCTCAGCAAGCGGGCCGCCGTGTTGTCGTCGCTCAAAATCAGGTGCGCGTCGGCCTCGCTGCACTGCAGCGCGATGCGAACAGCCATCTGGCCCAACGTGCTGCGAGCCAAACTGTAGGCTCCGGCCAACGTCTGGGAACCCAACAGCACGTGGATCCCGAACGCTCGGCCCTGACGCACCAGGCGGTCCAACAGCAGCGAGGCGTCTTGCGAGATCTTGTCGTCCTGGACGAAGAACTCTTGGAATTCGTCAATGATCAGCAGCACGCGGGGCAGCTTGATCTCCGGGTTGGCGTCGCGATAGCCCTTCAGATCTTGCACGCCTTGATTGCGGAACAAGTCACCTCGGCGGCGAAGTTCCAGATCCAACCGCTGCAGGACGCTCATCCCGAACTCGCGTTCGCTCTCGATCGCGATGACGCGGGCGTGTGGCAGGCCCAGGGAGGCATACGGCTTGAATTCCACGCCCTTCTTGAAATCGACCAGGTAGAAGTGGACTTCGTCCGGATCGTAGTACAGCGCCAGGTTGGTGATCATGGCGTGCAGCAGGGTCGATTTGCCGGAGCCCGTCTTGCCGGAAATCAGCACGTGCTGCGAGGTGCCTTTGCCCAACCGCATGTATTGCAGGTTGGTCGCGCCGGCTCGGCCCAAGGGAACTTCGAGCTCCGCGCGGCTGTCCACGCGCCACCATTCGGCCTCCGGCGGCGTCACCGAGGCGAACGGCACTTCGACGCGGCTGGCGTCCTTGGCCCGTTCGCCGATACAGCGGATGATCGCCGTCACCCGGTCGTCGCCGGGCGGCTGTTCCAACGTCAACGGCAGGTCGCGGATGCCTTCATACGGCAGCAGGAACCGCTGCCCGTCCCATTGCAGCGTCAGCGCGTTGATCTGCAAGTCGGCCAACTCGAAATTCCGCGGCAGCTTCATCTTTTGATCGACGCTGATCAGCGTGTACACGCCGCACCGCGCGCCGCTGGCGGCGATGCTGACCAGGCGCCGCGCCGACTCTTCGGAGAAATTCGCCGGGAAATTCGCGACCACCAGAATCTGGAACGGCTCGGCAACTTCGCCCGCGTGCCGGTTGTACTGCTGGATCGAATCGAACTCGTTTCGCAGGTACTTCTGGATCACATTTTCCATGTGTTCGGTCAAGTCGGTCAGCCGCTTGTTGATGTGCAGCGATTCGGTCCAGATGCGGCTGGACACCAGGCGTTCGTCGAAGTCGGCCAGGTGCATGAAGGCGGAGAAATTCTGTCCCAGTCCGGTGGGGTCGACGATCGTAAAGCGGACCTTGCCGGCGGGCAGCGAGGCGAGCAGCCGCAACATGACGTCTTGCAGCGAACGAATGGCCGCGTCGCGGCCTTCGCCTTCGGCAAAGTACAGCAGCGACGGGCATTCCGGATACGCCAGCGCGGCGGGCAGCTGGAACTCCGTCTGCGGCACCTGCAGATGCGCGTGCCGGGAAACTCCCTCGGGCAGCGAATCGAGCCGGAATTGCAGATGGCCGAACCGCAGGGCGGGCAGTTCGCCGGATTCGGGCTCCCAGGTATTCCAGTCCACCTGGTCCCAAGGCGGCGTCCAGGTATCGCAGACACGGTTCATGTCGTCGATCGCGGTTTGAAACTCGCCGACCCCGGCGCCCCACTGGCAAACCACGCTTTGCCAAGCCTGCTCCTGGTCCGCCTTGTTGGTTTCCAGCCGTTGCTGGCGTTGGTCGATCAGCGTCTGGGCATCGGCGGCGAAGCGCGTTTCCCGCTGTTCGATCAGCAAGGGATACTTTGCATCGAGCGTTTTCAGGGTGCGGTGATACGTTTCCTGCAATTCCTTGCGGCGGGCACGGAACTGTTCGGCCGCCTGTTTGACTTTGGCCTGGTGCTGTTCGACCAGTTCGGCGCGGGCTCGACCCCAGCGGACGTGCGCCTCGCTGACCGTTCGCTCGCGTTTCTCGACCAGCTCTTCCAGTTTCTGCTGGGCGTCCTGTTCCGCTCGGCGGATCGTGACCTGCATCGCCGTTCGGCCTTCGGTCAGCGCTTGCAGAATCCCAGGCAGCACGCTCGACGTCTGGCGTCGAGCGATGGGGCGCACGCATTGACGCACGCCTAAACCCAGGATCGCGCCCGCCAACAGGCAGCAGACGATTCCCCAACTCCAGTCCAGGAAATGCACGGCGGGCCAGGCCAGTCCGGCCGAGGCGAACAGGAAAATCAAGAAAGGCCAGCCGTCCTCCAGGAACCTGGCCGCAGGTTGGCGGATCATTTGCTGCAGCCGCGCTTTGGCGGTTGTCAACGCGGCTTGAAAACGGTCGTGCGGATCGACGTCGGCCGCCAGCTGTCCGTCTGCCGTACCCTCCTCCGGCACCTCGCACTTCCGCCGCCGCAACACCTGCTGGGCTTGCCGCCAGATGTCGTCGAGTTCTTCCAAGCGGCCCCGGCAACGGCGGCGGATTCGCTCGCAATCCTGGGGCGGCTTGTTCTTGTGCTGATCAAACTCGTCGTTGGCGGTCCGTTGCGTGATTTGGAATTGACGCTTGGCCCGTTCCTGGCCTCGCTCCAGCTCCTCGGCTGCGTCCTTGTCGAATTTTTCCGCCTGCTGGACAACGCCGTAACTGCCGGATTCGTATTGATAGATGGCGTCCTCGCGGAGCTGGCGGTACTCGCCCCGCAAGACGGTGATCTCCGTCTCGAATTCGGCGGTCAGCTGGTCGCGGCGCGTTTTGTGTTCGTCGATGATCTCGCGGGCCCGAGCGGCGTGCCGCTGGTCGATGTCTTGCTCGCCAGAGGCCCGTTGGGCAACCAGGTGGGCGAGGTTCGCCAAGGCCTTTCGTTGTCGATCGAGGAACGCATTTTGCATGTTGATGGTCCGGTCACTCGGCGCGCTGAGGGTCTTCCAGTTCTTTTTCGGCTTGCTCGAGCAGTTCCGCCAATTGCTGGACGGCGGCCACCGCTAAGGTGACCTGCCCGGGCAGGTGCTGCAAGTGGTTCTTCTCGAAATCCCGGCTGACCTGATCCGTCCAGTGGGTTTTGGCGGCCAGCCACTGCTCGCGCAATTCGGCCGCAGCGTGCTTCAGCCGTCCCAACCCGCTGACCAAATCACAGTGCCTCACGAGATCTCTCCTTCCGAGCGGCTGTCACCGCCCGGCACACCGGTCGCCGCGGGGGTGGCGCTATCCATCGTCCCGTTGGTCTCCACGGGGAGCGCACGCTCGGTGTAGCGATCCAAGGCCGCCGCCATCCGCTCCAACGTTGCCAGCGCACGGGGCAGGTCCATGTCCAGGCAGCTGGCCAGTTTCGACAGCCGGCCGTGGAAATCGTCCGCTTCGCGCTGCACGGCCAATCGCCAGCGGCGGACCGCGCGGACCTTGTCCTCCGTCAGCCGCATTCGCCGCTTGGCTTTTTCCACCGCGAGCTTCTGTTCGTAACAGGACCGTTTGTCCTCCGCCCGGAGCGACATCTCGCAACGTTCCAGATCGTTGCGGGCTTGGAGCAGTGCGTCCGAAGCGCGTTGCATCTCGCGCGGCCAATAGCGAGCCCGATCGTGCTCGATCCAGTCGACCGCCCGCCGCATTTCCAGCAGCAGTTGCGTCACGGCTTCCCGCGCTTCGGCCTGGAACTCTTCCAGCGCGAGCTTGAAATGGCGCACCGCGTCGATCGAGGTGATTTGGGCTGGGCTGCTCATCGAAAGCCGGAACTCCGCACTACGATTTCAAGTACTCGTCGATATGCTCCGCTTTCCGCAGCAGATACGGTACGTGGCGTTCGTTGTTCTCCAAAAAGCGGGCGATCATCTTCATGCCGTCCGCAAACTGCTGGGCGAATTTCTTGTGCTCCTGGTCTCGCCACGTGGTCGACAATGCCGCCAGCTGGTTGGCCAGCGAACGGCTGTGTTCACGCAGGTCGTTGTTGAACTTCTTCAGATTCCGGGCGAAATCTCGCAGTTCTTCCGGATCGACAATCGCTTGCGGCATGAGGGCTTCCTCTCCGTCCGGCACTCGAAACGAATTTCAGATTTCAGATTTCAGATTTCAGATCTCAGATCTCAGATCTCAGATCTCAGATTTCAGATCTCAGATTTCAGATCTCAGATTTCAGATTTCAGATTTCAGATCTCAGATCTCAGATTTCAGATCTCAGATTTCAGATCTCCGTCTTACAGCCGCCGCATGTGAAAGCCTCCGTCGACGTTGATCCGATCGCCGGTGCTGAACGGAAAAGCGTCGTCGACCAACGCCAGCACGGCTCGAGCCACGTCGTCGGGCGTGCCCCAGCGACGGATGGGCGCCAGCCCCTCGGCGATCAGTTTATCGTACTTCTCCCGCACGGGGGCTGTCATGTCGCTCTCGATCACCCCCGGACAGACCTCGTACACGCGAATCCGGTGTTCTGCCAGTCGCGTCGCCAGCAGCCACGTCATCATCTGCATGGCCGCCTTGGCCATACAGTAATCGGCTCGGTTCGTGGTCACCGCATAGGCGGAAATCGACGACACGTTGATAATACAGCCTTGTGGGATGCGGCCCGCGTCGATCGCTTCGATCATCTGCCGAGCTGCTAGCTGTGCCAGGAAAAAGGGGCCTTTCAGGTTGGTGTCGAAGACCAGGTCCCAGCTTTCCTCGGTGGCTTCCAACAGATCGCGGCGGCCCTGCGACGTGATGCCGGCGTTGTTGACCAGCACATCCAGCCGGCCGAACCGGCCGCACAGCTGCTCGATCAACAACGTCCGATCCGCCGCCAAGCCCACGTCGCCACGCACCGCCAACGCGCATCCGCCGTCCGCTTCGATCGCGCCAACCACCTCGGCAGCCGCCTCCGAGCTGCGCAAATAGTTGACCCCCACCGCATATCCGCGCTGTCCCAGCGTCAGCGCGATCCCGCGTCCGATCCCGCGGGACGCCCCGGTAATCAGAGCAACCGGTTTGTCGATCATGAGCGTGCCTCGCGTTTCGAGTGTTCTGAAAGCAAGTGGCGAGCACCGAGAATTGTCTGGCTGCCGTCGCTACCTGCCCCTTATTGTCCGCTTTGGGATCAAGTTGATCAAGCACGCCGCGGGACAGGTTCTTGATCTTTCCGCGTTCGCAGCCCAAGCCAGCTCAGGCGACGAACGATTGGCTCGGCGAGGAGATGAGATCCCGGATCATACTGGCCATTTGCCAAGCGGCATCCGTCCGCAGGTGCCGTTGCATGGCCGCGGACAATCGGCGGCGCGGGGCGTGCTCGCGCAGCAGGGGTTCCAGGACCTGTGCCCAAACCAATTCCTGGTCCGGTTGGTCCACGACCACGCACGCGCCGCTGCGAGCCAGGGTGCGAGCCGTGCGCACCTGGGCGCATTCCGGACTGTCGGCCCCGATCGCAGCCACGATCGGCGTTGCCGAGGCGGCCAACTCGATCACATCCACCGGGGGCGTTGCGGCGATCACCAGCTCGGAGCGAGCTAGCAATGCCGGCAGATTGTGAATGTGTCCCGTGGCGATCGCGTCCACACCAAACCGGCGATACAAACGCTGCACGGAACGGACTTCGCCGCCATGCGTGCGATGCACGATCCGCCAGCCCGGCAAGTGCTGCTGCAGCCGCCCGATCGCCTTTGGCAACGCGGCGTTCAACTCCCGCCGCGGACCGCCGTCGCCCAAGATGACCAATCGCCCCGACCTGGCCGTGTCGAGATCCATGTCCACCGCATCCGCAACGGAGGTCGCACCATCCGCTGCTCGCCGGGCGGGCCCCGCCACCGGGATGCCCGTGACTCGCACCGGGCAGCTCGCCATCAGCTGGGGACGCGTTTCCTCAAATCCCAAACAGACCACACGCGCCTTGGTCGCCAGCCGTTGGGTCGCTCGGCTGACTGTCACGTGTTGCTCCAGAACCGCCAGCGGGAGCCCCAAGCCGATGGCCGCTCGCCCGACCGTCTCGCCGATCGTTCCCCCCAGGCTGACGACGGCCGCAGGTCGGGTCCGCTTCAGCAACCGCCGCGGTTCCCCCCAACTGGTCCAGGGCAGCCGCCAGGCCCGCGTTTGCCGGCTCTCCGGCGGATTGCCAAAGGCGACGTATTCATACCCGGCATGGCAAATGCGGCGGCATTCCTCGGCAGTTCCCGAGCCGGCAAACAGGAACCGAGCATGCGGAACGATCGCTCGCAACTCGTCGGCAATTGCCAGCCCCGCTAGCAGCAGCCCCGGTTCGCTACCGCCAGCAAAGACAAAATTCGTTGTGCTGACTTGAATCATGACGCAGTCCGTAGGTTCCCACCCTTTTTTACGCTTCGTAAGCCTGTCAGACGCCTGCTGCTCCGAGCAAGTTCCGCTGACAACATCTCCTCGTCTGTGTTTTCGACAAGAGATGCCGACGGAAATGTCCCAAAGTTTCCAGTATCGCTATCATGTCATAAATCCGTTCCGCATAGCCGCTTTTTCCCGAACGCCCGTTGAAGTGTTGACGTTCCAACCGTAGATTAGTGGCACGGTGCCAGTTAGGCCGAATGAGGTGTCACGCAACGCTGTCGGCAAGCGTTTCCAGCCCGTTGGTTGCCCACGTCGGTGACGCATCGGTTCAGCAGCCAGGTTTTCCAGTCCCGGGAGCCCGCCATGAGTGAAACCGCAATATCTCCGCCCAAACAACCGGAACCCAAATGGGGGCCGCTCAGATCCCAACTGCGCCGCGTTTTGGGCGTGTTGATCGAAAAGGCCAAAACGACGCCGGATGCGTACCCTCTGACGCTGAACGCGCTGGTGACCGGATCGAACCAGAAGAGCAATCGCTCGCCGCAGATGAATCTGACCGCCGACGAGGTCCAGCAGGCGGTCGACGAGCTGCGGGAGCTGGGAGCGGTCGTCGAAGTGCAAGGCAGCGGGCGGGTCGCCAAGTTTCGTCATCAGATGTACGACTGGCTGGGGGTCGACAAAGTCGAACTGGCGGTGATGGCCGAGTTGTTATTGCGGGGCGAGCAGACGGTGGGCGAGTTGCGAACGCATGCCGCGCGGATGGAACCCATTGCGGGCTTGCCCGAGTTGAAACCCATCCTGCAATCGCTGATCGCCAAGAATCTGGTCATCTCGCTCACGCCCGAGGGCCGCGGGCAGATGATCTGCCACAACTTGTACAAGGACCGCGAATTGGTGGAGCTTAAGGCCCGCATGGCGAACTACACGCCTCCGCCCGCCACGTCGTCCGACGATTCGGCACCCGCGCCGCGGGGCGGCGGCCTGACTTCGGCCTGGTCCTACGTCTCGCAGGAGCGGTTCGACCAACTGCAGGACGAAGTGACGCAGCTGCGAGCCGAGGTGGCGGCCTTGCGCGATGTCGTGGCCAAGCTCGAACCGCTGCTGTCGTAAAACCTTAACCCCCGCGGGTTGCGGCCGCAGGCAGCCCCCAAGGCATCATGGCGGAACGATACCGAGTACGGCTGGACAAGGAACACCACGTCTTCTGCGCCGGCCACTTCATTACCTTTGGCGGCGACATTTGCGAGCGGTTGCACGGGCACAACTATCGCGTGCAAGTCGAAGTCGATGGGCCGCTGGACGAGAATCACTACGTCGTCGATTTCATCGCGCTCCGCGATGCGCTGAAAGCGATTACCGACTCGTTGGACCATCGGATGATGCTGCCCACCGAGCATCGGGCGATCCGCGTCCAAGCCGACGAGCGCGAAGTGACGGTAACGTTCGAAGATCGCCGCTGGGTGTTCCCGCGTTGCGACTGTGTGTTGCTGCCGATCCCCAACACGACGGCGGAATTGTTGGCGCGGCACATCGGCAGACAATTGCTGGATTCCTTGGAAATCAAGACAGGCGTCCGGCCCGAGCGGCTGCTGGTGGCGGTCGACGAGGACAATGGGCAATGGGGCGTTTGGGAATGGACAGGATGAGGAAAGGAATGACACATGACAAATCATCGTCGCTGGCCTAGGTTCCTGATCGCGTGCGCCGCCCTGTGGCTGGTCGCCATCGGCACTGCGGTCCCGGCTGCCGATTCCGCGGAAACGCGGTCGTTCGAAGCCCGTGACACACTGGCCCACCCGGAAGATCCAGCCGCCGACGCGACGGCTTGCCTGCGCGGCCTCGCCTGGACGCCCGCTGCGTTTCCCGTCACGTGCCGCCCGGAGCCCGGCGCGGCGTATGACTTTCTGGTGCAATTCCCGTCGCCGATTTCCAGCGGCGACGCGGTGAACGACCGCGTGTCGCTCGAATGGTACCTGCCGCGGGACGAACAAGGCGCGATCCGTAGGGCCCCCGCCGTGCTGGTCGTCCATGAATCCGGCCGCTCGATGCCCGTCGGGCGGCTGTTTGCCCGCAGCTTTCAAGCGGCCGGGATGCACAGCTTCCTGATCCACTTGCCGTACTACGCCAAACGCAATGCGGAGGGCCGCGAGCCCCCGCCGGACCGGCTGTTCACGCTGATCCGCCAGGCGATCGCCGACGTCCGCCGTGGCCGCGACGCCATCGCCGCGCTGCCGCACGTGGACGCCCGCCACGTCTCCTTGCAAGGGACCAGCCTCGGCGGTTTCGTCGTGGCCACGTCGGCCGCGCTGGATCACGCCTTTCAATCCGTCTTTATCATGCTGGCCGGCGGGGACCTGTACGGCATGTTCCAGCGCGGCCAGCGCGAGGTGGCCCAAGCCCGCCGCGAGTTGGAACAAGCAGGCATCAGCGACGCCCAACTCAAGCATCTGCTGTGGCAGATCGAACCGACGCGCGTCGCCCATCGCCTGGACCCGCAGCGCACGTGGCTGTTCTCCGCCGAAGGCGATCAAGTCGTACCGATCGAAAACGCCCACGCGCTGGCCAAAGCCGCTCGCTTGACGGACCGCCACCACGTTCGCATGCCGGGAAACCACTATTCGGTGATCGTTTACTTTCCCGTCATCCTCCAGCAGGTCACGGACCAGATCCGGGCGCTGAGTGGCGCTGAGTAGCCACGGGAGTGCTTGATAGGTCTACCAGAACGTCGCCGGCGTTGATCTGTTCCTGGATGGACCGGAGGGGTCTGTCAGGAGTGCGATTCACGTTGTTTTTGCGAGGGAGAAAGTACGTGCGGATTACCCGCTTCCTGCCCCTGATGTAACCGAGTCCGAAGCGGGGCCCGAGTTCACGGTTGTCGCCCTCGATGCCTTGGTGCGCATGAAGCTCACCTCGTTTCGCCTGAAAGACAAGGTCCATCTGCTGGATCTGCTGGAGGTGGGGCTGATCGACGCGAGTTGGTGCGATCGTTTCCCGCCGCTGCTTGGCGCGAGACTGCGGGAATTGCTGGAGTCAGCGGACCGCGAAGCGTGACCGTCGCCGCATGGGCTGCCTGGTTCCGGCGATCCGCGTGGGCGTTCAGTTCCAGCGGAACCAGCGGAGGGCCAGCGCGAACGTCACGCAACCCCAGGCCAGGATCAGCGCCAACTGGGGCCCCAGCGACCCCAGGCTGGCGCCCTCCAGCATGACGCTGCGCAGGGCGTGAATCAGCGGGGTCAGCGGCAATACGGCCAGCAGCGGCTGGACGGCGGCCGGGAACCGCTCGGTCGAGAAGAAAATCCCCGAGCCGATCCACATCGGCAGCATCACGGCATTCATCAGACCGGATACGGTCTCGATGGTCTGCGCCCGGCTGGCGACCAACAGCCCGATGCCGGAAAACTGAAAGGCACCCAACAGGATCAACAGCCCCAGCGGCCAATAGCCGCCTTGGCTGGTCACTCCGAACACCAGCCGCGAACCGACCAGCACCGTCAGCACCTCCGGGATGGTGAACAGCAAGCGGCTGGCCATCACGGCGGCCAGGAAGTGGCTGCGTTTCATGGGCGTGGCCAAGTACCGCTTGAGCAGCTTTCGCAGCCGCATGTCGACGATGGCAAAGCCGACGCCCCACATGCCGCCGCCCAGCAGGCCCATGCCCAACAGGCCGGGAACCAGGAAGTCGATGTAGCGGGCGCCGGGCTCGAGCGACGGGTGATCCACGACGGGGATCGCGTCCTGACGCTGGGCACCTCGCTGCAAGACATCGTCTGCCAGGTGCCGCGTCAGGACGCTGTTCGCCTGGGTCGGATCGAAGTAGTAGGCATGGCCCCCGGCCGCATCGGACGACGGGATGATGACCAACTCTGCGCGCCCCGTCCGCAACCTCGAATGAACCTCGTGCTGGTCGCACATCTGCAGGCGAAAGCGTCCGTCGCGTTCCAACGTTTGGCGGATTTGCTCGGCGGAACCGCTCGTCTGGATGGCGACCGCGAACGGGCCGACGGGTTGGTTGCGGAATGCGACGCCGAGCGTCAGCACCAGGATCAGCGGGAACACGTACACCCAGAAGATCGCCGACGGCTCGCGGCAGAACTCGCGGACCCGGGCCGCGATCAGGCTGAGAAAGGGGTGTCGGCGCGGCGGGGATGGCGGGGAATGCTCGCTCACGAACTGGCCTCCTCTGCGTGTTGCAGCGCTCGTCCGGTGAGCATCACGAACACGTCGTCCAGGCTGGCGTGCCGCGTCACCAGACTCGCCAACCGCCACCGCCGCTGTTCGAGCCGCTCGACCAGCGCCGGCAGGACCCGATGCGGCTCGGTCACCGACAGATGGAATGCGTCGGCCTCGTGACGGGAACTGACCACCGACGGCAGATCGCTCCAGAATTCGGCCGGCTGGCCTGCGCCTTCGCGGCAGGCCAGCGAGAACTCGACGACATGGTGGCCGCCCAGCCGCGCAATCAGTTCGCGGGGCGGCCCGCTGGCGATGATCCGGCCGTGGTCCACGATCGCCACCCGGTCGCACAGCCGTTCCGCCTCTTCCATGTAATGCGTCGTCACCAGCGTCGTGCGGCCTTGGCGGCGGCAATCGCCGAGGATCTCCCACAACTGGCGGCGGGAATGCGGGTCCAAGCCGGTGGTGGGCTCGTCCAAGAACAGCAGCGCCGGGTCGCCGATCAAGGCGGCGGCGATCGCCAGCCGCTGACGCTGGCCGCCCGACAGGTGCTTGATCCAGGCGTTGGATTTCTCTTCCAGCCCGACCCGCGAGATCGCTTCCCGCGGTTCCAGCCCGCGGGGATAGAAACTGCGGAACAGGGTGACGGTCTCGCGGACCGTCAGCTTGTCCGAAAACTGCGTCTCCTGCAGCGAGATACCGATTCGCTGGCGGATCTCCCGGCCTTGACGGCGCCAATTCATCCCCAGGACTTCGACCTCGCCGCCGCTCGCTTCCAGCAGCCCTTCAAGGATCTCGATGGTGGTCGTCTTGCCGGCGCCGTTGGGCCCCAGGACGCCGAAACACTCGCCCTCCTCGACAGACAAGTCGATCCCCCGCACCGCCTCGACAGGCGGTTTGCCGGGGTACGTTTTCTTCAGGTCCGTGCAACGAATGGCCAGGGGCATGTTACGGCGATCCCCCTTGCGTCGTGCCGCTCGACCACCGCCGAACGCGTTCGCCTTCAATCGCCCGCCGCCCGCTGTGCTCGAGCCCGGCTTTCCGCAGCGGCACCCGTTGCACCCGTTGCTGGTGGCGGCAATCTTCGGCCAGCCGCCGATGGACGCCGCTACAATCGCGGTGGAATACCCCGTCCAAGCTGCCGACCCACGCCTGCCGGACTCCGTGCGCGCGCAGGCTCTCGGCCAATGGCGGCAATTCGTCGCAAGGCGCCCGCCGAAACGGCCAGCGGGAAATATTGGCGTTCACGTCGATGATCAAAGACCGGCTCCTGAGGGCATCTTGCCCACATCTTGGCTCGGCTGGCTCTCGGGTCAGCGGCTGCAAGCGTTCGGCGGGTCGCTCGCCTGGTTCCAAGGCATTTTGGCCAGCACCATCCCCATCGCACACGAATCCGTGATGCCGGCAAACATCAGCCCCGCGCCCATGCCGGCGGGCACCAGCCAAACCCAGGGATAGAAATGGCTCAGCACCGCACCCACCAGGATCAAAAAGCCGGCCGTGATACGCACCTGACGTTCCAGGGACATGGTCTTCTTGCCGCGCACCACCGGCAAGCCGGCCTGGGCACACGCCAAGGTCCCTCCGTCGACGTTCATCAGCAAGGGAAAGCCCGCGGCCAGCAACTGCTCGCAGGCCTTGGCGCCCCGGCTGCCGCTGCGACAGATCACGTACAAGGGCCGATCCCCCGATTCGCCGCGCTGGGCCAGCAGTTCCGCTGGATTCAACCGGTCCAACGGCACGTTGCGGGCAAATTCGACATGCACTTCCCGGAACTCCGCCGGCGTGCGAACGTCGATCAAGTCGACGGGCTCGCCGCTCTTTCTTCGTTCTTCCAGTTCCGTTGGGGAAATCACGACCACGGGCATACAGAGACTCCTCCACCATTCCAGGTCTTTCGCTGTTTTCACAGGATGCGAAAACCGCCATGACCCCAGTGTACGGCAATCGGCCGCGGAAGCGTAGGCCACCTTATGGCATCCCGCCGCCGGCATTTCCAACAGCCCGCACGGGCGATCACCGCACGGCCGGACCTGCACGGGTTGCAGCCGTAGGCCGTGTACAGCACAATACACGGAATGTCCAGGAAACAGTTACCAGCCGAAGTAATTGCCGCGTCCCCGAAGCCGCCGCCGCTTCCTTCGGGGGATGTGCCGGAAGTCCTGGCAGCACCTGCCGCACCACCGGCGCCCGCTGCGCCGCCCCCGCTGCCGCCGCCTGCGGCGGCAATCGTCCCGCAAATCCCGGTCGAAAGCTCGCTGCCCGGCGTCGAACATACTTGGATCAAACGCTGGCCCGCGTATCAAGTTGGCCTGTGGATCATGGCGGCAGCCGTGGTCGGTGTGATTCCTGTGCTGTTGGACATGGTCGAACACACTCGGCAGAGCGGTTCCGCCGGCCTTTCCCGCTGGGCGCTGGCGCTGCTGTTGGCCAGCGGGTTGCAGGTCGTCTACGCCGTCTATCTGCTGCAGCTGCCCGATTGGGGCACGTTGCGAGTCGTCTCGGTGGTGATGCTCGTCTTTGCGGCCGCTTATGCCGCCCTGCTGGGAGCGCTGACACTGGCCGGGCGTCACAGCGAACTCGTGCTGTTCTTGGAACTGGGAGACAACTCGCCTCGGGGCCAGGCGCCCACGTGGTGCCTGGGGATGCTCGTCGTTTTCGGCCTGTTGGCCTACTTCAGCGGCCGCACCAGCATCCGCTGGCAGCGGACGTACTGGCGCGGAATTGGGCCGTAGCCCGGAGGCGCTGGGCCAATGCCACTTACTTTGAGCGGCAAGGCGCTAGCCGCCGGTGACGCTTGGCACGCTTTCCCGCGAAAAACCCGCGGCTAGCGCCTTGCGGCTCACAACGTCCGGGCTCAAAGTCGTCGCCGAGGAGATGCCATCCCTTGCCAACGCCGCCCGCCATCGGGTAGCTTGTTCGAATTGACTTTCCTTGGCAAACTCAGGCGAAAAAGGGTGCGGTGCAATGGCGAGTTCTGCGGGACGACGGTTTTCCATCGGGGTGGATTACGGGACCAACAGCGTGCGGGCGCTGGTTGTGGACGTGGCGGACGGGTCCGAGATCGGGACGTACGTCTACAACTATCCCAGCGGCGAGGCGGGAATTCTGCTGGATTCGCGAGATCCCAACCTGGCTCGCCAGAACCCGGCCGACTACATCGAAGGGTTCTACGTGTCGGTCAAGCGGGCGGTCAACGCGGCCAAGAAAGATCCGGGATTCAGCCCGGACAAGGTGGTTGGTATCGGCGTCGATACGACGGGGTCCACGCCGATTCCCGTGGACCAGGCGGGAATGCCGATCGCGATGCAGCCAGAGTTTCAGCAGGAACTGGCGGCCCATGCCTGGCTGTGGAAGGACCACACGGGGCACGCCGAGGCGGCCGAGATCACTGCCAAAGCAGCCGGGCATCCGGATCGGTACCTGAACAAGTGCGGCGGGACGTACTCCAGCGAATGGTTCTGGTCCAAGATCCTGCACTGCAAGCGTTCGGCCCCCAAGGTGTTCGCGGCCGCCTACGCTTGGGTCGAATTGGCCGACTTCATTCCGGCCTTCATCACCGGCGACACCAACCCGCACACACTTCGCCGCGGTGTCTGCGCCGCAGGCCACAAGGCCATGTACAACGATCTGTGGGGCGGGTTGCCCAGCGAGTCGTTCTTGGCGTCGCTGGATCCGGACCTCGTGAAAGTCCGCCAGCGGTACGCGGATCGCGCCGTGGCGGCTGATCAAAAAGCGGGCGAGTTGACGGCCGAGGCGGCCAAGAAAGTCGGTCTGGTGGCCGGGATCGCCGTGGCGGCAGGCGCGTTCGATGCTCACATGGGCGCCGTGGGCGCAGGGATCAAACCGGGCACGCTGGTGAAAATCATCGGCACCAGCACGTGCGATATGATGGTCGCGCCGCTGGACAAGCCGCTGCCCGACGTCCCGGGACTGTGCGGCATCGTGCCCGGGTCGATCCTGCCCGGCATGTATGGCCTGGAAGCCGGCCAGTCCGCCGTCGGTGATATCTTCAATTGGTTTGTCAGCTATCTGACGCCCGAGCGGTACACGGCCAAAGGCGATCCGCATGCAAACTTGACGCGCGAGGCCGCACGGCTGCTGCCGGGCGAGAGCGGCCTGCTGGCGCTGGACTGGAACAACGGCAACCGCACGATCCTGGTCGATCCGCTGCTGACCGGCCTGCTGGTCGGCCAGACCTTGCACACCTCGGCAGCCGAAGTCTACCGCACGCTGGTCGAGGCCACGGCGTTCGGGGCGCTGACGATCATCAACCGCTTCGAGGAATACGGCGTCAAGGTTCGGGAGGTGGTCAACTGTGGTGGGATCGCCGAAAAGAATCCGTTCGTGATGCAGATTTACGCCGACGTCTGCAACCGGCCGATGAAGATCAGCCGTTCGCCCCAGACATGCGCTTTGGGCGCCGCGATCTTCGGCGCCGTGGTCGGCGGAGCGTATAAGAAGGTCGAACAGGCCCAGCGCAAGATGACCGGCGTCAAGGAAACCGTGTACGCGCCGATCAAGAAGCACGCTCAGGTCTATGCCGCACTGTATCCGCTGTACAGGCGGCTGCACGATGCGTTTGGCGCCACGGGCAAACAGGAATCGTTGGAACGTGTCATGAAAGACCTGATTACGATCCGCAACCGCGTTCGGCGCGAGAAAGAGTAAAGGTCGCACAATCATGCTCGAAGACCTGAAAGACCGAGTCTGCCAAGCCAACGTGGATCTGGCTGCGTGCGGGCTGGTGACGCTGACCTGGGGCAACGTCAGCGGGATCAGCGCCGATCGCGAGCGCGTGGTGATCAAGCCCAGCGGCGTGCCTTACCAACGGCTGCGGTCGGCGGATATGGTCGTTGTCGACTTGGATGGCCGCGTGCTCGAAGGCGACTTGCGCCCCTCGTCGGATACGGCGACGCACGTGTTGCTGTACCGGCATTTTGCGGGCATCGGCGGGATTACGCACACGCACAGCCGCCACGCCACCATGTTCGCCCAAGCCCGCCGCGAGATCCCTTGCTTGGGGACGACGCACGCGGATCATTTCTTTGGCCCTGTCCCGGTGACTCGGCCGCTGACGAATGCCGAGGTCGATGCGGATTACGAAGCGAATACGGGCTCGGTCATCATCGAGCGGTTTGCCGATCTGGACCCGCGGGCGATGCCGGCGGTTCTGGTGGCCGGTCACGCACCGTTCACGTGGGGCAAAGACGCAGCGGATTCCCTGAAAAACGCGATCGCGCTCGAAGCGGTCGCCGAGATGGTCCTCGGCACGTGGCTGCTGAACCCCGACGCACTGCTGCTGGAAGACTATGTTCTGAACAAGCATTACCAACGCAAGCATGGGCCCAATGCGTACTATGGGCAGTAAAGGGAGCAATTCGATGGCCATCGACCTGAAATCACTCGAAGTCTGGTTCGTCACTGGCAGCCAGCATTTGTACGGCGAGGCGACGTTGAAACAAGTTGCCGAGCATTCCCAAATCATCGCCCAGTCGCTGGCGGAATCGGCCGAGATCCCGGTCAAGGTCGTCTTCAAGCCCGTCTTGACCACGCCGCAGGCGATTACCGACATCTGCCTGGAAGCGAACCAGGCCCCGAACTGCATCGGGTTGATCGCCTGGATGCATACGTTTTCGCCGGCCAAGATGTGGATCGGCGGCTTGCGGACGCTGCGCAAGCCGCTGGCGCACTTGCACACGCAGTTCAATCGCGACATCCCCTGGGCGACGATTGACATGGACTTTATGAACTTGAACCAGTCGGCGCACGGCTGCCGCGAGTTCGGGTTCCTGTGCAGCCGCATGCGATTGGCCCGCAAGGTCGTCGTGGGGCACTGGCAAGACCCCGAGGTGTTGGAGCGTCTGGGCGTTTGGGCTCGGGCGGCCTGCGCCTGGCACGACGCGCAAGGCGCCAAGATCGCTCGCTTGGGCGACAACATGCGCGAGGTGGCGGTGACGGAGGGCGACAAGGTCGAAGCACAAATCCGCCTGGGCTGGTCGGTCAACGGCTACGGCGTGGGGGATATCGCGGGATGCATCCAGGCCGTGACGGATGCCGATATCGACCGGCTGATGGACGATTATGACGTCCAGTACGACGTGGCGCCGCTGTTGCGCCCCGGCGGCGATGCGCGCCCGGCGCTGCGCGAAGCGGCGCGAATCGAGGCGGGCCTGCGAGCCTTTCTCCTGGCAGGCAACTTCAAAGCGTTCACCGACACGTTCGAGAACCTGCACGGACTGCGGCAACTGCCGGGCTTGGCCGTCCAGCGGCTGATGGCCGACGGCTATGGGTTCGGGGCCGAAGGCGATTGGAAGACGGCGGCGCTGGTGCGGGCCATGAAAGTCATGGCGGCCGGCCTGCCGGGCGGCACGTCGTTCATGGAGGACTATACCTACCACCTGGATCCCGCCGGGATGAAGGTCCTAGGCGCCCACATGCTCGAGGTCTGCTCGTCGATCGCTGCGGGCAGGCCGTCGCTGGAAATCCATCCGCTGGGCATCGGCGGCAAAGAAGATCCCGTCCGCCTGGTCTTTGACGCGGCCGCCGGGCCCGCGCTCAATGCCTCGCTCCTCGACCTGGGCAGCCGCTTCCGGCTGCTGGTCAACGAAGTGGACGTGGTTCCGCCGGTCCAGCCGCTGCCCAAGCTGCCGGTGGCGCGAGCGCTGTGGGCGCCGCGGCCCGACTTGAAGATGGCGGCCGCCGCGTGGATCCTGGCCGGCGGCGCGCACCATACGGGCTTTAGCCAAGCGCTGACCGCCGAGCACTTGGAAGACTATGCTGACATGGCCGGCATCGAGTTCCTGCGGATCGGCCAGGAGACGAAGCTGGCGGAATTCAAGAAGGAACTGCGTTGGAACGAAGCGTATTACCTGCTGGCGGGCGGATTTCAGTAGCAGCCTGGGGATCAATGCCCAGGCTTACCCTGGGGAGCATTACGCTCGTTGCACGTAATCGGTGATCGCGAATAACGTAACAGCAATGCCACCGGACAAGCCGGTGGCGTTTCGGAAAACCGGGCGGCTTTTTTACCAGCCGCACGAGGCGATTGGAATCTCTAACTTTTGCCACAAGGGCTTACATGAGCAACACCAATATGATTCGCGCGGCCCGTCTGCACGGGCCTGAAGATCTTCGTGTCGAGGATGTTCCCCATCCCGGCGATCCGCCACAGGGGCAGGTGCTGTTGCGCGTCGAGGTCGTCGGCATCTGCGGTTCGGATCTGCACACGTACCGGCACGCCCGGATCGGCGACACGCAACTGGCGGCTCCGCTGATCCTGGGTCACGAGTTCGCCGGGATCGTCGAACAGGCGGACGCGGATTGCCTGGACGGCCACGGGCATCCACTCTCCGCCGGCACTCGCGTCGCCGTCGATCCGGCTCAGCCTTGCGGCCGCTGCGAATGGTGCCTGCGCGGCGATCCAAACCTGTGTCCGCAGATCGTCTTCTGCGGCTTGTTCCCGCATGAGGGTGCTTTGCGTCCTTGGATGCACGTGCCGGCGGCATCTTGTTTTCCCGTGCCCGCCGGAATGGACGCGACGACCGCCATGATGCTGGAGCCGTTGGGCGTTGCGATCCACTCGTTGGACCTGGCCAAGGTCCGATTGGGCGAAAGTGTCGCGGTGATCGGCACCGGGCCGATCGGCTTGTGCTTGCTTCGGCTGTCCGCGGCGGCTGGCGGGGGACCGCTGTTCGCCGCCGACCGCTTGCCATGGCGAGTCCGCCTGGCGGCGGATTTCGGGCCCTCGACAGCGTACTGTACTCCGGACACGGATTTCGTCCAAGCCGTGCTGGAGGCCACGGGCGGCCGCGGTGTGGACGTGGCTTTCGAGGCGGCATCCGGGGGCGAAGCGTTGCAGCAGGCCGCGGACATCCTCGCGCCGGGCGGACGGCTGATTGCGGTCGGGGTCGACGAGGACGATCGATTTGTGCTGCGGCATTCGACCTTGCGCCGCAAAGGCCTGACGATCCGCATGGTCCGCCGCATGAAACACAGCTATGCCCGCGCGATCCACTTGGCCGAACATGGCCAGATCGACTTGCGCGCCTTGGTCTCGCACCACTATCCTTTGGAGCAAGCGCCCCAAGCGTTCGCCGCCAACGCCGCCTACCGCGAGGGCGTGGTCAAGGTGGCCGTGGATTGCCAGGTCTGATGTAGGCGTTCGAACCGACCCCCTTTCTCAGGAGACGATTTCATGTTCCATCGCCGTCGTTTTCTCGCTGCCGCCGCTGCCGCGGTGGCTGGATTTCAGATTGTCCCGCGCAGCGTGCTGCCGGGCGCCGACCAAGAGCCGCCCAGCCAGCGGCTGAATATCGCCGGTATCGGCGTCGGCGGTCAAGGCGGCGGGGTGTTGCGGCAACTGGCCGAACTGGGGCAGAACGTCGTCGCCCTGTGCGATGTGGACAGCCGGTACGCGGCCCGCGCCTTTCAGGCTTATCCCCAGGCGGAAACATTCCAGGACTATCGCGTCCTGCTGGACCGCCGCCGGGACATCGACGCCGTCGTGATTGCCACGCCGGACCACATGCATGCCCCCGTGACCGTGGCGGCGCTGCGGGCCGGCAAGCACGTGTACGTCGAAAAACCGATGGCGCACAGCATCGAAGAAGCCCGCGTCATGACGCGCGTTGCGCAGCAAACCGGTTTGGTAACCCAAGTCGGCAACGCGGGCCATGCGGGCGAAGGCTTGCGGCTGACGCGGGAGTGGATTCAAGGCGGCTTGATCGGTGCGGTTCGCGAAGTTCATTGTTGGAGCGACCGGCCCGGTACGTTTTGGAAACAGAACATGGAGCGTCCGACGGAAACGCCGCCCGTGCCGGACTCGCTGGACTGGAACCTGTGGCTGGGCGGCGCTCCGGAGCGGCCATATCATCCCGTGTACTGCCCGCGGGCTTGGCGCGGATGGTTCGATTTCGGCACCGGTGCGATGGGCGACATGGCGGTTCACAACATGGACCCGGCCTTCTACGCCCTGGACCTGGGCTTGCCCGTGATGGCCGAGGCTCAGACCAGCCAGCCGCTGATGCCCGAATCCTATCCAGCCTGGTCGATCATCACCTATCACTTCGCTGCGCGAGGCGACCAGCCGGCGGTCAAGGTTATTTGGTACGACGGTGGCAAGTTGCCGCCGCGTCCCGTCGAATTGGAACCGCATCGCCAACTGGCGGACAACGGGATCTACTTCGTCGGCGAGCGGGGCACGATCCTGGGCGGCGGCTGGTCGGGCACGCCGCGGCTGATTCCGGAAAGCCGCATGAAAGAAACGCAATTGCCGCCGAAATCCATCCCGCGGTCGATCGGCCACCACGCCGAATGGATCCGGGCTTGCCAGCAGCGAAAGCCGGAAGGGGCCCAAGCCGGGTTCGCCTATTCCGGACCCTACACCGAATCGCTGCTGGTGGGCAACCTGGCGCTGCAGTTGCAGAAGCCCATCGAGTGGGATGCGGCCGCCATGAAAGCCGTCAACGCGCCGGAAGCCGAGCCGCTGATCCGCAAAAAGTACCGGGCGGGCTTCGGAATCGAAGCCTGAAGGCTGGCAAACTTTTCCTGACCGTCGCGTCGCTCACGCGCGCGGCGGCACAGCTTAACAAGAGGAAAAATCCCGGGGCGAATCCTCTGCTCGGCCACGTTCCAGCAGGTATGTATTTACAGTTGTGGTTGACATGGGTGAAGCGAGGGGAAAAAGAGAGTCACGAACAGCGGACTTGCGAAACGGGAGGGCTGACATGCAAACACCACCGGGTATCGAACGCGGAGGAGCGGCGGGACAGACGCTCCTCCCAGGACGAGGAATCTTTGCGACCGCGCAGAAATAAGGATTCGAATTCCCGTAGGACGGATTGCCGATCCGTCCCACATTTTGAAATTGCACAGGTTATTTCTGCGCGAACACGTTGCGTTGCAGGACGTGAGGAAAGCGGTCAGAAGTACCGCGTGGAAGCGATCTCTCACCGCAGAAGGAGGTTTTTTCCGAGACGTTTTGGGGTTGGTCGATTCCCTTGTTCAAGACCCTCTTCGTCACACAGGCGTTGAGGGTCTTTTCTTTCTTTTGGAGCCGAGGGACGGATCAATCCAACGCGAACGGAAAATCGTTGGGGCCTTCCGACGTCACTTTGGCGCTCAGTTTCGATCTGCCCACCACCGAATAGTGCTCGGGGAACAGTTCGACCGTGCTCGGCGGCTGTTGGTCAGGCGGCACCATGGCCCCGGTCTCGCCGATCTTGTTGGCGGCATCAACCATCGCCTGATATTGGCTAGCCGAAATCCCGGGGGGCGGAACCTGTTTCGAGACGGTCACTTCGTACTCGCCCGCGATCACGCCTTTCGCGTCGGTCTCACCACCGAAGTGGGTCGTCAAAGTAAAACGCCCTTGGGCGTCGGTCTGGCCGATCGCAATCTCGCCCTTGGCGATGCTGCGGGAATCCCGGCTGAACATGACCGTAGCGCCCTCGACCGGTTGGCCCTGATAGGACACGGTCCCCGTGACCGTTTGGGTCGCCGGCAGTTTTGCGCCGCAGCCGCTGCAAGTCAGCAGCACCAGCAGGCCCGTCGCCAGCCAGCGGACGGTCGGACTCTTGGCCCGGATCTTCGGGCCCGCCAGTGACCGCTTCGTTGCGCCGGCGAGCCCGGTGGCGTCAGCCCCGGGGTTCTGATGGATCTTCGGGCCTGCCAGTGACTGCTTCGTTGCGCCACGGGCAGCTTGTTTCACGCGTCGTGCCTGATCAGCCATCGCATATTCTCCTCTCGACACTCAGACCTTCATCACAACTACCGTACGGACCTGGAACCGGCGCGACGCTCAAGGCACGCCAATCCCTTCCGCCCCATCCTTGCTGCCCAGGGCGCCCCACACCCCATACGGGCTCGGGCCGCCGATCGCCACCGTCGCCTCGGCCGCCGCCAGGTTGCCGGTGTCGATGGATTCGCTGATGAAACGGACGGAGGCATCTGCCAACAGAACGTGGACGCCGCCGGGGTGATAACTGCTGGCGCTGAACACCCCCCACGAGTCGCCCCAGTTGTCCACGGCACACGAGGGCGCGTTGGGCGGCAGGACGGTATTGAACCCCGTAAACGCCGGGAAGCCTTCGAACCACTGCACGCCTACGGCCCGGTCCTGCATGACCGACTGGGTCGGCAAGTACATCCCCTCACTCGCCGTCGCCAGGCAGGTGATCGGGCTGGTGTTGGTACCCCCGACATTATTGGCAAAGCTGCCGCGGATAATCCGTCGGTTGCTGACGCCAAAGGCTCGCTCGCCCATGATTACGGTGTTGCTGGTACCATCCGTGATCGAACTCATGTTGACCCTGGACTCGCGGGCAAACACGCCGCGATTGTCCAGGTTCCAATGCACGTTGGCGATCGAGTCTCCTACGCACACCGCGTAACTCCGCGGCCCCCAGGCGTTCGTGCCCCAGATGGGATGCGATGGGGCGGGGTTGGAAGGGCACAGGAAAGCCGCAAACTGCTCGACATAGGGTGGATAGTACGCGCGATCCCGAATGGGTCCCCAGGCGAGGATCGAAACGCCTCCGTATGTCCCCGGCTGGGACAGGATGTCGTAGACCGCACTCTGCTCCATAAACGGCAGGATGTGCATCAGCCCCGAGTTGCGCCCTTCGTTTCCCTGCGGATTGGTGTTTCGCGTGCCGCCGTTGGCCGCGTTCAATGGGGGGAAAAACTTGCGCACATCGTGATGATTGTGAAGCGCGACGCCGAACTGTTTCAAGTTGTTGCCGCACTGGGTCCGGCGGGCGGCCTCCCGCGCCGCTTGGATCGCCGGAAGCAATAGCGCTACCAGGATCCCAATAATCGCGATCACCACCAACAATTCCACCAACGTAAAGCCCCGCGAGTAACCAGGTGATTTCATGATACGAGTCCTCCAAGATGAGTTCTGGCGATACGAAACCAAGGGCCAGTTACCGGTCCTCCGTTTCGAGAATCAACCTGTGAAACTATCCGATTGGCAGCGAATGTCAAGCAGAAATACTGCGAATTTCCCAAGCGGCCCGGCGTGCTGGAACCAGCCGAGCAAGGAAGCGTCGTGGACCTGGAGCTGGGTGCGGCTCGGCGGAAGCTCCGGATTGAATGCCTCGCGCACGCCTGCCGGCCGCGAGACCGTCGCAGGGATTCGCCGCGGGTCAATCGCAGCGCAGATCAACAGAACTTTTCCAGCTCCAAAATCGGGCCAGGAGCGTGCCGCTGAACATGCAGCCAAAGGTGTAGATCGCCGGCGCGAGGGCGGTTTCGGGTCCAAAAAAATGAGTTGCCAGGACGGTGCCCAGGCCGGCGTTCTGCATGCCCACTTCCAGCACCAGGGCGCGTCGCATCGGCGGCGGCAGACGCATGGCCCAACCGCCCAGGAATCCCGCCAGGAACCCCAGGACGTTCAACGCCAGAAGCGCGAGCAACAACGAGGAATCGACTTGCGTCAAACGGTCGCGATTCTGGGCCACGACGACGGCGATGATCCATAGCACGCTCAGGTTGGCAATCGTCGCGCCAAAGCGTTGCGAGAGTTGTGCCCAACCGGCGAACGTGCGGCGCAGGAGATGCCCTGCGAGGACCGGAATCACCACCATCCAGGACAACTGCCACATCATCTGCAGTACGTCCAGCTGGATCCACCGCCGCAGGAACAGCCACAAGGCGGCGGGTACGACCAGCGGCGAAACCAGCGTGGCCAAGGCCGTCAAGCTGACCGAGTAACTCACGTTGCCGCGGGCGATCAGCGTCAGCACGTTCGAAGCCATCGCTCCGGGAACGCAGCCGGCCACCAGCACGCCGATCAACGCCGCGCCCTCTAGCTGAAACAGCCGAGCCAGCGCGTACGCGAGCAACGGCATGGCAAGATACTGGACGGTCGTGCCGCCCAGCACCGTCGGCCACCGCCGCGCTACCTGCCGGATTTCATCGGCCGGCAATAGCGATCCGATGGCCAACATGGTCACGGCAAACAGCACGTTCAAGCCGGCGGCGGTGGCCCGAAACGGATCCGGAATTTCGCCAAACCACGCCGGCCAGCCGAAGGCCAGCAGGCTGAGCAAGATCAGCCAAAGCAGGAGAAATCGTTGCAGCATGGTAGGGTACCCGGATCAACCCCGTCGAGAACTTGTCTGCCCCGAGGGCGCAAGAGCCGCAGTGTATCGGTGCGCTGGAACCTATGCAATGGAACGGCTGCAACCGGTTGTCGGGCGTCGGCTGCAAAATGTCTGCAAAATGTCTGTGCCTTGTGTGCCTTGTGGGTAAAGACAAAGGCGTTGTCCCACGCTACGATGAACGCGGGCCGGCGGCTATCACCGTGGAATGTCCGGCCAGCGACACGGCGCTAGCCGTCGGGATTGTGGAACGTCCGCCACCGGCAGCTAGCGCGATTCCGCTCGCTTGTTCTTCGAACGCTGCGAACTGTCTCCGGCACGACGCGGCTCACGAGATTTCCCAACTTTCACGGTTTGCCGTACACAAGGAACCTGATGATGAACCGACAATGGATAATTCGAGTGTCGAGTGTCAGCTTGCTGTGGGCCCTGCTGGGCGGCCATGCCTCCGCCGCAGAACTGCCGGCGCATGGTCGGCATGGGCTCTGGTATCGAGCGCCTGCTCGATCCTGGGAGACCGAGGCGCTGCCGATCGGCAACGGGCGGCTTGGGGGAATGGTCTTCGGCGGCGTCGACCGGGAGCGCCTCCAGTTCAACGAGGACAGCCTGTGGATCGGCGACGAGCACGATACGGGCTCGTACCAGGCCTTCGGCGACCTGTACCTCGAATTCGGCGACGGGACGAGTTCGCCCGGCGTTTCCAATCCCAGTGATCACGCGACCTCGCGAGGGCAGGAGGTCGACAAGACGATCGACGGGAACCCGCGCACCAAGTGGTGCATGGAGCACGGGGACCGCCCGGTGACCTGGCAGGCGACCCTGGCCGCGCCGCTCGATGAGCCATTGACCAGCTATACGCTAACCAGCGCCGACGACATGCCCAAACGCGATCCGCAGCAGTGGCAGTTGCTCGGCTCGAACGACGAGGTCCACTGGACGGTGCTCGACGAACAGCACCTGCCGGAATCATTCTCCCAGCGGCATCTGGCCAAGATCTTCACGTTCCAGAACGACAAGCCCTTCCGGTCCTATCGCTTCGTGTTTCAGCCGAGCGACAAGACCCATTTCCAGGTGGCCGAGATCGCCTTGAACGAAGCCGGTTCGGCGATCCGCACCGCGCTGAACCGCGGGGCAGACGAATCGTACATCCGCTGGCTGGACATCGGCCGCGCGGTCCACGAGGTTCGCTACTGCCGCGACGGCACGGCCTATCGCCGCACGGCTTTCTCCAGCGCTCCTGCCCAGGTGCTGGTCCTGCGTTTCGCCGCCGACCAGCCGGCGGCGCACACGGGCAAAATCTCGCTGACCGACATGCACCAGGCACAAATCGTGGCGCAGGATAACCGGATCACCTCGACCGGCTCGTTGGCCGGTTACGTTTATGGCGAAGGCAGCACCAGCGGAAGGACCGACCAATACAAAATTGCCCTGGACTACGAAGCCCAGTTGCTCGTACTGCACGAGGGCGGCACGCTCGAAGCCCGCGAGGGGTGCATCTTTTTCCAGGACTGCGATGCTCTGACGCTGTTGCTGGCCGCCGATACCGATTACGTCAATCGCCGCGAGCAGGGCTGGCGAGGCGAGCATCCCCGCGCCCGGCTCGCCGCGCAACTGGCCGCCGCGGCCGCCCAGCCGTTCGAGGCCCTGCTGGCCGAACACGTCGCCGATTATCAACGGCTGTTCGACCGTTTCTCCGTCGACTTGGGCGAGACCCCGGAAGCCATCCGCAGCTTGCCGACCGATCAGCGGCTCGCTCTATACAAGCAGGAACCCGCTGATCCGGATCTGGAAGAGCTGCTGTTCCAGTACGCCCGCTACATGATGATCAGCTGCTCGCGTCCGGGCAGCCTGCCGGCAAACCTGCAGGGACTGTGGAACCACAGCAACCGTCCGCCCTGGCGGAGCGACTATCACACAGACGTCAACATCCAGATGAACTACTGGTTCGTCGATCCGGCCAATCTGGCCGAGTGCTTCGAGCCGTTGGCCGAGTGGGTGTACTCGATCCGCGACGTCCGCCGCGACGAAACTCGCGAGGCCTTCGGCACCCGCGGCTGGATCTGCCACGCGGAGAATGGCGTGTTCGGCGGCTCGACCTGGAAATGGTCCAAAGGCGATGCCGCCTGGGTGGCCCAAAATCTGTGGGACCACTACGCCTTTGGCCGCGACCAGGAATACCTCCGCACCCGGGCCTATCCGATCTTCCGGGAACTGTGCGAGTTCTGGGTCGATCATCTCAAGCCGCTGCCCGACGGCACGCTGGTCTCGCCCGACGGTTTCTCTCCGGAGCACGGCCCGCACGAAGACGGCGTGTCGTTCGACCAGCAGCTGGTCTGGGACCTGTTCACCAATTACCTGGAGGCTTCCGAGGCGTTGGGAGTCGACGAGCCGTTTCGTCAGCAGATCGCTGCCATGCGCGACAAGTTGCTGGGGCCGAAGATCGGCCGCTGGGGTCAGCTCCAGGAGTGGATGGTCGATCGCGACGATCCCCAGGACCAGCATCGGCATCTGTCGCACATGATCGCGGTCCATCCCGGCCGTCAGATCTCGCCGCGGACCACGCCCGAGTTGGCCGAGGCCGCGCGGGTGTCCATGAACGCCCGCGGCGACGCCTCGACCGGCTGGAGCCGCGCCTGGAAGATCTCGATCTGGGCCCGGCTGCACGACGGCAACCGCGCCTACCGCATCCTCAGCAGCCTGCTCCAGAACATGATCTACCAGAACCTGTTCAATACGCACCCGCCGTTCCAGATCGACGGCAACTTCGGCTACGCCGCGGGCGTCTGCGAGATGCTCGTACAGTCGCACATGGGCGTGGTCGATCTGTTGCCCGCGCTGCCCGACGCCTGGGCCACCGGCAGCGTCCGCGGCATCCGGGCCCGCGGCGGATTGGAGATCGACATGGCGTGGCAGGACGGCCGCCTGGTCTCCGCGACCCTCCACGCCACCGCCGACGGCCGGCACACGCTCCGCGTCCCCCAAGGCCAAGCGATCGACGGCCCCGACACGCTCGAAGTACAGGCTGGCCAAAGGTACAGCCTGCGTTTCCAGTGAACCTGGAAAGCGAGGATCAGCAATGAGACTTGTCGCTCCTCGTCACACCGCCAACGGCGGAGGAAAGGACTACGGAATCATGAAACGCATGCTCCTCGTCACCGTTTTGATACTGGCTCCGTCGGCCGCGCTGGGCGCCGCCGAAGAACAGGCCCAATCGCGCCGGCCCAACATCATCTTTCTCCTCACCGACGATCAACGCGACAACACGCTCGGCGCGATGGGCCAGGCCTTCGTCAAGACGCCGAACCTCGATCGTTTCCTGCGCGACTCGGTGCGGTTCCGGAACACCTACATCGCCTCGCCGGTGTGTGCGCCAAGCCGCGTATCATTCTTCACCGGCATGCTCGAACGCGTGCATGGCGTCGGTTTCAGTTCGGCCTACGAGCTGACCGAGGCTCAATGGGAGCGCAGCTACCCCGCGCTGCTGCGGAAGGCGGGCTATCATACAGGTTTTGTCGGCAAGTTCGGCGTGGAGTACTACCGTTTCAAGGGCCGCGCGCCGGAGCAGTTCGATTTCTGGTGGGGACACGATGGCTGGACACGGTTTTTTCCGAAGGATGCGGACACGCCGAGCACTCGGCCCTACCACCATGCCGAAGAAGACCTCATTACGTTCGTCATGGGCGAGGCGATGACAAAGTTCCTCGACGGCCTGCCGGGGGACAAGCCCTTCTGCCTGTCCGTCAGCTTCAACGTGCCCCACGGATCGCAGACCACCTCGATGTACCCGGATTACCCCGAGTGGCACCAGATGAAGCGGCCGGCCAACGAGAACCCGAAGCTCCAAGGCAACCCGTTCTACGACACGCTGTACAGGGACGCCGGCATCCGGATCCCGGACGACACCGGCACCGATCCCTACCGGTTCATCCCGCAGTTCATCCTGGACCAGGACAAGGGACGGCGGAACCAGACCTACGTCTACGACTACGATCGCGCCACGTGCCTCGAGCACCACATCCGCTACTATCAGACCATCGCGGGGCTCGACCACGTCATCGGCAAACTCCTCGATGATCTGGCACACCGGGGGCTCGCGAAGGACACCGTGATTCTCTTCGCCAGCGATCACGGCCTGATCATGGGGGAATACGGTATGGGCGGCAAGGCGCTGCTGTACGATCTGTCGGCAAAGATCCCCTGTATCGTCCATGATCCTCGCCTGGCCGCCGACCTCCGGGGCCGTCAGCTTGACCACCTCGTATCCAGCCTCGACTATACCCGCACCATCCTCGATTATGCCGGCGTCGCCGCGCCCGAGTTCATGGACGGCGTCAGTCTCCGCCCGCTGGTCGAGGGCGAGGACGCGCCGTGGCGCGACGAACTGTTCCTGGAAAGCCTCTTCACGCTGCGCGACAATCCTTTTCAGGAAGGCATCCGGACCCAACGCTGGAAGTATATTCGCATGTACGATGGCGTCATGGGCTTTACCGAGCAGCATCTGGACTTTGCCCGCCGTTCGCCGGAATTCGAGATGCTGTTCGACCTGGAGGCCGACCCCGGCGAACGCACCAACTTGGCCAACGCCGACGAGCACCGCGATCTTGTCGCCGCCTTGCGAGGAAAATGCGCCGCACAATCGATCGCCATCAACCGGCGCCGCGAGGAGTTCAAGAAGCTGGTCGAAGTCCAACGCCGCTCCGCCCCCGCTCCGAAGAAGTCCGAGAATGTCAAGAAATGAAAGAGTCTTGGCGGCTTTGCCGCCGTGGCAACTTGCTTACCGCACTTCGATCGAGTCGATCGCGAATTGCACTCCCGGCTTGTTCACCGGATCGAAACGCAGCGACGTGATCACGCCGCGCCAAGTCCGCACGCCGCCGAGATCGACCACGTACTCGCGCAGCTGGCCGTCGCCCGTGACGGCAAAACGTGCGCTGTTCGCTTCGCTTTGTCCGGCCATGGTTGTGCCCCAGAACAGCTGGGGATGATCGTCGGCGTCGCTGCGCATCCGCACCACCAACGTTCGCAGGCGATCGGCTTCGATCATCACGCTCGGCGCTTGTAGTACAGGGTCGGAACCCGCGGACTGGCCGAGCAGCAGGCCGTCCGAAACTCGCACGCGGGCCACGCTGTTGTGCGTCCAGCCTTCCAGATCGCCGTCCTTGTCGAACGTCCACCGGGTCGTGGCCGGCTGAGGCGGAAAGTCATAGGGCCCGCGTCCGACGTCGGAGGGGATTACGTTGGGCGGCCAAGTGCCGGGATTACAGAACGCCTCGCGCATCTGGTTCAAGTCGTCGAAGCCGTACTCGGCGTACGGCTCGATATAGCTGCCTTCGCCCCATTCGTTCCAGGGACCGACGGCGACGATCTTCTTGCCCTGCCGCGCGGCATAGTCGGCTGCCTGGCGGCACAACTGTCCAAACAACTCGGGCGTCCGCCCCGAGATGACCCGCGCTTCGCTGCGATGCCACGGTTCCGACGCCCAGCCGGTATCGACGATGGGAAAATACTGCAAGCCCGCTGCCCGCTCGTCGGCCTGTTGCCAGACCTCGCCGGCCGTCTCGACCACTTTGTCAAAGCCGAAATACTTGCTGCCCGCGCGGCTTTCCGCCAGCTGAAAACCGTGGTACGAAGTGAACGCCTCGTAGCCTTCGGTTTTCAGCTGCTGGCAGGCCGCCACCGATTCATGGGAACTCATGGCCGCGAAATAGATTCCCGGCAAGCCGGCGTCGCGAGCCATCTGCTGGGACATCGCATACAACTCGGCCGCCTGCTCGCTGCCGCCCACGTCGTTGCGGATGTTGCGCGGCGCCCAAATGAACACCGCCGGCCGGCCGTCGATGCGATAGTACTCCGGCATTTTGAAATAGTGGTCGATCCAATACTGCGTGACGTTCCGCCAGTCCTCCCGCGAGTGCGTGTTGGGCGGGTTGTGGTTGGCCCACATCACGCACCACTGCAACTGCGAGCGGAAGCGGGCCTTCTGGTACGCTTCGTGCAGCCAGTGCTCCAAGTGCCGCTGGCCGCGAAGCCAGTACCAATCGACCATGAAAAACGTCACGCCGTGCTCGACGGCCCACTTGATCTGCCAGTCGGCGCATTCCGGATTCGACTCGTCATACCAGCCCAATACCGGTTTGCGTTTGGGGAAATCGAGGATCGGCTGCCAGCGGGACGGCGAACCCCAGCCTGGAAAGTAGAACACGCCCAGATCGACGTTCGCCTGGACCGGCTGCGGCGGCGGGATGTAGTCCGTCGTCGGAATCTGCGGTGACGGCGTAAACTCGATGGTCGCACGGCAACTTGTGGGTGGGGTTCCCGCCGCTTGCAGCTGCAGTTCAACCGTGGCCGGTCCGGGCTGCGACGCTTTGATCTGCCACGTGATCGTCTGCGGCAGCCACGGCGAGATGCGGTCGGCCTGCTGCCCGCCCGGCAACAACTGGACGCCGTCGGGCACGCGCAACGCAGCGACGATGTTTTCGGCCGTCTGGCCGCCCAGATTGCGAACCAGAGCGCTGACTTCGACCGGCCGCCCGACGCGATTCACCCCCGCGGTACTGCCCAGGAATTCCACTTCCAGTTCCGGCGCGCCCAGCGGCTGGTCGGCAATCTCCACCGACTTGACCCGGACCGTTACGCCGGCTTGATCCGTCGGTTGTAGACCGACCAGCACCAGGTCGTCGCGCCACACGGACAGCGATCCAAGGAAGATGTTGTAGGTGCGCATCTGACCGTCCGGCCGCAAACGAAACTCGACGTTGCCGCTGCCGTACCGCTTGCTGCTGGCACAGTGAATGCGTCCCGTCGTGCCGGCGGTGGCCGCCATTTGCAGCGAGAGCCAGCTGTTTTCCTGCGTGGCGACACGCAACGGCGGGCTCCAGAGGATCGTATCCGGGCTGTCGACGGCCCACTGCAGGGCCCCGTCTTGCACGGACGGCTCGCTGGTCGGCGGTTCCGTTTGCCAGCCGCCGGGCGACGTGGCGAATTGCCAAGCCTGCTCGTCGGAAACTGCGGCTTTGGCGCGATCCACGATCCGCAGACCGGCCCAATCGAAGCGGCCTTTATTCGGCGGATCGAAACGCAGGCGAACGATCTTCCCCGCGGCGTGCCAAAATGGCCGCAGCTGATAGACGTGAAACTGGCCGTCGCCGACGACGGCAAACGAGGCGTATTTCTCCTGGCTGAACCCGCCAAACTTGCCTTCCAGCGTCTCGGTCCAAAACAACTCCGCGCGACTCTCCTCCGTGCATCGCAAGGTGATTTCAATGCGCTGCGTCGGTGTTGCGGCGATCTCGAACACCGGTCCCAGCAGGATCGGATCCCAATCCGTGGCCCGCCCGCTGAACGCTCCGTCGCGAACCTGGACGTCGGCCAAATGGCCGCCCGCCACCCAGCCACGCAGATCGTTTTCAGTGTCGAACTGCCATTCGACAAGGACCTGCTCGGCGCTTTGAGCCGAGCCGGGTCGGGCAAGACCGACGGACCACAGGATGCAAACGGACAGGATCCACAAGACCGACTGTTTAAGCATGGGAGTCACCTCGCAGCTGAATCAGGAGAAAAAAAATCGACGATGGGCAGGAAGACATCGAGCCGCAATCCATGAAAGGTGACCCGGCAGAATCCGTGCTCCCGAAGTGAGTCGAACGCCTCGGAAACGGTCAACTCGCATTCGATATCCTGGAGCAGCCACAGGCATTCCGAGGGCTTGTCCGCCGCAAGAAACAAGGTCACATCCACGTCCAGCGTGCCCCGAGGTTCGCCCCAGAACCCCAGCGCGATGGCCCCGCCTAGTGCGTACTCTTGGCCACGGGCATCCAGTGCCGCCGCCAAATCGCGAGCTACATCACCTGCCGAAGGCAACACGTTATCGGCGGACATGGGCAGCGTGCCTCTTCAAAAAGTCGAGCGTCGAGGCCGGCCAAGGGGCTGGCAACGGATCGGGCAGGCCGGCGGCGCGGCGATGGGCCGCAATTTGTGCAACGGCTCGACACGCGGCCTGCAGCATCTGCCCACGTTCTTCCAGCGAGAGCTCCCGCAATCGCTGGAATTCCCGTTCATTGGCATCCTGTTGCGCTTGCGTCATGCGGTCGATAGGGAGAGAATCCGCGGACATGGGACATCGCCTCGCAGCCTGTCGTTTCCAGAGGGACCGGGCAAGCGGGCTGTTGATTCAAGCGTAATGACCGCCAGCTTGCCTGTCGTTTGGACCGAAAGCCAACGACTTGCGTCATTGGAAACATTGCTGGCAGTCCGTTCCTGCGGCGAATTCAACAGTTCACACGCCCGTCGCATTCTACCAGGATTGTACCCGGAATACGACCGCTTCGTCATCTGGCTTGGAAGTTCGAAATCCACAACCCGCGATTCGTTCCCAGGACTCGCGGCTGGGCCGTCTTGCAGGATGGCTTCCGACGAACCAAAATACCGTGAGGAGGATTTGAAACATGACGAGCTTAATGATCTTGTTGGCCTCGGCGGTGACGGCCGAGGCCGGACTGGCCTGGCAGGAAACACCGCATTCGCTGGCGCTGGTGCGCGGCGCACAGGTGGTCTGGCAATTCAACTACAAGCCGGAAGAGGGCAAGCCCTACTTCCATCCGGTTACGATCGACGGCGGGCCGCCCGTTACCAATCTGCGACCGGCGGACCACTATTGGCACCGGGCGCTGTGGTTCTCGTGGAAAAGTATCAACGGACTGGTCTATTGGGAAGAAGACCCCAAGACCGGCAAATCGCCGGGCGAGACCGAGGTGGTTGCGGTCAAGGCCACGCCGCGCCAGGACTACTCGGCGCGGTTCGAACTGGCGCTCCACTACCACCCGCCGGGCCAGCCGCCCGTGTTGACCGAACAGCGAACGGTGACGGTTAGCGCCCCGACGCCGACGGGCGCCTATCATATCGATTGGCTCAGTACGTTTACCGCGGGCGACGCCGCGGTGCTGCTGGATCGTACGCCGATCGCGGGCGAACCGAACGGCGTCAGCTGGGGTGGCTATGCGGGGTTGTCTCTGCGGTTGGCTCCGGAACTGCGGCCGTGGCAGTTTTCCGACAGCGATGGGGCCGTCAAAGAAGTGACAAAACAGGCCCGCTGGATCGCCTTCAGCGGACCCGCGCAGAACGGCGGGGCGGCCGCGATCATCGTGCTCGAACATCCCCGCAGTTTTCGACACCCGACAGCATGGTATTTGATCCAAGGCATGCCTTACTTCAGCCCGGCCATTCTGTACCGCAGCCCGCACACCCTGCCGGCCAACCAGAGCCTGACGCTCCAGTATCGGATCATGTTCCAGCCGACGGCAGTCGATCGCGAGGCCGTGGAACGAGAATGGCAAGCGTTTTCAACGGGCCAATAACGCCCGTTCGGCCCGGAGACTTTTCCGAACTGGTACCCAGTTATCGCCGCAAGCTGGCCATGCTCCTGTACTGATATCGGTCCTGGACGGGTTGGCAAACCGGCCTGCGTCCAGCCCCGTTCGGTTCTTTGCCGCTCAGGCCGATTTCGATTGCGACGGTTGCTGGACCGCGTGTTTCACGGCCACATAGGCCCGATGCGATTTGAGGCAGGTTTGCCGAAATGCCTCCGGCCAGGACACGCCGCCCAGCCGAAACACTTCGCGGCCGTCGCGGCGGAAGCTCAAATCTCCCGCGTCAAACCACGCTTGGCCCGGCAAAGCGTCGATTTCGATCGAATCGAAACCATCCAGATCGACGGCGTCGAAAACGATCGCGGTGATCGCTGTCTGGATGACGACCCGTCGGTTGGTGAGCGTATAGCGTCTTCCGATACTCGGCAAGATCCGGCAGAAGTACAGCGGCAGGGCAAGCGGGATGGACAGCAGGGCCAGCAGATTGCCCAGCCGCAAGATGTACACATCGGGCCAACGAAGGTCGCACAGTTTGCCGAGAAATCGGCCCAGGGAGAAAACGGCGATGGAAGGCCAAATGGTCATCACCGCGACTTCGTTCGATTCGGCGGGAACGACACCGGCGATAGCTCGTTTCATGCTTTGGGTTCCTTGATAGGTAAGGTTAGCGAACGAATCGAGAAACTTCCAGTCCTGCAGTTCGAACCGTGCGAAACGGCGAGCCGGGTCCCGTGTGCGAATGTTTTTATCAGAATCATTTTCGTTCCGACAGTTACGTCGCAACTTGTTTTCCTGTTGCGACTTGCCGCAGCACGGAGCATGGCGGCGAACCGCGAGCGTCACGATAATTTACGCGTATCTACCCAGCGGCCCTTGCGGACACATGGCGGCTCTGTTAAAGTCTGGAGCATTGAACAGCCGAGAATTGTCTGACCAACAGGGTTTGAAGAGTTCAGAAAAGTTTTTTTCAGGCCCTTGACAGTAGACAAGCATTGCGTAGAATTACGCGTCTCGTAGCGAGGGGAACCTGGCTGCATTTGATCTTTGAAAATTTGGTAGCGACCTTTCGAGTTTAGCTCGAGAACATGCTTTACAGGTCAACAGAAGCGTCTCGCGACCGAGACGCAAGTGGATGGTTTCAAGCCATCAATTGGTGTTTGCTCGTATCCGCTTTGGTGACGCAAGTTGCCGGAGTGGTTAAGCATAATTTAATTGAAGGGTTTGATCCTGGCTCAGAATGAACGTTGGCGGCGTGGATTAGGCATGCAAGTCGCGCGATAAATCGCTTTCGGGCGATGGAAAGCGGCGAAAGGGAGAGTAATGCGTGGGTACCTGCCCTCAGGACCGGGATAGCTGCGGGAAACTGCAGATAATACCGGATGATGTCTCCGGACCAAAGGTGTGATTCCGCCGGAGGAGGGGCCCACGTCCTATCAGCTAGTTGGCGAGGTAATGGCTCACCAAGGCTACGACGGGTACGGGGTGTGAGAGCATGCCCCCGCTCACTGGGACTGAGACACTGCCCAGACACCTACGGGTGGCTGCAGTCGAGAATCTTCCGCAATGGGCGAAAGCCTGACGGAGCGACGCCGCGTGCGGGATGAAGGCCTTCGGGTTGTAAACCGCTGTCAGTGGGGAGCAAATGCATAGGGGTTCTCCCCTGTGTTTGAGCGATCCGCAGAGGAAGCACAGGCTAAGTTCGTGCCAGCAGCCGCGGTAACACGAACTGTGCAAACGTTATTCGGAATCACTGGGCTTAAAGAGTTCGTAGGCGGCGCGTTAAGTCGGGTGTGAAATCCCTCGGCTCAACCGAGGAATTGCGCCCGAAACTGGCGTGCTTGAGTGAGATAGAGGTGAGCGGAACTGATGGTGGAGCGGTGAAATGCGTTGATATCATCAGGAACACCGGTGGCGAAAGCGGCTCACTGGGTCTCAACTGACGCTGAGGAACGAAAGCTAGGGTAGCGAACGGGATTAGATACCCCGGTAGTCCTAGCCGTAAACGATGAGCACTAGGTTGGGGGGACCTCCACATCCCCCCGGCCGTAGCGAAAGTGTTAAGTGCTCCGCCTGGGGAGTATGGTCGCAAGGCTGAAACTCAAAGGAATTGACGGGGGCTCACACAAGCGGTGGAGGATGTGGCTCAATTCGAGGCTACGCGAAGAACCTTATCCTGGTCTTGACATGTTTGGGAATCCCGCTGAAAGGCGGGAGTGCTTTTCGGAGAGCCCTTACACAGGTGCTGCATGGCTGTCGTCAGCTCGTGTCGTGAGATGTCGGGTTAAGTCCCTTAACGAGCGAAACCCTTGTCCTTAGTTGCCAGCGGGTCATGCCGGGGACTCTAGGGAGACTGCCGGTGTTAAACCGGAGGAAGGCGGGGATGACGTCAAGTCCTCATGGCCTTTATGACCAGGGCTGCACACGTCCTACAATGCGATGTACAAAGGGACGCAAGCTCGCGAGAGCAAGCAAATCCCAAAAAACATCGCTCAGTTCGGATTGCAGGCTGCAACTCGCCTGCATGAAGCTGGAATCGCTAGTAATCGCGGGTCAGCATACCGCGGTGAATGTGTTCCTGAGCCTTGTACACACCGCCCGTCAAGCCACGAAAGTGGGGAGGGCCCGAAGTCGCCAAGCTAACCCGCAAGGGAGGCAGGTGCCGAAGGTCAACTCCGCAATTGGGACTAAGTCGTAACAAGGTAGCCGTAGGGGAACCTGCGGCTGGATCACCTCCTTTCTAAGGATGATTTGTCAGGTCTCGGTAACGATACCTGACACACAGTGGACATGGTCTCGAGATAACCGAAAGGTCACGCCGAACGCAAGTTTGGCAGCTACTATTTGAAACCCGCCGGGGTGACCTGCCCCGGCGGGTTTTTTCGTTTCGAATACGGTGCTAGGTGCCTGTCCCCTTTTCAGCATCGTTGGGGGCGGATCTTTTGGCCGAAGGCCAAATCCACCGTAGCCTGGGGTATCACCCCAGGGGTGGATTTGGGTGATCCATTCTTGGCTGAAGGCCATATTCACCGTGTTTCGCAATGGATTTGAATATGGCTTTCAGCCAAAACGGTTCAAGCGTCGCCTGCACATGGGGGGGCTACCCCAGGCTGATGGTGGCATGCCTTCGGCCAAAAGCGGGCTGCCGCCCCACGCGGGTAACCTTACAACTGGCTAATCGCCTTCCTGCGTTTCTTTGGACGATACCAGAAAACACCAAAACCCAGATCGCCACTAGTTGTGCTGCCTGTCCTTTTCGGCTCTGGCCCTGGCGTTCGCCCCATACAACACGGCCCCAAACAATAATTCCGCCAGCAACCCGACCAGCCGCGAGACAATCGCACAGATCGTCGCTGCCAAAACCCCAAACGTCCCCGACAGCAGCGTCATCACCACGTATTCGCGAACCACGATGCCGCCCGGGACCATCGACAAGAATCCGGCGACCAGCGCCAAGGCGACACAACACGTGACGCGGGGCAAATGTTCCAATTCCACCGGTACCGTGACGATCGTGGGCAACGCACGCAAAGTGAGCCACAAGCTCAATCCCATCAGCCCCCAGCCAACAAAATTGACCAGCCAACCGAACAGCATCAGCCGCCAATCCAACCCGGCCAAGGCGTGCTCGATGTCGGGATTCACTTTCTTGACCCCCAACAGTTTCACTACCCGCCGAAAAATCGGGGGCACCGTGGGCCCGCCAATACAGATCATCATGCCAATGGCCAACACCAGCAGCCAGCCTTGGTCACGATACAGCACGGCGATAATCGCCGCTGCCACAAAGGCTCCCGCTGCCATCATCGTCAGCGTTTCGACAAACACCGCCGCCACCGCGATGGAGGTATCTACCCGCGGACTGCGGATCAATCCGCTGCGGATCACTACCACCAGCGCCTTGCCGGGAACATATTTCCCCAAGTGCCCAATGTAGTAAGCCCGCAACGATTCCAGCCAGCCCGGTCGCTGCCCCATCGCCTGCAACGTGCGATGCCAGAAAACCCAACACGGCGCGGTCGCTGCCAAATAAACGACGCCGGAAAACGCCAGCCAATGAAACTCGACTTGCCGCCAGGTGAATTGCTGGACCTGCAATTCGGCGAACGCTTTTCGCACGGTCTGCCAGATGCCGATGCCGACCAGCGTCAGCACGACCAGGCGAAACACGAGCTTGGCAATTCGGATCAACCCGGGTTTACCGGAAGGTGCATCGGAATTCAAGCGGCGGCTCCTGGAATCAATCCTCGTCTCCAGCGGCGGATGGCAAACGCGACGTCGGCAGGTTGAAGTGCTTGTAGATCGGCAAGTGGCGATAGTAGACTTCGAGCAGGTAGATGCTCAGACAGGTCGTATACAGCCGTCCGCCGTGGTGGCCCCAGCGATCGTTGTCCGGATCCCAGCTGCCCCGTTCCTTGCCGTCCTTGACTTGATTCTCCGGCACGACTTGCCGCATGACCTTGTTCCATGTGTCCCAATCACGCCCGCCCATGTGGTGCAAAACCTGGGTGGCGTAGTACCAGTAGTACAAATCCTGCTCGTTGTAATCGATCAGATTTTCCAGCAGATACTCCACGCCGGTCTGCAAGCGAGGATCGGTGTGCGTCCATCCCAAGTACTGGCGGCACAGCAGCGCTTCGGCCGTCATCGTCAGCGTCGGCTCGCCCCGGGCCTGGTAGCTGTACAAGCTGCCGTCGGGGGTCGCGCTGTCCAGGTATTTGGTGATTCCGTCCAGCGTTGGGCTCTGCACCGTCAATCCGGCCATCAAGCCGCTCTGCATGGCCATCACAAACCAGCCGGTTACCGACGTATCGCTGTCCTCGCGAGGCACGTATCGCCAGCCGCCTTGCGGCGATTGGATCCGCGAGGCGTAGTCCAGTGCTTTTTGCGCTGGCTGGCGATAACGAGGATCTTTCGTCATGCCGTACAGTTCACACAAGACGATGGTGGCTTGGGCCTGCGAATACAGGCGGTGGTTAAAGCTGCCCTCGTTGAACATGTTGCCGTCCTGGTCCTGCATCCGGACCAGCGCCTCGACGCCCTTTTCTACGCTCCGCTGATGCTTGCCCGCCTTGTGCGTGTTTCCATTTCCCTGCAGGGCGAGCAGGGCCATGGCGGTAGCCGCCAGAGCGTTTTCGTTGCCGCCGCCGTCCGCATAAGGTCCCTTCAGGCTCCACAGCCCCGTCCGGGTGTTCTGTTGCTTGACCAGCCATTCCAGCCCCAGCTGCACCGCAGCCTCGGTCGTGGCCGTCCCGCCGTACGCTCCCAATAAGGCTTCCTTGGCACCCTTTTCTCGTCCCGTCAGGGCCAGTCCGATGGACGGCGCGAGGATATCGCTGACCGCGACCAGGCCGTCCAGGCTCAGGTCCAATTGCGGGGGAGCGGCGAACGGATCGGTGACTTGCAGCAGATCCTGGGACAGCACCGGATCGACGATGTCGGGCATGTCCAGCTTGGCGAAGTCCTGCAGAATATCCTCTTCCAGCTGGATACCTTCATCCTCCGCGTAGATCGCCTCGATTTGCACGCGGTTTTCCTGGTTGGCCGCCAGGTACAGGACGCCCATCAGGATCAGCGCGATCATATGCACGACGCCGCTGACCAGCCACGGCGGCGCCGCGCGGACTGCCTTGGCCGTAACTTCCGGCGGCGGTTCCTCTTCGCCGCTGTCGGTCCGAATCCGGGGTACTCCGAGGATCCCTGTGCCCGAGGCGGCCGGAGCGAGAATCGGTTTAGCTGCCGCGGCCGCGGGAACCAGCGGTATCGCCGCCGCAACCGTCGCCACCGACGCGGCCACCGCCACCGGCTCGGCCCGCGAGGCTACCGCTCGCCGCTGGGATGCGGCAGCCACCGTTGCGGGCGGCGGACCGTTGATCGGCATCGTGTTGCTGGAGAGCGAGTTGGCGGGTCGAGCGGTTGGCGGCTGGAGGGGGACAGGTTGAGCCGCAGGGAGCGGCTGGGCAACGGGCATCGCCGGACTTTGGGGAACCTGCGGAATCTGCTCGTGTCCGGCCGTCATCGAAAGAAACTCCTTGTCGGCACTCGCAGTCCTGCGAGATTCGCCATCCAGGTTGGCGGGTTGTTGATTGGGTCGCAGAAACGGGCTTGCCGCCTATTCTGTTTCCAACGACGTAGGTCGTGTTGGTCTTCGATTCCAATGACGGGCGAGCTGCCTGTCACGACGCCGAAATCAACAGCCCGCTGGGAAAGCGGCCAAGGTTTTCCCATGTGCAAAGAGTCAAAGCCCCTTTTTCTTCGAACGATAGTCGCAAGTCTACCAGCCTGGAAACCTTGCGCCAAGGAAAGAAGTCCTTAGCCAATAAAAACTTAGGTCACCCCCTCGACATTCGCGGCCGACGCGTTAGAATATTGCCAACACTGACGCGGGGTGGAGCAGCCCGGTAGCTCGCGAGGCTCATAACCTCGAGGTCGCAGGTTCGAATCCTGTCCCCGCAACTGGTTTTGGCGGTAGCGAACCCCGGCTACCGCAGGGTTATACCAAAGGCCGACGTCGCCAGACGCCGGCCTTTTTGCGTTTTATCGCCAGTTCTGGCAAGGGTTTACGACGACGCGGCGAGTCTCTGATGCGCGGCCCCGGACTGCGGCGCGACGTCCGGCGGGCGATCCGGCGACGCCCCGGGCGGCCAATTTCGGCCAGAACTCTCTGGAGTCTCGGACTCTCGCGCCGTCCGGGTTAACGGCTGTTGCGAGCGCTCAATCGCTCGCGACCGCCTGTACGCGACCAGATGATCAGACCAGTTCAATGCAAACACCGCGATGGTCGGAGAGCCCATTAGGATCCCACGGTTCGACCGCCGTGACGCGGTTGACGCTGCTCTTCCTGACGCAAATGTGATCGATCAGGTGTTTCTTCTGCAGTTTCCCGATCTTCACGAAATTCTCTTCGGTAACGCAAGCAAGGCGTGCCGCATTCAAAGCGTCCGTGAGCAACTGGCGTCCTGTCTCCGTGCCGTAATACGGGACTCCGTCACGATTCTGATTGAAGTCGCCACCGATCACGATCTCGTGGTCCGGGTATTCCTGCGTCAAACGAAGCCAATCCTGTGCATAGCCTTGGATAAAGCGATAATGCTCATGCCATTTGGGTGAGTTGCCGTCCGGTCCCCGATAGCCGTCCCACGGAATGATGCAACCGTAAACGATCAGTTTGCGTTCCGGATGCATGACTTCCACACACACGGCTTCCCCGCGGTCGTAAGTGGGAATGGGATCACTGGTCGGCCAACGACTCCAGATCGTCGCACAGGCCTCAGTTGGGCGCGGTTTTTTCCGCGGCGAGAGTTCGGTTGAGGCCGAGTAGTGCGTCTCATTCAGGCCAACGGATTCGTCCGTCTCCGTCAGAATCCAGATGTCTGCGTCCACTTCAGCGATCTTGGCCAGTCGCCCTGCATTTTTCGGATGACCGGCTTTTGGGCGTTGCAGATTCCATGTTGCAATTCTCATACTGCTATCTCCAGGAGGATCGGGGCGATTTGCACCATTCTAGCCAAAGACTCCGTGGCCACGTCGCGATATCCTGCGCGACTGGGACCACCAAGGCGAGTTCCGCTCGCGGACGCGACACGGGCGAACGTGTGGCCACGTGGGCGGGATTCGGGCATGCCCTAAACCGCCAAGGTTTTTGGCGGCCCGTTACCGATGCGAACCCGCGCATGGTAGCTCGATGAGTGGTTCTCCGCCCGAGAGGTCGAGGTAGAACGCTCGCTCGTAGGCATGTTGGCGCTCGCACACGAACTGAGCCAGACGCGGAAGCAGGAATTCTCGGACCGTTCCGATGGCGGGATGCCGGCTCCATATCAGAAGCCAGGTCGGCATCGAAACGTCGTGCAGTAGCTTGGGGCCAACGTGGGCTTCAAGCAGCGCGGGAATGTCATCGTCAGGAACCAACATGGTGCTCTGCGAACCAAATACGATCAGAGGCTCGTCTGGATGTTGAAGACGCGGATCGTCTTCCAAGTCGGCTTCGCGCACGATCACGCTGCGAATCACATCGCTGATCTGAGGCGGCATCGTCACAACGATAGTTGTGCAAGACCCCTTCAAGTACTCGTTCAACGCCTTGCCTATTGCCTGACCACAGCGGCCGGGACGCAGTTTCTCGGCGTAGTCGTCCAAAAAGAAGATCTGAACCCAACGATTCCGAGTGCATTCACCCATTTCGAGCTGCGCCAGGATTTGCCGCCGAAGCGATGAGAGTATCTCGTCCTTTTCATACCGACGCGGGGGCGTCAGTTCAGTCAGTTCGATTCCCGTGCAGACCTCTCCGTTGTTGAACAGCGCATCCGGCGGATCGCTGGGATTTGACCGCAAGCCGTCAAATCGAATGTTCCCGGCGTGCTGAAGCGTCTTCAGGAGGATCTCCGACACCGCGCATTCCAGAAGACGCTTATCGCTTCGTGGAAGCCGAAGGGAGGACGGCACGAGTTTCATGGTGCCGACCATTGATGCCAGATCTATGGAAACGATCGCCTTCTTGGTCATGGTGCCCTCAGCTCGTGCCAGTTCTATGATCTCGGAGACGGCTTCTAGGTCTCGGCCCACCAGTCGCCGAGAAACAGGCCTCGCGTGCCGCGGCGTTCAGAGCCGAACCACCATCCTCGTACCAGCTTATAGGCAGTGATTCTGCTGTGAAAGGCGTCGTGTTGGCCTAGACCAGCCAGTCCATCTTCCGCTCCGGGGCATAGCGGAAAGTCAGACCGGAATCGATGGCCGCATCCAGGTGCCGGCCCAACGACGTGTGGC